>Ga0315284_10012375_pt1 | contig 12148 bp, 15 predicted proteins | sample YL17G09_16_MG_FD_203696 | JGI IMG/M metagenome (GOLD analysis project Ga0315284, IMG submission 203696) | Sediment microbial communities from Yellowstone Lake, YNP, Wyoming, USA - YL17G09_16 | ecosystem: Environmental > Aquatic > Freshwater > Lake > Sediment | place: USA: Wyoming | collected...
CACGAGCGATTTCACCGGAATGTGATTGCATCAGAGTCAGTATGAAAAAAGAAGTAGCCGCCTAACAGCGGCTCTTTTGTTTATTTCAAGCGCTGGATTTGGGGGAGGAGGCGGCTGGTAACGGTTGAGTTGCGTGACAAAAAGACGATCGTCTTTTTGTCACGCAGATTAGATTGTCATGCAGATTGGATTTTTGTATGTTTTTGACTGTACAAATTGACGATCGTCAATTTGTACAGTCAGGGGAGAAAGAGAAAGGGTGATTTTGAGCGGAAATTTGGGGTCTGGAAAGAGAAAAGACATGTTACCTATCTTGACTCTGATGAGATATATGAGTTATAAATTAGAATGTAGCACTTTTACAAAAGGAGGACGTTCATGAGGAAAGCAATGCTTTCGCTGGTTGTGTTGATTACGGTGTTTTTTGGAATCAACGCTTTCGCAGGAGAAGCCACCAAGCAACTCGGTTCTATTTATGAAATATACGCGAAACTTCAAAAACAGGCCACTGAATTCACAAAAGAGGACGAACAGATTCTGGCGGATAACAAAAGGGACATTGAGGCGTGGAGCATGCTAAAAAGTTCGTGGAACAAATTTGTAATTCAAAGAAAACAGCTGGACGCCGATATCGCCAGCCATCAAAGCGATTTAAATGGGGTGGTGGAGGAAATTGCGCAGCATAATACCTCAAAACCAAACCCAAGAGACGAAGCCGCTGTCAACAGCTATAACAACGAAGCCGATAGGTTGAATTCTCGGAAGCAACAAATTTTAAGCCGTGAGCCGGAACTTACGAATAGATACAATAATGCTAAACAGCTTGAAAACAGCTATCAAGATACCTACAAAAAGATGAGCGAGTATACTTTGCAGTTGGGCCTCAAAAAGAAAGCTCTTAATGCAAGAATCGGTGAGTGGATAGTACAAATGCAGAACTTGAAGAAGACCTATCTGAATACATGTAAGGGACTGCTGAACAATCCAGCCACAAGGGACGAAGCCGTTAAGCTTAAGTGCGGCAATGTCCAGTTCGATAATGCCGACCCATTTCTCCCACCTTTGAATGACGAGGACATCAGGCCTCCTTCCCGGATTACTCCTAATAATAATTAAGAACATAAAAAATTCTGCCCCAAGGGGCAGTTTTTTGTATGTTTTTGACTGTACAAATTGACGATCGTCAATTTGTACAGTCAGAGAGGTGGGAGAGAAAGGGAAGGGGTGGTTTTTGGGCGGGAAATTGGGGAATTGTAATTGATGTTAACATATGTTAACATTGGCGGTGAAAAGTTAACATAAAAATGTCTGAAAATAAAAACAAAAAATTCATATCAACTCAGGAGTTAGCTAAAATTCTTGGTATTAGCCGCATCGCCGTGTTTAAAAGGATAAAGAACGGCCAGATTAAAGCACAAAAAATAGGCCGTAATTTTGCAATAGAAACGAGTGATTTGGGAGATGTGCTTCAGGGCGTACTTACCGATAAGAATAAGAAAGAGATTAATAAGTCGGTTGAAAAAACCATTAAGGAGTATGGAGAGACACTCAGGCTCTTAGGAAAAGAATAATTATGGTGGTGAAACGCATCACGATTCCGGAAATAGAATATGTCGCCTATGCGCTTGCGCGGCAGTTCATGGAATGGAATGAGCCCATACCTGAATTTGAAACTCGATTTTCTAATGTGTTGGAAAGTTGTGTAGCCGTGCCATTCCAGACGTTTAATAAAAAGCAGTTATACGGCGGACTTATAAAAAAGGCCGCGATTTTGTTTTATCTGATGATAAAAAATCACCCATTTCAGAATGGCAACAAACGCATCGCTATGACGGCAATGTTTTATTTTTTCTACAAAAACAGGCGGTGGTTAAGAGTGGATAATCAGGAATTATACAATTTTGCCAAATGGGTAGCAGAGAGCAACCCTAAGCTAAAAGACGAAACTCTGTCGGCAATCAACAAATTTTTCTCCACTTATATGGTTTTACTAGAGAAAAATTAAGCACTGGAATCGCCGAACGGTTTTGGGGTAGAATGAAGGAAAGTAGAAAGGATAAGGTAGTGGTCAAAAAAGCATGCCCCGTAGCTCCACCTGCGGTGGATGGTATGGGGTCGGAAAAAGAGTTGTGGTTGCCTTGCCCGTCCGTAGTCCCGAGTAGAATCGAGGGACGAAGGTGGGAGGATTGGAAGAAGTAGTTTATATTTTACAATGTCGGATATAAAAGAGCTTACGGAAAAAATAAAAAAATTCAGAGATGATAGAGATTGGATGCAATTTCACAACCATAAAGACATGGCATTGTCATTGGTTTTGGAGGCGGCTGAAGTGCTGGAGCATTTTCAGTGGAAAAATCAGGCGGAAATAGAAGAATATGCGAAAACTCACAAAGAGCACATCGGCGAAGAATTAGCCGATGTTGCTGTATACTTGTTTGAACTTGCCGACAATCTAAATATTGATTTGGGGAAAGCTCTGGAAGATAAATTAGAAAAGAACGATAAAAAATATCCGGTGGAAAAAGCTAAAGGCAAACATACCAAATACACCCAATTGTGAGATCATGAGTATTTCAGACGTCCATTTTTCTGACAATCAACATAAAGGCTCTGGCCATCGAAGTCGATTAAGACAGAGATTTTTAATGGGAGGCCTTAATTCGTTTCTTGATTATGAAATTGTGGAATTGCTACTGACCCTGGGAACGCCTCGTAAGGATTGTAAAGCTATTGCGAAAGAAGCCATTAAAAAGTTCGGAGGATTGCGCGGAGTGCTAGACGCATCACTAGCTGAACTTCAAGAAATAGATGGGATAGGGCTCAACAATGCTTTTGGCATTAAATTGTTTCAGGCTGTAGCTGAACGACATGCAAAAGAACAAATATCTGAAAAAATTTCTCTAGATAATCCGAAGGCAGTTTTTGATTATCTGCAAAAATCAATTGGATTGGAGGATAAGGAGCATTTTTTAATGCTTTCCCTTGATGGACACAGTAATTTGATTAAGGTTAATGAAATCTCAATAGGAACACTTAATGCCAGCCTAGTTCATCCAAGAGAAGTGTTTAAACCTGCAATAAGAGATTTGGCAGCACATATAATAATTGCTCACAATCATCCATCCGGTAATCCAGAGCCGTCGCCAGAAGATGTTGCTATTACTGGAAGGCTTGCAGAAGTAGCGCGCATTTTTGATATAGATCTGGTCGACCACATAATTGTAACTAGGGACAAGTTTTTAAGCATGAAAGAAAAAGGTCTACTCTCTTAAAAATATGATTCTATACGAGGGGACAGTCACACAATTTAATGAAGACGTGCTACAAAATCGTATTGCTGATCGCACCGCAGAAAAATACCGATTGTATTACAAAAGAAATCCAGGCGACTCAGAACGACGAGCGTGGATGTACTCTCTTGCAATTTTGAATAACTCCTTTACGTATTCAGGCCTCAAAGATAATCACGTGGTTGTAGAATATGAGTTGCCGTACTCTTCTAGGCGCATAGACGTTCTTATATTTGGCGGGGATAAGGATAATAATCCTAATATAGTACTCCTTGAATTAAAACAATGGTCTAATGAAAAAGTCGCGGAATGTGAAACGGAAGGGAATATTTTAGTGGATTACGGAATATTTAGAAAAGAAGTAGCACATCCGTCGGTGCAGGTTCAGGGGTATCATTTTGATCTCAAAGATTTTCTGACTATCTTTTCAGAAAAAGATGCGCCTGAACTGAGTTCATGTGCATACTGCCATAATTATTCAAAAATTAACAAACCAGATGTACTTTTTTCGACCAAATTTAATAAAGCGCTCTCTAATTTTCCAATTTTTGCAAAAGAAGATGCCGCCGAACTAGGGAAGTATCTTAAAAAGAGATTGTCTGACGCAGACGGCTTGGCAGTTTTTAATCGTTTTCTAGTCAGCCCGATAGCTCCATCGCGAATGTTGTTGGAGCACACAAACGAAATGATCAATAAACGCCAGATATTTAATCTGATTGATGATCAAATCGCTGCGTATAACTCGGTAATGCACAAAGCAAGGCAACTTTCCAAAACCAGTAAAAAATCAGTGGTTATTGTGAAAGGTGGGCCGGGAACAGGCAAATCAGTTATTGCACTCGAGGTAATGGGAGAATTACTTAGAATTGGGAAAACGGTCATGCACGCAACAGGTTCATCAGCATTTACAAATACCTTGCGAAAAATCGTAGGGACAAGAGCGAGGAACCTATTCAAATTCTTCAATAGCTTTTCTGATGCAGAAAAAAATTCTTTTGATGTGCTGGTATGCGACGAAGCACATCGCATAAGAGAAAATAGTGTCAGCAGATATCTACCCAAGAACAAGCGCTCGGGACTTCCTCAAATTAATGAATTGTTTAATGTAGCAAAGCTCAATATCTTTTTTATTGATCCTTATCAAGTGGTACGTCCGGGAGAAATTGGAAGTATCGAACTAGTTAAGGAAACCGCTGAAAAATTTGGAGTTAAAGAATCAGATATTGCTGAATTCGAATTAACTACACAATTTCGCTGTTCTGGATCTGACGCCTATCTTGATTGGTTGGATAATCTTTTGTCTATACGGAAAGTCGATAACCCTCACTTTGACAAGCGTATGGAGTTTAGAACCTTCGATGATCCTAAGGAAATGATGGAGATGATACGTAAGAGAAATTCAGAAAAGAAAAATTCAGCACGCATAACAGCTGGATTTTGTTGGAAATGGAGCGAGCCATTATCAGATGGAACTTTGGTAAGGGACGTAAAGATTGGTGATTTTGAAATGCCGTGGGAGAAAAAGAACGAATTTTGGAAATGGGCGACCGATGATTCTGGAATGGAGCAAGTAGGTACCGTGTATACAGCACAAGGATTTGAATTTGATTATATAGGAGTTATTTTCGGTAATGACCTTGTATATGATTCGGAAAAGAAACAATGGAAAGCCATACCGCAAAATTCTCACGATTCACAAGTTAAGCGCAATAATCCAGATCTTGCCCGTCACCTTCTTAATACTTATAGAGTGCTGCTATCCCGAGCGCATAAAGGTGTCTACATTTATTTTATGGATAAGGAAACGCGTAAGTTTTTTGAGAGCAAAATCGGATAATTTTTAGGATTTGCAATTCCCTGAAATCGTGGGAAAATGAGGGCGAAAGTAGTTGAAAAATAAAATGAAAAAACACACAAAAAAACATAAGATTGTTCAACACAGCATAAAAGGTTCTTTGGTCAAAGGATTTCTTGAGAAAAAGGATAGAAGGGGATTTGAACTTCTTTTGCCTCGCTACAGAGAAGTTATTGGGGATAGCTCGGGTATTTACGCTTTGTATAACGGAGATAAGTTGTATTATGTTGGCATTGCTCAAAACTTATTAGGCAGAGTTGATGGACACACAAGAGATAGGCACAAAAATCATTGGGATAAGGTTAGTTTTTTTGTAATAGATAAACATAGATATAGTAAAGACATAGAAACTGTTATTTTGAGAATTGCCGAGCCCAGGGGTAATGGAACAAGAGGCAAGTTTGAAAAGCATTATGAGCTTCAGGACGGGCTAAATAAGATAAGAAGAGAAATCAAAGATTTAGCCAAGAGAATATAAAGTAGTAAGTGTAGTTTTTGAATTTTAATTAAGATTATAAATCGTCAAAGAATGCCGGGGAAAATCGATAATAAAAAAGTTGAAATAAAATTTGGCGGAGATCTCCATGAAATTGACGTTGAACTTCTAGTTGAATCTTTAGTAAGCTATTCATCTGTTACCCAAGAGGTAGCCGCATATGTTGCTCCGGGATCTAATGTAAATATAAAAATCAGAGCTCCGAAAGAAGGGAGCTTTATTCTCCAATTAGATTTGATTGCTCAAAAAATTTCTAGTCTGTTTACGCGCGAAAACATAACGCTAGCGGCAGAAATTGTAACTATTGTAGCTGGCTTGTACGGTCTCAAAAAATGGCTAGGGATTAACGGAAAGCCTGAGACTATTAAACAAAAAGGTGAAAATTATATCGAGATAACCAGCGACAAGGGATCCATCACTATTGATCAAAGGATTTTTAATATATATCAGGGTTCTATTAACACAAGAGAGAATCTTCGTAAAACTTTTGCTAGGTTGAAAGAAGAAAAAGAGATAACCGATTTCTCTATACTAGATTCCGACAAGGGTGTCGAAGTTTTTTATGTAGATAGTTCTGATTTTGTTAATATGGCTTCCGAAGCCGATGAGATTGAGCAGGAAAAGCAGAAATTGATAAGGGAAAATCAGGAACTGTCTATATTTAAAGTTGTTTTTAAGGAAAATTATAAATGGGAATTTTATTATCAGGGAAATAAAATTTACGCCTCTATTGATGATAAAGAATTTTTTGATAAGATTGAAAAGGGAGAGATCGCCTTTAGAAGTGGTGATAGACTCATCGTTAATATGGAAATTGGCCAAGTATTTAATGAGGCCGCAAACACTTTTGTTAATGATTCTTACTACATAATTAAAGTTGTTCAACATATTCCGAGGCCTGGTGTTGAACAAAAAAATCTAGATTTTGAAGATCGAGCGTAGCTAAAATATTAACTATAGTAATCAGCTCTCGGTTGTTTTTTCACAAAATAGACTCATGACCAAAATTGAGGACTGGAGAATAGGTGAATAATTTGAAATTCCTTGTCTTATATCCGCTCAATCCAGTTTGCGGGATTCCAATGAGTGGAATGAAATAAAATCAGCTTTCGGCTGATTTTTTATTGGGTTAAAGGCTGAAATTTGGTTGACGCTCAGACCGTATTTGCAGTATGTTGTCAGCATGACAGCTACATCAACCGCCCTTTTTATGAGTGGATTAATACAGAAGATGATAGATCAAGTGCCTGCAGTGGCAGCTTCTTTTGTTCGCATTATAGCTGGAACGCTGTGGATTTCATTTCAGCCATATCTTCCATATGCAATAGGGGCTTTGTTTATCTTGTTAGTAATAGCTTCAATTAATGCTTTGCTGGGGAGAACTGGTATGCTGGGTAGTCTGCTTTATCACATATCCTATTTTGCAATTCTCGCGACAGTTATATGGATAAAAGGATGGGAAATATTGTTCAATACTTATTTTGATCTGGTCTGTTTTGTAGTCTACCGTCTTTGTTATTGGATGACTGGACTAGTCATAGCTAAATTTAAGGCTCGTGTTTAGCCGATGATATATTTTAATAAAAAATAAAATCAGCCTTTGTGTTAGACACTAACAACTAGTCATTAGACATCAGTGATTTAAAATAATCTCGGCAAGTTGTGTACATTCGCACTGGTGTGCTCAGTATCTCCTCACCTTCGCCCTTACGACACATTCGCACTGGTGTGCTCAGTATCTCCTCGCCTTCGCTCGTTGAGATTTTTGGTGGGGATTGACAGGGGTACTGATTAGTTGTTGACTTAAAACCAGTAAATCAACAACGGAGGGGACTAATGAAGATATCAGGAGAGAATCCTATGCAGCTAACGGCTATCTCATGTTGCGCCTTGCAATGTGCGTTTAAGCGGTATCCGGAAACAACAAAAGTTTTCGAGAAGTCCGCTTCAACCAAGATGATCGATGATTTTAAGGAGGCTTTGGAAGATCCCAACCGACATGTACTGACGTTTATCGTCAATGCCGATGCGGCAGAAGTTTGCGGAGTGCTTGCCTCAAAAGAGTTGGAGAGGATGGGGGACGTTGCGCCCGAAACAAAACTTCCATGCGAACATACCGTTAAGGAGCATAAGGAAGCTCTAAAGGCAATCGCGAAAATAACGGAAGCAGAAACCGTCATCAATTAAAAATAGCGGCTTTCAAGCCGCATTTTTTTATCAGCCTTTGGCTGGTTTTTTTTGGTGGCAAATTGACAGTTTTTGTAAATAGTGCTATAATTTCAAACGTAAAAGTTGTACCTTTAAACCAACCCAAAACCAGAAAGGAGACGTCAGATGAACGCGGAATTCTTCGGCCTCCTTTCCGGAGGTCTCGTGGTAGCGAGTATTATTCCTTACTCACTTCGGGTGTACCAAGGAAAGATCCGTCCAAACTTAACAAGTTGGTCGCTCTGGTCGCTGATTGGCCTCGCGCTCCTTCTCACCTACAAGAGTTCCGGGGCAGAGGCGAACGTTTGGCCGGCAGTCTTCGGTTTTTTTAACCCCACGCTCATCGCATTTCTCATCGTGGCAAAACAGCGCGGCAGGTTGAAGAAGCCAAACAAGGTTGAAGTAGTTTGCCTCGTAATCGGCCTTGTTTCTCTCGGAATGTGGATTGCGGTGTATGAGAGCAGGGAACTTTCGCAATATGCTCTCTACCTGGCAATTGTTGCCGACGCCTGCGCTGCAATCCCAACCATCATCTTCGTGTGGACGCAACCTGACGGAGATCGGCCTTTCGCTTGGAGTTTGTTCGCGATTGCTTATGGGCTTGTAATCTTTGCAATCACCGAGCCTACATTCGCGAACTATATCCTACCCGTCTACATGTCCCTTGGATCTTTAAGCATCGCGCTCCCACTGGTTTTGTACAGGTTGAAGAGAAAGACGCCACTCAGCGAGTGGATCTAGCCCCGCACGGAAAATTCAGTTTTTCCTGCGGGGTTTTTCTTTTTTATATCAGCTCAATCCAGTTTGCGGGATGAGAAAAAGTAATAAAGGATAAGTAGTGTGTAGTAAGTGGTAGGTAAATGAAAAGCTCGGCGGGTGCCGAGCTATGTGCTGTATCTGTCAGCGGGATGTCTTGCAGAACCGGTTTTTGATCCGTTGGATAAAACCAGGTTCCGGATTCAGGTTGTTGTAGACCCCCCAGGTCAGGTGTTTGTCAAACAATGTCAATATGTAGTCTCTCAGACTCATCAGGTCCTGGGCTGACGTGCTCTGGACTGTAATGACCAGGGTGTTCACGTTGTAGCGCATTGTTGTGCCATCGAATGTTCTGTCCTCAAACCCAACCCTTTCGATCTGAGCCCAAGCCGACCCGAGATAGAAGTAAGCCTCTAATGGGCATCGATACCCTATCGCTTCGTATGTCGGATGTGAAAGATAGTACACTATCTTGTGCCTCCAACTGAGAATCTTGCCCTCGGGAACGACATATTCCTTAGGGAGGGACACCAGCTGAAGTTTTTTGTGAAAAGCGCCATCCCCGTTGAGAAAAACCAGACTCGGCATTGCCTTCTCCTTTCTTCTCTGCGCCTTGAGTGGCCCCAAGGTCGCGTTAGTGGAGGACAGACCAGGACGATCTGTCTAGGAATATGCTAACATATTTGAGAATAGCTGTCAATCTAAATAAGTGATTCATCTGATATATTCTGATAATAAAAACCAGCTAACCGCTGATTTTTTGGTAGGGGACTTATTGGTTTTATTCGGACAAAAAAGCGCCAAGCTATGCTCGGCGCGGTGCGTGCCATATCAGGGTTTGTTTGACGGCGGTTGTTTATGTGTCCTGGGTCAGGTCGTTGCAGATTCTCCAGCTCCGGCCCTCTTCCAGCAAGCCTAATATATAATCGCGGAGGTGCATCAGATCCTCCGGCGACGTGCTCTGAACAGTGATGTTCAGCGTGCACGCGTTGTAGAGACCCTTTACCGCTTTGGATACGGAACTTTTTAATGCGATTCTAATCCGATCGACGTAAGCCCAGGCTGGTCCACCAACGTAGAAAAAGGCTCTCAGCGGATACCGCCGCGTAAAACTTTCATAGGTGCAATATATGGAATAGTGCTTCACTTTTTGATTCCAACTGAGAATCTTTCCAATGGGAACGGTAAATCCCTTAGGGAAAGACCTGAATCGCAGCCTGCGGTATAAAGTTCCATCCGCGTTGAGAAGCGCCAGAGTGGACATCGTTCCCTCCTTCTATGATGAATCGTGCTGATAATGTATTATCATGTTTATAAATATCAGTCAATTATAGAGGGTTTAATAAAATCAGCTTCAGCTGGCTTTTTTTGGTATAATGAATTTATGAAAATTTCTCAAGCAAAAGCCTCTAAACTTGCGGGAAAACTTTATAACCAGATTGGTTTACAACATGAAAGAATTCGAGATGAAGGAAAAATTGACAGTGAAGTTTTAAATAAGCTTCTAAACTTATTTCCAAGAAATTTATCTGGCAAAACCATATTTGATGCAGGCGGCGGATCGGGCCATTTTTCACAATTGGCACTAGAACGAGGGGCGAAGAAAGTAATCTGTATGGATATAAGTGACCTTATGCTCCAGCTAGCTAAAAAGAGAAAAACAAAATTCAATCTTAATAACTTAGAAATTAGGAAGGGTGATTTTACAAAAACTAAGCTGTTAACCAGGTCGGTTGATATTATCCTATCCATTTATGCTCTTCCCCATGTTTCGGATCTCAATAAGGCATTTAAAGAGTTTTCTAGAGTGTTAAAACCAAAAGGGTCTCTTTTTGTTGCTTCTGACTACTACGATGTCAAAAAAGAAAATCTTATTGGGCAGAAAGTTGACTATGAATTAGGCAATATGAAACTTAAAGGTTTTATACATATTAAATCTGAAATTCAACAGATAGCAGAACAAAACAACCTTCATCAAAGTCAGTTTTTTACTATTCAAAAACCAACGGGCCTAAGAATTGGCAAGAACTTCTTGTGGAAGAGGTTTTTAAAAATACATAGTTTTGGAGCAGTTTTTACAAAAAAATAACATTTAACCTGACCAAAATATCTCAACATCATTCCTGGAACGAGCCTTGGGAAAGCATCGTGCTATCTATGTTTTGAGATTAAAATAGTTCACCTAACTTGATGAAACAACATGGCATTTCCCAATTTTAAAAATAAGCACGGCAAAGAAGCGGTTTTTTCTCCCAAAGATTTTTTGAAATACAATAAATCCAGAGGCAAGCATCCTAAATTCAAATTTCCCAATAACCTTATTTTTTGTTTCAGCCGGAGATTGCTAAAACACATCGTTTCCAATCACGGCGCATATCAAGCAGAAGAGTTTAAACCCTCTCTTTATTTGTTTAGGGGAAAGAATAAAAACCTGGGCGTGGTGGGTAATTTTGGCATCGGCGCTCCGGGGACCGCGACTGTAATGGAGGAAATGATTGCCGCCGGAGCGAAAAATTTTATTTTAATCGGGGAAGCCGGAACTATTCAAAAAAACATTAAAATTGGGAGTATCGTTGTCTGTGAGCGGGCTATACGCGACGAGGGAACGTCTCACCACTACCTGAAGCCGTCAAAATATTCGCACGCCTCTGCCGATTTGGTGAATAAAATAAAAAAATCACTGAATAATATCGGGAAAGAATATGTGGTAGGAACGAGCTGGACGATTGATGCGCCTTATCGGGAAACTGTGGCGGAGGCAAGAAAGTATCAAAAAGAAGGAGTAGCAACGGTTGAGATGGAGGCATCGGCTGTTTTTGCGGTGGCAAAATACAGGAAAGTTAAGGCGGCGGCGATATTCACGGTGAGTGACTCTTTGGCGGAACTTAAATGGGAGCCTAAATTCCATCTATCCAATAAAAATTGGGAGATTCTTTTTCAGGCGGCAAAGAATGCGCTTTTGAAATAAAAAATAATCCGCCTTCGCTCGTCGACACGTTCGCACTGGCGTGCTCAGCATCTCCTCGCTTTCGCTCGTTGAGATTTTTGGTATAATGAATTTATGAAAAACTTGTTCAGATTGATTACTTCGATATTGATTTGTGAGGGAGCGGGGTTGATTGGCTCAATTTTTACCGCTCCCTCAATCGGAACATGGTATGCAGGAATAATAAAGCCGCCCTTCAATCCGCCTAACTGGATATTTGCTCCGGTCTGGACAGCATTATTTTTGTTAATGGGTATTTCTCTTTATCTGGTGTGGATTAAGAAGTTTTCGGGAGTGAATATAAGAGGAGGGATTATAATTTTCGGAATACAGCTGGCACTGAACGTCTTTTGGTCGGTAATATTTTTTGGGCTCCATTCTCCATCGTGGGCGTTTGCCGTTCTGGTTATTTTGTGGCTGGCAATTCTGGTGACAATCATGAAATTCTATCCGATAAGTAGATGGGCGGCATGGCTGCTTTTGCCGTATATTTTGTGGGTGTCATTTGCAGGAGTTTTAAATTATTCGATAGCTAGCTTGAACTAAAAGTTTATAAC
>Ga0315284_10012376_pt1 | contig 12147 bp, 10 predicted proteins | sample YL17G09_16_MG_FD_203696 | JGI IMG/M metagenome (GOLD analysis project Ga0315284, IMG submission 203696) | Sediment microbial communities from Yellowstone Lake, YNP, Wyoming, USA - YL17G09_16 | ecosystem: Environmental > Aquatic > Freshwater > Lake > Sediment | place: USA: Wyoming | collected...
GCCCATTTTACCCCCCCAAAAAAATCCCGAATGTTATTGATATAGGATTTACAAATTTCTTTGCGGCCAGATATACAAATGGAGCCAACGCGAGTCGAACGCGCGACCTCTTGCATGCCATGCAAGCGCTCTCCCAACTGAGCTATGGCCCCGTAGGTGCTTTTATCATATTACCAGGATGATTTTTTTGCAACATTTTTTTTGGTTCATCCGGTTAATGCATAGGTGACGTGGCGAAAATTCGTCACGCACTTACTTTTTCGGAAGTAACAAAAAACTGGCAACCATAACCTGCCGCCAGCAGAGGAGTTACAAACTGGGCAGGGGCGGAATTGAACCGCCGACACACGGATTTTCAGTCCGTTGCTCTACCGACTGAGCTACCTACCCGTAAATCGTCTGAACAACTTAAATTTAGCAGAAAAAATTCATTTTGCAAGAAAATTGAAAGTAAACATTATTATTTTTGCAGTGTTTCTAAGGGCATGGTCAAAACGGCGATGTCCGCCATGTCGTTTTTTTTCCTGCTACGAGTAAGTGAATTCATTTTCCGTTATGTTGTGATACAGGTGCCAGAGTCTTGAAAACTCCCCATTTTTAGTGATAAGCCCGTCGTAACTGCCTGTTTCCGCTATTTTGCCTTTGCGGAGTATTACTATTTTGTCGCAAATATCCCTTTTGAACAGCCGATGTGATGCGATGATGCATATTTTATCTTTTGACAGCCGGGCAATTTCCCCGAGCAGATGGGCTTCGGTTTCAATATCCACATTTGCTGTCGGTTCATCGAGAATAAAAACGGGTGCATTTTTCATAAACATCCTTGCCAGGCATATTCGCTGCCATTGGCCTCGCGACAATTCCTGCCCGTTTTTGAATAGTTTGCTTAGCATGGTCTCGTATTGCTCTGGAAGCTGTTCCAAAAAAGAATCCGCTTTTGCACGCCGTGCCGCATCGATTATATTCTTTGTATTTTGTATGTTCTCTATGCTGCCGCACCCGATATTTTCCTTCGCAGAATATGCGTACTGTATAAAATCCTGAAATATAATACCGATGGTTTTTCGCAGCGCCTGTATTTCGAATTCTTTTATATCAATGCCGTTAAGCAGTATTCGTCCTTCGGTGGGGTCATAAAGTCTTGTAAGCAGTTTTATAAGAGTTGTTTTGCCGGCGCCATTGGCGCCAATAATAAGGGCGCTTTCAGAACGTTTGAATATCGTATTTATATTATTCAGGGTGTATACGAAGCTGTTGGGATACTTAAAACTTACATTTTGCAGTTCGATGGATTCTACCTGAGAAGGTATGGGTCTTATCTGTCGGCTGATTTCAATGTGAGGTTTTATTTTATTGAATTCTACAAGGTCATGCAGAAATATGGCATTTTCGTAGATACCTGAAATAGTCTCTATGATTAACTGCAGTGCCGATATACTTCCTGCAAAGGCGCCCGAATACATCATTATTTCACCTGCGGTCAGCGACAGTGATTTGGCAAAATTAAGATATATAATGTATCCTGTTGCTCCAACCGTACTGCATGTTACAAAAGTCCATGTTATTATATCTGCAAGGGCCCTTTGCCTGTAAAGTCGCACATCCTGGCGAAAGAATCTTTGTGACGCAGTGTTCCATTTTGTAAACAGGTATTCCCACATCCTGAAATTCAGTATCTCGGGAGCATGTTGTCTTGACATCATAATGCCTGCCGTATAATCAGCCATTCGCCTGTCTTCTGTACGCTTAAACTGCATCCAGTAATTTTTCTCTCCGTATTTCAGCTGTATGAACAACAGGGGTGCACAGACTATTACTGTAGTAATAAACAGCGGCAGGCTGAAAGAAATAATCAGGCTGCTCATCGAAATAAAAGTAATAGTACCGCGAACCATGGATGTTACCTGGTATACGATGGCCATGGGTTTTCCGTCTGTCTCCCTGTGAGCCCTTGTCATCATATCATAAAAATTTGGGTCCTCAAAAGATGTATAATCAAGTTTTGAAATCCTTTTAATAATCCGGCCTTTCATATTCAATGACAAACTCCTGCCCATAAAATAATTTAAGTACGCCCCGGCTTGATTAAGCAGGGCACTGACCACCAATATGAGCAGCTGGAATATGAATATGTGTATTAGAATGTGGATTTTTTCTCGGGTTACGCCTGCTTGTGTCACATCAACTATGGCGTTGAGCAATAATTTTCCAACGTACACAGTAGCCGCGGGTGACAATCCCGACAGGATGGTTGTCAGCGTCAGGCAAATTGTTAAAAAAGGGCCGGCCTTAAAAACTGTTGTAATTGCGAAGGGCAGGGTCTCAACTATAATATGAAAACGACTCCTGCCCTTCGTTTCTGCATTAAGTCCTGGATTTTCTTCTGCCTTAACCATTCTGAAATGTTCTTATAAATAACGGGTTAAAACCAGTAAATGTTGAGTAAAAATTTTATCCAGGTTTTGCTTTACGTTCCGCCTGGGTTGTGCGAAAATACCGTAACTGAATTTGAAAGATAAGAAATATCAAAAAAGTGCGGGTAATTTGACATCTATCCGAAAGATATAGTATGAGGCAAAACAAAATTAATTTTAAGGAGAAATAAAATGAAACGTGAAATAGTACTTTTGATGGCAATGTGCCTAACAATCGGCTCATTAGTGTCAGCCGCTCCGCAGGAGAAGCCTCAGCAGGGCGTTGGTCTTACAATTTATAACGACAACTTCGCCGTGGTAAGAGAGTCCAGACCGATGGCCTTTGAGCAGGGGACCAACATTGTGAAATTTACCGATGTTGCATCGGCAATCGACCCAACCAGCGTAAGTTTCAAGAGTCTTTCCTCGCCGGGTGCCGTATCCATCCTCGAGCAGAACTACGAGTATGACCTTGTCAACTCAGACAGTCTGCTGAAACGCTACATCGATAAAAAAGTAACGATAGAATTAAAGGGCAGCGGTGCCGATACGAGCCAGGAAATAACAGGCGTGCTTATGGCGGCGATGGGCAATGATTTGATATTAAAGAACGAAAAAAATGAAATCCAAATCGTGGATAAGACAAGCACAGGCAAAATTTCACTGAGGGAACTGCCCGATGATTTGGTTACAAGGCCGACTCTGGTCTGGCTTGCTGATTCAAAAGAAAAAGGCCAGCAGCTTTGCCAGGTAACATATACCACAGGTCGGGTCGGCTGGAATGCCGATTATTTGGCTGTTCTAAATGCCGATGAGACGAAAATCGACTTTAGCGGCTGGGTTACAATCGATAATAAAAGCGGCGCCGGCTACAAGGATGCGACTATAAAACTAATTGCAGGCGATGTAAGGAGAGTTGTCGAGCCAGTCCCAATGGAGCGTGGAAGGATGGTTTATGCAATGAAGGGAGGAGCAGACCAGGCGGGTTTTGAAGAAAAACCGTTTATGGAATATCACCTTTATACGCTGGGCAGAAAGAGCACCGTAAATAATAATCAGGTCAAGCAGATTGAGTTCATTACCCCCGCTTCCGGTGTGCCGTCAAATAAGATTTATATTTATGAAAGAAAGCCGCGATGGTTCTATGAAAACAAAAATCAGAAAGATAAAGTCAATGTCAAGATTGAGTTTGAAAATACCAGGGAAAACGGTCTTGGTATAGCCCTGCCTAAGGGAAAGATTCGGGTTTTCAAGAAAGACCCCGCCGATGGCACGCTTGAATTTGTGGGTGAGGATAAAATCGACCACACCCCCGCTAAAGAAAAACTGTCGCTGTATATCGGCGATGCCTTTGATATCGTGCCGCAGTATACCCTCGTTGACGGCAAATATGGTGAACATTACAGCCGTGAAACACACAAGATTGAACTGCGAAACAGAAAGCAGTCGGCTGTTACGGTGTATGTCGATGAAAAGCTCACACAGGGACGCAACTGGACGATTGAAAAGTCAACGCACGAATACAAGAAGCGCGATGTCAATACCATCCGGTTTGAAGTGAAAATCGAAGCCGACTCGACAGCAGCAATTGAGTATACAGTCACGGAAACATGGTAGCATATAGCCGACAGGCTGGAACTGGTTATAAGTTTTTGGTTTCTGCTCAAAAACTGGTTTTTGATACAAACCAATTATGTCGTATACTCAAGTAACATCAAAGAAAAAAATAAAATTTTTTTCACTCCTCAGTATGAAGTGAAAAACCAGAAGTCGAAAATAAAAACCCATCTGCCCCCCGGCAAAAATCGTAAATTCTTTCTATACGCTATCCACTAAACGCTATATGCTATTTCAGTTCAACCGACCAGTAAGCATGGTCGAGAAATTGTTTCCAGCTTTGATAGCGTTCGTACCCAAGATGGAGGTGGACGATGGGATTTCGTTTTGGCTTGACGGGCTTTAGAATCAGCTTCATATTTGCCTGCTGGGGGGTTCGGCCGCCTTTCCTGACGTTGCAGTTCACACACGCACAAACCATATTTTCCCAGGCGGATTTGCCTCCCGTACTTCGCGGGATAATGTGATCAATGGACAATTCGCTTGTCGCAAATTTTTTACCGCAATACTGGCAGCAGTTCCTGTCGCGGGCGAATATGTTTCTTCGGTTAAGCTGTACCTCGCTTCGCGGGAGCCGGTCGTAAAAAAGCAGGCGGATAATCCGCGGTACCGCAACGTAGAAATTCACGGTTGAAACCCAGTCGTATGCCTGGGGTTCAAAAGAGCGTCTGAATTGGCTGACCTCACACCAGCTCTGGAAATCATAATTGGAGTATTGGCCCTCTTCAAAAGAGATTACCTCTGCAAGCTGGCGGCAGAGCAATGAAAAAGCTCGCCTTACCCCGATTATACGGATAGCCATATAATGCTTGTTGAGCACAAGCACGTTGCAGTCAAGACCGGATTGATATTCTGCGGCAATCATAATTTCAAATTACCAAATCAACCTCAAAACCATCTAACTGTACAAATAGCACAAAGTCCTATAAGTTGCAAGTAAAAAGAATACCGCTTTGTGCCGGGCATACTTTGTATTTGCTGAAATACAGGTATGCAAATACGGCTCACGATAATTGCTGTCCTTTTGTACTAAATCCGGCAGTTTAGGGAATGAACAACGAAAAGATACGAATTGTTTACGATAGCCCTGAGTTGCAAAAACATTAAAAACAACGTCACGAACTTTTTTTGTCTACCGAAGGCGACTGATTGACCACATTTTCAGCCCTTGGGCCTTTTTCGCCTTCGACAACATCAAAGGTGACCGGATTGCCTTCAGCAAGAGTTTTGTATCCATCGCCTGAAATACTTGCATAGTGTACGAAAACATCGCGTCCGTCCTGAGTGGCGATAAATCCATAACCCTTCCTCGGGTTGAACCATTTAACTGTTCCCTCTGACATAAAACGCTCCTTTGAACAACTTTCCAAAAACAAATTATTTTTTTGTGCGCTCCCTAACGACCTGCAGCTTTAGATGCATAGCTATGCGTTATGGAGTTTATTCTTTATTTTATAATTATTTCGTTTGAGCCGACTTCGTAGCCGCGACACCAAGGTTTTCTCTCATCAATCTACCCATTTTAAATTTAACCGTTCGCTTGGCAGGGACATCAACCCGCTCAAGAGTTTTGGGATTCTGGGCTGTCCTTGCAACCCTTTTTCTTGTTTCGAAGACGCCGAAGTCACGCAGCTCCAGACGATTATCCTTACACAGTTCCTTGGTAATACCGTCGAGAAACGACTGGATTATACGCTTTACCAGAACCCTTTTCGCCTGCGTACGTTCTGCAATCTGGTCAATAAGTTCTTTCTTTGTAACTGTTGCCATATAGGCTCCCTTATTTTCAAGAAAGATTAGTTAATTGAGAAAATGGATTTTGTTTGTCTTAGCAAAACGATTGCCTAAGAAACCAACATTTTTGATTGTCCGACAGGTCATAATAAATTCCCACAAAGCCGTAATTCAATGAACAATTATTTCATAACCTGGTTTTATTCTGTTTTTGCATTATCATAAAAACCCAAACCTACTGCAAAGACAGAAACATCAAGTATCGCAAGTCACTATACAACAAAGACTTCTATACAGCAAGAAAATTTTTCATTTAAATTTTTTTTCCGCATCAAACAATGTCGCAGTATTTCATAGATAAATGATGCCTCTGAATAACTCGGATAGTTGCGAATTAAGCCTCATTTTCAGCATAAAAACAAGGATGAAAGCAGAATATTGCCAGTTTTTCGGAGGTCTCAATTGTCTAATATGATTCCATAAAAAAAATAGTTTATTGACCTGATAAGGGTTTGCAGGCATAATCACGTTTCGTATTTTGCCAGCCGAGTCCGGTTTCGGCAGGCGGTCAAGAAGAATTGTTGCTGATATAACAAAATTATGAGTGAAACCCAGAAACCAAAATCTCACAAGCCCCATCACAATAGAGCCGAGGAAGTTGTAAATACCTTTGAGTGGCTGATAACTGCTTTTATACTGGCCTTTTTCTTTCGGGCGTTTGTGATGGAGGCATTTCGGATACCTACCGGCAGCATGGCTGATACGCTGATGGGGGCACACTTTCGGCTTTGCTGTCCGCAGTGTGGATATAAATATGAATATGGTTTTGTCCCGCAGGAATACAGAATGCCTCTGGATACCGTCCCTGCGGGGAATATTGCACCGCCCCGTACCCGCTGCCCGAGTTGCGGCTACTATCCGTCATCAGGCACGGCTATGTCGGTATCGAATGGCGACAGAGTGCTTGTACTGAAATGCCTGTATCAATTCTTTGAGCCGAAACAATGGGATGTAGTGGTTTTTAAAAATCCGCTTGAGCCGCAGATAAATTATATAAAAAGGCTGATAGGCCGGCCGGGCGAAACACTGGAAATAATAGACGGTGATATTTACATCGATGGCAAAATCAGCCGCAAACCCCCCAATGTTCAGGAAGAACTGTGGATGCCGGTATACAATAACGACTATCAGCCGGTCAGGCCGCGGGAAGGCATATTTAACGGACACGCCTGGCATGTGCCGTTTAATTTCGCAAATTCCAACTGGAAGATTAACGAAGACAGTCCAGCGAAATTCCAGCTTGATAGCCCTGCCGACCAAATTAATACGATGAGTTATGACACTTCCATCGGCAACGATTTCAGGACTGCTTACGCCTATGATGATGTCAGGGAATACAGCCGCATGCCATACTGCAGCGACCTGATGGTGCGTTTGTATGCTGCATCTATGTCTTTATCGGGCACAGCGGGACGGCTTGGCGTAAGTCTGAGCAAATATCAAAGCACATACAAGGCCTGGGTCGATTTGAAAGGCGAAATGGTAATTGCCAGGACACAGGAAAATGCAGACGTAATATTAAGCAGCAAGCCAATCACTGTGCCGGCTATGGATAAACCCATTGAATTAAAATTTGCCAATGTTGACCACCAACTGATTTTTGAATTCGGCGGGGAAAAACTGACTCATGATTTGGGGCAGGGCCCCGACGACGCCGGCAACAGAGAAATAAATGTTCAGCCGCAGGTAAAGATTTTTGGTTCCGGCAAACTGACGGTTTCACATCTGGCGATTTTCAGGGACATTCACTACACCAATGTTGACGGCCCCGGGCGAGGCAGGGCAACGGAAGGAAACCCCCTGAAGCTTGAAAAAGACGAGTTTTTCATGCTCGGCGACAACAGCCCCAATAGTGCCGACAGCAGATGGTGGTCTGAAAATGGAAAGGGCAATAACAGGGTATCATATCGGCAGGGCATTGTGCCGCGGGAATATCTGGTTGGCAAAGCGGTGTTTGTTTACTGGCCCAGCGGGTTTAAGCCGTTTGAAAAATTCAGGTTTGCACTGGTCCCAAATATCGGCAGGATGCGATTCATTTGCGGGGGGTCGGATAAAAACCCATAATGGCAAAAACGCCATTATATCAATTATCAATTCGCTTTTCTGTGGCGGAGGCGATCAATTGCGACTGCACGCACAATAATCAAACCGGTTACAATTTCCTGTACCCAGTTAGGCAAACCCATCTGGGAACAGCCCGAGCAAAAGCTGCAAAATTGGCCCGCAAAATTAAATACATCGAAATTGCCTGCGAACCAGCATTCACAGCCGTGTACGCTGAGTCTATGTTATTCTAATATATTTTAACACAATCTGCTTTTTATTCCCTGTTTTATTCTGCGGCAGATAAAAAAATAAAAAAACCCCACCTTATATCCTTTGGTGGGGCTTGAGTTTTATCACTTGTTCCAATTTTTAAGAACTGTATATTTGCCGTTTTGACTGCAAATTAACAGTCGCTTTTGACAGCTGCCCGAAAATTACTTCGGGGTGTTGGGGCCGGCTGGAATGGCAGTTTTAGCTGCTTCTGCTGTCTTGGCTGCCGCGGTTTCAGCAGTTTTAGCTGCTTCAGTTGCTGTCTTAGCAGCCTCAGTTGCGGCTGTCTTTGAGGCATCGGCTGCTGTTTTTGCGGTTTCTGCAGCGGCCTTAGTTGCAGTTGCGGCCTTATTTGCATCAACCACAGCGACGGCCTTTTTGGCCTCTGCCGGTGCAGTTACTGTCGGCTTTGCAGGAGCAGGAGTAGACTTCTTGCAGCCGTTCACAGCGACCATTGCTACAAGCAACATCCCTGCCAGCAGAACAATCATCCCTAATCTTACATTTTTGCGTTCCATCTTATTATCCTTTCAAAAATTAGTTTAGAAATAAAACAAGCATACTTAACAACCGAATTATACCCTTGCCCAAACCAGATTCAACAAAAATCCTGCCTTATACTGTCGGCGTTATTTTTACACTTTTCCTACTACCAGACACGCATTATGCCCGCCGAATCCGAATGAATTATTTATCGCAATATTAACATTCGCCTGGCGTGCCTGCTTTGGTACATAATCCATCTTAAGGTCGCATCGTTCGTCCTGATTGTCAAGATTGATAGTGGGGTGGATAACCGATTTGTTGATTGTTTTCACGCACGCTATAAGCTCGACAGCACCGCTTGCTCCGAGTAAATGACCGACACAGCTTTTCGTTGAACTGACCGGTATCTTGTACGCATATTCGCCGAAAACCGACTTTATCGCAGCGCTTTCAGCTATGTCGTTTAATTCGGTACCCGTTCCGTGTGCATTGATGTAGCCGACGTCTTCTTTGGCTACGCCTGCATCCTTTAGCGCCATCGCCATCGTCCTTGCTGCACCTTCCCCGTTGGGAAGCGGCGCGGTTATGTGATGTGCGTCGTCTGTTGCGCTGTAACCTAAAAGCTCGGCGTATATGTTCGCCCCGCGTTTTTTGGCGTGTTCATATTCCTCGAGTACCAAAATGCCTGCACCCTCTGCCAACACAAATCCGTCCCTGTCCCTGTCGAACGGCCTCGATGCCGCCTGCGGATTGTCGTTGCGAAGACTAAGCGACCTTGCTGCACAGAACGATCCAAGCCCTATAGGCGTAAGTGCCGCTTCTGTAGCGCCGGTTACCATTATATCGCTTCGCTGTGCCAGTATGTTGCAGAATGCCTCACCTATGGCGTGGCTGCCCGTTGCACAGGCGCTCGTAACACAGAAATTTGGTCCCTGCAACCCGTAACGAATAGCAATATTGCCGCTGGCGGCGTTGCCCATAAGTCTTGGTACGCAGAAAGGCGAAACCTTTTTCGGCCCGCCTGCCAATAGCCGCAGGTGCTGCTCTTCGATTTCCTTGATGCCGCCTATCCCTGTTCCCACAATCGCACCGCAGCGAGTAACATCTTCCTTCTCAAAATTAAGCCCGCTATCCTCGACTGCCTGACGTGCTGCTGCCATTGCGAACTGTGTAAAGCGGTCCATGCGTTTGCTTTCCCGCTGGTCGACGTATTTAGTCACCTCGAAATTTTTTATCTCTCCGCCGATATGCACAGTAAAGATGCTCGGATCGAAGTTCTCTATCTTAGAAACGCCGTTTTTGCCTTCGCATAACGCATTGAAAAACCCTTCTGCTGACTCTGCCAGGGCAGTGATACACCCTAAGCCTGTAATAACAACTCGTCGTCTGTTCATAATTTAGTCTTGTATGTTACTCTTTGCTTTTTGTCTGCATAGTTTTTGCAACGTAATCAATCGCTGCACCGACCGTCTGGATTTTCTCCGCTTCCTCGTCCGGTATGCTCATGTCGAACTCGTCCTCGAATTCCATAACCAGTTCGACAGTATCCAGCGAGTCGGCATTCAAATCGTTAATAAATGAGGTTTCGCGAGTGACTTCGTCCTTTTTTACCCCCATCTGCTCACAAATTATATCGATAACCTTTTCCTCAATAACTTTAATATCAACCTGGTTAGCACTCACTTTTTCACTCCTTAAAATAGGCACACACTTTCAAATTTTACCACCGGTTTCCTCCATCGAGTCCGGCGTAACAACAGTCTATCCGCGTATATTAGTCCGGCATGGTACCTGCTAAGCCGCATATTTACAAATGTTTTTTAAACTTTTTTCTACATTGCCATCCCGCCGTCAACTCCCAGCACCTGACCGGTAATATATCCGGTATCATCGCCGGCAAGAAATGCGACCGCTTTTGCCACATCCTCAACTGTCCCGAATTTCCGCACCGGAATCCACTGCATTGAGGCCTCTTTGACCGCATCAGGTAATCCCGCCGTCATTTCCGTCATTATAAAGCCAGGCGCTATGCAGTTTGCGGTAACATTTTTTTTTCCAATTTCACGCGCTATTGATTTGGTCATACCGATTAGCCCTGCTTTGCTTGCGGCATAGTTGCTGGAGCCTGCCTGTCCCATTACGCCTGCTACTGAACTTATGTTTATTATCCTGCCCCATTTGTTCCTGACCATTGACCTGGCCGCAATTGCCGTTGCTAAAAAAGCCGCCTTCAGGTTAACATTGATGACCTTGTCGAAATCCTCTTCAACCATCTGTATCATCAGCTTGTCGCGGGTGATGCCGGCGTTATTCACCAGAATCCCTATCCCGCTGTGCTCTGTCGCCAGCGATTCGAGGATTTCCGTAAATTGTTTTGTATTGGTTATATCCACGCATCGGGTTTGGCAGTCAAACCCCGCCTCAGTTACCACCCTTTCAAGCTCTTTGAGCTGCTCGGCGTTGATATCCAGCCCCGCCACAGCACGCCCCTGTTTTAACAATTCAAGAACAATCGCCCGGCCAATGCCTCTGGCAGCGCCCGTTACAATCGCAAGTCTCTTTTCAGCCATCTTAAAATCTCCAAATCAATTTTCAGGATTTTAACAATTCGTTCACAGCTTCAAGACCGCTGACGTTTGTAACCCTGATTTTCCTGTTTATTCTCTTCATAAGGCCGGTCAGCACTCTGCCGGGCCCAATTTCGTAAAACTTTTCCACACCTTCAGCGATAAGCCGTTCCATACATTTTTGCCAAAGAATCGGGCAAGTCAACTGCTTTGTCAGGCCTTCAGCGATTTTTTCGCCGCTTTTATAATAATCGGCGCTGATATTTGCAAGGATTTTTATTTCGCCCGGGTCTGAAATTTTACAATTTCCTATCGCTTTTCTCAAGCTGTCCGCGGCACCCGCCATCATATCGGTATGAAACGCTCCCGCCACTTCCAGCCGAACCGCCTTTATCGCACCGTATTTTTCCGCCAGTTTTTCCGCACGTTCGCACGCCGAAATTGCCCCGCTTATCACAATCTGCCCGGGACAATTGAAATTTACCGCCGCCAGAAGTTCACCCTCGCCTGCCTCAGCACAAAGCTGATTTATCTTTTCTTCATCAAGCCCTATAATGCTGACCATTGTCCCTTTTGTGGCATCAGCGGCCGCCTGCATTGCTTGTCCTCTTTTTTGCACGAGCGTAAGCGCGTCCTCGAAACTGATTACTCCCGCCGCATAAAGAGCCGTATATTCCCCAAGACTAAGCCCAGCCGTTACTTCCGGCTTTATAGCGCTCGTTACAAGGTCGTTCCTTAGCACCTCCAGTATCGCAGCCGACGTAGTAAATATTGCCGGCTGTGAAATCGTCGTAGTGTTTAATTTTTCCGCAGGTCCTTCAAAGCAAATCGCCCTTAAGTCGTATCCGACAATATCATTTGCCTTCGCGAAAACCTCCGCTGCCGGCCCAAACGCCCCCGCAATCTCCCTGCCCATCCCTGCAACCTGCGACCCCTGTCCTGGAAATATAAAC
>Ga0315284_10012377_pt1 | contig 12147 bp, 10 predicted proteins | sample YL17G09_16_MG_FD_203696 | JGI IMG/M metagenome (GOLD analysis project Ga0315284, IMG submission 203696) | Sediment microbial communities from Yellowstone Lake, YNP, Wyoming, USA - YL17G09_16 | ecosystem: Environmental > Aquatic > Freshwater > Lake > Sediment | place: USA: Wyoming | collected...
TCCCGTATCTCCGGAATTACCCCTGCTGCTCTCTCCATCCTCTTGGTCTACTTGAAGAAGCTGGGGCACCTTGAAATGAGGGGCACATGATGGATGAAAAAGAACACCATAACCTTTTCCTGAAGAGGGAGGCAGAAGCATCCGGGATAACGCTCTGCGGTGTGGCACAACTGAGCACTCTCAACCTGCACCTGCTCGACCTTCCTGAGGACACGAGAGAGAGACTGCCTTTCGGGATCTCCTTTGGCCTGAAGCTGTCTGAAGCAGTCATGAACGGGATCATTGATCAGCCAACCCGGATCTACTTCCATCACTATCGCCAGGCTAACAACCTGCTGGACAGCGCAGCCTTCAAAATCGCTGCACTGATTGAAGCAAGGGGGTCCCATGCGTTGCCTATTGCTGCATCACAGGTGATTGACTGGCAGAATCAGAGAGGTCACCTCTCTCATAAAAAGGTGGCAGCGGGTGCCGGACTCGGCTGGCTGGGGAGGAACAACCTCCTGGTTACCCCTCAATTCGGTGCACAGGTACGGCTGGCTACCATCCTCACCGATCTCCCCCTTGTCCCTGATACGCTGCTCATCGAAGGATGCGGGGATTGCCTGGCCTGCCTCTCTGTCTGTCCTGCCGGGGCGATTAAGGAAAGCCCGGAGGATTTTGACCATCGGCGGTGTTATGAGCAATTGAGGTTCTTTAAGGATAAGGTGAATCTCGGCCACTTTATCTGCGGAATCTGCGTTAAGGCCTGTAAAGGGAAGAAAGGGAGAGCGCTTGCATCAGGATGAAAAGATCATCTCTCTGCTCATTGAGCATCAGGGGTATCTCTCGGGTGAATCTATAGCCCGGAGCCTAAACTGTTCCCGGGCAGCCATCTGGAAATGGATGAGGAAGCTGAAAAAAGATGGTTTTGCCATCCATGCCCATCCCAGATTGGGTTACCGCCTCCTTTCCCTGCCGGATACTCCATTCCCTTCAGTGGTCAGGTCAGGCTTAAAGACCTCCCGGTTTGGCCAGGAGGTCTATTACTATCCTCGCATTGATTCTTCAAACAGTGCAGCACGACAGTTGGCAGAAGCAGGTGCCCAAGAAGGTACCATGGTCATTGCCGATGAACAGCTCAGGGGCAGGGGAAGGCTCAGCCGGAGCTGGATATCCCCGCCCCAAAAAGATCTCCTCTTCACCATCATCTTCCGTCCGGACATGAAGCCCGTCCAGGTATTCCGTCTTACGCTGATTTCTTCCCTTGCCATATCCGGGGCGATTGAAAGGGAAACAGGATTGAAACCCCTCATCAAGTGGCCCAACGATCTCTATCTGGAGAATAAGAAGTGTTGCGGCATCCTCACGGAGTTCGCCGGAGAGCAGGACAGGGTAACGTATTGCCTGGTAGGCATCGGAATCAATGTAAACTCCAACCCCGGTGAATATCCTGAGATCAGGGATAGCGCCACCTCCCTTTCCCAGTGCCTGAAAAAAGAGGTGCCGCGGATTCCTCTCTTGAAGGGCATACTGGAAAGCATAGAGCAGAATTATCAACAGTTGAGAGAGGAAGGGGTTGAGAAGTTACGTGAGGAGTGGAACAACCGTTCCTTTATCCTGGGGAAACAAGTACTCGTATCTTCAGACGAAGCGGAAGAACACGGAATTGCCGAATCCATGGATGAAGACGGCTTCCTCATCTTGGTTGATGAGAAGGGAGAAAGGAAAAAAATCCTGAGCGGAGATGTGTCGCTGAGATTAACGTAAAGATTGCTTCGCTTCGCCCGCAATGACAGGACAGTGGTAAATTCACTTCCAGGTCATAGCGGGAAAGTTAAGCTCTCTCATGGTCATTGCGAGGAGTCTGCTTGGGCGGACGACGAAGCAATCTCTGATGAAGGTAATATACCGTATGGTGCTAAACATACTTGAAAAGGCAGTAGATAAAATCATATCCGGGAAGGAGATCACGCGGAGTGAGGCTCTAAAAATCTCTGAGCAGGCCAGGGAACAGAAGGACCTGTTTTTTCTCCTCGCTTATGCAAACCTGCTCAGGGAAGAGTTTAAAGGGAAGGTGATTGACCTCTGTTCGATCATCAATGCCAGATCAGGTGCATGTCCGGAAGACTGCATCTTCTGCGCCCAATCATCCCACTATAAGACAAAGATTGAGAGGTATCCCCTGATCTCCAGAGAAAAGATCGTTGATGGGGCAAAGTCAGCGAGAGAGACAGGGGCAGACAGGTTCGGGATCGTGATCAGTGGGAGAGGGATAAAAGGAGGAAAGGATCTGGAGAAGATCTGTGAAGCAATTACCACGATCTCCCAGGAGACAGATATTGGACGGTGTGCTTCCTTGGGCACGCTGACGCATGAAGCGGCGAAGCAGTTGAAGTCTGCTGGTCTGGAACGCTACCATCATAACCTGGAGACTTCAGAGAAATTATTTCCGAAGATATGTACCACGCATACCTATCAAGAGAGGGTCGACACACTGAAGGTTGCCCGTGATAGTGGACTCGCTGTCTGCTCAGGTGGGATCTTCGGGCTGGGAGAGGAGATGAAAGACCGGCTGGAGTTAGCCTTTTACTTAAGGGAGCTTGAGGTTGACTCTATTCCGCTCAACTTCCTGCATCCCGTCCCTGGAACCCCGGCAGAACACTTCTCCCCTCTCTATCCCCTGGAGATACTGAAGACCATTGCCCTCTTCCGTTTCGTCCTCCCTGATAAGGACATCCGCATCTGCGGAGGAAGACCGATGAATTTGAGAAGCCTGCAATCGCTCATCTATGTTGCTGGTGCCAACGCAGTGATGATAGGCAACTACCTTACTACCCTCGGCAGAGACCCGAAAGAGGATCTGCAGGAGATAAGGGATCTGGGACTGGTACCGGGAAGGAGAATGTAAGTGCGTAATGCGGAGTGCGGAATACAACTGATAATGAGGATGGGGGGATGGGGTGATGAGGGGATAGGGTGAGCGGATCTCCCTAACTCCCCAACTCCCTACCTCCCCAGATTCAGCAACAGAACAGGTACCAAAGGACAGTGCATGAAGAAAGCAGTGGTTCCATTCATTGAGGAGTTCGAAAGCAGAATCTCCCCCATCGACGTCTTTGCGTCCATTCACGCTGAACCCTACAGCTTCTTCCTTGACAGTGCAGTGGGAAGGGAACGGCTGGGGAAATACTCTTTCCTCGGATACGACCCTTTCCTGGTTGTGAAGGTAAGCGGAAATGAAATCGAAGTATCACAGCAGGGAGAGACCTCCCGTGTTTCAGGTGATTTCTTTGATCTCTTAAAGGAGATTCTCTCTCCCTATGCCCTTGCCTCGCTGCCTGACATGCCGCCTTTCGCAGGTGGCGTAGTTGGGTACTTCGGCTACGACCTGGGGCGGCTCATTGAGGTTATCCCTTCTATAGCAGCAGACGATATAGCCATTCCTGATGCCTGCCTTGCTTTTTATGACACAGTAGTCATCTTTGACCACGGAAGGGATAAGGTATATATTTCTTCTACGGGATTCCCCGAAGCAAGTGAGGCACTTCGTAAAAAGAAAGCAGAATCGAAGATAAAGGAGTGGAAAAAAAGACTTGCGTCCATTAACAGAGAAAAGATTGAGACTCTGACTGGTGATGAGAACAATACCGTGCCTCAACTAACATCCAACTTTACCCGGGATCAATACATCGGGGCAATCAACCAGGCTAAAGAATACATCGCAGCCGGTGATATCTACCAGGTAAACCTCTCCCAGAGATTCGTTACCGAAGCACACATCCCCCCGTTTCCTTTATATAAGAGGCTCCGCACGATCAATCCCGCTCCCTTTGCGGGTTACCTGAACTTCGACGGGGTAAAGGTTTTAAGTTCCTCGCCTGAGAGGTTCCTCCGCATATCCGGCAGGAAGGTGGAGACACGTCCCATCAAGGGAACCCGCCCCCGGGGCAGAGATGCTGCCGAGGATCAGCGTCTGAGGGCAGAACTCTTAGAGAGTAAGAAGGACAGGGCGGAACTGCTGATGATCGTGGACCTGGAGAGGAATGATCTGGGCAGGGTGTGCGAATATGGGTCGGTTTCCGTTCCTGATCTCACCACCCTTGAACAGTACCCCACAGTCTTTCATACGGTCTCAACCATAACCGGCACGCTCAGGGAGGAATGCGACCACATCGACTGCCTCAGGGCATGTTTCCCCGGCGGTTCCATTACCGGCGCCCCGAAAATTAGATCCATGGAGATTATTGAAGAACTCGAGCCAACCCGGAGGAAGATTTACACCGGCTCGCTCGGCTATATCGGCTTCAATGGCGAGACCGACCTGAATATCGTTATCCGCACCATGTTGATTACAGATAGAAAGATCTATTTCCAGGCAGGAGGCGGCATCGTCGCCGACTCCGACCCGGAGAAAGAATACGAGGAAACGCTCCATAAAGTAAGCGCACTTTTTTCCGCTCTCAACCAGAAACCATAACATTTGCCTCAGTCCCTCCTTTTCCGCATCTATCTGGTTAATATGTCCATACCTATCTACCCCTGCCCATCGCCCTCTCTTGCCTTCTGTTTTCTGCTATTGTTTGTTGCCTATCTAACTATTTACTTTTCTCCGGGAATGCACTATGAATGGAATGGATTTCAGGGCAGGTGATTTTTCGCTCACCCGCGCGCCCATAATCTTTTGGCCCTTGAGCCGCGGAGTTTAGACGGCATTAACTGAGAAAGATGGTGAAGAAATCAAAAAAAGCCCCTCCACCCTCAAAAGCGTTGACGATTGAAAACCTGAGGGCCGGGGTAAAGAAACTTAGTCGTCGTATCGAAGAATTAAGATCTTTTGATGTTGGAACTATAACCGAGCGCTTTGATCCCAAGGCACAGGCGCTTACGGATAAGATAAACAGCACCATAGCAGATATCTTCGGGCGAGATACGCCGGAGTATCATGATTATTCCATTTGGTCTCTGGATACCCTGCCACTTATCGTGGGAGGCCCCGAATACCCTCTTCCAGAGGTTCAAGAGGCTTATCAGAAGGGCATCAATGACGCTGTAACAAAGCTGACCTCATTGCGTGAAACTCTGGAAGAAAAAATAATAGATCTAGAGCCCCAAGAGGCTTTTCATGGGGAGCCAGATGCGCAGAAAGTACTGCCCGGCAACAGGCAGATCTTTATTGTTCATGGCCACGATGAGTTGGCGAAACAAACGGTGGCCCGTTTCATAACAAAGTTGGAACTTGAGCCAATCATCCTCCACGAGCAACCGAGTGGGGGTAGGACAATAGTTGAGAAGCTGGAGGCACATACCGTAGTCGATTTCGCCGTTGTGCTATTAACACCCGATGACGTTGGCCATCCCGCTGATAGTCCTGATGTGGCCAAGCCGAGGGCGCGTCAGAATGTGATTCTTGAACTTGGTCTTTTTCTCGGCACTCTGGGACGGGCGCGTGTCTGTGCTCTTTACAAAGGGGAGGTAGAAATCCCCTCTGACTATCATGGAGTCCTTTATATCGAAATGGATGATGCTGGAGCATGGAAACTTCCATTGGCACGAGAGATCAAGCAGGCAGGTATAGAAATTGATATGAATAAGGCTTTATGAGGTTGTGAGGTCTAACAAAGGACTCGGACTATTGGTGACAACGTATTTTTTACTGGAGTAAGCAAAAAGAGAAGTTGAGAAGATTATTGAGCGAGAATAATTTGAATTTACCAACATGTAAAAGTTGTGACAATAAGAATCCACCAGATGGTATCTGCCCCTTTAAAAAGGCATCAGATGGTTTATTGATTCGCTGTGTAGGTGCTTGGTCAAAGGCAAAGCACTATTATTTTAAAAAGTATATTGATACTTTCGCGACGGCAATGAGATTAAAATGGCAAAACCAACTTTATTATATTGATCTTTTTACGGGTCCAGGTAAATGTTTGACAAGAGAAAAAGAAGAAGAAATTGATGGTTCACCTCTTATAGCTTTAAATGCTCCTTATCCTTTTGCACGTTATTTTTTCGTTGATTTAAATGAAACGACTCTCGGTGTTTTGTCTGAAAGATGTAAAAATTATCCATATTTTAACAGAGTGAAGTTTATTCATGATGATTGCAATATAGCTATAGATGAAATAATTGCGGACATACCACAAAAGTCATTGAGTTTGGCATTTATCGATCCTGCGGGTTTACAATTCAAATTCTCCACATTAAAGAAATTAGCCCAAAGGAGAGTAGATTTAATTATTACATTTCCTGAAGGAATGGCGATAAGGAGGAATTTTAAACAGTTCCTCAAAAAAGTTCATTCTCTTTTAGATGACATGGTAGGTGATCGAGAGTGGAGACAATTTATGACAGGTAAAGAAATTATTAAATATTATCGTGATAAATTAAGCTCGTTAGGTTACCGTGAAGTTAAATTGGGCGAAGAAATTCCTATAAGAAGCATTGAAAAAAATTTACCTTTGTACTGTCTTCTATTTGCCAGTAAGCACCCTTTAGGTCATAAATTTTGGCAGGACATTAGCAAAATTGACCATACTGGGCAAAGGAAATTATTTTAATGGGCCAGCAAATCATACTCTTTGATACGTCTGCAACTGGCAAGATAAAAGTTAAATATCAGAAATATCAATTATTAAATAGGAAAGTAAAAACTTTATTCCAGCGGATTAACGACGGTTCCATCATTACACGTTTTGATAAAACACCATTACCGCAAACAGCCACAGATGTAGTTTGCCCACACTTCGTTGAACTAAAGTGGGCGTATGGATGCCCTTTTGATTGTTCGTGGTGTTACCTGAAAGGTACGTTTAGATTCAGGCCGGAAGGCATTAAACCGACGGTTAAGGACTTAGAGAAAGTAAAATTACACGTTCAGACATTCTTAAATGAGGTTCAAGAGCCGGAAATATTAAATACTGGTGAGCTTGCAGACTCGCTCATGATGGAAAATGGTTCACATGCCTTTTCAAAATTTATCATTCCTTTCTTTGAAGCCCAGGATAGACATAAAGTTTTATTCGTTACCAAATCAAACAACGTCAGGAATCTTTTAGAAATAAATCCTCATAGTCAAGTAATTGTGAGTTTTACCCTGAATGCGCTCCCCGTAGCCGATGTATGGGAAAAGAAAGCCCCAAAGGTTTTAGATAGAATCAAAGCAGCAACAGAACTTGATAAGGCAGGTTATGAGATAAGGATAAGAATTGATCCTATGGTGCCAATGGATAATTGGGAAGAACTTTATCAGGAACTTATAGACACCATATTTTCAAAATTTAGGCCGGAAAGAATAACATTTGGATCATTACGGGGACTACAGAGTACAATAAACGGTACTAAGGATACCTCTTGGGTGCATTACCTGAAAGAAACATCAAACTGGGGAAAGAAGATAGATTTTGCCACCCGATTCAAGATGTATTCGAGTATTACAGCTTATTTAAAGAAAGAGCATAAATACAATCAAATAGCCCTCTGTAAAGAAACGAAGGCAATGTGGTCCGCCTTAGGCGGATTAGGAATGGACCACAAGAACATAAAGTGTAATTGTGTTTGGTAGTTCTAAGTAAGAGGAAATTTGCTCTGCCACATGCATTGAGGGATTTGATTAAAGATGTACGTGAGAAGGTGGCCGGGGAAGGTGGTCACAAGTCGTGACCACCTCCATTCTTTTAGGTCAGAAGCAAGGATTAGCGCCCATTCTGGGTAATTATGGCATAGCGGGCATTGGTAGAGGCGAACCGGAAACTGATCGAGATTTTCGAGAGGAAGATTCAGGCGAAGCTGGCGGAGATTTGGGGAGAGAAGTGAAACGGGTTGGCACGAGTATTGAGGTCAGCCACCGCTTTCTCGATGAAGCTGGGGTGAATCGGGGACGGGTTCATATTCCCTCTTTGTGTAAATTCCTCCTGTCGGAAACTTTGCAGATGGTCTGTACCAAATGCTGTTACTTTTGCATTTAGTAGCACTATATGCTATAGTAGCCACCCATGAAACAGCGACGGTTCTGGCTGAATAAGATTGAACAGGCCTGGCGTGAGCGTTCTGTGGTCTGGCTCTCGGGAGTACGGCGCGCGGGGAAGACCTGTCTCTGTCAGACCTTGGCTGACGTTGAATATTTCGACTGTGAACTGCCCCGGATCCGGAGAATGATGGAAGACCCGGAAGCATTCCTGGAAGGATTGCGGGGCCGCCGGGTTGTGCTTGATGAAATCCACCGTCTGGAAAATCCATCAGAACTTTTAAAGATTGCTGCTGATCATTATCGCACTATAAAGATTCTGGCTACCGGATCATCTACGCTGGGTGCCTCGGCAAAGTTCAAAGACACCCTGGCTGGACGCAAGGCAGAGTTGTGGCTGACGCCGATGATTACTTCCGACCTGAAGGATTTCGGGCGATCGGAGATGAAACACCGTCTTTTGCAAGGGGGATTACCGCCGTTCTTTCTCGCTCAAGAACTTCCGGAAAGGGATTTCCAGGAATGGATAGATGCTTACTGGGCCAAGGATATTCAGGAACTCTTTCGATTAGAACAGCGCCATTCATTTCAGAAATTTGCTGAACTGCTCATGGCGCGGAGCGGAGGGATTTTTGAAGCAACCAGTTTTGCCCGTCCCTGTGAAGTGAGCCGGTCAACCATTACGAACTACCTGCGGGTATTAGAAGCTACCTTTGTAGTACACGTCATCCGCCCCTTTAGTACCCACCGGGTCACAGAAATTGTTTCGGCTCCCAAGGTGTTTGCATTTGACACAGGCTTTGTATGCTATCACCGGGGCTGGCATATCCTCCGCCGCGAGGATCTGGGACATCTCTGGGAACACTTTGTCCTGAACGAGCTCCAGGCACAATTACAGTCTCGCGAGATTCGTTACTGGCGGGATAAGCGGGGACATGAGGTAGATTTCATCTTTGTCCAGAGGGGAGGGAATCCTGTAGCCATCGAGTGCAAATGGTCGGCAGCGGAGGTTGATGCTTCAGGACTCATTGCTTTTCGAAGACAATATCCGCGAGGCGAAAGTTTTATCGTGGCGCATGACGCCAAACAATCCTACATTCATAGGTATAGTGGGATTTCTGCACGCATCGTTGGCCTGCCGGAACTCATAGAAACATTGCTTAAACCACAAAGAAAGGTTATATAAATAGTTATTTCAGGGATGACCATACCCATGCACTTCAGGATATTATAACGCTACCCCCCGTACTTTTTATGCAACAGTCTCAATATGCGCTAAACCCTTTAAAAAGAATACACCTGCTTGCTTTTTTCTTCATCCTGCTCATTTGTTCATCTGTCTTTGCAGCAACTCCTGACAGCATTTTCAGCGACAATAACCGGTCAGTTGTCCTCGTTACGCCGCGTGATGCTTCCGGCAGTCCCCTCCGCCAGGGAACCGGCTTCATCGTAAGTAAGGACGGAGTGATCGTTACAAACTACCACCTCGTCAGTGACGCAAAGGGGATAATGGTGACTATGGGTGATACCGTCTTAAAGGTCGAGGGTATTCTCTCCGCAGACAGGGAAAACGATGTGGTGATCCTGAAAATTGCTGGAGAAAATCTTAAGCCTGTAAAGATGGGAGAACCTGACAAAGTGGCCCTGGGGGAGACAGTCTATATCATGAGCAGCACCCAGGGCTTTGGCAACCTCCTTGGTATAGGGATCGTAAGCGGCATGCTCCAGATGAACACTTCAAGAAAGATATTTCAGATAGCGGCCCCTCTCTCAGAAGGGAGTACGGGAGGCCCTGTCTTCAATAAGGACGGTGAGCTCATCGGTGTGGTTACCTTTCTTATCCAGGGGGCAAAGAACCTCTATTTTGCTGTGCCAGCGAGCCTCCTGGGAGAGAGTGTTACAGGCAAAAAGGTTACGCCGCTGGAGAACGCCGGGATCGAGGACTACCGGAAGATACCGGAGTACTGGATGAACCTTGGTTTCTACTGTGGAACGGCCGGGTTGCACCAGGAGGCAATAGATGCATATACGCAGGCGCTCAGGATAAGGCCGGACCTGGCAGAGGCCTTCTACTATCTCGGGCTGTCCTACAGCGCACTTCAGAAATACTCAGACGCAATAGATGCATTTAAACAGGCCATACGGATTAAACCGCATTACCTGGAGGCCCTTTATAATCTCGGCGTTGCCTTGGAGGACCTCGGTCTGCATCAGGAGGCGATAGAAACCTTCTCGCAGGTTCTTAAGCTAAAACCTGACTGCGCAGAAGCATATTACGGCCTCGGGGGTGCTTACACCAATCTGAGCAGGTATCAGGATGCAGTGGATGCATTCAGGCAGGCGGTCAAGCTCAAGCCGGATTACGTTGAGGCTTACTATAATCTCGGTGTCGCCTGCGGCCTCCTCGGCAGGTATGGAGAAGCAGCAGATGCATGCAAACAGGCGCTCAAGCTCAAACCGGATCTGGCAGAAGCCCATAACAATCTCGGTGTTGCCTACCTCAAGTTAAACCGGTATGAAGAAGCTATGGATGCATACAACCAGGCACTCAAGCTCAGACCGGATTATCAGGATGCCCGGTATAACCTCGAATTTACCAGCGCTAAGTTTTATTCAAGCCTCAAACGGCATGCAGAAGCAGTCAATGCGCTTCAGAGGGCCATCAAGATCAAGCCCGATTCATTTGAGGCTTACGACACTCTCGGGAGCCTCTGTACGATGCTCGGCAGGTATCAGGAGGCAGCGGATGCCTCGAGAGAGGCGGTGAAAATTAAACCTGACTCCTTCGATGCACAGAACAATCTTGCAATTGCTTGCGGCATGCTGAATCTCTGGTCAGAGGCTGCCGATGCCTACAGAGAGGCAGTACGGATTAAACCGGATGCAGCCGCCAATGTGTACTATGGCCTCGGATATGCGTGTGCAGCCGTCGGCCGGTATCAGGAGGCAGCAGATGCATACAGGCAGGCATTGAAAAGCAAACCGGACTATGCCGAGGCCCACCTGGGGCTCGGGATTGCCCACGTCCTCATGAACAAGAAAGACCTCGCCCGGGAGGAGTACGAAGCCCTCAAGAAACTCAATGAAGGGATGGCGAAGAACCTCCTTGATTTTCTCAATAAAGCAGAAGAACAGTTGAAGAACCAGAATCAATCCTCCGGATCTCCAAAGTAGGGGTGTTGTACCTGCTTCCGGACAGGAATGTTAGATGAATTAAGAGATAACCGGTATGCATGTCAAATTCTTAGAAATTGAGATAACCGGCAGGTGTGATTGTTATTGCAGGCACTGCTACGGGAATTTTCCAAAACCGCAGGAGCTCCCGAAAGAAAAAATAAAAGAAATCATAGGACAGCTCCCCCCTAACTATCACATCATATTTTCCGGCGGGGAGCCCCTTCTGCATGAGGACCTGATAGAGATCGTAAGAGATGCCGAGGAGTATTTCTGGATAACGACAAATGGCCACGCCCTCAGCAGAAAAAAGCTGGATACCTTAAGCAGGTATGCAATCCTTGTTTTCGGCCTTGACGGTATCGGTTCTGTGCATGACTGGTATCGAGGCCACCAGGGCTCTTTCAGGAAGGTGATCGATGCCTTAGAGATGACTCAGGATAGACCGGTGGAAATAATCACGACCCTGTGGAAAGGGATGCTCGACCAGATTGACGACATCATTGAGATAGGAGCGAAATATAACGCTATCGTTCACTTCAATCCGTTAGTCCCGGTGGGCAGGGCGACAAGCCCGGAGATTCTGCTGACCAGGGAAGAAAAAGTGTGGGTATACGAGAAGATTAAAGCTTTACAGAAATCCAGAGGAATCATAACTGAGCTCTACAAAGTTACCGAAAAGGACCTTGAGCATGGCATTGACCTTTATTGCAAAGACCGGTTCAGCATAGGGGTGAATGGTGATGTAAGACCCTGTGAATTTCACCAGGTGAGAAAATTCGGGAATATCTTTGAAAAAAATTTTGAAGAGATCGTGAAGAGAGCGCAAGAGACTAATTACTATCAGGCACGGAAGAGCGGTTTTAAAGATCACATACGGTTAGATGCGGAAGACCCTTTTAATTACCATACGAACATCTGTCATAAAATCCCGTTGTAATTTTCCCCCTTCACATCTCTCCCCTTAAAATTCTTATAACCTCCCTCACAACCCTCATTTTATGATAAAGTATGAACCTATGGGGTCA
>Ga0315284_10012378_pt1 | contig 12147 bp, 13 predicted proteins | sample YL17G09_16_MG_FD_203696 | JGI IMG/M metagenome (GOLD analysis project Ga0315284, IMG submission 203696) | Sediment microbial communities from Yellowstone Lake, YNP, Wyoming, USA - YL17G09_16 | ecosystem: Environmental > Aquatic > Freshwater > Lake > Sediment | place: USA: Wyoming | collected...
AAGAACGTCGAAGGAACGGTGCGGGGGCTGCGAAAAGCGCTTCGAGAGTCTGGCATTGCGGTTGATTTCAAGACCACCAAGCTCCCTATGAGCAAGCTCGCGCAGTCGAATTCTATTTTAATAAACGGTAAAGACATTGAGGAGATAATCAATGGAAAGAAAAACGTCCGCTCGAGCGCCTGCCGCGGATGCAGCGAGATAATGGAGGACCCATGCGAATGCCGGACATATGTCTATCGCGGTAGAAAGTACTCATATATCCCAAATATGATGATTCGTGAGGCGATACGTAACTCCACCAAAGGCCGTGTTTAAGCGATAACTTTTTAAATGATAGTTGCTTAGCTACCATTATGAACATGGGCATCGTCTATGTGGTGGCGATAATCGTAGCCGGCGTGCTTATCGCTGGCGCTATTGTTATGACTGGTTCTCAACAGACTAGCGGCGCTCAGACTGGTGGGACACAAACAGGCGGGGCCCAAACGGGTGGAACTCAGACGGCACTAACGATAGATGATGAGTTAGGGGTTTGTGTAGGAATGCCGGAGACTAGATCGGGCTCATATGAGGACATATGCATTACAGGGCTTGCGGGAAAGCATGAAAACGTTTCGCTGTGCAAAGAGGTTAGCAGAGACCAGCGCAGTAGTTGTTACCTGTTGCTCGCTATAGTGAAAAGTGACGCAAATGTATGTGCAGAAGCTGAATCTCCGAGCTCATGTTATAACAGCTATGCGATGGAGAAACTAGACTCTTCGGTTTGTGCCAAGATAACTGAAGTTGGTTCTAGGGACCAATGCTATTCCAGTCTGGCCGGTCAGCTGGGGGATGTCGCGTTGTGCGACAAGATTACAACCGTTTACCAGAAAGACAACTGCTATCGCGATATGGCGAGCAGATTGGGGGATTCTTCGTACTGTGATAAGATATCGAGTTCTGATCAAAAGCAGAACTGTTTAAATATGTTTTCTCACTAGATAGCCTGAACTCAAGTTCTAATATAAGTTAAGCCATAAACTATCAGATTCCATGAAGAACAGGACAGTTGGGATGCTGATAGTCGGGATAGCTCTAGTGATAGGGGCCATAATCTACATGTTCAACCAGGCCATGACAACGATAGTGGCTACTGAATGCAGTCACGGCCTATCGTGCCCGATGTGGGGGACGATAGAGTTCCAGACCAACGTCGCGATAGGGCTCATGACCATAGTGATTGGAATAGGGCTTTACTTGGTTTTCTTCTCCAAGGATGAGATGGTCATAAAGCGGATAACTGAGAGGGTTGACATGAAGAGACCCACGAAAGAGACCTATGGCAAAGTGCTGAAGACACTATATGGAGACGAGAGACTGGTTCTGGAGAAGGTCATAGAGGCGGAAGGGTCTATTTTCCAGTCTGACCTGGTCGATAGGACTGGCTTGGGCAAAGTCAAAGTCAGCCGAATTCTGGACAAGCTCGAGGGGAAAGGCCTGGTCGAGACCAAGACCAGAGGCATAACCAACATTGTCCTGCTGAAGAAACAGTGAAACAACCCTTTATAAAGCGTTTCAAGCTGATTCTTAGCCATGAGAGGAGATTCTTTCCCAGAGTGTCCGATATGCAAGAAGGACATTGCGAGCGATGCAGAACAACACAATTACTGTAAGCTCTGCGGGATGGCGGCGGAAGAGGATTACTGCTGCCCCGACTGCCGGAAAAAATTCCTCATCACTAGAGGTGATTGGAAATGACAGAAAAATCTAAGAATGGAATAACGCAGGGAATATTCTACGCACTGGTGCCTCACACCATGTGCATAGCCTTCCTTATAGGCTCTATCTTCGGGGTGACGCTGCTCATGCAGTTCTTCAAGCCCCTATTGATGAACAGATATTTCTTCTACATACTGATAGCGATATCGTTCGCTTTCGCGACGCTATCCGCACTATTATACCTCCGCAAGAACGGCCTGCTATCGGCGCTGGGTGCAAAGAGAAAATGGAAGTACCTCACCGGGATGTATGGATCGACCATCGGGATAAATCTTGCTCTATTTCTGCTGATCTTCCCGATACTGGCGAATGCCTCACCCTCTAACATAACCGGCGGGGCGCTCAGCGAACAGGCCCCCTATGTGTCTACGCTGAAAATGTCTGTAGATATACCGTGCTCTGGTCATGCGCCGCTGATAACGAGTGAGCTGAAGACTATATCCGGCGTTCTTGGCGTCCAGTTCAGCTTCCCGAATGTGTTCGAGGTCACCTACGACAACACCAAGACGTCTCAGCAGCAGATATTGGCTTTGGGTGTCTTCGGGGAATATCCAGCAACAGTTTTAAGTTAGAAAGCGTTTAAATATAGGAGGCTATCATGGCTAAAGTGATTATTCCTGTCTCTGGCATGCACTGCGCCGCATGCGTCAGCAAGATAGAGAAGAGTATCAAGAAGATCGATGGTGTGACCAGCGCCGCAGTGAACCTGGCCACAGAGAAGGCGACTGTATCTTTTGACGACTCTAAGACCAACGGCGAAGAAATCAGCAACGCGATTGAGCAGCTCGGTTACAAGGTCATCGTGGAAGAGGAGCACGCGTATGATGAGGCCATAGATGAAGTGAGGCTCAAGGAAATCAACGACCTTAAGAATAAGCTAATTCTCTCGGTAGTCCTCTCTATTCCCATATTCATCCTCTCGTTCCCGGAGATTTTCCGCATTGAGTTCATCGGTCAGAACTTCGTGCTGCTTTTCCTGGCGAGTATAGTCCAGTTCATAGTCGGTTATAGGTTTTATCGGGGGGCCTATCTATCGCTTAAGGCTAAGACAACAGATATGGACACACTTATAGCCGTTGGCACATCCGCGGCCTATTTCTACAGCGCCGTGGTGACTCTTAAGATAGGCATTGGCCTTTACGTCTACTTCGACACCTCGGCACTGATAATCACGTTCGTAATGATCGGCAAGTATCTGGAGGCGGTCACCAAGGCCAGGGCTTCCGAGGCCATCAAGAAGCTCATGGGGCTGCAGCCAAAGACGGCGATAGTCATTAGGAAAGGCAGGGAAGTCGAAATCCCTGTCGAAAAGATTGTTGTTGATGACGTCATTCTTGTGAAACCGGGCCAGAAGATACCTGTCGACGGCATCGTGATGGACGGATTCTCCTCAGTCGATGAGTCAATGATAACTGGTGAGAGCATGCCCATCGAGAAGAAGAACGGGGACACGGTCATAGGAGGCACTATCAACAAGCACGGCTCGTTCAAGTTCAAAGCGACCAAGGTCGGGAAAGACACGATGCTAAGCCAGATAATCAAACTAGTCGAAGAGGCGCAGGGGAGCAAGATGAAGATACAGCGGCTGGCCGACAAGGTGAGCAGCATCTTCGTGCCGTCGGTCATGATAGTGGCTGTGACTTCCTTCATCGTCTGGTACATCCTCGCCAACAGTTTCATCTTTTCTCTGAACATTTTCATATCCGTCTTGATCATAGCCTGCCCCTGCGCTCTTGGGCTGGCTACTCCCATCGCAATAATGGTGGCGAGCGGCAAGAGCGCCGAGAACGGGATATTGATAAAGGACACGGAGGCCCTCGAGAAGCTGCAGGAGGTCACGACGATCGTTTTTGACAAGACCGGCACCCTGACGAAAGGCAAGCCGAGCGTTACTGACATTATCGGCGAAGACGACACGGAGGTCCTGAGGTACGCGGCGAGCGCTGAGAAGAATTCAGAGCATCCTCTCGCCGAAGCGATATTGAACCGAGCCAGGGATAAGAAGGTGAAGCTCTATGACGCTGACAGGTTCGAGATCATCCCAGGCAAGGGCGTGAGAGCGCTATGCGTCAGGAAAGAAGTGCTCTTGGGCAACAGGATCTTCATGGACGAGCGCAGGATAAACATAATGGGCCTCGAGAAGAACATACGCAGGCTAGAGGTCGATGGGAAGACGGTCGTGATAGTCGCGGTCGCTGGAAAGGCTATCGGAGCTATCGCTGTTGCAGACACCATGAAAGAGCATTCAAAAGAGGCGGTTGAAAGGCTGCACGATATGGGGAAGGAAGTGATCATGATTACAGGAGATAACAAAATGACTGCCAATGCAATGGCCAAGCAGGTCGGGATAGACTACGTGCTCGCCGAGGTGCTGCCCAAGGACAAAGCGACTGAGATAAAGATGCTGCAGGATGGCGGCAGGGTGGTCGCCATGGTGGGCGATGGAGTGAACGATAGTCCAGCTCTGGCGCAGGCGGATGTGGGGATAGCGATAGGAGCGGGCACTGATGTGGCTATAGAGACGGGCCAGATAATACTTGTCAAGAACGACCTCAGAGATGTAGTCACGGCGATAGAGCTGAGCAAGTTCACTATAAGGAAGATAAGCCAAAACATGTTCTGGGCGTTCTTCTACAACTCCATCGGCATAACCATAGCCGCGGGCGTCCTCTATCCAGCGATAGGATTTTTGCTTAACCCGATAGTGGCTGGCGCGGCGATGGCGTTCAGCTCGGTGTCTGTCATCTCAAATTCGCTGCTGATGAAGAGGTACAGACCGTCTATCTAGCCCCATTCCAGCCTGGCCGATGCCTTGTTCCAGTTGATGTTCCTGAAGAAAGCCTCGAAATACTTCTCCTTGTCCGGGCCGTAGTCTAAATAATAGGCGTGCTCCCAGGCGTCCAACGCTAGCAGCACTCTCGCTCCCCAGACGGCGCCTATATCGTGATAGTCTACCGCGTAGTTGTGCAGTTTCCCGTCAAAGCTGCACAATAGGGCCCAGCCGCGAGATGATCGTGCCATCCCAAGGAACTCGGCCTTCCAATTCTCGAAGGAGCCGAAATCCTGCTTTATCTTTTCCGCGATCTGACCGGCCATAGTGCCGTCGCCGCCGAGGCCGTCGAAGTATATCTCGTGTAGTATCATCCCGCTGGTGTTAAAGCTCTCGTTCAGCTTTAGTCCCCTTATCGCTGAGAAATCGCCTTTTGCAGCCATATCCGCCAACTGCTGCTCTATCTTGCTGAGGTTGTTGACATAGGCAGCGTAGTGCGTGTCGTGATGGTACTTTAGCTGTTGTTCCGATATCCCTTTGAGGGCGTTATAGGCGTAAGGCAAAGGTTTGATAACATGGGCCATTCGCTCACCTAAGTATTTTTTATATCTACAAGTTAAAAGATATTACTATGTTCTTTGTTCTTGAGGGGATAGACGGCAGCGGGAAGGAAACTCAGGTCAAAATGCTCGTGGAAACGCTGAAGAAAGCGGGCAAAAAGGTAGAAGTGATAGAGTTCCCCGACTATAACAGCGGACCAGGCAAGAAGATAGGGCAGTATCTCGACAACAAGCTGCAGCTGACGCATAAGGACGTTGCCAAGCTCTATGCAGATGATAGGAGGCTGCATCAGGAAAGGATAAAGAAATGGCTTGAGGAGGGCGTGATAGTGGTGTCGGACAGGTATGCCTATTCCAATATAGCCTATCAGCGGGTGAACGGCGTAGACTATGATTATCTCCTCTCGCTCGACAAAGACATGATATTCCCAGATCTGGTCTTCTTTGTAGACACCACGATAGCTGAAGTGATCCGCAGGATGAACAACAGCAGGAAGAAAGACAAATACGAGTCGAGCAAAAACTATCTTGCGAGGGTGTCAGAGACCTATCGTTCGATGTGCGACGGCTCCATCGAGGTGTTCGGGAGAGCGAAATGGATAAGAATAGACGGGAACAAAACTATAGAGGAGGTCCAGAAGGACATCTGGAGATATGTTGAACCATGCCTCAGTGGCTAAGTGGCATAGCGCGTGCTTGGTAAGCACGAGGCCGCGAGTTCGATTCTCGCCTGAGGCTCTTAGAATTACCGGATTACTCCGTAGAACAATTTAAGTGGTTTAAATGAATTTTTTTAAGAAGATTTTCGGAGGCAAATCTGACCCTATTGATGTTGATAGTATTAAACGGGATTTGTCTGATTGTCTTGAAAAGTTGATAAAAACGCTGAATGATATCAATATAACTGAACTTGATAAAAATATGGATAGAAGACTATATGCAGCGGTTAAAGAATCCCGTTCAAAATTTACTATTAAACTTCAGGAAAATCTTGAAAGAATTCAAGTCCCAGAAAATAATGATTATGATTCTCTTAAGGAAATGCATTTTTCTCTTAATTCTATTCTTGAAATAATTAAAAAAGGGAACTTGAAATATGCTTATTATTTGGGCTATGTCTTTGGAAATAAAATGAATTTGCTTGGCAGTCAATTTAAGTTGTTTGTTGATTCTACGAATATGCTTGGGGATTATCTGCGGATTATTGAAGAAAAGAAGTTTCCCGAGGAAAGGATAAATTACGCGAAGTCAAGCATTATTTCATTTGACGATAAAGTAAAAGTTTTAGAAAATAAATTAAGTGATTTATCTGAAAGCAAAAAGATTAAGAGCGCAGAGTTAACGAATCTTGAAAAAGAGTTAGAATTAACAGATTCAAATATTGCTATTAAACTTTCAAAATTAAATGAAGAAAAAGAAGAGGCCGTTTCAAGGGTTTTTTCACTGATTAATCCAGTTAACAAGGCTTTTAAAAAGTATGAAAAACAAGGGGTTTTTGATAAGCCGACTGGAAAAATGCTTGAAATGTACATTGAAAATCCTTTGAAAGCAGCTCGTTTGGACAAAGGGCAGTTTCTTCATGTTATAACGGAAGCTTTGATAAAGTTAATTGACTCAAATCAATTGGATTTAAAGGAAAGCATGAAAATTAAAGTGAAGGCATTAAGCAAAAATCTGAATGAAATTCCTGTTTTTGTAAAAGAACTTGAGGAAATCGATGAAAAAATAGTGGATTTGGAAAAAATCCACGAGATTGAGGAGAGTAAATTAAGCAGTTTAAAAAGCAGTATCAAAAGCGCTGAAGATTCAATTGTTCTTATTAACCGAGAGATTGAATTCACTGAAAAAAGCATTAATGAGAATAAGCAAGAAATTGAAAATTTTAATAAGGAAATCAGTAAACTTAAACAGGATGAAAAAAAGATAGAGTAAACTTAAAAAGTCACAGAGCGGCACTGTTCGTTCCGACGTGCAAAGAAGAATTAGATGTTGCAGAATTAAACTCTAATGCTACGAGTTCGCCTGGGGCTTTAATAAAGTCTTAATCTGCGCTTGACCTGTTTTGCTATCCTTCTATCTTTCTCATCCACACCCAGATGCATCGTGGTCTCGGCGCTTATGTGCGGATCCAGTATCTCCCTCATCTCATGCGCTACAGTCCTCAACAGCTCTGGCGATACCTTCTTTTTTTCAAGCGCTTTTATGACTTCCTTTAGGTGCTCAGCCGAGTAGGCTGTGCAGTACTTATAGGAACCGGCGTTGAATCCTTCGACCATATCTTTCATGCCCTCAAGCTTGGAAATCGGTTTTTTGTACAGGTTTCTCTCTTCTTTTTTCATTTGTCGGTCTATATCCTGGACTGTCTTGAATCTGCTGTATCTCGCCCTTTCCTTGGCCTCTCCCCGGCGGATGGAGGCTTGCAGGTCTTTGGAACTGAATCTCGGGACCCTTACAGAAACAGGCATTTTCCCATGTTCGGCTCTGGATACCGCTCGGGCGAACACCGCCTCTGGTGGCTTTTTGACACCGATAAAGGTCAGGAAGGGAGTGAACCCGGCCTCCCTGTCTATCGCCCTGCTGCTCATCCTCTCCATATCCCTTATGAAACCGAGCGCTTGGCGGGTTGCCCCCTCAACAGAAATATCATGTCTTCTCGCATAATCTTTGAGAATCTCCTTGGCCGGTTTTCCCATGACTTTCAGATTAGCTCTAACCATGCTGTTGCTGACCCGATAGGCGCGCATCAAATCACTTCTTGGTTATAGTAACTTTTCCGTCCTCTATCCTGATTAGGTCGCCGGCGTTTATCTGCGTGATGTCTATCTTGTCGACGCACGGAATATCGGAGATTATGGCCCCTACCTACGCGATAGGTGGCTATTCCACTCTCACTCCTTCTGCCCCTATCTTGGTCATCTCCGCCCTGTAGCCTGCCCTCTCAAAGGCAGTCGCGACCTTCCTTGCATCCTCCTCGTTGACCAGAGCGATTACCAGACCGCCTCTGCCTGTGCCGGTCAGTTTAGCCCCAAGCGCCCCGTTCTTCAGCGCTATGTCGACCAGCTCCTCGATCTCTTTGCACGATACGCCTATCTCCCTTAGCAGGCCGTGGTTCTTGTTCATGAGTTTACCTATCCCGTCCAGGTCCTTTTTCTCGATGGCCGCTCGCGCATCATTGACTAGCGAGGAGTAAATATCGAATATCACATTGAACTTCTCCGGATTGGCCTCTTTCTGCTGCTTGACCTCTCCGACAATCTTCGTTGTGTTGCTGGTTATGCCCGTATTGCCTATGACTATAGACAGGGACAGCTGCAGGCCTAGAGGAGTTATAGTGTTATTTGCCTGGTCTTTCTTGAACCAGATGAAGCCGCCAAAAGTTGAGCAGGAGTTGTCTATGCCACTAGGGACCCCATGATAGCCTTTCTCCCCTTCATAGGCTATGCCGTTGAGCGTTTCCTTGTCAAGACCGAGGCCGAAATAATCGTTAAGAGCGGCGGCTATGGCAGAGCAACTGGCCGCGGACGCTCCGATGCCGCTGGCAGCCATCAGATTGCCTCCAAGCGCTATCTTGACCGGCGTCTTATCTGGATTGATTCTCATGGCCTTGAAGATCCTCTTTATCGAGTCTAACTGCTGGCCGTATTTCTCCGTTTTGTAGCCCGGCGTCTCTGGCCTGTTGTCCTCTAAAGAGTATTTGTCCGCTTTCTCGACGCCGACAGTGGTCCTGGCCTCTATCGCCGTGGCTATCGCCGGGAGGCCATAGACTACGAAATGCTCTCCAAACAGAATCAGCTTTCCTGGCGCAGAAGCTTTCGACATGATTATATTTTTAGATTTCTTACTTTAAAAACAACATGATTGGATTAGGTCATACCGACACAATATTTAATAAAGGGTTCTGCTTAAGTCTGCTAAGGTGAGTTCTGATGAATAAAGAGTACACTAGAAAATGGTTTTTCAAGATAGCGATATTCTTGGTGATAGGTGCGATATTCTATGTTTTGACGCCGCGCAGCAGCCCGATATTCTACTGGATCCTGGTCGGTTCGGCTGTTGCTTGGTTCATATATGAGTGGAACAAAAACAAGAAATTCGACTTGATGAAGGCGTTCGCGTTGGGCATCTTCCTGATGTTATTCGACTGGTTTGTAGAGACCTATGGGCTATTTCTGGGGCAATGGCAGACGGCACATAGCCTGTTCTCTGTTGGCGCTGCTGTCCCTATCGAGATAATGCTCATCTGCCTAATCGGTGGGGCGGCCTGGGCCATGCACTTCCCAAAGAAGCTATCCTGGCAATATGTCGCGGGAGATACGCTGATTTTCGCGGCCTTTGGAACGCTGGGCGAATATCTGATGCAGCTCAATGGCCTGATGGTCTATATGAACGGCTGGACATCTGCGCACGCCTTCATTGGCTATGCGATAACCTGGCTGTTGATGAGCTACGCATGGTATAGAATCTTGAAGAAATAGCTCATTCCTTCAGCGGGGTGAGCGCATCTTTTTCTTTCCTTTTCCCATACTTCCCGAAAGAATCGTACAGGACGTTCGTTGGGGTGTCTAATCGGAAGAAGATCAGCTGCCCTATGACCATGCCCGGCTTTAATACTATATTGAATGGACCGTTGTTGCTTATCTCGAGCACAATCTTACGCATCTCAGGAACGCCATGCCCAGCCTGGATTACTGGTGCGGTCTGTGTCGCAACTAGTCCCATGCGAGCTAGTGTGCTTGTCCCGTGCACAAGGGCAGACACCCTATTGGAAAGCGCCAGCGACTCAAATGTCCGCGCTAGAACAAACTGCCTCGGCTTCAGCACGAACTCCTCCTTAGACTTTAGCTTCTTTGTCTGGTACAGCTTCTCTGTCCCATCGCCTTTGGTCGGGTCAATCTTCCCTTTCTTGGCTATCGCTAGTTCATTATCCAATCTTACCTTCAGAGAATTGGGGAGCAATAATTTGACGTCGAACGGTTCTACCTTTAGGTCGCCCATGCTCATCGCGTTCAGGACATCGACTCTTGAGAACATAAATTAATATAAGCAAAGGAGCTATAAATAACTGACCTGAATGGATATAGTCTATCTTCTCGGAACCATCGCTTTGTACGGGCTGCTGTTTACCCTAATCTGCACCTTCATCGCCGGAGTGCTGCTCTTTGTCTTCTTCAAGTGGAACAGGACCTTTTTCCCGGAACTGACGTTAATGCTGATTACCGCTTTCTCCAGCCCATTAAAGGTATTCACGAAGCTGTTGCGGATAGACCAGAAAGTCATAGACGGGCTGCTAGTCAGGCTGTTGAACAAGGTCTTCTTCATCAAGTTCGCCAGAACCGCCTATAACGAGCGGGCTCTCTTCCTGCCCCAATGCCTGCGCAACCAGGAGTGCCCCGCAAAGCTCGGCTCTAACGGGATAGAATGCGTCAAATGCTCCAGAGACTGTTCTGTCAAAGAGGCCAAGATTGAGGCGGAGAAATTAGGATATAAGGTCTTTATTGTCCCAGGCGGCGGGTTCATAAGGAGGCTGGTCGCGAAGCACAAACCAAAGGGGATAATAGGAGTTGCCTGCCTGCCAGAGGTCATGATGGGAATGGACATGATGAACAAAGCCAGACTGCCGGCGCAAGGCGTCGTCCTATTGCGCAGCGGCTGCCTCAACACCCGGGTTGATTTGGCTGAGCTGAAAACGGTTTTGGCAATTAAGGAATAACTGCTGCCGTGCTCTGGTTCTTTGGCTATGCTGTATAAAAAATAGCCGTGCCGAGGGAGGGCTTTGAACCCACGGCCTTTAGATTATGAGTCTAACGCTCTACCAGGCTGAGCTACCTCGGCTCGAATTAGATTTTGCTGACCATAGTTTAAATTGATTGGTGTCTTTCAACAGTAACTTTTAAAAGCCAGATTCGTTATCTAAGTTATGCAGAAAATCGCAGTCTTTCTAATCGCATTGCTATTTGTAACCGTCTCCTTCGGAATGGGACCCGCACCCAGTTTAATATCAAAATGTAAACTGGCGGCTTCGACTTGTAATATGATGGTGACATCCGGTAATTACCCAGATTATTCCCAATGCTCGCACATGTGCTTGACTGCATGCAGCACCGATGAGGGAAAAGACGCGGTGAGCGACACGTTGGTAAATGAACAGACTTGCGCCAATAAATCTGCTGAAGGATGTTACTATTGTATGCAGGGGAATGTGAGCGAGATATACAACAGGTACGGATATGGGTATGTGCAAGAATACGACTATTCCAAAGACCCTGGCTTTTTCCTGGTATTCTTGGTTGTTGCGTTTTTTGGGACCGCGTCGTTCGCTTTTCATAGGTTCGTAAATAGGCGGGGATTTCCTGAGTTCTTCGACAAAATAGAGCCCGTATTCATGATTATCATCCTTCTTGCTTTTGTAATGATGTTCTTTGCTCATGTGTTGGGTCCCATTCTTGCGATTCTGGCAATGGGTTACGTTGTTTTGAGGACGACCAAAGAGCTGAATGAAAAGAAAAAAACTAATGCGATTTTTATGATTGGCGGATTGCTGCTGTTCTTGAGCTCTATAACAATAATGTGGGCACGGAGTACATGGAATCTTTACTTCTTCTCATTTCTTGACTGGGCAAGCATAATAGCGATGTTGTGGCCATTATTTATTTTTGTCACGCAATTCAATATGAAAGTTACAGATTTGCATAATAGAAACAAATGGTGGCTTAGAATTTTAGACCTGGCGATGGTTGTTGCCGTATTTTATATGATATTGTACGTATTCTTCTTTTTCCTTATGGTTAATTGAGAACGTTTTAGTGAGTGAATGGACCTGCATAGAGAGCTCAGGAAGAGGGTTAAGAAAGGCAAGGCGAAGCTGCTCCAGGGATACTTCCGCGAGAAGATGCCTTTTCTCGGTGTGATGGTGCCGCAGGTAAGGGAGATTGCCAAAGGATACTACCGAGAGGACAAAGAGAGAAAGCCCAACGAGGTCTATAAAACAGTAACCGGGCTAATGAACGGCAGATACCACGAGGAGAAGAACCTGGCACTGTTCATCCTCCAGCAGTATAA
>Ga0315284_10012379_pt1 | contig 12146 bp, 11 predicted proteins | sample YL17G09_16_MG_FD_203696 | JGI IMG/M metagenome (GOLD analysis project Ga0315284, IMG submission 203696) | Sediment microbial communities from Yellowstone Lake, YNP, Wyoming, USA - YL17G09_16 | ecosystem: Environmental > Aquatic > Freshwater > Lake > Sediment | place: USA: Wyoming | collected...
AGAACGGGCCTGGGGGGATTCGAACCCCCGACATCCGGGTTAGAAGCCCGGCGCTATGTCCGAGCTAAGCCACAAGCCCAACTGACGCCAATAACATTCGCGTTCCGGGATAATTAATATGATTCATGCAGGCACGATCTTGTGGGAAAACGAAAAAAAGATGATAATTATTCTTTCCCGATTTTCCTGATGATTTTCATCCAACCACCGGGAGATGCTCTCCCGTCTTTCCTCTGTTTCCTGGATCTCCTCCATGACCGGGCTCAAACCAGATAACCGTGCACCCCGCACCGAACATCGTGGTATTCAATACCTGATCCACCAGCGCACATGAAAATAAGGGGGATATCCGCATCAAACCATATCCGGAATAGTAATCCATGGTATTGTAACGAGGATTTATTACAGGTTTCCCGGATTGCATGCTTTTTCCTGCTCATGCACATAGTTAAAAAAGTATATCTGATGCCTGCTGCTAATTCAAATCAATCCGGTTGATCGAACAGGAAGTACAATAATGAAAAAAATCGCTCTCTTGGCAGGATTGCTCGTACTCTTCGTGCTGCTCCCGGTTGCAGCATCGGCTGTTGGTAATATCTCTGTAAATTCAACACCTTCCGGGGCAACGGTCTATGTCGATGATGTCAATAAGGGGATGACACCGAGAGTGATTGAAAACATTATCAATGGATCCTACGATATCGTGATTCATAAAGATGGATATCGGAATTATACGACCACCGTTACGGTGACGAATAACCAGACGACTACGGTATCTGCCACCCTGACCGCAACACCTGCCATATCCGGTATTATTCCCTCGAGTGGATTCAACTCAAGCATCGTAAGTATCACCGATCTTACGGGAACCGGGTTTTCCACGGGATCTATCGTAAAGCTCACAAAGAAGGGGCAGGTCAACATTACTGCGACAATAGTTTCTGTGACTGCAACAAAAATCGCATGCAATTTTGATATTACCGGAAAACCCGCGGGTTATTGGAATGTCGTAGTCACCAACCCGGATGGCCAATCCGCTACGCGGACCGAAGGTTTTGAGATTAAAAATGCCCTGGCTACTGCAACCCTCTCTTCAATAACCCCGAATACCGGCGTAGTCAACAGCACCGTCACGATCACTGATCTTGCAGGCACCAACTTTCTGGGCACCGCAACCATACGCCTGAAACGAACCGGATATAATGATATTCCCGGTATTGTAACCACACGGACCTCAACAAAAATCACCGGAACATTCGATCTGAACGGGCGGACTCCCGGCAGCTATGAGGTGTGCGTTTTAAATGACGGGATAAACCCTGTCTGTGCTCTTGTGTTTGCGATAACTGCACAAAACGAAGCCAACAACAGCATATCCTTTTATTCAATCCCTTCCGGTGCTAAGGTTATTATTAATACCAATTACCAGGGATACACACCCCTCATTATACGGCCTGTCCCTGACGGAAGTTATCAGGTAATACTGCAATATGCCGGCTATTCTGACTGGTCTCAAAACATAACGGTAAACGGTGATGCAAAAACGGTGAATGCAACCTTATCCCGATCTCCTCCCACCGACAACAGCATCAATTTCATGTCAGTCCCATCGGGTTCGAAAGTATTCCTGGGTTCCATGTACCGGGGGGATACACCGCTGACGCTCTACAACATTACCCAGGGTTCATACGCGGTGCTTGTGCAGAAAGCGGGATACCAGGACTGGACGGACGGTATAAACGTGACGTACGGTAACCGAACCTACGTGGTTGCCCGGCTGACTGCTGAAGCAGTCGGAACAACAGCAATAACTACGGTGCCCACGACAACAACTACGGTAAAAACCACCATAAAGTCCACCGCAAAAGTGCCGACTCCCTGGCCGAGTGATACCCCCGCACCGGCATCTCCTGTTGGCATAGGGGTCATTCTGGGCGCAATCGGAATCATATTCATCGTTTTCAGGAAATCATAAAATCAGTTTTTTTAATATAAAAGCATTAAAAAAAGCAGAATTATAGTTTTTTTTATCCCGCGTGGTAGCACGAGGACTTGAGCACTTCAACAGCTGTAGGGGAGGTCATTCCTTTGTGGAAAACTTCTTTCACCACCGATGATGCACAGTACTTCACCTGAACGCGGGCAGACATCCGCTCCCGCTCTTCGAAATATGAGCCATGTGAGAACTCCACAATCCGCTTCATCGTGATGTTGGTTGCAAGTACATATGCGCAGATGCCTGGGTCGCCCGGGCTTAAGTCCGCGAGATCAATTGAGGTTATGAAAATATGTGTTTCAGGACCAGGCACGACTTCTGCGATGGTCACGATATTATGCGTGCTCTGCAGCTCAATAGTACGGGGTTTTCCCGTCTTGAGATCCTTAATTATATCAGGTGAGATTCCGGTTAACGCAGCACATTTCATTTTGAATCACCCATACATTGGCAGATCTTTTTTCGGCGATTGCTCGGCAGACTGTTGTACTTCTTCTGCGAGTTTGCCCATACTCTGCTCAATTTCAACCGCCTGATCTATGAGGGGCTGAATATCGAGCCCAAGATTGTACATTTTATTGAGCACTTCAATCGTAGCTGCGGATGAACGAGGATCCGGAGCATTCACGGTCTCACCAAGAAGTCCGTATCCTGGGATGCCACGGATCTTACATTCCGTGAGAATGCTGGAAGCGATGCCGGAGATGCTTCCGATGGGGAGGATATGCGTGTAGTCCTGAATCCTCGGGAGTGCTTCAAGGGTTGTTGCAACGCCAAAAACCCGCTTTTCCGGCTCGTTGGTGATGATACCCGCGATTGTCACCACTTCTTTTGGTTTAAATGGTGTCAGCCAGTCAAGGAGACCGTTTGCGATCTCGTAACAGATCATCGGGTGGATCGGAATATCCGCGACGATTGCCGCGATATCGTTTTTCGTATAAATCCGGACCGGATCATTGATCACACCTTTGTTCATCATTGCGAGCGGGGGGAAAAACTTGGATGTCATCGTGCCGATCAGTTCGAATTCGAGCTGTTCGACCATATACTGGAGCGCGATGGTTCCTACGAGCCCACTGCCCGGAAAACCCATCAGGACTGCAGCGTCTTTATTTAGTAGCTTTTTTGAAAATATTTTTAAATCATTGGGAGATTCGACAGTCATTAAATTAACATACACCCACTACATAAAAAAGTAGTATGCAAGAGTATCCCATCAAACGAGGGCTGACAAAAGATGTTGATGCACGGATCGTTACCGAACTGAAGAACTGTTTCGGGGTTGACCCGGAAAAAACCTCGAAAGGATACCGGATTAAATCGGGTGCGCTCAAACGCCTCGACGTATCTGTCGGGACGGGTGAAAAGTCGGTTATCATCGATACGGAATCCGATATCAGTGCCAGTGATGAAGTCATCCTGGACACCAATAAAAGGTTCCGGAAATACCTCGACGCCATCACCGGGTTTTCCACAAAGGAACGCGTGAAGCGGGTAAAGAGCGTGCCTGAGTAACTGCCTCGTACTATGACGATCTGTGAAACATGCGGAAAGGAGGTGCTTACCGGCAACACGTTCTGTACATACTGCGGAGTGGTAATCGATCCACCAACCGGAAATTACCGGCCTGCAGATGCCCGGGTTCAGGCAGGAAGACCTGCAGACCTCCTGAACGGGAACCGTAAGATACCGCTTATCACGAACCCCTGTCTGGTGCTGCAGTGTATCTTTATCCCTCTGGGCATTGCGATTGTGATGGGGGGTTTCCTTTCCATCATTACCGGCGGAGAATGGGACCTGCTCCTCCTGTTCCTGATCCTCTCTGCCGGGTTATCTGTGCTGATGCTCCTCATCATGCTCGTGTTACAGCTGATAACGGGTGGGGGGCTTGAGACTGAATTTTTTTATCAGTGACGAAGTGGTCGCTCATAAGGCGGGCAATACAACCCGGGCACTTGACCGTGCATCAGCCGGGGGTTCAGTTGTGTTCGGCTCTGTGTCAGGAACTGGTGCAGGGCTGCTTGTGATGTCACAAGAGAACAATGTCCTCCTATAGAATGACGTGCGGTAGGTATCTGTGTACCGCAGCGTGCTCAGCATTGTCTCTCGCTCAAAATACCTGATTAGTCCTGTTGTTCTCTATTGTACAGAAGAAAATTTCACGGTTGTCCTTGCAATGGCAAAAAAATATGCCCCGCTTGTCGCGACACAGCATCTCTGATTTTTACCCTTTTTTTAAATCCCCCACCGTGTTTTTTGTCCGGTTAAAATGGAATGCTCTTTATGTACCACGTTCAACCACTCTGTAGTGATCACTATGACATTCTGTCCTGAATGTGGGAAACCTGTTGTCCCCCCCTCAGCAAAATTCTGCCGGAATTGCGGTGCATCCCAATTGGAAGAAGCCCCGTTGACAACAATGCCTGCACTGGCAACGTCTCCTGTGCCTGCACCGGCACCAGTACCTGCACCCGGGATTCTCCCTCAACCGCCTCAATCTCAGCAAGCCCCGCCGGCATCCCTGAAGGTACCTGCAGAGCCAGTCGTGCGGGCGCTCTGCAGCTCCTGCGGCAGCCCCGTTGGTCCTGATGAGAAGTACTGTGGGATCTGCGGGTCCCCCGCAGGAGAACATCCCCTCCCGACACCACCTGCACCCGGCATATCTGTTCCTGCTCCAGACAGCATATGTGCATCCTGCGGCTCACCGCTTCCCGAAAAGGGAAGATTTTGTGGTGTATGCGGAGCGGGCGCCAATAGTATTGCTCCGCCCCCCCCCGTATCCACTCCCCTCAAGTCCACTGCACCTCCAACTCAACCACCCTCGCAATCATCCGGGATCCGGTTATGCCGGTCGTGCGGAAACCCGATCAATCCCGGTGATAAGTTCTGTAGTAAATGTCTTGCAAAAGTGGTGGATGATTCCATGATCGCCTCGGTACCATATCAGGTGCCAGTTCCACCGGTCTCACCCACGCCACCACCTCCCCCTCTCAAGTCCACTGCACCTCCAACTCAACCACCCTCGCAATCATCCGGGATCCGGTTGTGCCGGTCGTGCGGAAACCCGATCAATCCCGGTGATAAGTTCTGTAGTAAATGCCTTGCAAAAGTGGTGGATGATTCACCGGCAACGCAGGTTCAGTACCAGCCTCCTGCTCCCCAGGTACAACCTCTGACTCCCCCGGCATCTCTTCAGGTCTGTGCATCGTGCGGGAGTCCAATTACCGGCACGGAAAAATTTTGTGGGATTTGCGGAACACCCGTATCTTCCACAATCCCTGATTCTTCTGCACCTCCACAACCTGTCGGGAAAACCTGCCCAACCTGTGGAGCTCCAATCAGTGTGACAACAAAATTCTGCGGAGGGTGCGGGGCGGCCGTTGGTGCAAAAAGTAAATTTTTTTAAATTTTTAAAAAAATACGTTATTTTCCCTTTTTTATCACTGGCGATAAATTGCGTCAATTATTACGTCGTATGGCTATAAACAGCAGACCGGATAAAGCAACGATTGCCAGACACGGGTTGAGTGGTGATGCAGGAGTGCTGGTTGTCACCGGGACAGTTGTCGTGGGTGGAAGTGTTTTTGGCAGGGTTGTGCAGATCGGGCATGTTGTGGAACTCGTGGCAGTAAACAGGGGTGCGGGTGTGAATGTTTCCCGGGATGTCTCCTCCGGCAATCCCAGGAGTTCATACCCGTAAAGGGCGACTTGATCCGCAACGACGATTCGTTTGCCATCCCTGCTCACCGCAACCGATCGCTGCTGGATGATGGTGTCGGTCCTGGTTTTTGCCAGCAGTTGTCCCCCTTTGTTCAGGATATACAGATCCCTGTCAAGGGTACCTGCGGCAATGACAGAGCCGTCACGTGAAACCCCCACACCGTTAATCCATGAACCGGCAGGGTACTTCCATTGTTCCTTGCCAAGCTGGTTGAGGACCAGGACATTTCCATCCTGACTGCCAAGTACAATTGTGGTGCAGTCATCAGAGCAGGCCATATCAATGATGGCTTCATCGGTCACGTCCTTCATCCAGTTCAGAGCACCGCTCTTGTCGTGGGACGATACCCGTCTGTCTCCCGAGGCTATAACCGTGGAACCGTCCGCAGAGATTGCAATAAATGTATCAAGGGTTCCGGATGTTTTGTCCGCCCAGTACTGGTTCATTTCAGGAGAAAAAAACTTCAGACCAGTCTCTGTGGTAGCAATGATAAAGGATGAGGAAGGAGAGATAGCGATCTTTTTTACCAGGTCAGTCTGGTTCATTCCCAGGGTTTCACCATTTGAATTCCACGAACGAATGAAGCCGCGGTCGTCGGCGGCAACCACTATTGAACCATTAACGGAGACTGCAACCGCTCGAATAGTGTTCATGGACCTTGTCCAGACCTCCCCGCCATTCCTGTCAATTACCCGTATTTTATTTTCGAGTGCCGAGATGATTTGATTCCCATCAGCACTCATAGTAGCAACATTCCCGGACCAACCCCCCCAATTGGTCTTTCCGTCCCACGAGCGAACTAATATCTGGCTGCCGCCAGAAAACACCATCGAACCATTCGTGGAGAACATCACGCCGGAAAAAAAGTTGTCTCCAAACGGTTGCTCTTCCCAGGTATGCCCTACGTCAGCAGCTGTTGCCATGCCGATTATACTGATAAGGAAGAGAAACCCCCCAAATGCCAGATCAATCCGAAATCTTTTGTTCATAAAATTTTCCTGAGAACAGAGTGCTATTGTTCGGTATATCTTGTTTGTGGATGTAAAAAATTTATAAAAATGCATGAATAATTTTTCAAGGTTTTGGGGAATTTATCACCTTTTTGTTAAAAGAGAGATTCTTGCCTCTTCTTAACTCCCCATTACTAAAAGATAGACAAACAATATCGATTTTGTGAATTATCGCTTTTTTTTTGTTTCATACATACTGGTGTGAAAATCCGTAAGTGCTTCTGCTTCACGATATTTCTCCACTGTTAAAAAAAATAAGAGAAGGAGCTTTAAGGTGTTATTCAATAACAATCGCCGGTTTGAATGGCAATGCTGTAGCAGCTTTTGCGTGTTCACTCGATTCGGCGTCCATGATATGGACCGGAACGCCGAACTCTTTTTCGAGGAATCCCTTCGCTGCTTCAAAGACCTGCACCTCATTTATTGTCTCTCTTGTGAGGGGTTCGACCACATGTGGGGGCAGGCGGTGGATAAGTGTCGTGCACTGCTTCGCTGCGTCGGTTGCTTCCTTGCCCCGCCTGCGCATTGCGTCATCCTTCATGATCTCCCTGATCACCGTATTCCGATCGTGTGCCCTGGCGATGAGGAGGAAAATCTCGTGCTTCCATGCGGGTGCAATTGAAATTGTGATGGATTTCGGGGTGATCTGGATAAGTTTCCGAATAGATTCGATATCCTCAACCGTGCGGGAGAGGAGCTCTTCGGCAAGCTCGATCCTGGTATTGACCAGTTTATTATCCGCGACCGGCCATGGAGCAAACGAAACGAGTCCTTCACCCGCGAGTTCCTTCCAGAGATGTTCTCCCGTGAACGGGATGAACGGGGCGAGGAGCCGGACCCAGACCGAGCAGAGCGTATGCAACTCCCGGCTTCCATCGCAGTCTTTGGGAAGCCGGCGGCGGTACCATTTGAGATCGGTCTCGATCCCGGAATACGCTTCCTGCAATGCCTGGCGGGTCTGGAAGTTTGTAAGTGCAGCGGTGGTCCGTTCGATGTGCGACTGCAGCCGGCTGATCAACCAGCGATCGATATCATGCGGTTCACCGTTTGCGTCTTTTGCTTCGGACACGGTATTGTAGAACCGTTCGATCTGCTTTTTTGTTGATATAACCAGTTCGTTCCTCCAGTCAAAGTCCTGCCAGGGTTCGGCACTGCCCATCAGGAACATGCGCACCGTGTCGGCACCGAAGTCGTTTACAGCATCTTCAAGCAAGAATACGTTGCCCTTTGAAGACGACATCTTCGCGCCATTGAGGAGGCCCATGCCGAATACGACCATACCCTGCGGGAGCTTGTCTTTTGGGAAGATCGCAACATGGTGGAAGAGCTGGAACGTGAGGTGGTTTGAGATCAGGTCTTTTGCCGAGAAGCGGAAGTCGTACGGGTACCAGTAGAGGAACTCTTTTCGCATCGCATCCAGTTTCTTCTTCTCGGGAAGGTCAGGGGACTCTTTCCCGAGGAAGATGTAGTCAAAGACTTCCGGGGTAAGGAGTTTTGCTTCAATCTCCCGGATTTTATGAGCGATGGTGTAATATGCCATGTAGATGGTTGAATCCGAGAGAGGTTCGATCAGCTGTGTTGTATCCCACGGAAACCGTGTGCCAAGACCGACACGCCGGGTACACGCCCAGTCCTTGAGCCAGTCCACGGTACGGTCAAATTCAAGCCGGACTTCGGGTGGTACCAGTGCCATGTCTGAAATCTGGTCGCTGACCTGCTTTTTCCATGCAGGGTCGCTGTATTTCAAGAACCACTGGTCATGCAGGATCTTGACTTTAACCTTATTACCACAGCGACAGACAACCGGCCGGGTGTCAAACTCGTACATAATTTTCGAGTCATACTTCTCGATCATACGTGCGGCTACATCATCACGTGCCACCCGTACGGGTTTTCCTCCATACCTGTCAAAGAGCTTACCCCTGGAGAACTCAGCAGAGTATATCTCCTGCGTGAGTGCGTCCATCCGGCTGTCCATCTGGTGGGTTATACCTGCTCTCTCAACTGCGTCCTGTGCGGGAATTTCACCGTATCCTTCGACTTTGATTAAGGGTACAGGTCTGATCCGGGTATATTTTCCCGCATGCTGGAGGTCGCGGAGTGCAATGTAGTCAAACGGTGCATGGGCGGGGACACTCATGACAAGTCCGGTCGCCATGTCAGGGTCAACAAAATCTGCCGGGAGGATAGGAACCGTACCGCAGAGCGGGTGGTTTACGGTCTGATCGATCAGATCCCGGCCGGCAATCTCTTCCTGTATCTCAACCGTATGATCCTGCAGGGCGATCTTCTCTGCTGCTTCCTTTGAGATAATCCATGCACTGCCATCCACCAGCGCCCTGACATAGGTTACGCCCGGGTTTGCCCAGAGGTTGGTAACCCCGTGAATAGTCTCCGGGCGGAGCGTTGCTGTGGGGATAAACGCGTCGCCAATCCGGAACATGACCAGGGTAAATTTGATCACCTCGGCTTTATCCCCCTCAAGCAGGTCGTGATCTCCAACGGGATTATCATCAACCGTGCAGTAGCGGACCGGGTGGGCTCCTTTGATTACATGCCCGGCTTCATAGAGATGCTTCCACTGCCACTCAATGAACCTGCTGTACGTAGGATCAACCGTTGTAAACTTCCGGCGCCAGTCGATTGAAATCCCGCAGGCCGTCATCACCCGCAGGTATTCGCTCGCAAAGTGGCGAACGATGGTCAGGGGATCAGTAAACTCATCAAGGACATTCTGCGGGACTTTGTAGAGATCACGGTAAAGGCGGATGGTCTTTGGATCATTCTTCGCTATTCGTTTTGAAATGCCAATTACTGGCGCTCCCGTGACATGAAACGCCATGGGATAGAGAACCTGTTTGCCCCGCATCCGCCAGAACCGTGCGACCACATCGGGAACGATATATGTCCTGCCGTGCCCGACATGCATCGCACCACTTGGATAGGGGTAGGCAACGGTCAGGTAAAATTTCTCAAGGTTCGACGGGTTGGACTCAAATGCGTGCGTCCACTGCTCCTGTGCCTCATCCTCAAATTTGCCCAGATCAAATCCGTTCAAACCATTTCACCTTCGTTTTATTAAAAAAATTAAAATTTTCCCGGTTATACCGGTCTGAGTTTAATTATCTCCCCGTTCTGGTAGCGCCGGATCATCTCCTGTGCTATGCTCGAATTCTTCGCGAGGTGAATCTCTCCCGACTCATTGACGGTAGCTGTGAAGAGGTATTCCTTACCTGCAAATACATCCACAATCTTGCCGCTCTGGTCCGGGGCGACGATGGTAAGCTGTTTTTTATCAGTCTGGATTTTAATGCCGCCACCGAGATTAAACTCCCCCTCGCTTTTTTGTGGTTGGATCTGCTGCCGTTCAAAGTCAGACCGCGGCTTGATGTCAATTCCGATACCGATTTTGTTAACGATCGCAGAGACATTCTTACCGCCCTTGCCGATCGCTGCCGGTACATCCGTATCATCAATATAAACGATAGCTTTTGTATCGCTGATCATCTGGACGTTGACAAAGCCTTCGGTGTAGCGTCCGATTTCGCGCTGGATCTCTTTTTCCATGAGTTTCCAACCGGGACGCTCGTCGCTTTCCTTCTTTACCCCCCCGTCTTGCAAGGGGACCGGAGAACGGATGTTGCCGACCGGGGCAACTGAAACCCCGATATTTTGTACATGAGGCAGCTGGGGAGTAGTTTTCGATGAACGTATCACCGCTGTCATCGGCATCACAATAGTCTCTCCATCATACCGGAACACATCAATTACCAGTTCGCCTGTTTCGTGATCGGTTACGATTGTTACCGGGCGGATATGCATCTCGTTTGCCATCCCCTCAGGCACCTTGATGGTGAAACCTACGTCATAGATCTTTGTGATCACCCCTTGTTTGACAAAGATGATCGTGTTGACTATCTGTGAGAGGACGGAGAAGTCCACACGGTCGGAAAACCGCTGGACTGCATCCTGCACACCATTTGCGTGGATTACACCGACCATGCCCAGTCCGGCAAGACGCATATCGGCAAAAACATTGAAATCCTCGTTTTTACGAAGTTCGTCAAAGATAACAAAGTCCGGCCTGACGAGCAGGAGTACATCGGCGGTGTTGGCCATGCTGCCGTCAAGCATCGTGTACTGGGTAATCTGATCCGGCACCTGCAGTTCGCGGGGTGCCTCCATGGTCTTGACGACAAATCCGCTGTCAGAAAGGAAGGTTGCGACACTTTGAGCAAGGGTAGTTTTTCCTGATCCGGGAGATCCTACGATGATCATTCCTCTCTTCTCGCTCGTGATCCTTCTCGTGATGAGGTCTGCCTTTACGTAGTCTTTCAGCGTTACGTCAACGATCGGACGGACTGCGGTAATTTCCATACCGTCTGAGAACGGGCGACGGGCAATTGCGATCCGCATCGAACCGATCTGAACCACGGTGATGCCCCGCTTCTCAACTTCGATGAACCCGTCGGGGTCCCGCTTGGCCCGCTCAAGGATCTCCTGCGCCATGGCCCGGAGTTCGTATTCGGAAGTCGGCTGGTCGCGGATCTTCACGAGTTTCATGTCGTTGATCGAGCCCTTCTTTGCGGATGGAGCGACCCGTTCTTTTAAGTACACGGCGATCGTGTGTTCGTCAAAGAACTGGTCAATGCCGAGCGGCCCGAAGTCCCCGACCTGCGGCTTTAAGTAAATGACATCGAGCCCTTTTGCCCGTGCCACTTCTGCCTGGACGAAATCGCTGGTGATGAACCGTGCCTTGTTGTCGATCGCGATGCTCCGTATCATTGCGTCGATCTCACCGCCACTGGCAAGCTTGACCTGTTCGAGCGATGGACGGATACCGGAGAACTTGAGTTCAATGGTTTTTTCTTCGGCCATTTTGCACAGTTGCTGCAGTTCGTTTAAGCCCGAAAACCCTATTTCACGTCCGTTGTTTGCCTGGGCCTCCAGTTCTGCAATCACTGCTTCCGGGACGATTATTGTTGCACCTTTGTATTCACCGGCTTTTATCATTGAGGTTATGCGCCCGTCGATGAGGACGCTTGTATCTGGTACCAGTATCATAAAAGTATTCCTCTCGTATCGTGTTCTATGGTATGCTCTTGTATGCTATGCTATTCTCTTGGATTTGTCAAAGGAGTCGTGCGACCGCTCGTACGCTCCCTCACCAGCACGAGCGCTATTGCATGCCGCTCCCGCCGGTTATCTGGTTCAACGACCGGAAGATCGTTGATAGGGTAGATATTACCCCGCGGGGTTATAAGGGGTTCGGGATTGGGGAGGGGATAGGGGGAGGCTATCCAACGAGCCATGACAATTGTTGGACAGCCAACCGGGAAAAACTGACAGAACATAATTTCATCGCAACAACCATAACCAAATCACATGCATAACGCGCATTTTATCGATCAAACAGCGA
>Ga0315284_10012380_pt1 | contig 12146 bp, 13 predicted proteins | sample YL17G09_16_MG_FD_203696 | JGI IMG/M metagenome (GOLD analysis project Ga0315284, IMG submission 203696) | Sediment microbial communities from Yellowstone Lake, YNP, Wyoming, USA - YL17G09_16 | ecosystem: Environmental > Aquatic > Freshwater > Lake > Sediment | place: USA: Wyoming | collected...
TAGATAAGGTAAAAGAAAATATGAGGCTTCCCATAATTATAGATGGAAGAAATATTTATCAACTTAAAGATATGAAAAAGAAGGGGTTTGAATACTATAGTATAGGCAGAGAAAATTTTGACCCGAAAGAGGTGTGGAAATGAAAAAAGTCTTAATAACCGGGGCAGCCGGTTTCATAGGAAGTCACCTATGTGATAGATTTATAAAAGAAGGATTTTATGTAATAGGTTTAGATAGTTTTCTTACCGGGAGCCCGGATAATATTGCTCATCTAATAGGTAACGAGAGATTTAAATTCATAAAATATGATGTAACCAATTTTATCTATATTTCTGATGAAATAGATATAATGTTACATTTTGCCTGTCCCGCCTCCCCGGTAGATTATCTTAATCATCCTATCCATACTATGAAAGTAGATTCTCTTGGAACTATAAATACCCTGGGATTAGCGAAAGCTAAAAAGGCAAGATATATCTTTGCCTCTTCTTCTGAAGTTTATGGCGACCCTAAGGTTCATCCTCAGCCAGAAACTTATTGGGGCAATGTGAATCCCATAGGACCAAGAAGTGTATATGATGAAGCAAAGAGGTTTTCTGAAGCTCTAACTATGGCTTATTATAGAGAACATAAAATTGATATAAGGATTGTTAGAATATTTAATACTTATGGACCGAGAATGAGAATGAATGATGGTCGGGTAGTACCTAATTTTATAACCCAGGCTTTAAAAAATGAACCTATAACGGTTTATGGTGATGGGACACAAATCCGAAGTTTCTGTTATATAGATGACCTGATAGAAGGAATTTTTAAAACTGCAATTATGGAAAATATTAATGGTGAAGTCTTTAATTTAGGAAATACTGAGGAGCATAATATTAAAGATTTTGCTCAAATTATAAAAAGCTTGACCAATTCTAAATCTTTAATTATTTTTAAATCTCTTCCTCAAGATGACCCAACTCGCAGGTGTCCTGATATTTATTTCGCTAAAGAAAAATTGCACTGGGAGCCAAAAATTGGATTAGAAGAAGGTTTGGGAAAAGTTATTGATTATTTTAAAAAGAAATTAGTTAATAGCGAAGTGTAAACACCACTTAAACTTAATACATTTTAGATAACTGTCTGATCGTACGCTAGTTGATTGGATTTTTTTTGGAGAAAATTAAAATGGTTAAAAATGAGAAGATAAATTACGAGCTAATAATGAGGATTAGATTACTGCTTTTTGTAGTTTGGTGTATTGTAATAGGCTTTCTAGTTGTTGAATGCGTGCCTTCAGTAAAAGAGGCACTTATTCTTGCGACTACTGTGAAACCGGAAACGTTTACGGAGCTATATTTCGAGAAACATTTATCCCTTCCAAACAAAGTTACTTTATTTAAAGAAAATAACTTTAATTTCACAATCCATAATCTCGAAAACAAAGATATGGAATATCCATATGAAGTTTATATTGATGTAAACGGAGAAAAACAGATGATTAATAAAAGTTCTGTTTTAATAAAAAACAATGAATATAAAATAATTTCGGAAGACTTCACAATCACAATTCCAATGCAAAGAGTTAAAGTCGTCGTAAACCTGATTAACAAAAATCAACAAATTCATTTTTGGATGGGAGAAGAATGAAAAAAATAACAATAGTTATCCCGGTTATAATTGCTAAAACTATTGGTAGGAGTATTTCTATAACAACAGTTCAGAATTAAGTTGGTTTTTTATTTTATGGGACATAGATTGGTTTTTATTTTTATAATATTTTATATATAGAAAGAGCAAGTTTTAAATATAAAAATAAATTTCTTTAGTGATGTTTTATTTAAGAAAGGAGTGAAAAAATAAAATGGTTCACTTAAAAAATACTATTATGGCAACCAATGCAGCGATAACTGTGGAAACGGAAACGTCTACGGAGCTAGATTTTGAGAATCATTTATCCCTTTCATTTCCGGATAGGAGAATTCTAGATAGGAGAATTTGTGATAGGAGAAATATTAAAAAAATAACAATTCTACTACCTTGCTATAACGAAGAAAAAGGCCTTGGCGAAGTCATTGATGGCGTACCTCTTAAAAAATTGGCCTGTTTTGGTTTTCAGACCGAAATTATTGTAATCAATAATAACTCAACCGACCATACTGTCAAAGTTGCTCAGGAGAAAGGCGTTAAGGTAGTCTCAGAAAAAAAGCAAGGCAAGGGTAATGCCATAAAAACTGGCTTTAAAAATATCAGTAATGATACTGATTATGTTGTTATGTTAGACGGAGATAATACTTACAAGTCCGAAGAAATTCTCAGACTTATTGAACCTCTTGAGAATGGTTTTTGTGATGTAATACTCGGCTCTAGGCTCGAAGGAAAAATAAATGATTGCTCGTTTAGTTTACCTCATCGATTAGCAAACTGGTTCTTGACTTTCTTCATTAGAAGATTTTATTTAGTAAACACTACCGATACTTGCACTGGATATTTTGCTTGGAAAAAGAAAGTTGTTGATGAACTCGCCCCGCATATAAAATCAAGCGGCTTTGCTATTGAAGTAGAGATGATAACAAAAATGGCCAAGCTTGGATATAAAATTTATTCAGTTCCTATAACCTATGACAGAAGAGAAGGCCATTCAAAAATCTCCCCCATTCTTGACGGTATAAAAATTACCTGGATGTTATTTAAAAATTTAACGTGGAAGCCTCAAGAATGAAATTTCGCAAACAAAATAGAACAAAAGAAATAGAATTTTGGGATAATAGGAGTAAAAAGGAAAGAAACTGGATCCAAAATACACCTAAAAAAGATATAATCAATAAAATAATCTCTATAAAATATTGGTGGGAAGAACTAATAGGAGACGTAAAGGGAAAGAAAATCCTAGATATTGGTTGTGGAAATACCTACTATGTAACTTACTGGCAATTAACAGGAAATGAAGCATATGGGTCTGACTTTTCTGCAGAAACAGTAAAAAATAATAATCTACTACATAAAAAATTAGGATTAAATCAAAATTTTTATCAAACTTCCTCTGAAAAAATAGAAGCAAAAGCTAGTTCATTAGATATTGTACATATGAGATGGGTTATTCATCATATCCCTCCAGAGTTAATGGATAAAACAATGCAAGAAATAAAAAGAGTTTTAAAACCAAAAGGAAAATTAATTATTTTTGAGACAAATTACCTATATCCTTTTAGATGGATTGTTCAGACACCAATTTTAAGAAAATTTAATTTCTTAAGAAAAATATGCATTAAAAAAGACTGGCTTGATTCAGAGGAAAAGGCACTAACGAATAAAGGCTACATTGATTTACTTAAAAGAAATGGGTTTAAAATAAAAAAAATCGATTACGATTTTACTTTTTTTTATTACCCAGTTAGTTTGTTAATCAAAAATAGATTTATAAGAAACTTCACAAAAAAAGTTGATTTTGTAATTGCAAAAATTCTTTCAAATAAATTTAGTAAGGATATTAAAGTAATATCAGAAAAATGAAATCAGAATTAAAACTTATGATAGTAACTCCATATTTTTATCCAAAAGTTGGCGATTTAGAAAATTATGCATATAACATAGCAAATGGATTAAAAGAAAATATTATTGGAAGGTTTTGTTAGTAACTTCTAATCATGAAGAAAAAAATACAGAGAGGAGAAATTAGGTAATATGAACACTTATCGAAGTTATTTAAAAAAACTTAGTCTAGAGAAATCAACCGAATAATATGAAAAAAATAGACGCATCAATTATCATCCCTACTAAAAATGCAGGAAGTACCTTTAAAGCAGTTTTAGATGGGGTATTTTCACAAAATTATAGATCCTTTGAAACGATAATAATTGACTCTGGGTCAACTGATGAAACTATAGAGATAGCCAAGAATTATTCTTTAGAAATCATCAGAATAAAACCTTCGGAATTTGGCCACGGGAAAACAAGAAACCTGGGAGCGAAATTAGCAAAAGGTAAATACTTAGTTTACTTAACTCAGGATGCTACTCCAAAAAGTAAGTTTTGGTTAGAAGAATTATTAAAACCTTTTAGCAATAAAGAAGTTGCAGGTGTGTATGGGCGTCAAATCCCGAAAAAAGAAGAAAATACGCTAGATAAGCTGTTCTCTTTGGTTCTATATGGACAAAAAGAAATCGAATGGACTGTAGGTTTATATACTCCTGGAGACAATATATTTTCTGATGCAAACTCAGCAATTAAAAAGGAGTTGTTATTAGAAAATCCTTATAAAAATGATATTATTGTAAGTGAAGATTATGAATGGGCAAACCGCATTATGTATAAAGGATATAAAGTGGTTTATCAACCAAAAGCTGAAGTTATTCATTCGCATACCTATGGCTTATTCTCTTTGTTTAAAAGGAATTTCGATATAGGAGTTTCTTATAAATATATAACAAACTTTAACGATAATGTCAGTTTCTTTAAAAAAGGAACCAAATTGTTTATTACCGAAGTAAAATGTTTAATAAAAGTAAGAAAAGTATATCTTCTACCCAGTATTTTTATAAGAGATATCGTTAGGTTTATAGCAATTAATTTGGGAAAAAGTGAATCAATATTTCCAAAATATATCAAGAAACACTATTTAAGTGCACAAAGGTGGTATTGGGAATGAAAATTGCAGAAGTTGTAGCAAATTTTCCACCTTATTTTGGAGGTATTGGAAATATCTGTTATCATAATTCTCTTGGATTAGCTAAATTGGGACACGACGTTACAGTTTTTACGTCAAATTATCCAAAAGTTAGATATCAATATCCAAAAGAAATAAAAGTAAAAAGATTAAATTATTTGTTTAAATTCGGTAATGCGCCATTCTTACCGAAATTATTGACGTTAAATGATTATGATGTCATTCACCTGCATTACCCATTTTACTTTGGTGCTGAGATTATATATTTCATTTCTAAAATTAAAAAAATTAAATATGTTGTTCATTATCATATGGATGTTATTGGTAAAGGAATAACAAAATGGATTTTTGTGATTAATAGAAAAATAGTAATGCCGTTTATCTTAAAAGGTGCGAGCAAAATTATTGTTTCGTCCCTCGACTATGCTAACTCGTCTGCATTAAAAAGGATACCTAATATTGCAGATAAAATCGTAGTTGTTACGAATGGAGTTGACATAAATAGGTTTAAGATACGTAAAAAATCAACAGCTTTACTGAAAAAATATACTATTGGCATGAAAGAGAAAATAATTTTATTTGTGGGTGCTTTAGATAGCCCTCATTACTTTAAAGGCATCAATGTACTTATTAAATCATTTGCGAATATATCTAATATAAATACAAAACTTTTAATAGTAGGTGACGGTAACTTAAAAGACACATATATGCAATTTGCTAAAGATATCGGTGTTGCTCATAAAACAATTTTTGCAGGCCGTATAAACGATGAAGAGTTACCTAACTATTTCTCTCTCTGTGATTTCTTGGTATTACCTTCTATAGATAGAGGTGAAGCCTTTGGTATGGTTTTAATAGAAGCAATGGCATCAGGAAAGGCAGTTATTGCGAGTAACTTACCAGGTGTTCGAACAGTAGTGAGCCATAACAATGATGGGTTATTGGTTAAACCTGGTGATATTACCGATCTGCGAAATAAAATGGAATACTTGCTCAAAAATACAAGAATTCGAAATAAATTTGGTAGAAATGGCAGAGAAAAATCTGTAAAATTATATTCATGGAGTGTAGTATCAAGAAATTTAAATAAAATTATGGAGGCATCAGTAAAATAGAAAAATATGTCATAAAAATTAAAAAAATTAATAAAACAGTTTAAAATATTAATTAAATTAAAAAAACTCATAAATTATTTGTAGATTTATACAATAATGAAATAAAAAAATAGTGGAATTAAAAAAAGTATAAATAATTGTTGTTAACGGTTCAGAAGAAAATTTAGATGGTATTAAGGGATTGTCCCCTTGATTAGGTGGATTTATATTCTAATAAAGCTAATAAAAAATATACGTATTCTGAACAAAGAAATTTAGGGTTAAAAAAGGCAGAAGGTGAAATTATCGTTTTTATAGATTCGGATTGTATACCTACCAAAAATTGGTTAATTGAGCTGGTTAAACCAATTAGGGGAGAGGAAGAAAATATTGTTGTCGGTTTTGTAAAATCTATAGGTAAATCATCTATTTAAATGTCCATACACCTGTCCCTTTTATTTCAGATGTTACAGCCAGGGGTTTGTGGCGATATTCCATTTATTTTGACTTAACATACAGGTGCCATGATGTTAAAAGGCAAGTTATTAGAAGATTTATTAATTAAGTTTTATGAATCTTCTATTCTAAAAGTTACATTAAAGAAAGCTAAGAAAATAATATGTTCATCAGATTTTATAAGGTTTGATTTCTTAAAAGATTATACCAAAAAAACTATAACTATTACGCCCGGAGTTGATATAAATAGGTTTAAGCATAAAATCGTTAATTCTAAAAATAAAATCTTATTTGTAGGTGGTCTTAAAGAAGCAGAAAAATATAAAGGGTTAGAATATCTTCTTTCTGCTGTTAATATAATCAAAAAAAATATTAAAGATGTAAAATTAACAGTGGTTGGCGAAGGAGATTATATTATATATTATAAAAAATTATGTAAAGATCTAGAAATTGAACGAAATGTTGAATTTAAAGGCAGATTAATTGATAGAAAATTAGTTGAACAATACCAAAAATCTAACGTTTCAGTTCTGCCCTCTCTCTCAGAAAGTTTTGGTATAGTTTTATTAGAAGCAATGGCATGTAAAAAACCAGTTATAGGTTCTAATGTAGGTGGAATTCCCTATGTTATTGATAATGAACAAAATGGATTGCTTGTGCCTCCAAAAGATCCCCAAGCATTAGCGGATGCAATTATAAAAATCTTAACAAATCCTCAACTTGCTAAAGAAATGGGAGAAGAAGGTTATGAAAAGGTAATGAAAAATTTTACTTGGGAAAAGCAAATTAATACAACTAAAGAACTAATTGAAAAGGAGTTTTTAAAATGATTTCAATAATTATAATAGTCAAGAATGACAGAAGTATAGAGACCACCCTAGAAAAGCTCAGATCAGTTGCTGGCATAAATAACAGTGAAATTATTGTGGTTGATGCATCAAATGGTTCATTAAACACAATCAAAATGAAATTTCCTGAAGTTAATTGGATAGATTTTAAGAATATTTCAAATAATAAAGCCACATTTCCTGAACAGCGAAATTTAGGAATAAAAAGAGCCAAAGGTAACATAATTGTTTTTATTGATGCAGATTGTATCCCTGAAAGTCAGTGGTTAAATAATTTAACTAGACAAATTGCGGACGGTAAAGAATCGATTACTGCTGGGACAGTAATCTCATCACCGAAAAGCTATATAGTTAGCGAAAGGCTAAAAGGTACCTATGTTAAAGGATGTCCTTCCATGAATATGGCATTAAAGAAAGAGGTTTTTGATGACATTGGGTTATTCGACGAAAATTTTGAAAGGGGCGAAGATACCGATATTTGTATTAGGGCAATAAAAAAAGGATATAAAATCAGATACATCAAAGATGCCATTGTATATCATAATTGGGGTAACTTTAAGAAGAATATTGCTAGATCTTTTTATTCTGGAATTGGTACGGCAAAAATTTATAAAAAGCACAAAGACGAATTGTATCCAAGAAAAATAGTAACTAATTTAAAAAATATATATTATCTAACATATATGCTATATATAATTTTACTGCCAGTTACTATTATATTTCCTTACTATCCGTTGTTGATTTTTTTACCAAGCATAATTTTAAGACGAAATCCTGTAAAAGAATTATTTAATATTATATCGGCTCTCGGTCTTATTATAGGACTGTTAACTCCAAATAGAAATGTAAATATTAAAAGCAATTAGGTATTTAATAAAATATGTCATTAAGATATAGGTTGGCAGAAAAGAAGTAATAAAAAATATATCAAAGATTGTCCAACAATAAACTTTGCTTTTAGAAAATCTTTAATAAAACAGATCGGGGACTTTGATGAAAATTTTGAGTTCGGAGGAGATATAGAATTTATGTGGAGGTTAAATAATCTGGGGTTTAAAATAAGATATAACAAGAATGCAGTTATTTTACATGATTGGGGAAATATAAAACAGGAAATAAGGAGAGCTTATAATTATGGTATATCCAGACCGCGTTTGTATCGGAAACATCCAGAGATGCTGTCAAATCTATTAGAATACGATTTATATACTTTAATTTTTTCGTTGTATATTTTGTTACTCCCAATAACCGTTATATTTCCCTATTATTTACTTTTTTTAGTGATTACATTTTTAAGGAATTTATTTACTAGTAGCATAAGAAAAGTAGCATTACAAAAAGTATTCCTGGATCTGATCTGTGGATTTGGAGTATTAACTGGAATATTAGAATTTTTTGTATTTCGAACCTGGAGTATATGGATATGAAACTTCAAAAACTCATTTTCTTTTATTTATTTTCTTTGCTGGCCTTTGATCTCACAATACAGTTAAATATAAATTTTTTTTTGCTAAGAAGTATTATTGTTTTAATTTTTCTCTTATTTATACCTGGAAGTATAATTATTCTTTTACTGAAAATTGAGTTTGACTCTTTGATTGAATATCTATTTTTAAGTATTGGCTTAAGTATTTCATTTATTATGTTTTCAGGCCTTTTCTTAAATTGGATATTACCAATTTTTAGAATAAAAGATCCTTTAAATATAACTCCATTATTAACGTATTTCAATTTAATTTTGCTTTTTTTATTATTCCTGTTATTGATAACTAAAAGAAAAAGCATTATTAATCTTCCTCAAATTAAATTATCAAAGTTTAATTTTTTTTTCTCAATTTCTCAATTGTTAATAATATCAATGTCTATTATGGAAGCTATATCTTTAAATAATGGAGGAACAAATGTTATAACATTCGCGTTAATGATTTTTATTATTACAGATGTTATATTCATTTATTTTTTTAAGAAAGAAGTAAATTCAGAAATTTTTTCGTGGATATTATTTATTATGAGTATTTCTTTGTTGTTAATGTTTTCATTAAGAAGTTGGCATATTACAGGATGGGATTTCCATACCGAATTTGTTTCTTTCCAGCTCACAAAACTTAGCCACTTTTGGAGTACAACTAATTTATCGCATATTTATAATAACTGCCTTAGTACCAATATTCTTCCAACAATAATTTCTGTATTTTCGAAGATAAATGATGAATATATATTTAAGGTTATTTACCCATTAATTTTTTCTTTTATGCCTCTTGTTCTTTTTTTTATTTATAAAAAAATTTTTCCAAATTACATTGCTTTTATAGTAACTTTCTTTTACATTTCTCAACCTTGGTATGGAAACCAGCTTTCAACTTTGGCAAGACAAGAAATTGCTTTTCTATTTTTTGCTCTAATGATCTATATTTTTCTCAATGAAAAATTAAAACAATCAACAAGAGAGATATTATTATTGATATTTGGGTTTTCAATGATTGTTTCACACTATACTACTACCTTTATAGCAATAGCTTTATTCTTAGTTTGGTATAGTTTAATGTTTTTAATTGAGAAAATAAGATTTAAATCAAGATACAAACATTCAACTATTTTTAAAATTGAAAAGCTTAGGTCTTATTATAATCTAAAATTTAATATTAGAATTATTTCTATTCTTATAATTTTTACAATATTCTGGAATGGACAAGTAACGAATACATTCAGTTACTTAAAAAGTCCTATATACCGTGGGTATGAAAATATTATGACCGTTTTTCAAAACGGTTATAGGGGTGATCTACCTGTGTTTTCAGGTATAATTAACAGGAATGAAAATTATTACTTAGATATAGTAAATAAATATATTAAAAGTACAGATTATCAATATCATAGCATGGATAAAGACATAGTTTTTTATTCTCCAGCTCAATATAAAAACTATCCGGTAATTCCTGTCAAAGAGGAAATATTGCCATTTAAAAATCTGGAGTTCAGTGTATTAATAAAATGGATTGGACTAATATTAAAAGTGGTAATTATATTTTTTCTTTTAATAGATATTGTATTTATCTTTAAAAGGGAAAACAATATTATAGAAAATAAGCAAATAAATATACAACCTTTAATATTTGCATCATTTTTAACATTTACATTATTTTTTGTTTTATCTTTATTTTCTGATTTATACAATTTGGAAAGATTATTTTTACAATTATTAATATTATTGAGCATCGCGATATGGTCTGGAGGGCAGGTATTACTTCGCAAGTTAAACAAGAATATGAAAGCATTTATTTTGACAATTATTGTATTGCTTTATTTCGCAATTCCCTATGGGTTTATCCCTCAGATTGTAGGTGGAGTAGCACCAGCTATGGAATTTTATAATAAAGGTGTAGTATATGATGGATTTTATACGCACCAGTCAGAAGTTAGCTCGGCTAAATGGATGGCTCAGAATATTTCGAAAAAATATTTAGTATATGCTGATACTTTAAACAGTCTTAAATTATATTCCTTTTCTTATACGATAACTTCAAGAAATGATATTTTGCCATCCGTTATCGACAAATACTCGTATGTATATTCCGGATACACAAATACATTAAAGAACAAAGCCTTTAAAAATTATAAGGTGGGAGTAATTATTTACACATATCCTTCTGATTTTTTATATAACAATAAAAATATAATTTATAATAATGGAGAATGTAAAATATATAAGTAGCTATAATGACTATTTCAAAATCGCTTCATATAACTGTAAGAAATCATCAGCAGTTTTTTTCCATGAAAATATATTTTTTATATAATTATAACCTTTAAGTCCCAAATCGATTCTTAACTGTTTATTTTCAACTAATCTTTTAAATGAATAGAGCAATGAAGAATCATCATCTGGCTTAACTAAGATTGCACCCTCTTTCAATACTTCTGGAATTGCGCCTGTGTCATATGTCAATATTGGAATCTTATATGACAAAGCTTCTAAGAATACTAATCCGAATGACTCATATTGTGTAAGAAGAACAAATATATCAGCTTTGCGATATAATAAATGTAACTGTTTTTCTGAAACATATTCTAATACTTCAACATAGTTTGATAAATTATTATTTTTAATATAATCCTCTATTTTCTTTCTATCTCCGCCATCAGCTCCTACAAGTATTAATTTTGTTTTGATTTTAATTCGTTTTAATAATTGGTTGTATATTTCAACCAAATGTAATTGACCCTTTCCACGTTCCAATCTCCCTACACAAATAATAGTTACTCCTTGCTCATTTTTTTTCGGATATAATTTTGGAAAATTAATGCCTAAAGGGATTATTTTAAACTTATGCAACGGGGGATGATATATTTTACAGACTTTTTCTTTCTCAATTTCTGTTATAACTGAAACAACATCAACATGGTTTGTTAAAAACCTGTTGATCAAAATCTTTGGAAAATAAAAAAAATTATAAGGAAAGCTGGTTTTTATATCGTGATATATTACTGAATAACAAAATTTTGCCTTATTTTTATAATATAAATAAATAATTAAATTAGGGATATACCAGTTACTACACATAAAATGAATAACGTCAGGTTTAAATTCGTTTAAAACTTTTTTTATACCAAAAGCAAAATATCCACCATTTACAAGTCCAAGATTAAGATATTTTCCTCTAGGAAAAAAGTTCAATCTATATATTTCAAGATTATTAATATTTTCTTTTGCAGGAAGATTTTTAAAAACTCCTACTGGATGGTTATTGAAAGATGTCAATATACCAATTTTTCGGATTTCATCTCTTTTCTGTAAATTTTCACTAAGATATTCGATAGTTTTTTCTATTCCTCCGACATAAGGCTTCCAAAGAGGGTTAACGAATAAAACATTTATTTTTTTCATAAGCGATAATTTGTAAATGGTAATATTGTAGACTATTATATAATATATTTAAGTTTTAATCTTTATTCATAAAGAAGTCTATACAAATTATAATATATGTATTATTTTATATTATATACTTTGAAATCTATATATTTATCCATCTCCTTCCCCCACCATATGGAAAATAGGGACAATCTTATGCGATATTGCGTGTAGATCATGTTTTGTTC
>Ga0315284_10012382_pt1 | contig 12144 bp, 7 predicted proteins | sample YL17G09_16_MG_FD_203696 | JGI IMG/M metagenome (GOLD analysis project Ga0315284, IMG submission 203696) | Sediment microbial communities from Yellowstone Lake, YNP, Wyoming, USA - YL17G09_16 | ecosystem: Environmental > Aquatic > Freshwater > Lake > Sediment | place: USA: Wyoming | collected...
GTTGAGGTTGTGGTGGAGGAAAAGCGCGTTCAACTGGTTTGGGTTGGGGTTGGGGTTGTGGTGGCGGAACAACAATGGGTTCAACTGGTTGGGGGTGGGGTTGGGGTGGAGGAAGAGCGCGTTCAACTGGTTTGGGTTGGGGTTGGGGTTGTGGTGGCGGAACAACAATGGGTTCAACTGGTTGGGGTTGTGGTGGCGGAACAACAATGGGTTCAACTGGTTGGGGGTGGGGTTGGGGTGGAGGAAAAGCGCGTTCAACTGGTTTGGGTTGGGGTTGGGGTTGTGGTGGCGGAACAACAATGGGTTCAACTGGTTGGGGGTGGGGTTGTGGTGGCGGAACAACAATGGGTTCAACTGGTTTGGGTTGGGGTTGGGGTTGTGGTGGCGGAACAACAACGGGTTTAACTGGTTTGGGTTGTGGTGGCGGAACAACAATGGGTTCAACTGGTTTGGGTTGGGGTTGGGGTTGTGGTGGCGGAACAACAATGGGTTCAACGGGTTCAACGGGTTCAACGGGTTCAACGGGTTCAACGGGTTCAACTGGTTTGGGTTGGGGGTGGGGTTGTGGTGGAGGAAGAGCGCGTTCAACTGGTTTGGGTTGGGGTGGAGGAATATCATTATAATAATAGAGCTCTTTGACTTCATCATATGTTTCATATAAAAAAATCTGATTAGCATTCTTCCATGGTTTATGGCATCCAAATGACATTTCACTAAATGTTTCTTCAATAGAAAAAAACATTGCATCATTTACTGGAGGTTTGTGAGTTGCGACAGAATCGCAACATGAAAAATACACATCTTCAGGATAATCCTTTCTACCCTGTTTTTTCATTATCTCAATCATTTTGCTTTTTTTTCTAAGGGACAGTCCTCCATTTCCAACGAGTTCATTCTTATTCAAAGGAAAATGATTCCACGGCGCTCCAACATAGTCATAATGTAAAAAATTATTAATAAGGTGATTATATTTTTTAATTGAAATTGAATCTGTTTGAAATACTAGAAATGTTTCTGTTGGAATGCAATCATAAAAATGTTTATTATATTTGAGTAAATTATTATAATCATTAATTGTTAAATTATCAACATCTAAATTCATTAATCTAATTCGGTGTATATGTTTATTTAATTTGTCGTTGATTATATTGATAATAAATTCTAAATTTTTTTTTCCATGAAATATTATAAATGACCAATCTTCGGACAAGTTGTTTAAATAGTTTTCCAAAACAAACGGTAATGCTTTATGTTTTCGAGGTTCAACTATAATCGCAGTGTATAGCATTTTTAATTATATATTATATTAAATTTATATTAGTATTGTGTTATTGTATTATTGCTGTTTATTTTTTTACTATATTAAATTATAATTTAACTGACTATTTTAAATTATAATTGAACAATATTTGTAATAAATATATGATAATTAATTAATATAATTTATATGCGTATGACTTAGAAATAAATGTTATAATTAAAATAATATATAATGGACCCAGAAATTATCGATTTAGGCTCTTTGGATATAGGAAGTGGAGGTGGAAACGGAAACGGAGGAAAAAGGTCTGCAAACTTTGGAGGCGGACTTGAGTTATTGATGAATGATAGATTCAAATCTGGTAATAATGATAAGTCAGGTTCAACTAATATTAATTTGGATGATATAACAAGTTTAGAAGATGATTTGCGTGAAATGAATTCATCTTCTTCTTCAAGAAATGTCAAGGAGTTGCGGTCTGACCTATTTAACTCATCGTCGTCTTCATCATTATTTAGTAATATAAAGTTATCAGATAAGAATGATCCGTTTTCAAATAGCATTGGCGGTGATAGTGGTGGTGGAAGTGATGATGCGGCAGGAATTGGCGCATCAACGGCAATGTTTGACGATGAAAAACCGACATGGGACGGATTTGGAAAATTCAACAATGTTCCCATGAACCCAGACGTTCCGATGGATACTCAGCCACAACTAACAAAGGAAGAGTTGCTTCGAGAGAAATTCAAATATGTAAAAAAACTGGAAGATTTGGAAAAGAAGGGAATTCGTTTGACAAAGAAATATGATATGGAGTCGTCGCTCTCGGAAATGAAGGGTGAATACGAAACGCATGTTGAAGAGCGAGAGCGCAGAAACAGTGTGAAATTTCAAGGCAAAATGTTGATGGCGTGCATTACGGGAATTGAATTTTTGAATAATAAGTTTGACCCGTTTGATTTGAAGCTTGATGGGTGGTCAGACCAAATTAATGAGAACATTGACGACTATGATGAGATATTTGGAGAGTTGCATGAAAAATATAAATCAAAAGCAAAAATGGCACCAGAACTCAAATTATTATTTCAGTTGGGTGGAAGCGCGATTATGCTTCACATGACAAATACAATGTTCAAGTCGGCAATGCCGGGAATGGATGATATTATGCGCCAAAACCCAGAGCTTATGCAACAGTTTACGCAAGCCGCCGTTTCATCCATGTCCCAGTCACAAAATCGTGGCAACAGCGGTGGTGGTGGTGGCGGCGGCGGAGGTGGCGGCGGCGGAGGTGGCACCGGGTTCGGCAATTTCATGAGTGATATTGCAGGCATGTCATCATCCTCTTCAAAGCCGGCAGCAGCATACTCGCATCAACCCCAGTACAATCCCAACCAGCAAATGAACATGCCGATGCCCACTATTCCACAGCGTGCTCCTCCTCCTCCAATTCAGACACAAGGAGACCGCGCGCCTCCGCCACCCCGCCGTCCCGGCGATTTGACGAATGTCCGTCCTGATGTTTTAATGGGGCGCGGAAATGTATCGCAAACGATACAGCAAAGTCTTCGTCCAGAAATGAAGGGTCCGTCTGACATAACAAGTTTGTTGTCGGGTTTGAAAACGAAGACTGTTTCGGTTGATTCAGGAAACAAGAGTGCTGGTGCTGCTGCCGCCGGTTCAGGAGGTAGCACAATTAGCGCATCTGATTTGAATGACATGAAAAATGATAATATTCCAAGCAAAAGTAAACGCAAACAAAAGTCTGACCGAACCTCGATTAGCTTGGATATTTAAAAGCTAGGTAGGGACTTTTCTTATCTCCGACTTCTCCGGCTTTTTCGGCTTCGGCTTCTTCGGTTCCGGCTCCGGCTTCTTCGACTTCGTCTAGATTTCACAGTTGTCTTATTTGGCGTAATTCTAGTTTTTGTTGCTGTAAGAAATGATATGCGCGGAGTAACCAATGTCGTCATCGGTTTATTATACATGGTTGTCGCATTTGCTATTCTCGAATTATTTTGCACGATTCCATTTAATATTTTATTTTTTTGTTTGTATTTTGTGTTATCACTTATGAAATCAATTCCTCTATTTATTACGGCTTCTGCTTTTGAATCAAAGTTATTAGATAAATCAATGTATTCATTCGACGGATGATGAGTTCTCGATGAAGTACTGTCTCCGCTGTGAACAATTTTATTCAGTTCTTCTCTCAATTCGCCATTCGTAAATGTGCGAATTTGAGCGGCAATGCCCTTTTGTCTGTCAGTGCAGCCTCCTGATTTTCTTCTAACCTGTCTTCCTAATGGTGTTCTTGATAGTATTTTTTTTGTATATTGGTTCACTTCATCATCGTCAACTGCATTTTGATTCCACTCCATCATAGTAGGTTTATCAGGGTTGTATGGGTATGCAGGGCGCAGAGGACTTCGATCTATATCCTTTTGTCTAAGTATACCTTTAACTTCATCATCGGCAGCTGCATTTTCAATGAACATAGGGTTAGGTGGATGCACGGAGCGCAGAGGAGTTCGGTCTATATCCTTTTGTCTAAGTATACCTTGAACTTCATCATCAATGTTAGCTTGTATATCTTCCATAGTTTTCATATTTTTTGCTTCAGATATAAATTTATTATAAATTATGTTTCGTAATAATGCACTAGGTTCTCCTTTTTGTCGTGCTTTTTCAGCATCAGTTGGTTTTTTAGACATTAATAAAATAAATAATTGAATAAATATTTATAATTTATAAACTAACTAAATATTATAAATATTTATAACTTGTAATATTTAATTTTAATATTTTTTGTTTTTATTGCAAACATTTGGTAACATTATTGTACGAAAAATTTCCATCAATATTCAACCATAGCTGATTATATCCAGAACACTTGTTCACAACATACAACTCATAATACGCGTCATATAATCGCATAACTAGGTCCAAGAATGCGGATGTCGTTCTCATTCGCGTGCATGATGCATGTTTAAAAAATTCATGCTGGAATAGCGTGACTTCTTCGCCGTTGTTTAATAAAGTAGAACATTCTTGGCTCGTTGTCGCATTGAACCAGCGCGTATTTAAAAATGCAATTTGGTTTGGTTCATTTGGATACACGTAACTCATATTTGACGTGTTGCAGCAGTAAGGGTATCCGCATTCCAAACACTCTTCACACTGTTCTGCCCACAGACCATGCACTTTGAACACTTTATCATAGTTGTCGTAAATAAATGTAAAATCATAATTAGTAACGTTGCAATTGGTCGGACTGTAATTATTATTTTTATTATTTTTAAATTCCGTTTTGAAATGTGTTTTTAAAGGAGGTGTAAGAAAAAATTGCGACGAAAATAAAAAGAATAAAAATAATATATTTTTTAAAATCATGTTTTGTGGGTTTTTGTATAAGTATAAAGTAATATTTAATAGGTATTTCATATTATATTATGGGTAATATGGGTAAAAGGCAAAAAATAAGAGTATTCTATAATTTAAATTTAAATACAATTTTATAATTTGAATTAAAAGAAAAAATAAACATGATAACAATATTATCTTTTATACCTGAAAGTTATATAAAGAGAGATAAAAATAATAAAGATTTAAAAACAATCTCTCTATTTTCATCAATTAAAACATCAATATTACCCCAAACATTTTCGAATTGGGAGCTTCTTCTAGTCACAAATGTGCAAAATGTCAATTTCGAAGATTCGGTTGACCCAAGAATTAAAATTGTATATACGCCAGATTCGTATTTAAATTTGAATTCTCTCTATAACATAGATGATAAGCTGTATAATTCTAAATGTAAATACGTTTCCATTTTTGATTTAGAACATGATGTGTGGAATATAAATAAATTGCAATGCCAGCACGATGCGATAGAGTTGCACAGTTATGATGTGGTGGGATGCGAATGCTCCCCGTCAAACGAACGCATTGATATTCCGCGAATAATTACAACACCAAATTCGTCGCTTTTTATGTCGTGTCCATTTTTAGTGAGTACAATATTAATAAAAAAAACCATGTTCAAGCATTTTGATTTAGATATCAAATCGTTTGAACGCGATACTTGCAAGGACGCAAATTTTACAATTGTAAATACTTCATTCAATACAGCAATGGCACAGTTTCATTCGCTTTTATTATTCATGACGTTGAGAGAATGTAAAATATGTTATATTGGTTATTCAAAATTGAAAGAATCAAATAAAAATGGAAATAATAATAATACGAATTACATTCATCGCATTATAAATCATTCTCTCGTAGAAACATCAAATCATAATAAGCTGTCAAACCTATCTGATAATAAGACATGCGACCATATTTTTTTTATAAATTCAGAAAAGTATCTTAGAGAGAAATATATTCGAATTAAAATATTTTCCGATTTTTGTAATTCTGAAACATGCAAACAAAAATACGAATCCATGTGTAAAGTTCACGAAATGAATAATTATGGTGCGGATAAGTATTTGAACATTACGACAGGGAACACATATACTCACGCAATTCTTTTGAATTGTCCAATTGTGCCAGATATTTCTGTAAATCCGGAGTGTGTTCTTGGGTTAGCTTTTGAACCCATTCCATATTTGAGACTTTCGTATGATTTTATTGATTTCGCGGATAAACATATTGGCGCATATTATATTGGACACAAACATCCGAAACTAACAAGTCCTTTATTTAAAGAGCATCATGGTTTCATGTGGCACACAGAACATCCGGTAGAACCAATGGTTAAAAATTCAAAAAATGCAATATCATTGATTATTTCCAATAAACTGCAGGCACCAGGACACATTTATCGCCATAAACTTGCAACATTTATTTTGATTCATGACCTACCAATTGATATTTGGGGGAACGGGGCGGCGCATTACATTTCCAAGTTCCCAGATAAAAAGAATATAAAAGGGTCGTTTAAAGATAAAGAGCCGTATGAACCATACTCCCTTAGCATTTGCATTGAAAATCATCGACATCCACATTATTTTTCAGAAAAAATTAGCAATTGTTTTATTTGTAATACCACGCCTATTTATTTAGGATGCACCGAGATTGAAACATACTTTCCGAATCAAATTACCCACTTGACTGGAAATCTTCAGGAAGATTGCACGCTACTTGTGGAAATTTCAAAGAATCCAAGTAACTATATTAGAGAGATAAAAACAAATGATAATGATAATGTTTTGAATTTAATGAAAAATTTAACCTGGATTAAGTGAGTGAAATGAGTGTTATAAAAATTAAATTCATACAGTACATCTCATTTTGTTACAGTATTCATTTTTAGCAATATTTTTTGGGAAACAAATTTATTTATTTCAAGTCTTACAAATAAATTACATGATGGGTAAATAATAATAATTATAATGAATTGAATAAATAAATTACAATAACGAACAAAATAATATAATATATTGTTATGTTATATTATATTAACATTGTACAGTAATATGACAAATAAAACAAAGAATAAAAGAAGTAAAAAAAATAAACATAATGCAACAAAAAAACTACTAGAATATATGAAAACTGTTGGTGGAGCTAGAATGAAAACTCCCCCACAAAAGAAAAGTGATAAAAAGAAAAGTGATTACAAGAAAATGAAAAAAGAAAAAAAACAAATTGAGGATGCTTCCATTGCTGATTCTGATTTACCTTTACAAAATATTACTGATCCTTCTACTGTTTCACCAATTGCTCCTGAGAATTCTCTCGATGTCGCTTCTTCTACTGTTTTACCAATTGGTCCTCAGAATCTTCAGGATAATAATTCTCTCGATACTGTCGCTTCTTCTACTGTTTTACCAATTGGTCCTCAGAATCTTCAGGATAATAATTCTCTCGATACTGTCGCTTCTTCTACTGTTTTACCAATTGGTCCTCAGAATCTTCAGGATAATAATTCTCTCGATACTGTCGCTTCTTCTGATACACTTTCTGATGTTGCTGCCTCTTTACCAATTGTTCCTGAGAATTCTCTTGATGTTGCCGCTGCTCTTGCTCAACAAAATGCTGCCACTGCTGCTTCACTTTCTGCAGATAATATGAATACCGCTACTTCTTCTACACTTCCTCATGTTACTGATGCAGTCGAACAAGAACGACTTGCTACTGAACAAGCTGCTGCCACTGCTGCTGCCGCTGCCGCTGCTCTTGCTGAACAAAATGCTGCCACTACTGCTTCACTTTCTGCAGATAATATGAATACCGCTGCTTCTTCTACACTTCCTGATGCCACTGCTGCTGCTGAACAAGAACGACTTGCTACTGAACAAGCTGCTGCCACTGCTGCTGCCACTGCTGCTGCCACTGCTGCTGCTGAACAAGAACGACTTGCTACTGCACTCCCTGCAGATAATATGAATATGAATGCCGCTTCTTCTGATGCACCTCCTGATGCTAATTTACAAAATGCTACACCTCCTGATGTTACTTTACAAACTGATACACCTCCTGAAGATAATAATCTTGGTACTGGTACTGATGATAGTGCCAAACAGGCTGCAAAAGTTGATTCACTTATAGATAAAACACAAAAGGTCTTGGATGAATTAATTGCCATACGAGATAAACAAAATAACAATAATAATAAAACAGAATCTACAGTAGAAAATGAAAATAAAACACTAGAGACACCAAATGTGGGTGGAAAAAAAAAATTGAAAAGAAAAAAAACTCATTACAAAAAATATAATTCTAATATGTCATTGAAACGAAAACATAAAACAAACAAAATTTCTCAAAACAATTAAAGCGAAAGAAAAATCAAGAAGAAGTTGAAAATATATTTAAAAGTTGGTCAATATATGTTGTTTTATTTGATAACAACTTGCAGACGCTGTCCGATATTGCAAAAGATAGTTCCACCTTGCAAAATTCTTTCGAAAATTGAACACCATATTTGCAGAGTATTTTATTAATTATTATCATATCTTCTGCATCTAAAAATTTATAATTATCTTTTCCAAAATGCGTTTCCGAGTATGATGAAATAATTTCAACTAATTCTTTTTTTGATTGTGATGTTAAAATATCTTTTGGTTCAATTAAATTATCTATCATACAATTAGCGACACCGATATGATTTTTTTCATATAAATTATGAAATAAACTATATATTACATTTTGCAATTCTCTCGTTAATGTTCCAATGATTCCGAAATCTATTATTCCAAGTTTGTAAGTGTATGGTGTACCGTCGTCATCGTCGTCGTCGTCTTCAGAACGAACAATTTGAATTTTATCTTCTTTCAAAAAAAATACATTTCCAGGATGAAAATCTCCGTGATAAATTGCATCATAAAACACACTCTTAAAATTAAATTTCGCCAATAGTAACGCGTATATATCTTTGTCATCTGCATCAATTTGAGTTATCGTTTTACCAAATATTCGCTCCATTACGATTACATTAGGAATTTTCCTTGTAATATCGGAATAAACTTTCGGTATTTTAATGTAGTCAAGACCTGGTTTGTTCCACTTTGAATAAAATAATTCAATATTTTGAACCTCCTTTTCAAATGAAAGTTGGTCAATAACGCTTTGTTTATTTTCGCTGTAAATTTCGTGGACATTTAAATTTTTTATATGAGGAATAAATTTTGAAGTAGAAATCAAGTGATTCATATGAAATATTGCATTTTGAATTTTATTATCAATTCCAACGCGCTTACATTTAATAATAACCGGTTTATTATTATCTATAGTTCCTTCAAAAATAAGCGAAATCGTTCCCGATTTTATTGGAATAAATGGTCTTTTTATTGAAACTGAAAATTCATTTATTAATGATTCAAGTGAATAGCAGTCAATTTCGGAAGAAGAATATGGCACATTATCGGTAAATGACGTGAGAAACAACGAGAGTTCGTGTGTTAATAATGGAGACTTTATTGTGCATACTGCCTGAAAAAATTTAACATAAAAAACATTCTCTCTTGATAGTCTTGAAGCAAGTTGTTTAATGTAATCATTATACTCTGTACGTCCCAACTTGTGTTGAAGAGTTTCTGTAGTTAAAATGAAAATTGCAGATGAATAGGATTTTACTATTCGAAATGCATTGACTACATTTGTTTTAATATTTTTAAACATGAAATAATAAATGATTGAATAAAATTTAATAAAAGTAATAAAAGATTAAATATAATATACAAACTATATTTAATTATGTCATTCTTTCTGTAAATACTTTTAATCTACAAAACATTTTTTTTATCATTAATGCGACCGAATTTTCCATATAAATTGGACATTCATTTTTATTCTCTCCATTATTATTGTCATTGTCTTTTAAACTAAATGTAAAATCAAAATGTAATTCATGATTTGAAATGAATTGAATGGTCAGCACAGAATTATTTGTGTGTAACCGTTCATATTTTTTTGGAATTGAAATGTTGTCATTTTCATTACAGACGTCGACGCTATTGAAAATATAATAATTAGGCTCCTGCGGTATATAGTCGGCTCTTGTTATTGTGTGCATAAATTTTGGAGCAAGACCAAATTCTTTACCAACTGATTTGAATAAAAAAACCATTTCAATACTTTTTTCATTTTCCTTAATAACTTTGAATGAGTGAATAATGTCACGATTTAATTCATAAAGCAGTGTGTACATTTTAAATCCAACCATTGTAGAAATTGGAAATCCGTCATTGTGTGCATTGAAAACAATTTTGTATGTTTTATCATCGGGATTGATTACATCTTTCAAAAGCGATACTTGGTCTTTATTGCATACCAATTTGAATGTTGAAGATGAGGAAGTCATTGTTGTATTATCGTCGTTTTTATTGTTATTGTATCAAGTAAAAAAAAATAATACTATTATACGAATAATTATAAGTTTATGTTTATATTATGTTTATTGATTTTTTATATTTTATTCATACTCATTGAATTCAGTCATGAAAAGCGTAGGATAAGTGAATTCATCTTTTGACCTTTGCGCTTTCAAAAATAACGACTTGTCTCCAACCACATAAAAATTCGCCCTACACCTTGATATTGCCGTGTAAACTAATTTTTTAGAATTTTCATTTGTTAAACAATGATTGTGTTCAGGAGAAACAATAAACACGATGGTGGTTGTTTGCAGTCCTTGCATTTTGTGAACGCTGCTTGCGTAAAACAGCATGAATGCATCTTGAACGTCTCCAACTGTAAGACCTTCTTCATTTTTTCCTGTTTTATATTTGATTGTATAAGTGTATTCAATAATATTTCTTCCATACCTTTTTACTTTTGTTTTAGTTTGATGAATGGTGCCAACATCACCATTCACTCGAACATTATTCTCATCCTTGTAATCATTTTCAGTTCTTATAACTAAATCGCCCTCGTGAAAAATGTGAGTGTGCGATCCTTCATAACGTTTCACAAATAATTCTTCGCCATGAGGATTTTTTAGTTTTTGAATAATTGGATTCAGAGCGAATACTCCGCCAGTTTTTTCTCTTTGAACGCACATTGTGTGAATGTCGGCTCCTTCTTGCATCATCTCCTTTTTATATATTTTGGTAATCACTCTCTCAAAATCTTCGGGTGTTTTTGCTTCAATAAACACGGAATGTGCATTGTCAAAATCATCATAATGGACACCATTCGGTGTGTTTAATTTCTCAATAATTGCTTTCAAATTTCCTTCCTGTCGTTTTATATTTGTTAGAAAGGTCGTTTTAAAAATCTTGGAATTTATAATGGATTCAAAAGGAGTTCCTGCGCTAATCGGCGGAAGTTGTTTTACGTCTCCAATTAAAATAAGCGAACATTTAAAGCGCGCGCATGCAGACAAAAGCTTTTTAAACAAGAACAGGTCAACCATAGACGACTCATCAACAATAATGATGGTCGGTTTAAATTTATTTTTTTTATCTTTGAATGTGAAGTTGAGGGCTCGATGTAAAGTTGAAAACTTGACATTATCATTAAATCTTGAATCATATTTGCAATTATTTTTCAGGTTCTTTTGTGCTAGTCCTGTTGGAGCCATGATTGCAATAGAATTTCCCGTTTGCAATTTATAATTCATGATGCAATCAACAATTGTGGATTTCCCGGTACCCGGAGGACCAGTAATGTTGAACAGTTGCATATTGTTCAAATGACACCCGCTCTTTATTGCTTCCACCTGTTCTGGTTCGAACTTGAAGTCTTTGGTGTTGTGTTGTTCCATTGTATATTTTTCAATGTGGCAACCAATTGCTTTATCTTGTGTTTCTTTTTCTTCATCTACCAACATTTTCTCATCATGATAAAATAGTTTCATCACTTTATCAGATGTTTTTATTTCAAAGTCAATGAATTCTTGGGTTGTAAAATAAGATGTGGTACCAAATCTCTTTTCAACAATGCGCTTACTGTCGAACAATAGTGACTGTGCTGATGGTTTACCATTACGCAGTTTAAATTCTTTATTAAATTCAATTTCAAGTTGTACAGACTCGGTTTCAGTAATATACAATTTATTATTTAGTTTTCCCATAAAATAGTCATATATCCACGCATTTATTCGCTTTTCAAGTGGAGGAACAATCTTTTTTTCATTACAAATACACATGGCATTTTTATAAGATATAAACTGGTTTTCAAATGTAATGAAATCAAAAGGGTGTAAAAGTAGGTGTTGAATTGGAAAAATATTTTCTCTAGTGCTAACTTTCACATGATGAAAATATCGATACAGTTTTTTTGGTTTTACTTTACAAGTTTCAACAATATCTTTCAACATTTCTCTCATCGAGTCTACATCATGATTTACGATTCCTTTGCATTTATCACCCGTGTACGCCTTGTAATATGCATTACAAAGAGATTCAATTGGATCTATTTTTGTTATTTTTGTTGTC
>Ga0315284_10012383_pt1 | contig 12144 bp, 24 predicted proteins | sample YL17G09_16_MG_FD_203696 | JGI IMG/M metagenome (GOLD analysis project Ga0315284, IMG submission 203696) | Sediment microbial communities from Yellowstone Lake, YNP, Wyoming, USA - YL17G09_16 | ecosystem: Environmental > Aquatic > Freshwater > Lake > Sediment | place: USA: Wyoming | collected...
CCCTAAGGAGGGAGGTTGCAGACCTTAGGGACTATTTTAACAGACCCCACCACTTAATATATTTTTTTCTTTTTTTTATTATTTTAAAAAGATTTTAGAAATTTCTCGGTGGGATGCCCCCCCTATAATCCCCCCCATACCCCAAAACGTCGGAGGGGGCTTTAGTCACTACAAACCTACTTAGTCACTACACATCATCACATAGATGACACATTAGTTATTCGGTGTAGCGTGTAATTGACATAACATATCAATAGTCTTAGATATAGATTTAAGTTTGTTATCTAACTTGATTTGATGCAGCTTATAAAGAACATCATCCTCTATCTTCACCTGTTTCATACACAAGTGTGCATAATATCCTTTATAAACATATGTATACTACAATATATACTTTACATAACATATATACTTATAAGCAAATATGTACTTATATCCTTTATAAACCTTTAGATAGACTTATAAAGGGTCTTGTACCATAAGCTTATATACCCTAAATTATGCCTCTACAGGGCTTAAAAAGCCCAAATTTGACCTTTTACTCTTTCATCTTTTAGTCACTACGCTTTATAAAGCATTCGAAGTAAGACGCGAGTCAGCATTCTTGTTCCGCAATTGCTATCCTGACTCGCCAAATATTAGTTAAGAAACGTATGCAATTTACTGCGGTAAATTGAAGTAAATAAACTATATAAATTTAGCGTAGTAGGGGGGACGCGAACCCGCAACTTAGAGAATGGCGGGCGAGCGTATTACTTCGAGAGAGCGAACTCCGCTTCGCAGAGAGCCACTCCGTTCATGGTAATCCTAAAAAACTGTATTGGGCGTGGTGATAGTAAAGTATAAATACTAGGGGCTCATCATATTATTAATTAATATAAACAAATCAGTATAATGTGGTTTGATATGTATACACATTAAGTAGATTTGTATTAATTAGATTTCTATTATATCTATTAATTTATATATCATTTATATATTCTCTAAGAGAGAGGATTGTTAAGGAGAGAGATTTCTCTTAGTGTGTATACATGTTAACCCTACCACACATATGTTTATATAGGAGTGTGTTTTAATCTGAGTATGAATAAGAATCAAACTGAAAGGTCACAGAAGATAAACATCTTAATGCAGCAATTAGCCACAGAATTAGTGAAAGAGAAAATACCTGTTAAATCTGATTGGATTACTTGGTGTATGGATAAACTTTATTGCTCAGGAAGGACAGCCAGAGAATATGTTGATGTTGCTTTCATGAGAATGGACTTAAAATGAAATTTGACCATAAATGCTGCGTCTGCAGATTGGCATTGGATGTCAGCGAAATAGCCGCAGTTGACAATGATCTTGTCTTTTGCGAAGTTTGCTATGATAAAGCCAAATTAAACGAATTAACTAAAGAGCAGGAAGACTATACTCTTCTTAGGAAAGACGAATGACAGAACTTAAAACTTTGAAGGATTTGGGATTCAAGAATGTAAATGAATATTCCGACGCAGAATTTATTTTGAAGCAGGAAGCGATTAAATGGGTGAAAGCATTCGATAAAGACCATGAATTTATGAGAGAAGAAGATATAATTGAGTCTAAAGGGGCAAAAGATATATTTACAAAATTCTTCAATCTCACCGAAGAGGATTTGAAATGAAATGCCCGCATTGTAATAAAGAAGTAGGAGAGCAGGATTTCATAGAAGTAAATAATTTCAGAATATACAAATGGTCAGAGCCAATCAAAGACTTTAAGATTCCAAAAGGATGGAGATTAGCAGAAGAAAGAGAATTTATCGATGCTTATGATAATTCTTTGATTAAATTAGAGAAATATCCTGTAATTTATTTTACAAAAAATAGAAGTGAAAAGAATATAAAAAATGGATGGGGCTTGTCTGGGTTGTACCTCAGCAGTTACTTGAATCTTATCTCCAACAATGATATCTTGGCTAACTCCGACGATGATGGTCGGGTGGTTTTAAAACAAGCAAGAGAAAAAGAGATTTTGGAGATGATTGATAAATTAGATTTTTCAGATGTTGCAGAATATTCTGATGCTAGTTATTTGATAAATGAACTAAAATCCAAGCTCACAGGAGAAAACCTAAAATGACAATAGATATAGATCCGAGATACAATGTATGGGATAATGGCTATGTTCCTAAGAAAAAAGATAAATTAGAAGAAGAAATTGAAAGGGGGAAACTAAAAAATGGAAGAAAAAGCAACAGAAAAACAGATTGAATTCGCCTTAAAATTAGGAATAAAGGCGCCGGAGCAATATTCGAAGGGAACACTTAGAGAACTCATTGACAAGGCTAAGACTGAGAAGTTTGGAAAAGCTGAGGAAAAGCCTATCCTAACAGAGAAACCCGGTCAGAAAGCCCCTTATGGCGTATTTCACCTATCACCTGAGGAAGTCAGATGCAGAGCCTTAGAAATGGCTATGCAATTCGATAAGGAAGGATTGCAGATGGAAGATTACTACGCATTAGCGGAGGGTATAGAGGCATGGATACTGAGATAAAAAAGCTATTCGAGGAGCTTAAAACTCATTTTGGAGCAAAGACTTACGAGCAAATTGGGATAGTGATGAATCGAATATTTTTGAAAATAGAGAGTCTGGAGAAATCCAGAGACAACTGGAGGGAAAAGTATGAACAACTCAAATCAGGAAAGTGAGAGTATTGAATCTTTAGGAATAGAGTTTATTCCAAAAGAGGCTGAATGGTGGAAATTGAAAGCCGAACTTTCAGAAAACATAGTCAAAAGGCTTGAAAGTGACATGATTGACATTCCAAAACTTATGGAATTTCACAGAAAAGTTGCTGAAATGTGCCATTCTGAAGAAGAAAAGCTGAAACTTTAAGCATGCTGAGGCTTCCAAACGTCATTAACATTCAGATACTTGTCAGTGACAGGCTTCCAGACATCATTAACATTCAGATAAGCAGAATTTATATTTTTCCATGCGTCCCCAATGTTTAAGCCAAAGTTTGAAGTTGTAGAATAAACTGTATAACAGGCAAATAATCTACCCACCGTTCCACTGGAAGCAGCCCAAGAAGCGGGTAAAGATGTTTGAGACGCCTTATAGTCATTCTTTTGTGTTGCGTCTGTTTGTACATCCCCATTTGTCTGTGTTGCTGTATCATCGACCTGTCCCGCAACCCAATATATAGTACCGGGAGTTATGTTAACATCAACAGACCCATATTTCCACCCTGCAGTAGTTCCTTTTGCTATTGTCGCAGAACCTAACAAAGTCAAAGGTCTATTATTCCCAGAATCATGACTATAAATTCCCACATCCATATTTGCTGCTTCCGTTGCATTATCAATCCAAACACCAACCTCGTTTATTCTTGTTGCCCCTGCCGGCGCAGTAACTTTTAAAGCACTTGCCCAAGTATCAAAAACCCCAGCAGTTCCCCCGGGGTCAGCGGAAGGTCTTGTTAAGCAAAATCCGCAGTTAGTTCCTAAAACGAGAGCCATTTTAAAGAGCGTAAATAAATAAGATTGTTCCGAGAGGGTAATCTGAGGCAGTGTAAGCTCCGCTTGTATATCCCAAGATTGCGTTAGGGACATACAAAGCTCCTGATGCCTGCATATCTCCAGTTCTCGAGCCGCTTGTGAAATACAAATTAGTCTGAGTTAAGTCTGCACCGTGGGGGTCTGTTGAATCTGCTGCATGAACCCCTAAAGAAACTGTAGCACCGCCGCTTAAAGCGAATAAAGCTGTGCTTCCTGAGGTTATGATTCCCCCAACATGAGCATCAGAACCTGAAAGCATATGAACCCCTAAACTTACGGTTGCGCCTCCTGATAATGCAAATAATGCAGTAGAGCCTGATGTTATAATTCCGCCATGGGCGGTTGAGCCTGAAAGTATGTGAGTCCATGCAGAGCCGGATAAAGAAAGAACGTTTGCCTGTGTTACTCCGAGAGTTACGGTAGCTCCGCCGCTTAAAGCATAATTTGCAATACTCCCAGACAGACTCATAAAGACAGGGTCTGTTTCAGCTCCTCCAGAAGCAACAATGCTCACAACCGTAGCGTCATTCACAGCATCATCATAAGCGGTGACAGCAGCCCCTGAGAAATTAAGATTTGTCCTCGCTGTTAAGGGAGCCCCTTCTTCCTGAATAGTGTGACCTGAGCCGCCTGTCCCAATCGCCGGGTCTGTTTTCTTTACAGCCTGAAGCCCTGAATAGTTTGGAAGAAAGATTTCATTCCCTATCGGAACCTGAGGCTGAGGCTGAGCTCTCAGCATATTCACAGGGTCGGGATGCCGCCCTGAGCCTTCACCTCCCATCAGAGCCCCCAATACTTCGATTCAGCATAATTAACTTCTTCAGCTTTCAAAGACTCTTTTCTTCCTTCCTGCTTCTGAGTCCGGGCAGTCAATCCTTCTTCAACAGGATATTTTGTTTTTAATTGAGCTTCGCCAGATTTTGCCATTAATTCCTGAGCTTCTTCATCTTTTTATTTTTTTGCTTTCTGAGATTTCTCAGATAAGTCAAAGTCATTCTATATATATTCATTATGAGAAATTAAGCAGCGCCGGATAAAAGGTGAACGGATTTTGGATGTTCGAGAAGACACACTCCCTCTTCAGCAATTCTTATTTTTCTTCCAATAAGCTCTTCAATCTTCTGCGCTGTTGTCAAAGCCTTAAATGATTTCCATTTTGCCGACATCTGAGGAACAAGCTGAACAACATATCCATCTATGCAGTTGTTAGATACTATAATCCTGTTTCCAACTATATTAGTCAAAACACCGTCGCTGACTTTATTTGATGCAAACTGAGGGACACTCGAGCCTTTGACAGTTATCAAATAATTCAATAAGAATTTATACTGCGTTGGGTGAATTACTGCGATTAAATTTGATATGTCATAAGAGTTTGTCCTGATTGAAGTAGCTCCCGAAACTAAATCTAAAATAGGATTTCCATTCGTCAAGTCATCCCATCCAGTCCCTCTTGCCTGCATTGTGTAATTAATATTTGTTGGAGTTGGAAGAGCTCCTCCATTTGGAACTTCTGTAATTACATTCCAAATATATTTATCCACTTGGCTGGCAACGGCTCTCACCAAATCTTTTATATTTGTAGCCCAAATGTCCGGGTCTGAGTCTTGAATATCCTCTTCGGAAATCCATGGAGACTCCACCTTGAAGTTTCTTACATAAGAAGTATTTCTTGTCCATCCCTGCTCTACAACATCCGGAAGGGCTAACTGCGAAACTCCCATAATCTGAGAAGCTGTGATTCCAGTGGTGTCTGTTGAGTCTAAAGTTGTGGTAGTTTTTGAATACCATCTTACCTCTCTTGCATCTGTTGTAGTCTGGATGCAGAAATTCTTAAAGATAAATTCCTCGTCAGCGAAGCCTGTCGCTGCCTTTTGAATATCGATGCCCCTGATTGTGTCTTGTCCGCTTCCTTCTGCCATTTATGTTCCTGACCCCATTCCATGCTGGATATTTAATTCCATCTTAAAAGTCTCTTGGTCGGATGCAGTCTCTAAAGCAGTTCCGATAACCTGAGCTCCTGAAAGATAACTAATTACTCTGACGCTTCTTACCCAATTTCCAACACTGTCTCCGACCAATCCAAGAGGGTCGCCTACAGTTACAGCTCCGGAGGCAGTGACTTTAAACCAGTCTCCCGGACCTCTGAATACTCCTAACTGAGTTGTTCCGTCTGAAGCAATCTTTTCAACTCCGGCAATTCCTCCGACAATATCATTTACCGCAGAACTTAGCGAGAAAGTTGCAGGGTCGGCTAATTTAAGAAGCGAGCCTTTTGGTATTGCAGTGCCATCGGCAATAGTCACAGAAATAGGAACGGTTACTTGTTTTATCAATACTGCTTCATTTGCCAATTATTTTCACGTTCTTTCTAATTCCATGCTCTTTAAATATTTTTCCGTTTCTCATCTCTTTCACAAAAGGGTTAAGTTGGTTTGAAATTTCCATTTCTGCTTCAAAAAATCCATGCTTAAGCCAGAACCACCCGGCAAAGAAGCAGAAGATAGTGTATAGAATTCCAATTATCACAATGAATTTATAGCTTTTGAACAAAGTAATTTCTGCAATTCCGAATAAGACTAAAGGATATTTTGCGTAGTTCGTCAGACCGAGTCCTGTGTCAAACCATCTTTTCCACCAAATCCATTTTGGAATTTTATAATCTTTCATGGGTGTATCCTGCAGACGGGGAGCCCTCCGCTTCTGTGATTTCTCCGTCATAGCGGACTCCTATGGGCATTATAGCGACGTTGTTTTTTCCCCAGATATATTTTTTATCTCTTTTGAACTCCGGCATCTTCTCAGCGTTCAGCATATATCTTAATGCAGCTATCTTGAACTTTCCAATCCCCTCATAAACATCATCACTCAGGTTGAATGAAGGCTCAAATAGAGTTGTAGCCACTATGTCGTAATCCTCTTTTGGAAAGACATATTCATAAATTCCGAAAGGAAGGATTCTCAAAGATCCCTCAACATAAATCTTCCTGTCTGCCTCTCCTTCCTTCCTGAAAGTAATCTCATGATACTGAGACTGAATGTTTCTGATAAACTTGTCAACCCAGTCTTTCATCCCATACGGCATAAAGATTAAGTGCATTAGACTTTTCCAGACAGAATCCTTTTAGAATATTCTGCAGGGCTTTCTTCTTTTTTGGGCGGCTGAACTGAGCCTGATGTCATTCCCCCCATAATTCTTTTGGCTTCAATCTGCTCTTTCCTGTTATTTTCAGCCCTGAGCTCTTCGATTGTTTTTCTAAGCCTTTCATTCGCAGAGTTTGCCTGTTCAATAAGCGACTCTGCTGAGGGCTCATTCCCCTCTCCAGTATTACTGCCTGAGATATTCTGTTGTAATCTCTTCTCTTCTTCTTCACGTTTTTCATTATCTGCCATTCTTAATTACCTCCTTTCACCATTGTAATTATCCGAGAAATATTGGAAATGCGACAAAAATCAAGAAAAGAAGACCGAGCATTAAAATTGTTTCTTCTGTCGTCTGCGGTAAAAAATTCATATTCCTATAACCCCCTTTATCTGTATTCTTGAATCTAAAACTCTCTGCTTTATTCTTGTTATCTTTGCTTGAATTTTTTGTATTTCTTCCGGGTTGCTTTGAAGTTCCGGCGACTGAATAGAAAGTAATTTTATCTTGCTTTCAAGCCTTAGAATTTCCTGTTCTGTGTTATCAACTTGTTTCAAATAATCATTTGCTCTCAATGGATTTCTTTTTGCAAAGGCAGCATCATCACCAAGTTGATTTTCAAGTTCGGAAATTTGTGAAAGAATTGTATCAACTCTTTTTCCCGGTGTGTTGAATGCCCCGGTGTATTTTGTTAATCTTCCTACAAAAGGAATTCCCTCAACCGTCTGAGTTAAAAGAGAAACCTTTACCTCGCCGCTTGCTAAAACCTGAGAATCTAAATCATTAATGCCTAATTTTAAAAGGCTTTGGATGAAAGGGTCTGAGGATATTTGTTCGGGAGTTTGTCCTGTTTCTTTCATCTTTTTTGTAAAACGAGACAGCTGTTCTGTGTCTGCATTTTCTAAAACTGATTTGCTTATCATAGCTTGACCGAATCCTGTGGCTTCAATCTGCCCTCTGGCTGTATTTTCCAATTTGCCTATAATGCCTGTTTTTGGAGAACCCAAATCTCCTATCTGTGTCGGGATATTCCTCGCAGCAGCTAAAGGTTCTGGAGTTGGTCTTTCAGTGCTTTTTTCCTGCTCTGCTAATTTCTGAGCTGCTAAATCTCCAACTAACCTCTGCTGCTCCATAAATCTTCTTCGGGCACCCGCCTCGCTCCCGCCTGCCTGAACATCGGCAGAAACTGCCTTTTCTCTTTCCCTGATAAATTTATTTCCTTCCGCTTTGCTTTGAGCTTCTTCTTCAGGAGTTCTTGGAGTTGGAGCTGTCGCTTTCTTAAACTCCTCATCTGTTTCCGGAGCTAAGCCCTGGTCTTTCCGTTTTTTGTTTCTAACTTCTCTGACTGTTGCCATTTTATACCTTTATGAATGTAAATAATTTAGCTGCTTTATAGTTTGGCTCTACCTTAGTCCAGTAGTTTTTGAACTGAACAACTGCAGCTATGCATGCAGTGATTGCAGCGAAGCCAAGAGTCTCGAATGTTACATTGCCGCTGGAAAACCCGCCAAGAAAGACTAAAAAGCCGGCTAAAAACGAGTTCACAATATTCCAGGCTATTTCTTTATTCATTCTCTTCCTCCAGTAATCATCATATCTTTAGGCTGGAATCCAACCTGCCCCGTGTTTGCAGCTTCAGATGCTTCCAGATTAGCTAATAATGAAGCCGGCTCATCAAAGTCAATTCTTACGGCTAATTGATTCCATATTTCCTGCTCTAATAATTTCCTTTCGCTCATGTGAGGCTGCTCGAATGTCTGCATAGCTATCTTTGAGTTTGCCTCTGATGCATCATGGCTTCCCCCGAGTATTGTAGGCGGAACTCCAACGGCGATATAAAAAAAGTTTTCTAAATATTGTATCCATCTTATGAAAGCATCAATAGGCGGAAGAACCATGTCCTTCATCTCAGCCTCTCCCGGTTTTGCAGGAAGTATCATTAACTCTCCTTTATTTATTGCATCCTGATACTGAGCTTTTACAGAAGCTAGCTTTGCTGTGTTTGATATGTCAATAAACATGACTCTTATTGTTGCCCTGTGGCTTATTCTTCTCCAGTCAGCCATAGCTTCATTTCTTGCGTCTATAACCCATTTGCAGGCGTCAATCACCGAAGTTCCGTGAATCTGATTTACAATTCGGTCGTTTTGAAGATGAAACATATTTTCAGGCTTGATTCTTTTAGGCTCTCCCTTCACCTGCCTTTGTTCGTAGTAATCAATCAATCCCTCTGCAGTGTAGAAAACTGAAATGTCTCCTGCATAGAGGGGCTTAAGGTTTATGAAAATGCCGCCGTCATTTCTTATAGTCTCTCCAAAAGCATCTCCAAAAATCTTTTTTCCGACAATCATCTGCCACATTATAGATACAAAATTGTCCTTTCCATTTCCCGTTATGCTGTCAAGAATTACTTCATCGCTTGAGAGAGGGCATTTATACCCTTTTCCGACCGTCCATGTTGCGAAGCTGTCAACGGCTTTCTTCAGCTCCGGAATCTTGAGATAATAGCCTAAATTCTTATCTGAATCAGGAAAATTCCACCATACTTTGCCCCATCCATTCACTTGGTCTGGCGTCATGGAGCTCACTGAGTATGAGGATACAGTCCCTGTGAGGTTGCTTGTTGTTGATTGTCCTATGTCTAAATTCATTTTAAGTTTCCAATATGAATGGAATTTGAACGCTGAAAGCAGTTGAGCCGATATTTGTCCCTACTGTTGCGTTCCAGCCGTTTCTCGATTTAGGATCATGATAGATAGCATGAGTTGAAGCCGGGTCGCTTTGAGCCTGCAAAACAAGATTGACTCTTAAAGTATCGCTTGGAGTAAAAACCGTTTCATTTACATCAACTTTCATGTTTATTATTGTCGGAGTCGAGCCTGCCTGAAAGTTTTTTGAACATACGCTTCCCATTAATGTTTCTGTTGAGCCGTCATACTTTATAATGTTTGCAAAAACATAGCTTGTCGGACTTCCGCCCCCAGCTTGATGATAGGGAATGTTTAATCTCACAGAACCCTTCACGACTTTAGGCATATTGAACTGAATGTCAAAGTCAACATCTTTTATGTTGTTCCATGCTGCTGCCGACGCCCCGCTCAGCTCTATATTCTGGGAGAAAACCTGAGACCTTCCTAAAGCATAAGATACAGCCCCGGATGTCGCTTGGTCGAAGCCGTAGTAAGTGACGAAGCCGACGCCTTCATCCAAGTCGATAAAATCATAAGTTGCAATGGAGTCCGGAGATTTCCTGTAATTAACTTTCAGCTTTGATGTCATGTTATTCCGAGATAGGCTTTAATTTCAGCGTCTTTAAGCTGGGCAATTCCCTCAGTCTTCTCATCCTCCAATTTATCCATGATTGTTTCTGCGGCTCTCTGGCTTCCGTATGCCAGCGGGTCGTAAGCTGCGATGTTTTGAGCCACCATTGCCGACACCACTTTTCCTATAATCACTTTTCCGGGATGCGTCAAAGTTCCATAAGCTCCAGAAAGGCTTAAATTTACAGCGTTGGAAACATAAGCCTCAGCTTCGTCGCACCAGTCTGCCAATGCCGCCCCCGAGACTGTTATTGTTGAATTTGCCCTGACTCCTGCTTTTCTTACTGCAGCCCCGGACGTGCAAAATTTCCAGCTCATTTCAGCCCCTTTAGAATATTTGCAATCCTGTCAAACATTTCGTAAATCATAAATTCTCCGGGAGTAAGGGCAATTACCCTCTTTTCTTTCTTATCGTCATCGCTTAAAACAGGAGCAGATTCTTTGTCTAAATGATAAACATTGATTTTATCCATTCTAAATCCAATATATAACAGGTTTTATATTTTTCTGTCTGACGCACCATGAAGCCCTTATTATTCCTTCAACAATGTGAGTGTTAGTTCCAAAGATATGCATGAAGTTTTTCCCTTTCTTATCCTTTACATACTCAAACTGGACGCTTTTGAAAGACTGGAAGATTTCATTATCGTCGAGAAGCCAAATCTTATGCGTCTCCATCAAATTCATCAAATTCATATACAAAAGTTCTTTCTGCATCTTCACCTCTTGGTCATTCTTATAGTCTATGACTTTCTTCGAGTTTCTCAGGGCTTCGGTTTTCCTCTTTGTCTGCTCGCTGCTTATAAGAATATCAAACACTCCAATTCCTATCCCTTCATCGTCAACATAAATCTTCTGAAAATCCCATGCCTTATCAAGCGATATGATGTTATTGGCTGTTTCTGTCAGGAGAGTCTTTTTTGTAGTCTGGCTTTCAACCTGAAACAGATAATCATCTTCCGTCCGCCTGAAGATTTCGAACGTGCTCGGATCTTCTCCATATCTTCCTACATCAGCGCCGAGATAATAGTCTCTTCCTCTGCTTATACTTCCCGGACGCTTCAATTTCATGCAGTTTAAGATAAGTTCGTCAGGGAAGAACTGCTGCAAATCTTCTAAGAACATGCCGAGATACTCCTGAGAAAATTGCAAAGTTGTCATGGAAAGCCGCTGTCTTTCAACAAATTCCATCGCCAGTTTCCTCCTCTGCTCAGTCCAATCCTCGCTTACCGCCCTTTCCTCGTAGCATTTCACCGTGTTAGTTTCAATAACCTTATAGTGCCCGTGCTGATTAAGATAACACTCGTAAAAGTATCCCGTCCGGCCTCTCGGAGTTGAACACATCCAAATTTGACCGCCTGTTGACGCCAATGTCGGCATACTCGCCGCCCACATCATCTCCGGCATTCCTGCTGCCTCGTCAATAATTAAGACATCTCCGGTGAATCCCCTTATTGCGTCCCCCGTATTCCCCACCGGTCTGCTGATAACTGACGAATTGTTCTTTAATGTCACCTTTGTGGTATTTGTTGCAGACTTTGACTTCTTTATATCCTTTGGGTAATGCCTCTCAAGGTAGGTCAAAATCATGATAATGATTAACTTGGCTTGGTCTTCCGTCAGGGAAACAACGATAATCCTTGCTTTTGGGTGATTCTTCATATATTCTGCTGCTTTTGCTGCGAAAACTGTGGTCTTGCCTACCTGCCTGCCTGTGCAAAGCAATAGGTTACCAACATGTTCTAAAATTTCCTTTTGATAAGGGTCCCATTCCATGTTTAAGGCTTCTTCGCCCCCTTGTTTGCCCAAATACCAAGCCCAAAGCCTGCAAGAATAAGAAAAAGCCCAAGATACTCATGTCCTAAGAAATCATTCCATTCAACGCCGAAGTTATAGACATGCTCCGCAAGAAAGAAAGCTCCGAAAGCTATCAATCCAGCTCCATACAGCTTCTTCACATATTTTTTCTTAGCTTCATCCATGTTGTTTTTTTCTTTTTTTTAATTTTTAAAAATAAACCCTAAGGAGAGAGGTTGCAGACCTTAGGGACTATTTTAACAGACCCCACCACTTAATATATTTTTTTCTTTTTTTTATTATTTTAAAAAGATTTTAGAAATTTCTCGGTGGGATGCCCCCCCTATAATCCCCCCCA
>Ga0315284_10012384_pt1 | contig 12144 bp, 5 predicted proteins | sample YL17G09_16_MG_FD_203696 | JGI IMG/M metagenome (GOLD analysis project Ga0315284, IMG submission 203696) | Sediment microbial communities from Yellowstone Lake, YNP, Wyoming, USA - YL17G09_16 | ecosystem: Environmental > Aquatic > Freshwater > Lake > Sediment | place: USA: Wyoming | collected...
CTTGCCCGCACGCGCCTCCTCGATGCCCGCCCGGACGGCCTCACGCGCCCCCGCATTCTTGTAGAGCCAGGCCTCGCGTGCTGGGACCGCCTCGGCAGGGATGACCTCCAACGTGCCGTCCCGGTGCTCCCGCACGATTACCAGCCGGTTGGCGTATCGCGGACCGAGCGTAAGTCGGCCCCGCGCATCCACGGTCTTGGTTGTCATCGCCGATTCCTCCTCGTCAGGTATTATACCCATATCGGGCGAAAGGGCAATAGGGAAACAGGGCAAATCCCTGAGACCGGTCGTCCCCGCCAAGAGGGTACCCCGCAGCCCCCGGAGCAACTCGCGCCGAATGGCGAGAATTGAGACCGCGCGGATTCCTATTGCAGCAAGTCTCGCCAGGCGCCTGCGGACCGATCTGATAATCGCCCGCGCCACAGCCGGCCCGTAAAAAGCGACCGGTAATGGGCCGAGCGGTTGGGCCTCATTCTTGCCATTGACGCGACAGCGCGGAAGCATTAAGGTATCGCCGTGCCACGAACTGCGAGAATCGGGGGTAAGGATGTGTGTCACCGGAACTGGTTCAATCTATCTTGCATGGGAGGATCGCCATGAAGGAAGTGAAGTCTATCGTCTACCGGTACCTCACCGACGCGGAGTTCTTCAACATGTACAAGCCAACCAGAACGGAGACCGGCGGCGGTGGCCAACTCTACATTGACTTCCGAACGTCCAAGATACCAGTTGGCAAGTGGCAGCAGTTCTTCTCTGGTATTACCGCACTGAGCCAAACGATGGTCAGGAATGGTCCACAGTGGGAGTTTCCGGTGTGGAGCATCGGCGTCACCATGCCGCGCGTTGCCCAGACCCTGCGCATATACCAGAGGCGCAGTGCAAGCATTTGCATCCCGAACCAGAATATCAATACGCGGAGCGCCAATCGAGTCGGTGCGTGGGCACCCGCTGACGGCTTCCCCATGCCGCCCGATGCGAACGACCGACACGCCCTTCCTCCGGACTTAGCCGTGTTCCTCGTCCGAACCTACGAGGACGAGATATGGGCCGGGTGGTTTCTTAACAATGGGCCGGCCGCCGGGCCATGTCAGGACGCCTTGAGCGAGCGACTGCTTGACACGATGCTAGACACTGGCCGGGAAGCAGGCGACGTTGGTATCCTAGAGTTTCGCCCTGGAACTTTGTACCTCGATGAGACAAATGCGGCAATGCCCTTCTGCGGAAGAGGAGTAGTCACAACGGCTTCTCGTCCTGTCGTCGATGACGAGGTGGCCACAACCACGCAGCCTGCAGGAACACCGACAGGTGTTATCTCGGGCGCTACGAGGCGCGGCCGCGTTTCAACCGGGGCTACTACCCGGGCACCTCGCCCACCAAGGCAGCGAACCGAGGAGGAGGTTATTGCAAGCTTGTTGGGGGAGGATCAAAGCGAAGAAGCAGACCCAGGACAGACGAGGGAGGTTGTTGTCCGCATCAGGCAAAGGAACTTGAACGCGGTTCGAGACTTGAAAGCTTTATATCAGCACAGGTGCCAGTTGACTGGCAACGCATACACGTTTCTCAAACGAGACGGAACGCCCTATACCGAAGCGCACCACCTGATATCACTCGGTAACGGCGGGGCAGACAACCCCCGAAATATAATCATCGTCAGCCCATTCGTTCACCGCATGCTGCACTACGCAGACGTGTCCGGCGTGGACTTGTCACGGGTCGTCCAGATGCCCGACGGTTCAGCAACGCTGGCCATTCAGATCAACGGCAGCGACTTTACCATCACTTGGCACCCCCAACATGCAGAACGGGTTCGGCGTGCGGAACAGAGGCCCGCGCGATAGGTCACCTCTTGTCCAATTGCAGGAGGTATTCCATAAGGCTAGGGGCAAGTTCGCTGCTGTTGCTCCTAAAACGTTTATTAGCAAACGTCAAAGTGCGCACTTGGCCAAACTCCTCAAGCAACAACTCCATTTCTGGCAAAGAAAGCAAGCCATCCTCGCTATAGCTGATGAGAAAATGAGAGCACCGCATTTCGGCGAAGATCGTTCTGAATGAGTCACGGATGCGGGTCTTCGTGCAGAAGTTTGAGTACTGGTCGCGCCATGGCCGTAGTCCGCTCACTCCGATCGCCTCGGGCTCGTCCTCGCGAGCAAGAGTCTCCAAAATGTGGTAGTTCGCAGCATACTGCCGTTTCATGTAAGGTGGATCAATATAGCATAAGTCGCAGGTAATCTGGCTGGCCACCCGTTCGGCGTAGCCCTGAAGTACCCTATGATTGCCCTTGTCGTCCAGAAGAAGCAGTTGCGTCGGCGTCAGTCTTATCGGGTCCTTGGCCCGACCGGAAATCCTGGCCATATAGTGGCCATACGTTCCTGCGATATTAGCCACATCATTAGCACCCATTATTAGGTCGTGCAACAGCAGCGACCGTTCGAGTTCCGTGAGCCGCTTCGTCTCGCCCAGGTGCCGCAACTGCTTCCTAATTCCGTCGATTTTCTGCGCGTTTGCCGGATTGAAGTAGTTCCTCGGCTTGTCGGTCCCCCGCGGGCGCCCCTCAGACGAGAATTCTCGCCAGAAGTATCCCTTCTCAGGAGGGACGTTCTCCAATGCCTTCAGCATGCGTTCGTATGGCGTCAGCGGAAACAGTTCTCCATCCCTGTCGGGGAAGAACTTCTCGATGAAAGCGCTGGCTTTCTCGAATTCAGGCAATGTCGTGAACAGCAGAGACACCCTGGCATGGTGGTAGCAATAGGTCATTAGGTCGTTGGCGGTGACGCGGTATCCCCTGCGTCTCAACTCTGCGGCCACGGCGGATGTTCCACACATGAGGTCGGCGACATGCGAGCCCTTGGGCGCGATGCTCTCAATCACGGGCACTATCTCGCCAAGAATGCGCGACTTCGCTCCTATATATCGGTATCCCATGGATAAGGACCCTCACGACCCAAAAATGTCAATAGGCCGCACCCGCTTCAGCGTGCGGATAGGAAGAAGATCCTGAACGCTGTCGAGTGTGGAGTATATTACCCGATAGTGCTCCTCTGTCAGACCATATAAATCTGCGACAAGCCTCTCGACTCCGGCGTCTACGGCGATCGGGGGCTCGGTGCCCTTTCGTGTATACGGTTTTAGCAGGCGGGCGATCTCGTCAACGACCTTAAGATTCTGCGCCAAGCGGTCACGTTCTGGCAAGGGCAACTCGAGTATCTGCGTTTGCGTAACGTAGGGGTGAGATCGCCATTCCGTCTCTCCGTGTCTCTTGACGAGGAAGTAGTACATGGCGCGAGAGTTCAACACCCCAAGGAAGAACTCCAGCGGCATCGCCGCCTTCTTCCCTTTCTGCGTGTTCCGAAAAATGTACACCACCTGATTCGTAAACGCATTAGTATAATCGATTGCCGCCGAAATGCCAACTCCTGTCTTTCGAACCAGGAGTTTCGGAGGCTCATACACTGCTTTCGTCTTATACTTGATCCCTGGACAATCGGTGGCAATCCACAAAAACTGACGAAGCAAGTAGCGGCCAATGCTTTCACCAACAATCAATGGCACGCTGCCCTTCGATTCCTCATCTTGCACAATGGAGACGACTCGTGAGGTCGCCACCTCCAGGGGCTGTGCACAGTGCGGGCACACGCGGCTAGTTGTTGAGGGGAGAGGCAGCCAACTGCCACACATCTGACATTGACACACCCGGCCATGCTTAGACAGTTCGACACCACGGCTCCCTTCTAGGTAATCACCAAGACTCGACTTGGCGAGACTAAAGCACCTCAGCACTCGCTCTTCCTCTGCATTCACATCAATGTCAAACTCAAAAGATGGGTTGGACCGAAATCGTGACTGAAGCACAGAGTACCCGGATCGCTGTTCTTCTGCGGGGAAGGTGGAAAGGCCAGACAGAATGCGTTTTCTGGAATCAGGGGTCAGTCGCAAGCAGTTGACTTTGGCATTTGTCGCGGCAGAGACGTTCTGGCACACAATCACGGCACACGCACGGTTGATACCCTCGAAGAGTTTCTCGCCAAAACGGCCCACGAACCTGATATGCGTTCTGTCCAGAATAAGTTTGCGGAGGTGTCGTCGTTCGAGGCTAAAGAGGGAATCTGGAATGATAAATGCGATTAATCCCCCCGGCCTTACAACAGAAAGGGCCATCTCGATGAAGAGATCCGCCGTGTCATATTGACCTTGGAAAAGGGAGAACTCCCCTTGGGACAGATTGTCGCGATAGTCGCTTACATCTGCTCCCCAGGGTGGATTAGCGATTACAATGTCGAAACCATTGGCAGCATCGAATTGCTTCCTAACGCGTACCCACCCTTGCGCCGAGGTTCTGCAGTCATAGGGGAAAAGCGCATTTGTTCCCAGCACCTTGGGAGTCCGCTCATGGACAAACCCCGCTTCGGCCGCCAGTGCATCAATAAGTTCTCGCGCGTCGTTGACTGCGTTCTTGTTTGTATCAATGCCGCACAACACGTCATGGGGATCGACTAGTTGAATAGACTGCCCGTCCCGTAAGTGCGCCTGCTGTGCAATGAGGTGGTGCCATGTAGCCTTCAGCAGTTCTCCATCTCCGCAGGCAGGGTCTAGGACCCTGAAGCGGTCCAGACGTGGACGACATCGCTGCGACCGTCCCCCTGTTAGGCTGTCTTCGAGGGCATAGCCGACCACTTTCTTGGCAACGAAATCGGCAAGCAGAGACGGCGTGTACACAATGCCGTGACGCCGAAGGTGCTCACGTGAAATCACTTGCTGTGTCGTGCGAGCTTCCAAGACTGACTCCATAAACGTGGACCGGGGCGTGGTGCCACGAGTGGAGTCAATAAGGGCCAAGGTGTTTCTGGAAATCGTCATTGATACCCTCGCCTTCTTGGCTTCTTCGGGGAGGCGCGGACGCCCCACCCTTCCCCTTGGAATCGAAATTTGCCTTGTTGCCGGCATCGCTCGCGTTCCTGGATTTAAGTAATACTAGAATACTTACAGAATGACCGCCAGGTTTGCAAGCATCTTCTTGACCAAAGAAACGGAAAATCCCCGTGTGGCCCAGCCCGCGCCCGAACACGGAACTACGCATCGTCCGACCCGCCGGGCGCATCCTTCCCGGCAGGCGGCGCGGCGGGTATCGAGCGGAGCAGCGACTCGGCCTTTGCGGTCAGGTCCTTCGCAAGCGACTGTTCCCACTGGCTCAGCATCTGGATGCCCTCAAGACCCTTGATGATTTCCCTGACGGCCTCGGCCTTCGGCTTCATGGGACCCTCCTCGTTTTTTCTTTGCTATGCGTTCCAGGGACGGTATGATTCACGGTCGCGTACAGCATGAGGCTATTATACGCATCCGCGAACGCAATGCAACACTTGTTCGCATTTGCGAGCGCCAAAACGGTGTTTTGGAGGCATTTTGCCCCATGACCGACCCCCCGACCGGACCTGACTCGTGCGGACGCCTGGCGAGCCTCCGCCAGACCGTTTTCGGGGCGCGCGGAATGGCGGCATTCGCCCGGGCGCTGAACGTAAGTCCTTCTACCTACAACTATTACGAGAAGGGACGCGAGCCCCCCGCCGGCCTCCTCGCCCGTGCCGCAGAGGTCACCGGGGCCGACCTGACGTGGCTCCTGACCGGCCAGGGAACCCCCTTCCCCGCCCTGCCGCCGGAGAGTGCTGACAATAGGCTGTCACACCCCGCCGAGGAAATCCTCGCGCGCTTCGCGGCGGCCCTCTCCGCGCGACCCGCGCCAAAATCCGAGCCCGATGCGGAAGCAGCGGGGCAGCCGGAAGCGGCGCCGTTCGAGCCTGCGGCGGAAGCCGCGGGGCATCCCCGAACGGGCCGAGGCTTACTTCGGTCGCCAGTACCCCGCGGCTCCCGCCGCGGGCTCGAACAACATCGCGGGCTCGACAACGCCGCCGTCACGGCGCTGCGCGCGATCCTGGCGCAGGTCGAAAAATCGCTGCCGGAAGGTCGCGCGTGGAAGCCGTCGGAGGCGGGCATCAAGCCGTCGGCCATCCCGGTCATCGGGCGGACTGCGGCGGGCCTTCCGGCCTCGTGGGAGAAGTTCTTTGCGGGCAAGGAAGACCAAGAGGTCCTGGAGCGCCTGATCGCGCACACCGAATCCCGTGCCGCCCACCAGCGCGGCGCCGAAGTGCTGGCGGCCGACCCGGCGGGCGAACCCGGCCGCCCGGCCGACGCCACCGCCCTCCTGGTCCAACTATCCGCCCCGACGGCCGACGGGATCCTGGAGTACCTGGAACTGCCCGGCCTCGGCCCCCTCGGCGCGGGGGCGTTTGCCCTGCGCGTCGACGGCGACAGCATGGCCCCGCGCATCCGCGACGGCGACCTGGTCGTCTGCCGCCGCAGCGTCCCGCCCGAGCCCGGCCAGACGGCCGTCGTCAAGGTCCGCGGCCGCATCGGCGTCACGGTGAAACTCTGGCGTCCCGAAGGCGACCGCGTCCACCTGGTTCCGATCAATGAGATGTGTCCGGTAAATCGGCTCGCCCGGAATGATGTACTCTGGGCGTGCCGGGTGCTCTGGGTGGTCCGTCTCTGATGTCGATGCCGCCCAGACGTAACCGCCGGCCGCCGCCGCAATCGCCAGCGACGCCGCCAGCGCTACCCTCTTGAGGCGCCGTATCCGGCGCTCATATCGCGCAATGCCCGCGGGGTCCGCAAGCAGCCCCGCCAGCACGTCGCACCTCCGAGCGATGCTGAAGTGCCGCCAGCCGCGCGCCGAATACACCATGCCGTTCAGCCGCGCGATCCGCTCCAGTGCTGCGGTCAAGGCCAGGACGCGATGCGGACACAGGCTGCGCCCGGACGTCGCCGCGGCCCAGTCCTCGGCGCCGGCGGGAACCTGGCCGGCCGCAAAGCCGGGGTCCGGAGGAGAACAGTTCACCGGGCACTCCGTGGCGCGCGCGGCGTAGAGGTCGGCCTCAAGTTCGCACCGGCGCGAGATGTATCCGAACACCAGTCCGAGATAGCCCAGCAGCACGGCGCCCGTGGCCGCACCGGCCGCCCACTCGGCGTCTGAGAGGGTTGCGGCGGCATCGCCCGCCAGCATCGCCGCCCCGACGGTCCCCGCCATCAGGGCGACGTAGAGCAGCGTATGGCGGTACTTGACGTGGGCGATCTCGTGGGCGAAAACGGCCTCCGCCTCCTCGGGCGCCTGCGACATCGCAAGCAGGAGCGCGTCGGTGATCATGATGTACCGCAGCGGGCCGACCATGCCGATCATGCACCCGTTGGCGATCGAAAGGTTCGTCCGCCACACGAGGACGTTTCCCACCCGCACGCCCGCCCGCTCCGCCAGCCCGTAGAGGCGCCGCCGCAGGTCGCCCTCCGGAAGCGGCTCGGTCCGCCAGCAGATGCGGACCCACACGCCCGCCAGCAGCACGGCCGCCAGCGTCGTGGCCAGGAACAGGACGAACCCCAGCACGCCACTGTCGGGCGAGTACCCCGCGTGCACCAGGGCGTCGTCGATGCCAAGCAGCACCAGCAGCGGCACGAGGAACACCAGCACGTACTGGCGGAACATGAATTCCAGGTAGCGCGACAGGGTCCACTCGCCCGCGGCGACCACCGCTCCGGCGTGCTCGAACATCGTGGCCCGCAACACTCGCTCGGCCCAGTAGACGGCCGTCCAGGCCGCGGCGCAGAGCGCCAGAAACGGGGCGATCGCAATCGCCATAGTGGGGCAGTCCCACGTGCCTCGGCCGGCCAGGTCGTACGCCAGCGCCGCCCAGCCGAGTTGCCTGAGGACAAGTCCGTACGCCACCAGCACCAGGAGCCGGTAGACCCGGCCCAGGAGGCGGACTTTGGCGAGGAACCGCTGCCCGCCGGCCGCCACCTCTCCCCGCCGCCACAGGATGAAGGCCGAGATGCACAGCCCCGCCAGGCCCACAAGGGCCACGACGACGGCCAGCCCCGAAAGGGCGACCCAGAGTTCCGGCGGGGCCCCTGCGCCCCACTGGCCCACGGCAAGCATCGCCCCCAGGATGCCCACAATAGCGAATGCGTACATGCCCGTAGTGTACCGCCGCGCTGCCCGGAAACCCACAGATTCCCCGGGGGTGCAGCACTGCGTCACTTACGAGGGGTCAGGAGCCCTATCTGTAAGGCTCCCGACCCCTTGCCCCCCGAAACTTCTAACGCAGTACCCCCCGCCAGCATTCCCAGGCCAGCCGCGCCAGACGGGCGGGTTCAGGGCCAAGCCGATACTATAGTACCGAACTGTATCGCGTTCACTTTAGTGTATACCGGAGGGCGAAAACGGGCACTTTTCGCGCCGCGAAGGCCCGAAAACCCCCTTGGCGCTAGCGCCAATGCGGTTTTTGGGGTCGTTTGGTAAGATAGGCAAGACGAAACTTGATCCCGTTTTCACACTTCTTGCACGCTTTTGATCGGAACTTGATACCTTTTGCATCCCCGCGAGCGGTTTTGACCACCTCCGATTGTATACTATAGTATATGTCGAGTCCCCCAGTCGGGATGCCGCCGGGCCGGTTTGACGCCTGAAATAGAGGGGGGGACACCTATGGGAGGGCAGGGACGGGGGGGCAGAGAGCCTTCCGGGGGCCCGAAACAGGCGGGGGACACCTATGGGAGGACAGGGACGGAGGCACGCAAGCTGCCAATTTGGCAGGCGGAGGAACGGCAACGGCTCTAACCGCAAGAACGCCGAGAACGCGGATGAAGGATTGGGCGAGAAACGGCGACGGCGGGGCGGGAACGGGGAGTCGCGAATCGCAAGACGGTAACAAGCCCGCGGCACTGGCGCGGGGTGGACCGGCGGCAACCGGACAGAACCTGAAATCCGCCAAAGGCGGGGCCGTCTTTCGCCCCAACGGGGCTCAAGCGGCGTAGGCCTGAGCCGTAGCGCGGGGCCTTGTGCCCCGCGCAGCAAAGGCGCGGGGGATAAACCCACGCGCTACAGCCTGAAAGCGGCGTACTCTTGAGTTTTCGCCCGGCGGCCCTTGGGCACAGGTAGCGGTGTAGTAGCCTTTCATGGGAAAAAACACGAGGGCCGATCCTCCGGGGACCGGCCCTCGATTATGCACGTTCTTTTCAGGCGCCTTACGCCCTGCGACGGCGGCGGGCCAGAATGCCCAGGCCGCCCAGAACCACAAACGCCAGCGTCGCCGGCTCGGGAATGACGGTCAGGTTGACATCCCCGGCGCCGGTGCCGATCGAGAGGGTTGCGTTATAGCCGCCAACTGTGCCAGTCGCCGTGCCGATGCTCCCGATGACGCTGCCGGCATCGAACAGCGTGTATGTGCCCATGCCGAAACCAGCCAGCGGCGTGAAGGTGAAGTCGGCGAAGTCCAGCGTGCCGACGTTTAACGCATTGCCGGCCATGCTCACCTGGTCGTAGGTGGTGCCGGCCGTGGTATCCGCACCCAACTCGAACAGCAAACCGCCGGTGCCGGCGATGTCCAGGTCGCTCAGGAGAGTGAGCATGCCCGCGCTGTTGCCGGGGGCCAGCGTGCCGCCGGCGGCGAGGGTCACGGTCTTGGTGCCAGCGTTGATTGTGCCCGCGCCCTTGATGCTGGTAAACGCGGGCAGGCTTGCCGCCGCCGAGGCATCGAATGTGCCGCCTGCGACGTTCAGCATGGTGCTGGCGATCAAGCCGGTGGCATTCAACATCAGCGTGCCGGCGCTCACCGTCGTCTCGCCGGTGTAGGTGTTGTTGTTGGTGAGGGTCAGTATGCCCGTGGTCGCGTTGGTATCATTTAGCATCAGGGTGCCGCCGGCGCTGTTCAGGGCCGTGGCGAAAGTGACGTTCCGACCGTTGGTGTCGATGCTGATGGGCTGGCCGGCCGACGTGCTGAAGCGGGGGGAGTAGTCCGTAATTGCTATTCCGGTATCGGCTGAGTATTGCAGGGTGCCGCCGGCGAAGTAAAGAGCGCCGCTGGCGCCGAACGGGCCATTCGTCGTGCCGGTTTGCGCGATGCCGGCTGTGAGGGTACCTTCATTGAAATACGTTGTGCCGCCGTAAGTATTGGCGCCCGAGAGAACGAGTCTGCCCGGGCCGGACTTGAGCAGGTTAGCAGTGGCGGTCGTATTATTGAGCACGGACGAAACAGTAAGGGTACCGCTGCTCTGCTGGTGGATCACGTACGCTCTGCCGTTGGCATTGTTGTCAGATGAGATGAAACCACCCTGGATGGTGAAATCATTGGTCCCGGTCATGATGGTTCCGAGATTTGGCGCCCAGGTAGCGCCAGGGTTGATCGTGATCGACCTGCCGGCATCGGGATTCTCGATCTTGAGCCCGCTGCAAGTGGCTCCGGTAAGCGTGACGGAAGCATCGGACCCGGACAACCTGAGGTATCCACCGCCGCCGCTGCCGCTTACAAGCGGCGTGTAACTGGCGCCTGATGCGGGGTCGGTGATGGGGACGATGTTATACGGGGAAGTGCTGTTATCCGAAGTGTACCTCATAAAATCAACCGAGGTTCCCCCGTCGGACGTATAGACCATCCTGGCGGGAAAGTTGCCGCTATAACCTTGTCCGTTTCTGCCATCTGTGGCGTACATGAAACTGACGTTGCCGGAAAGCGCGCCGGCGGACTTGCCGATCATTAAAATACTGCCGTTGCTGGCCACTCTTTCGGTGTTTCCATTCCTCATTAACACATTCTGCAACTGGCCCATGAGCACTTGCGTCTCGGTGCCGCCGTTGGGATCGACGAGGATCCTGCTGGTGCCGGCATTGGTGACGACGCCAGGGGTCGTGACAGGCGACACTTTCACGCTCAAGTTCTGCGTGGTTACGCCGGAACTCTTGGCCTTGATGAGCAGCGTGCCGCCGCCTTGAACAACATTGAGCGCGCCGGCCGAACCGAGCGTGAGCAGGTTGACGCCGTTGATCATTTCCGCGGACGGTGCACTTGGGTCGGTGAAGTCGAGTTTGAGCGTGCCGGCGCTGATGGTCAGTCCGCCGGTGAAGGTGCTTTTCTGGGTGAGTGTCAGCGCGCCCGGGCCCGTAACTACCAAGGCGCCGGCTCCGCTGATGACGCCGCCGTAGGTCTTGCTGGCGGGCGTATCGAGAATCAGCGTGCCCTGGTTGATCGCCGTGTTGCCGGTGTAGGTGTTCGCGCCGGAGAGTTTCAGCGTGCCGGCGCCGGACTTGGTCAGGGCGCTGGCGCCATTGGCCAGAATGGGCGTGGTTATGGTCAGCGTGTCGCCGGCGGCATCGGTGCGGATGACCATGTCGTTGCCGCCGGCGGTGGTCGTGATGCCGCCGCCGCCGATGAGGGTCGAAGCATTGGCGCCGCTCTTGAGGATGCCGTTGAGGGAGAGCGTGCCTGACAGGCCGACGTTCTGCGCGCCGCTGACGTGCAGCGTGTTCACCGAAGCGGTGGTCTGGGCGGTGATGGCCCCGGTGATCTGAACGCTCTGGGTGGTATCATTGACGCCGAGGGTCGCGCCGCCGGGGATGGCGGCCGGGGCGTTGGCGTCGGTGCCGCCATAGATCAAGGCACGGGCGTAGCCAGTGGCATCATAAGCGGCGTAGGCGGAGCCGCCGTAGAAGAGGCCACGGTCGAGGAGTTGACTCGTCGGCGCACCGGTCAGGACGATCTTGTTGTCTGTTCCGTTGGCGCCGCCGCTGGCGAAGAAGTTGCCCGTCGCGCCGGCGGCGCGTGCGGCGAGCGAGGAAAACGTCAGAGTCGTTACGTCGGTGCCCGGGGTTCCGGCATAAGTTGACTGGACCGTGCCGTCACCCGCGCCGAACGTCAGCACGCCCATGCCCTGGGCGCTGCCGAGCGGCTCAACCACGTTGAACGTGCCGGTGCCTCCGAAGGTCAGCGCGGTGCCGGTCGTGCTGTTCAGGCTGCCGGTTGTGCCGTTGCCGACCTGGAGCGTTCCGCCGTCGAGGCGCTCGAGGGTTCCGGTTCCCCCGCCGATGGTCGTCGTGCCGGTGTAGGTGTTCGCGGCTGTAAGCGTCAGCGTGCCGGGGCCGAACTTGTTCAGGCCCTTGGTATCGTTGGCGGCGAGGTTGCTGGCGTAGGTGATCGCCAGATTGTTGGTGTCGATGCTATACGCGGCGGTGTTGGTGGTGGTGAACTTGGCGGAAAGGTCGGTGGCGCTTGCGGCCCCGCCGTACATGAGGGTGCCGCCGCCGAAGGTGATCGAGCCGGTGCTTGTAAGGGC
>Ga0315284_10012386_pt1 | contig 12142 bp, 12 predicted proteins | sample YL17G09_16_MG_FD_203696 | JGI IMG/M metagenome (GOLD analysis project Ga0315284, IMG submission 203696) | Sediment microbial communities from Yellowstone Lake, YNP, Wyoming, USA - YL17G09_16 | ecosystem: Environmental > Aquatic > Freshwater > Lake > Sediment | place: USA: Wyoming | collected...
CATAGGCCTCCTCCACCGTCATGGGCCGGAGGGGATAATCGGAGGCGTCAACGAGGATGGTTTCCACGCCCAGGTCACCTATGAGGGTCTGGGCTACATAGTCCACAAGTGCCCTGTCCGGCAGTACCCCGTCGGTCTTCTGCCGGGAGGGTTCGGTCGGATGGAACCGGTAGCGGATATTCCTCCGCGCCTCCACGAGCCAAGGATAAACGAAGAGGCAGCACACTACTGTGCGGTAGTCCGGGCACTCGGCGGCCATCTCCTCCTGGAGTATGCCGAGGTCGCTGACCAGGAAGGCCTTGTCGCCTATCGCTTGGCGGATGACCGGCTCCAGGGGCGGCCTCCCCTCGGCCCGCACGAGTAGGGCGGTCGCCCTGTCGAACTCGGCGAAGCCGGCAGCCATCGCCTCACGGAGGAGAGGCACCTCCACGAGGTGGGCCTGACCGCCGCGCATAAGTTGGTAGAGTGCCGACTTGCCGACGCCGGAACTTCCCCAGAGGCTTATGATGGTCTTCCTCGTCATGCTCATGGGCAGACCTCAAGGAAAACGACGGAACGGCACACCCTCCTGAGCCTCTCCAAAACGGCTATCCTGCCGTTGGCGACGATGCCCAGGTCGTATTTGATCTCGAACCCGTGGACATTCAGGATCGGCAGACTCTGTCTGACCGGATCCATGCTGCAGATGCTGACGGGAAGTTGGCAATCCGCCCGCCGCCTCCTCAGCAGGTTCCTCTCGGCGTCATCCTGGACTACGCTGACGACATACGCCGCACCGCGGCCGACGACCTCGCAGCAGAGTTCTCCCTCCGTATCGCCCACGAGGAGGATAGTCCGCCCGCCCAGGGTTTTCGGCAGGGGGAGTTCATTGGCTTCGGCTGCCCGGCAGCGCGGCTTCCAGCGCGTACGTCTAACCTCCTTGATGGCTTCCGCCTCCGTCACTCCGACCATGTGCACCGGCCAGTCCGAGGTATCTACGAAGTAGGTACGGAAGGCGGGTTCCGCCTCATCTGCAACGATTGTCTCCCGTATTAGGCCCGGCGTCGGGAAAGGCCCCAGGTTGTATTGTGTCGGGTCGTCCGGGTAGCGACTGTACCGCAACCTACGCCTAGCCTCGATCAGCCAGCCATGCGTCACGGTGAATAGGTCCACTAGCCGGTAACTGCCGCCGCACTCTGCCAGGAGTCGCGCCAGACCAATGGCCGTATCGCTCAGCAGGTAGTCATGCTTGCACATGGCCCTCCGTATCGCGGGCAGTACCGCCGTTTCCGGTGGATCGAGGGCTAGGATGGTCTCCCCATCTACTTCGGCGAAGCCGGCGTCTACCGCCTCGCAGAGAATTGGGACTGCCAGCAGGTGCCGCTGCCTGTGGCGCATCGCCAGGGCGATAGCCGTCTTGCCGCCGCACATCGGACTGCTGAGGGTGATGATGGTCTTCTGCATCTTATCCTTCCCGGCGAGAGTGGTGGAGGTTGGCGGAGTCGAACCGCCCCTTCCGGGGAGGGAGGGGAACCCCGGCTGCTCCCCCGAGCTATGCCCCCAAACTCAAGGCCCTCCTCACGGTCGGTTCCATCCGTTCGGCCATGTACTTGAAGCCTATGTCGTTGGCGTGGCTGGCGTCGCAGATGCCGTCGCGGTCGTCCGGCCCGAGGAGCTCGAGCCCGGCGACGTGGAACAGCAACGGATCATCTGCCCGGTCCTCGCAGACTTGGCGGATGTGCCCGCGCATCCTGTTCAGCCGGTAGTCGGAGCCCCAGGCCTCCCACGCGCTGAATATCGGGGAGACGCAGACCACCGGCACCTCGGGCCGCGCCGCCCGCAGGCTGTCCACGAACGGCGCGTAGACCTCCTCCAGCTTCTCAGCGGGCGTGATGTTGATGCCGTAGTCCAGGATGTAGCAGCAGGCGTCTATCTCGGCCATGATCTCCCACATGAAGGGTTCGCCCAGGGCCCCGCCGCTCATGCCGAGGTTGATGAGGTCCAGGTTGAGGCTCCGCGCCAGCCGTGCCGGCCAGTTGAGGGAGGGCCGCGACGAGCAACCGCCCTGTGTGATGCTGGAACCGTAGACCGCTAGTGGCTTCGGCAGGGCATAGGCCGTCGGGGCCTCGAAAACGGCACTGTCCGGCAGGTAGCGGAGGGCCAGTATCTCCTGCGGGCCGTACTGAGCCAGGTAGACGGTTATGTCGTGCAGACCGCCGGGTAAGCCGCCGTCGAAGAGACAGAACTCCTGCTCCGCCTCGCCCGAGGGGATCAGTCCCCGGCAGAACGCGCCGTCAACATAGTAGTCGAGTCCCTGGCGTCCGAGCCGGCTCAGGTTGAGCAGTTCGCCCTGGGCGGGGAAGCCGACCCTTACCCAGATGGTCCGGGCGTCGGTCAGACAGACCACCCTCGCTCCGCAGGGCTGCTCCGACAGGACGGACACAACCGGCGTCACGCGGTCCCTGTGCCTCTGCGGCAAGCGCCAGAGGTGCGGCCTTACCTCCTCCCACCAGTAGAGACCGTGAACCTGGAACCTGCCCTCGGGATCCGGGAAGGGTACCTCTATCATGCTGGCTCCTCGCTGGGCTTCCTTGAAATGGAGTATTCGCGGACGACCGCGCCGCCGTGTCCCCGCAATGGACAATCGCAGTAGCGGACCAACTCCAGGCCGCAGGCCCGGAGGATGGCCTCCTCCTCCTCCCGGGTGCGCTGGAAACCCCGCCAGTCTACGCCGCACTGCTCGGTCTCCACCGTGGAGGTCGGCCCTATCCAGCGGTCCACCGAGTACCAGCCGCCGGGTTTGAGCATCGCCGCCGCGAAGGCCGTCAGCGCCGCGTATCGCTCGGTCGGCTGGTGGATGAAGAAGTCTACGCCGAAGACGATGTCGAAGGTCCCGGCCAGCGCCAGAATCTCGTCGCGGTCGTCTACGGTGTGGAAACACCGCACCCTCTCACAGAGGGCATAGGTCCCGCGCGTGCAGGCAACCGCATGTCGCGAGATGTCCACGCCGACGTACGAACCGCCGAGGGCCAGGATGGACTCGGCGTGCGGCCCGTTCCCGCAACCCAGCTCCATGACGTTCGCGCCCCTCACTATCTCTTCCGACAACAGCAGGGTGAACTCCCAGAAGTCCGGGGCCACTACGCAGGTCTCGGGCGTTGGCAGGACCTCGCGCACCCGGAAGGCCTTGAAGTGCGAGCCGGCGGCGCCGATCTCCGCCCGCGTCAGCTTGCCCCAGTTCTCCACCTCCTCGGCGTCAAGTTCCAGGCCGAAGCAGTCAAGCATCCCTTACCACTCTGCTCCTGTTATCGCCCGGAGGTATTCGCCGGGGCTGGAGGTCAAGGCACCTTCCTGCTCCTCGGTCATTAGGCGTGATTCCCGCCACTGGTCTAGGAGCGCCAGTACCGAGGAATCGAGCCGCCACCGCTCCACCGACTTTCGCGAGGCGAACCCGGCCAGTTGCTCCTCGGAAACGTCATCCGGCGAAGCCCCGACGCGCCGGTAGCAGCCGCACATGGTTTCTGCCAGCGTCGCAGGTTCGGCGAAGGCTTCGTAAGGCACGATGAATACGTCGGGCTCGCACACGACCTCGCGGTACATCCGCACATAGCAACCAATCTGCCCCCAGGCACCCTTGGGGTCGTCGGCTATGGCTCGGTTCCCCACCCACTCGTCGCTCATCAGCCCGCTCAGTTGGTCGAGCGGGTGGCGGACCGTGTAGAGAAGCTTGCAGCCTGGGAAGATCCGGCGCAGTTCGGCCCGGTGCCTTAGATACCAGGTATGCTTGTCTCCGCAGAAGGCCTTGCCCCTCCCGTAGTGCTCCCGCCAGACCTCGGCCAGATCGCGGAGGAAAGGCGCGGTCACTACGCGCGTCTCGCAGGTGAACGGCTTGTCGCGGCCGGACCAGAGGCCCGACTGCCAGTGCAGGGCAGTAGAGCCGAGACTCATCACCGTTCGCGTAGTCAATAGGCCCAGCAGGGCGAGGATGGTCTGGTCCTCGTTGGCGCAGTAGACCTCCGGGTGGAGGCTCAGCATCTCGCTCAGGACGCAACTGCCGGAGTGGCCGAGGCAGAGGAGGAAGAACCAGTCCTCCGCCGGGGGCGCGCCTCTCCAGTCAACCGGGCCGGCCCAGGGGTCCTCGATGATGCACCGCTGCCCGTGCCGCCGCTCGTAACCTTCCCAGTCAGTCATCATCTGCGAACGTTCAGGCATCTTCGCACTCCCTCAATTCTCGCAGTCGGTCCCGCAGGAACGTCAACTCGTCGCTGCCGTGCGCCTTGTTCGCCTGCAGGTCGCCGCGCCGCAGGTTGTAGACCGCCCCTGGGAGCCCCTTGCAGGTGAACCCCCGCGTCTGAAACTCCGCAATGAACTCCTGCCGAGTCATCTCCTCAACTCGTGGCATCGCCCCCAACCTTTCCTCTCGCGGTAGCGCTCGATCAAGGCCCGATACTCCTGCCAGGCCTCGCGGCACACCCGGTCACAGAACCGGAGCCTCGCCCCCATCCACCGCAGGGTAATGCCGGTTGGGGGGTTTGCTGCCTCGCAGAAGTCGCAACGCACACAATCGGTCACGGGCAAGATGGCCTCAGTCATGGCGTTTCCTCCAAACCTGCAGTTCTCGCGGCCGGTCCACGGTTCGCTGCCATTCCAACGAGGGCGCGCGGAACCTGAGGAGGGCCTCGATCTGGCCAGGGTGCCACATATAGGACGGCCACTCCGAGGTCTCCTTGCGCCGCAGGAACCCTTCCGCAATGGGTGACGTTATGGAGATGTAGTCAAAGGTGAGAATACCGCCCGGCGCCAGGTGCGTCTCCGTAAAGCCGAACAGTTCCCAGAGATCGTCGTAACTCATGTGGTGCATGACGAAGATGCAGAAGAGGTGGGTAAAGTCCCTCGGCAGACGGTGCAATTCCTCAGTCCCGACTATGATCCCCTCCGGGAAGTGTTGCAGCCACAACTCTCTCGCCGCCCCGCTGGGATCGTAGGCGTAGAGTTCGCCGAGTCCCTCCAACGTCGCCAGGACCGCCTTCGTCAATCGGCCACTCCCCGCGCCCCATTCCAGGAGCCTCGCCCCCGCGCCCAACGGTTGTAGGGCCGGCAGGATGGTACTCTCCCACTCCCACTGACCGGACCCCCAGTAATCCGGCGACTCCGCGCCGAGGAAGGTCACGACCTCGCCGTACTTGCCGAGCAGGTTGTTCCAGGCTTCCGGGGTGTTGGCTGTCGGTCTCATCGTGTCACCACCGCCTTGGACGGTTCGGTCTGCTCGTAGAGGCCGGACAGTCGCTTGACGACCTGTGGCGTATCGTGGAGTCTCTCGACGGCCTTCCTCCCGCGGTCGCCGTATTCGCGCCGCAGGTCCGGGTCCGCCGCGAGGTCCCGGAGGACCTGGCCGCACGTCTCCGGCGTCACGTGGAGGAACGGCAGTTCCTTCCCGTAGCACTGCCTCTGCGCCGCCAACTCCTCGTTATTGCACCCGACCAGCACGGGTTTGCCCAGGGCCATCGCCTCGATGGTTGCCATGCCCGGACCGTAGAGGAACGTGGCGAAGTACACGTCGCACTGGCTGATGTACCAGAGAGACTGCCGCCGCTGCACGTGGTTGATCGGCGCATACTCCAGGTTCGTTCCCCGGCGCATCTCGTCGCTGATGATCGCCTCGAACTGGTCTGTGCCCTTATTGGTCTTCACCGTCCACCCATGCGCCACGACCACCGGGGCGTTCGCCGATCTCTCCTCCCAGGCCGGGAAGGTGCGGTCCATCTCGGTGAGGGTGATGGGATTGGGTAGCCAACACAACGTCTTGCGGTAGCGGCGGCCCCCATAGATGAGCAGGTCCGGCGTACTGACCAGGCGCAGGTAGCCCGCCTCGACCTCCTGTCGCTCGTAGAGGCCCGGATTGTTGCGGTACGCGACGCCGTGGTGGTGCATGACCATCCGTTTCCCCGGCTGCAGGTGCATCAGGGCCGGGTAGGTATGCCCCTCGCAGAGGTGAACCACGTCGGCCAGCCGGGCCCTGTCGCTGAACACCGCGAAGTCGTGTCCTCCCGGATCCGTCTGATCGGCCCGGTAGTCTACTCTCTCGCTGATCCACGAGGACCCGGCGGATAGACACTCAAAACTCCAATCCCGACTGTGCTGGAGGAAGCCCCACTTTAGCTCGAAACCCACCTCGCAGAGGTCCCACCAGGTTATGTAGACTGCCCGCTTGCAGGGCTGGTCTGGTGCTGGCACCCGCCAGGTCCGCTGCCCGGGGTTGCCTGCCCGCATGGCGATCTCCGGCACAATTGAGGCCGGCCTCGTCTCCCTCGGCACCTGGGCCACCACTGGCTTGCTTCGTACGCTGATAAGGCGAATGCCCTTGCCTTCCACCTTTGCCATGAGTCTGGTTCCTCCCTTTGCGCGCCATCAGGCGGTATCAGCCAGAGTGCCCCGGCGCGTCCAGGTCAACACCGCACCGCCAGCAACACCGAGTTCAGTCCCGTAGTAGTACACATACTCGTCGGCCAGGTAGGTCACGGCCACGCGGAAGGCTGTGCCGGTCATCCCGTCAACGATGGGGACGACGCAGAACCCGGGCGCGGCACTGAAGAACGACTCCGGATTGTCTCGGAAGTGGCCGTGGAGGCTGCCGTCCTCCACCGTGTGGTAAAGGCTGTGGTCAACATAGAACTCCGCCTCCTCGTGGTCGAGAAAGCCGGAGAGCGTCAGGCTGCCGGTCACGGTGTGGAGGCCGCGGCCCCTCGTCAGTCTTAGCGGGATTCTGGTGGGCATGACTGCCAGCCTCCGTAAATGGAAAAGCCGCCCTCGGGGAGGACGGCTTCGCTCTGCAATGACACCAATCGTCCGACTAGGTCACTGATCTTCTGGAAGCACTTCCAGGCGCAGCATTCGCAAGTACATGATCGCGCAACCATGGCGGAGTTGGCCTACATGGACCCGGGTTATTCCCATTGACTTGGCTGCCTCCGCCATGGTCATTCCCTTGAAGTGCAGTTCAGCGAACTCACGTCTCCTGGGACTCAGGTGTCTCCAGGTTCGTCGCCAGGCGACCGGCTGCAACTTTGTCACATCACCTCGTGCGGCATCGAACAATCTTAGGGCATGGTTCAGTCTACTACGGCTGCTCCGTTGCCATTCCTCCAGAGTCCCGGTCGCAAAAATGCACGGCCTCGTCAGTTCCTGCGAATCAACGTATGTCTTGGCATCAATCATCAGACTATCTGGCAGCATCGCTTGCACCCTCGCTGCAAACCCTTGCGAAAGTTCCGTCTGCCCAGACTCGCCCCACATGGGGGACTTCCGGAAACGAGGGGAAGCGTTTCGCAAAAGTTCCATGGTGTCTTCCATCGTCCTGCGCTCCAGTTCACTAATCTCCCTGTCACCCAACTCAATGTCAATGCCGGTATCGGGCCTCCGCGATGCACGGGCCATCCGTAGACACAGTTCAGCCTCAAGCCTCATTTGGTAGTGCCGCCATTCGGCACGACGCCTGCGGCGCGAGTTCATATAGAGCCATTGTTCCAGAGGATTCATGCTCAATTCCTCAGTTCGTCTTCACACAGTATTCCCTGGAGTCCACTGTTCTCACACTGAGCCGCGACTTCTCGCCGGTCCCAGAAGCAACGAGGCCCCGACTTCCTGCTTTCGGTTTCCGGGCGGAACCCGAGCGCGTTGAAGTCGGGGCCTCAAAACGCAAAACGCTCGCCTCCGCCCGGAAACACCAACAGTCTACTCGCCCGTGCAACTGTAGTCAAGTGTCAATCCGCCAGCACCTTGCAGTGGAAGTCCGGTGGCTGTGGATCGCACACGAAGTCGCTCGCCGGCGCTATCTCCACCCGGTACAGTAGGCAAGTCGCCCCGGTCCCGGAGGTCGCCACAAACAACTGCTCGTGCCCGTCGCTCTCAATCACGGTCAGCAGGTCGTTCACGCCCACCACACTCCCGAGGTCGAGCGTCTGCGCCCATCCCGTGGCCGTCTGTTCGTAGTAGAGATACTCCCCGCCGGTCCCGACGCCACCCGCATAGCAGTAACCGTCGAAGGGCTGGAGCGCCCTCGCCACCGTCCAGCCGAAGTCCGCCGCGAGACCCCAACCGGTCACGTACTTGAAGACCTTCCCGCCGGTGCCGGTCCCCGCGTAGATGGTCGAACCGTTCTTCGTGAAGCACCAGACCCGCGCCTCGCCCGTCGCATAGGCGAGGGTGAAGGCATTGTTCCCGTAGATCAGTATGTCGCCGTCGTCATTGCCCGCGTAGAGGACGCCGCCGAGGTAGGCGAGCGCCGTGAGGTTGTGGTCGTGGTCCGCCAGGGCCTTGTGCGAGCCGTAGGTGTACTCATAGAGCCGAGACCCCCCGGCCGCGAGCGTCGCGCCCACGTACACCTTCGTGCCATCGGTGGCCAGGGCCGTGATCGCCGTCACTTCGTCCGGCCAGGGCAGCAGTATCTCCGAATCGAGGTCGCCAGTATCCGGATCCAGGACGAGCAGGCGGTCGGCATAGGCCACCACGACTTTGCCATCGCAGTACACCATGTCCACCGGCGCGGAAGGCAAGGACGAGAGGTCCTGGAAGACCGTGACCTCCTCGGTGGTCGCACCGTACTTGAGCACCTGGTACGGGGTCGTGCAGAGGACGTAGACGTTGCGGTTGGTGTCGGCGGCCAACCGTATCCCGTGCTGGGAGGCGAGTGTCCAGTACGCCAGGGTCCTCTGCGGCACGGCCTTCAGCGCCCAGCGGATGCTCTTCCCGGCGGGGGCGATCAAGTGGCTCGTCGCCGGTGTCACCAACGTATAGTCGCCGAAGTCCACAGAATCTCCCGGCACGTGGTACCCGACGAAGACGTTGTACCTCAGGCGCGGATCGGCCGGGAGGTCCGCCGCCGCCGGGAACTCGGGGATCTCGATGCCCCGGCCGAAGTTGCGGTTGCGGAAGTTGCCACTCTCGGTGTTGAGCGGCGCGCCGCCACTATCGCGGCCCAACTGCTTTGTGAACAGGACCTTCTCCTGGTCCGCCTGCGCGTTGACGAGGTTGACGGTGTGCGTGTGCGTCGCTGATTGCAGATCGCAATCCCAGGCGACGGCGGTCAACTCGTGCGAGCCGTTGGCGAAGGTGCTGCTGTCCCAGGTGAACTGGTACTTCGTGGTACTGTAGTTCGGCGCAAAGAGAGAACCGTAGACTTGCCCATCCACCCGGAGTTGCACGGCGTAAACCGAATCGTCGTCGGTGGCGTTCACCACCACCGAGACTTGGCCGCTGACCGAGGCCCCATCGAGGGGTAACTCGATGTCCACCGTCGGCGGCGCACCGGCACCCCCGCCCCCGGCGACGAGCGCCACGGTGCTGCTGTCCGTCGCGGCCTCCGACTCGGCCACGTTCTGGAGTTGGACAAACAACGTGTAGGTGCCATCTGCGGCCGGCGCGGCGAGGTCGCACGCTATCGCCAGGACGCCGCTCGCGGCGATGATCTCGTCGCCATCGTGGAGGGTGACGGTGCTGCTCCCGACCGCGATGATGTGGAGGTGTCCCGTACCCGCCGTGTAGCCGCCGTAGGTAAGGTGAACGGTGAAGAGCCGGTCCACCGTCGCGCCCGCCGGCGGGAGGACGATGTAGACTGCTGGCTCCGTGAGGTCGGGCGGCAGAGGGTCCCAGATCGGAACGCCGCCGCTCGCCGTCACAGTTATGGTCACGGTGTCGCTGGCGAGTTCCACCTCGTCCACGCCGTGCAGGTGGATGAGTGCGACCTTGAGGCCGGCGTCGCCCACCTCCAGCCACGGTGACATCGAGACGTTGCGCCCGGAGTAGGACGACTGCCAGACCTGCGTCCAGACGCCCAGGCGCAGTGCGTAGAGCCGAACGTAATCAATGCCCGTCACGCTGCCACTGACATAGGCTGCCGCCGTGTTGCTCCCGGAAAGTAAAGCGGCCCCCGAACCGGGGGCCGTCATCTCTACGGAGTAACCTGGACTGTAGGTCACAGTCCTGTCGGCGGCTATCAAAGGTCCAAAGACTGTGAGATCGGCGGCGAGGCGCGTTCCCTGTTGGACCCGCAGCAGGAGATCGCCCAACTCCGGTGCCGCCGGGGCGAGGTCCACGGCGTGCGTCGTGCTGCCGCTGCCCGTCGCGTCCCAGGCATCGCCGATGTGGACCTCCGTCTCGGGCGTGTCGTAGACGTAGTACAGAGCCATCCCCGTCGTCGCCGGGTAGTACCACTCCGTGAAAGATGTTACGAGATTGAACAGGTCGCCGACCGTCGCCGCCGCAGCCGGGCTGCTGATGGTCGTGGCCGGGATGAACATGGTCCAGGCGGCGGTGTCGCTGCAGATGAGAGTGCCATCCGAGGCCTTGCGAATCTCCAACGTCAGTGTCTTGGCCCCGGCGGCACCGAGGAAGGCTAGCCAGAGGGCGTCACCGTCCCAGTCCTTCGCCCAGGGCAACCCGAAGTCCAGGACGAGGTTCTGCGTCCCGGCGGCGGCGATGAAGGTGAATGTGTCCCAGGTGTTGCCGGTGTACTTGAGGTACGCGACGTACTCGGTGCCGACGGTGAGATCGCCGTACTGACAGGCCAACGTCGTCGGCATCGCCCCGGAGACGCCGCTGTCCACGTTTTTGTAACCGCCCACATCACCATAGAGCGAACACCGATGGTTCGCGGCAATGTCCCACTTCGCGGCATCGGCGGCATCGGCCCCGATCTGACACCAGGGGCCGGCCGCGAGGGTCGGTGCCGGGGCCGTGCCGCAACCTACAACCCAGGTCCCCGGCAAGTCACCACCGTTGTAATAGGCCTCCTCGGGCTTTGAGACGCCCTTAGTCGGCGCCATGGCCCAATAGGCAGCGACATAGTACAGCCACCTCCCACTCGCGTTGACGAACGCATCCCCATCCGCGACATAGGTCCCGTTGTAGGAGCTGTCACCAGCTCCAGAAGCTGTCCAAGCTGCCATCTTCTCGCCCTTTCCCAGCCTGTGGATCGCTTCCCGGTACGCCGCCCTCCCCGCCGTTACCCTCCTCCCCTCCTCCAGCCTCTTCTCCTCTTCCAGCTTCCAGCTTCGCGCTTCCGCCTTCCTCTCCTCCCCCGCCTGCCACGCCAGCATCCCCGCGACCACCACCAGAAGCGCCACCGCCGCGCCCAGGACGCGCCCGGTCGCGCCGGGCCATCGCTGGACGGGTGAGGCCTCTACCCCACGCCCTTCAAGGTCTCGCTGTTCGTTCATGGGTCATCCCTCCTTCGCCCTGGATTATACCAGGACCGGGAGGGTGCCGGTCAATGCAGTTCGCAGATACGCCGCTCGTAGCGACTTCTGCTGCCTCCGGCCCTTGCGCCGGGGATCGAGGACGACCAACTTCCTGGTCGGTACGACTATGCAGTCCGCGCCGAAGGGCAGGTCGGCCTGCCGAATCGAGAATCCTGCCTGCTGGAAAACTGTGCTATACTTCATCGTCTGCACCTTCCTTCGAGGTGTTGACCATGCCGGCGGGGTGTCACCACACCCGCGCCGGCTCTTTGCTCTCAGGCCGCTTTATCCTGTGCCCTCACGCAGTCACTCGGAATCTGGTCCAGCGGTACTACTCGGCAGCGTGTCGTGTAGAAGTCGTTCCTCTTGTCGGTAACGGCAAACCGCTCAAAGTTCTGCATGAACCATCCCCGCAACTTGGGCAGATCGAACAGCCATACTCGGAGAGACCCATCTTCCTGCTCGAAGGCGTAGAGGAGACAGTCTGCCACTGAGGTCTTGATCCACCCGTCACCTATCGGTTCATCGCTGGTTCTCTCCAGGTTACTGTGCGTCTCCACAACGATGGCAGTGTAGGCCCGGCCCTTCCAACGCACTATCTTCTCCTCTACCGTCAGCGACCCGCCCGCCCTGGACGCTACCACGCAGTCTATGTGGCAATGCTTCTGAATGTAGAGGGAGCCGTCCGACCTCTCCAGACTCACAAAGCGGTTGTCACGGCAGTACTTCGCATAGAAGTTGGCCTCCAGCCGTAGACGCCTCTCATCGGCAAAGGCCAGGTCAGTTCGGAAGTCAGCCGCCACTGCCAAGGTTGCCGGACACCTCCCACCCTCCGCGCTGCTTCCTGGCAAAGACCTCCAAGTAGGGCGGATAGGAGGCCCGCTCCACGATCCCAAAGAACTCCTCCGGCTTTACGCTGTGTTTACCCA
>Ga0315284_10012388_pt1 | contig 12141 bp, 5 predicted proteins | sample YL17G09_16_MG_FD_203696 | JGI IMG/M metagenome (GOLD analysis project Ga0315284, IMG submission 203696) | Sediment microbial communities from Yellowstone Lake, YNP, Wyoming, USA - YL17G09_16 | ecosystem: Environmental > Aquatic > Freshwater > Lake > Sediment | place: USA: Wyoming | collected...
CCGGCGGCGGCAGGTATCGGGTGAAGTTCTCGGCGACCATGGCCGGCGATCAGGACCTGACCAACAACGATATGGCTATCATGCTGCGCAGCTGGCACGATATCCAGGCTCTATCGGTCCAATATCCGTTCGACGAGACGACGATCGAATGGCCGATAACGGCTAAGGCTACATTCAAGAACATGGGCTCTTATTACGAGACGATCGACGTAACTCTGTCTATCCAGGATTCCGCGGGCGCCGAAGTGTTCTCGACAATAGCATCGGTTTACGACCTGGAACCGTACGCCGATCAGGAGCTGGAATTCGAGGGATGGACCCCTAACGTCAACGGGCTTTACAGAGCGATATTTACCGCCGCAGTCGACAGCGACTATACGCCCACCGACAACGCCATCACCAAGGAATTCCACGTGGTCCAGGAGATGTTATACGATGATGGCCGCCCCGACGTCTCGATTTGGGTGGATGCTTTCCCGAGCTCGTCGAACCGTAAATTTGCCGAACGGTTCGATCCAAATATTCCCGGCCCGTTTACCATCACCAATGTCAGGCTCTATGTCGCGCCGGCGCCATACGACGGCTCGCTCGATTACCTGATGGTGACAGCGGAGCTCGACGGCCTGCCCGATACCGCCAATTACTACGCGGCAATCGAAAATCCCGAGCTTCCCGGGCCAGACAACTGGGCCAGCTTCGATTTCTCAGCGCCGCTGCTGGCTGCGGAGCCGCTGTGGATTGTCATTCACTGGCCCGATGTGGCGGCGTCGGGCCCTTATATCGGAGCTGATGCCAGTGGGACACTCGATCGTTTCTCATACTGGCATAACGATGCCACCGGATGGCACCTCTACCCATTCTACGACTGGATGTTCCGGATGACGCTATCGCCGGGAGTGGGTGTGGAGTCGGAATATTATTCCGGCCTGCCCGAGAGGGTCACGCTCATGCAGAATTATCCGAATCCGTTTAATCCCTCGACTACGATACGGTTCGGCTTGCCTGATATCGGCTGGGTAAGGCTTGAGATATTCGATGTCCTTGGCCGGAAAGTCAGGACGCTTCTCGATAGGCAATTCGATGTTGGTTACCATACGGCGTCCTGGGATGGCAGAACAGACGGCGGGCAGGAGGTCGGCTCCGGCGTTTACTATACTCGCCTGGCCTTTAACGACACAAGAGTGACAAAGAAGATACTGCTGGTCCGGTGAAAAACCGCCGCGGCCTTATACGTTAATGTACATTGGCTTGCCAGGGCGTCCGAGTTCCCGGACGCCCTTTCGATTTTGGAACCATATATGTGCCATATTATGTTGATTTTGCGTCAAGTCGCAGTATATTGATTTTAAGGCTTCTTTGTGTTTTGCTTCTTTGATGCCGGGTGACGATTTTAAGAATTGGAGGACGTTATGAAAAAGGCACTATTGGTGATGGTTTTGGTGTTGAGCATTGGCTCAGGTGCAATGGCAGGTTGGACAGGCGCCGTGGCGGATAGGAATGTCAGCTACCTCACCATCCCGGAGCCATCTTTTGTTATGGCTCAGTATGCCCGCGCGGCGGTGGGCCCCGAGGGAAATATTTATTTAGTATGGCGCCAGGGTGGTGGCACGGGCTTTCCCGCGCCCCCTTACGAAATTTATTTTGGGAAATCAACTGACAACGGCGCCACATGGTCATCCGAGACTGCTGATCGCTACATAAACGCCCAGGATGGCCAGCATGCATGCGGCAGCCCTGTGGCTGGCGAAAGACCTCTTGATATGGACATGGATAATTCAGGAAATCTATATGTTGTATGGGCCGAGTCATTGGGGACTACTGACGCATATGAAATTATGCTCCTGAAATCAACCGACCAGGGCGAAACCTGGATACATTCGGATGCAGATTTTCCTGTAAGCTATACCGGCGTACCGAATGTTAACGCCTATGACCCCTCATTAGGCATAGACTATGACAACAACATGTACGTTGTCTGGCATCAAAACGCCCCAAGCGGCCATGCCGAGATTCATATATCGAAATCGACTGACGGTGGCGATACGTGGACCGGCTCGCTGGCCGATAGAATCATTTCTCTTGATGACGGCTATGCCGCGGCAAATCCGGATATTGTTATTGACAGAAATAATAATATCTATGTTGTCTGGGCGGAAAGCGAATCCGACGATATTACAAGTAAGAAAATACATTACGGTAAATCTATAGATGGAGGGGCTACTTTTAATTCGGAAACAACGGATCTTCCCATTTCAACAGGAATTCGGTCTTCAACCGATCCATACATTTTGGCAGACCTTCAAAACAACATTTATGTCATCTGGCGGGCAACCAGGGCCACGGCTGCACCGTTTTATTACGAGGTTTTCTTTTCAGGATCCACAGATGGCGGAGCCAATTGGACCGGATTAGCCGGCCCCATACTTGTTGATCGTGGTACTGCGGATGGCTCTGGTGTTAGCTATCCTGCGGTAGCCATTACATCGGAGGGCAATCTTGCCGCTGTATGGAATGAAACCCCAACCGGCTTTTCCCAAGCCGAGATATTTGCCAGCTACTCGTATGACGGCGGCGTCACCTGGACAGGCAATACCGATATTGACTTGTTAAGCTATCCCGATGGCCACGGAGCCTATAGGCCAGATATTTTTGTCTCTCGCGGGGATACTCTGCATGTCTTCTGGAACGAGGGCGTAGCATCTTCCGGCTACTATGACATCCACTATTCCAAGGGCGACACGCTGGGCACCGCTCTGCCGGTTCCTGGTACAATCTCCGGTCAGGTCTTTGAGCAAGATGGGACCACTCCAATCGCTGATGTCTTTGTTGAAACATTCGACAGCCTCGACCAGCGTGTTGAAGCCGATACCACCGATGCTGCGGGGGCGTATCAAGTGAGCCTCTATGCGGGAACTTACCGGCAGCACTTCTCGAAAGAGGGATACGATGAAGCCGATCTCTCGAATATCGTTGTCCTGTCCGGACAAACCACCCCGGTCTCAATAAATATGGTCGCTATCAGCGGCTGCCAATATATCCCTGGCGATATCAACAGCAACGGCTTTGCCAACGGCATCGATGTCACCTATGGCGTGGCCTATCTCAAAGGCGGCACGGCCCCGCCGGACACCTGCTTCGATTGCCCGGCGGCCGGCCAAAACCTGATGGCCTCGGGAGACGTTAACGGTAATTGCGCTTTCAATGGTATCGACATAACGTACTATGTGGCTTATTTGAAGGGCATTCAACCATCGCTTCTATGGTGCGAAAATTGCCCCCCTGCAACCCGCAGGGATTAGCGTGAATTCCATTCGACCACCTCAGGCCCCGGCCTCCTGAGCAGGGCTTCTCACTTGCCCCTTGATGGCCGCATATGGATTTTGGAACTAAAGCAACAATTTTTGTTGTTGCGCCGTAGAGTAATTAGCTTATTTTGAAATAGAGCTCTTCCGTTCATTGGCTTCAATAATAGTTTTATCTTAAGTTCTTCAATCAGGAGGACAAAATGAAAAAAGTGGTGATGGGATTGGTGTTGGTTGCCATTCTTTCCCCGCCGGTCTTTGCTGATTGGTCGGGGCTTGCTGGCGATCAGCTGGTAAGCTATTTTCCGGGCCCCAGCGATTTTCTCAGTAACGCCGAGCGGATCGTTGCCGCCCCCAATGGCGTCCTGTACGTTGCCTGGGTACAGGGGAAAACCTTCGTACCTTATGAGCTGTATTTCGGCAAATCGACGGATAACGGCCGTACCTGGAGCAGCTCATCGGCAGATCAGAGAATTAATGCCGCCGATGGGGAAGGCATATTTAATCCGCTCGATCGCGCAATCGGTATGGCTCTGACCGGACAGGGCCATATTTGTATTGTCTGGGCCGAATCGTTGACCAATGTTGGCAACGAAATTATGTTCACCAAATCAATGGACGGAGGCGTAACCTGGACTAATTCGAGTGCCGACTTCCCCATCAGCATGCCGGGCGGCCTTAAGCCCTTGTTGCCGAAAATTGCAGCCGATAACAATAACAATCTTCACGTGGTTTGGCAGCAGAGCAACGGCGTTAACGCCGAAATTCACTATGGCTTTTCCAGCGACGGCGGCGATACCTGGACCAGCCAGACCGCCGATAGAATAATATCGTTTCCCGATGGCAATGCTGCTCAGATGGCCGAAATAGCCACCGATAATCTCGACAATGTTTACGTCGTTTGGATGGAAAAAAATGACACCGACACAAACACGGTGCATTACGGCAAAAAGCTTGTCGGCGAAACGCAGTTTAATAGTGAGACGGCCGATTACCCGATATCTATCCAGCACTCAGGGTCTAATTATGAACCTACCATAGTGGTGGCGCCCGATGGCTCTATTCACGCGGCCTGGGAGGCCAGAAATTCGGTAGGAGGCTCGTCCAAAGGGGCGATCTACTACAGCCATTCTACCGATGGAGGCTCAACTTGGAGCGGCTTGATCTCAGAACAACATATCGATTTCGATGATTACGACGATTCCACGTCAACCGACGCGGCCATAGTTGCAACGTCGCAGGGCCATTTGGCGATAAGTTATACCAATTGGCGTCCCGATCTAAGCGGAGCCCGAACCCGAGTCTCACTTTCAACCGATGGGGGATTGACGTGGTCGGGAAATGTAGCCGCAGAATTAATCAGCAATTTTGATGATGGGCGCCCCTCTTATGCCCCTCAAATATGCGTATCTGCGGGCGATACCCTGCACGTAGTTTGGAAAGAAGACTGCAACGATATCGGCGGCTCCTCTGGTTACTATGAGGTCATGTATTCGCGTGGCGATGTGCTGGGAGTTGCTCCCCCGTTGTCCGGTACCATCTCCGGTGTAGTGCATGAGACAGACAACACAACACCGATAGTCGACGTTCTTGTCGGAACCTATGACATATTCAATACGCTCATGGCAACCGACACGACCGACGCTGGCGGGACATATGAGGTAACCATTGACCCGGGCACCTACCGCGAGCATTTTTCAAAGGACGGATATGACGCTGTTGACCTTTCGGGAATCATCGTAGCTTCCGATTCCACCACCACCGTGTCGATCACGATGAGCCCGATTAGCGGTTGCGTCTATGTCGCCGGAGATATCAACAGCAACGGCTTTGCCAACGGCATCGATGTCACCTATGGCGTGGCCTATCTCAAAGGCGGCACGGCTCCGCCGGACACATGCTTCGATTGCCCGGCAGCCGGCCAAAACCTGATGGCCTCGGGAGACGTTAACGGTAATTGCGCTTTCAATGGTATCGACATAACGTACTATGTAGCTTATTTGAAGGGCATTCAACCATCGCTTCTATGGTGCGAAAATTGCCCCCCTGCAACCCGCAGGAATTAGCCGATTACCCTATGAACTGGTGTTATGCCCCGGTCGCAAGGCCGGGGCTTATCTATTAGATTTCAGGACAATGCAATCCGCAGGTGAAGTGCTTAGGTATCAATAACGGGACCGCTCAGAAGCCCGCCGCGATTTTCGATTGCCAAAATCACCATATTCCCGTATAAGTTGAATGAATGGGAAGTTATCTGAAATCGGCCAGTGTCCTCGGAGCCGCCGCGCTGGCTTTCCTGTTGCTGTTCACCGTCAAGAATTCAATAGCCGATGAGAAATCGGGGCCGCTGGTGCTTGAGCACGCCGATCAGCTTTTGAGCTCCGGCGATGGCTATATAATCAACCTGGTGGGAAATGTGCATTTCAGCCATGACAAGGCCGACCTTTTCAGCCATCGGGCTACATGGTATCGCCAGGCTGGACTGATCCAGTTTGTCGACTCAGTACAGGTCAGGGACGATAACCGGCGTATCACGGCCCAAACAATGACCTATTATCGGCGCGATCGCAGGGTCACAGCCATGCAGGATGTCAGGATGGTGGATTTCCAGCAGGACGCGGTCCTGACCAGCCAAAGGATCGATTACTTCAGGGATTTGAAGCAATTCGATGCTTTCGGGAACCCGGAATTGATTTTTAATCCAAATGACGATACCGCCAGGATGATCATCGATTCGAAACAGATGAGCTACTTTGCCGATGAGAAGCGGGGCGTGGCAACCGACTCCGTGGTTATTACCAGGAGCAATCTCGTGGCCAAGTCCGGCCAGGCCGAATTTTTCCGCGAGCCGGAAGATGTGGTGCTTACAGGAAAACCCGTGATCGTGCAGAACGAGAATGAGCTATCGGGCGATTCCATCTCGATCTTTATGGAAGACCGAAAAATTCGCAGCCTGTTGGTGCGCGGCGATGCCAGGGCGCTCTACCGCACACTCCCCGATTCGGCATTAATGGAATATTCTACAGCCGAGATCACGGGACGGGAGATCGAGGCTTTTTTCGAAAACGACAAAATCAGCCAGATGGTGACCCGGCGCAACGCCACCAGCCTTTATGATCCGGCTGTCACCGATACCCTTATTACCGGCACCAATACGGCATCGGGGGACTCGATAACGCTCTTTTTTGACAATGGCATAATCAAGCGTGTCATGATAGCCGGCGGAGCCCGGGGAGAGTTCATCGAGCCCAAGTTCAACAACAAAGGCGAGGCCTATTTTGACACCACCAGATACTCGGCCGCCACGATCGATTACAAATTTGATGATGCTGAAATCAGGCTTCTGAAAAATGGCAACCTTCGCTACCGCGATATGGAGCTCGATGCCGGAGACATTCGCTACGACACCGACACTAAGATCCTGGTCGCCCGGCCGCTGAATGATGATACGGGCGGCGGCGCCGAGGCGCCAGTCCTCAAGCAAGGGACGGAGGAGTTGTTTGGCGAGCGTATGTCGTACAACCTCGAAACGCGCAAGGGCCAGGTCAGGATGGCGCGTACCAAGTTCGAGGGCGGCTACTACAGCGGTAAGGCGATCAGGCAAGCCTCGGAGGATGTCCTTTTCGTTTCACAGGGTGATTACACCTCATGCGACAGGCCGGAGCCGCATTATTTCTTTCATAGCAATAAGATGAAGATGATAGGCAAGGACAAGGTCGTGGCCCGGCCCGTGATTCTTTTTATTGGAAGACTGCCTGTATTTGCCGTGCCATATTATGTTTTTCCGATTCGCAAGGGCCGGCATTCCGGATTCCTGCCATTCGATATAGGCAACTTCGAGCGCGGCGATCGCTTCATCAGAAATGTCGGATACTACTGGGCGGCCTCGGAATACTGGGATATGTCTGCCAGTCTCGATTTCTACGAGAATTCCCGCACCATTTTCAACAGCAGCCTCTCTTATGCCGCACGATACAAGCTGACCGGTAACCTGGGGGCCAGCTACACGCGCAGCACGAGCTGGGACAAAACACGCTATGTAAGAAGCATAAGGAATCGGTGGAGTTTCAGATTCAACCACAACCAGACGATTTCTCCCAGCGTGAATTTGACCGGTTCCGGGCAGTTCCTATCCGACAAGAACTACATCGAGGATAACGTTTTCGACCCCTCGGAGAGACTCAATCGCTCGATCAACTCCGACATGAGCCTTAACAAGAGGTGGCGCAACTCGTCGCTGGCGGTGGTGGCCAGCCAGAATTGGAATCTCGACACCGATGAGAAGCGTGAGACGCTGCCGTCGGTGAGATTCTCGCGTTCATCGTTGCCGATCTTCCCCGAGCCATCGGCGACAAAGAAGAAGGAGCGGATCCGGCCCGGCGAGGAGATCGAGCAACCCCGGAAGAGGTTTTACCATTCCATATACATTTCCATGAGCAGCACGACCCAGAATGTGCGCAATCGCCTCAAGGTCAATGACTCGACCTTTGTCCAGAGGAATTATCAAACCATGGGAAACCAGGCCGGCCTGACAGCGCCGCAGAAAATCCTGGGGATATTGACCCTGAACCCGGGCATCAACCTCACACAGAACGTAGCCCGCGTAGAGGAAAACGCTGTCACCGATTCCCTTGGCCTGGACGCCGGGAAGATAGTCTCGCAGGAAAGATACAGCTTGAGTTTTGGCGCCAACACCTCTATTTATGGCATGGTGTTCCCGAACATTTTAAGCATCACGGGCCTAAGGCATGTCATGACCCCGGCGGTGATGTATTCCTTTTCGCCGGAGGTCAGGAATAACCAGCGCTTCATGAGCTATGTCGGCGTGGGTGGTTTCAGCCGCAGGAGCAAGACAATTTCATACGGCCTGAACAATCTTTTCCAGGCCAAGCACGCGGTCGGCGAGGTCGAAAAGAAGCTCGATCTTTTCTCGCTCAACTTCGCGGGAAACTACAATTTCGCGGCCGATAGCCTGCGGTTCTCTCCTGTTTCGACATCGCTGAGGACATCGGCGATACCCAAATTCAACCTGGAATACTCTGCCTCGCATTCGCTTTATGAGCTTAACCGCGATGTGCGCCGGCCGTGGAATAATCCCAGGCTGATCAGCCAGACAATATCGGCATCGACCAGTTTCAACTACCGGCCGGCCGGCGAGGGGGCACAACCGGGAGCGCCGGCTATCGATGAGATCGCAAGGCAGGTCTTCGCGCCGAAAGTCGGAGGCGTGGGCCAATTCTCCGACGTCGGCCTGAACGGGTCAATTAATTACAGCTACACGGAATCGCGCGGCATCTCCAAAAGCATAAGCAGGAAAGTGACGGTCAACCTCGACGGCCAGCCAACAAAAAACTGGCGGCTATCATACTTTTGCCATTATGATATTAAGACCAAGCAGATAGAATCACAGTCGGTTAATATCGCGCGAGACTTGCATTGCTGGCAGGCGGTCTTCTCGTGGGTGCCATCAGGTCGAGCCTCGGGGTATTTCCTGAGAATCAATATTAAGTCAATACCCGATATCAAGATCGAAAAATCTGAGGGCATTTCCACTGCCCGCGGCGATTATTTCTATTAGACTATGAATTCAATTGGGCCGAATACCAGCCGCCGTGCTACTCCGGATAAGTTTGCCTGATGTCATTCGGAAGCGTTACGCCGGCCCGCCAGTCACATAAGTAAGGCAGGGCAGGCGACCTGATTTGGAATTTCGCTTTTGAAATTGGATTGCGCAGAGAGACCCGAATTTGATATATTGGGTATGCGGCCTGCTTTAATCGGTCACCGTTGATCTTCAAATCAAAATAAATTTAGTCACTGAATCAAGGAGGGCATGATGCAAAAAGCATTTGATACCCGCTTACATTTCAGTCGAGTCTCGCATAAGTATAGGGAAGTTAGGGTAACCGACATCGAGCCGGTAGATTATATAGCCTCGAAATTGCAGGATTCGCCACCGGAGGTTGCTATTCTCGATGTTGGATGTGGGACGGGACGCTATACCGAGCGCCTGGTCGAAAAATTACATTCCAGGATTAAGCTGCTGTGCGTCGATTTGAGTCGAGATATGCTTCTGCGCTGCCGGCAGGCTTTGGAGCGTAATGCCAAAGTAATGGAAAAGGCTTTCTTACTGGCGACCTCAAGTCTATTGCCCTGTAAAGACAAGGCTGTCGACCTGGTCATGGCCTTTAATGCAATCCATCATTTTGATTTGGCGGAATTTCTGAGCGAAGCCGTCAGGGCCATTAAAGAGAATGGGCTTCTGGCGATCTATACCAGAACTCCGGAACAGAATCGGCGGACCATATGGGGACGTTATTTTCCCGAGTTCGCCAATAAGGAGAACAGGCTACATTCGCTGGATAAGCTGGAAAAAATAATCGCTTCCTTGCCGCAATTACATCTCGAGGAAATCAGATTCTTCAGTTTTAGACGTCATATTTCGATCCAGCGACTCAGGGAGTTGGCTCTGGCCCATCATTATTCCACTTTTTCACTTTATAGTCGCGACGAGCTTCACCAAGCCCTGGATATATTCGAAAAACGAATCAAAAGGGAACACGGAAACACTCCAACGATTTCGCATATCAGTTCAAACGTCTTAATCCTATCCAGAAGAGTCGGATAATTCGTATTCCCGGGACCTCTCTTGGTCGCGCTGGCATTCATGGCTAGAAAGCTTTACACCGGGTAGGTTTCGAAATTACCTCTGAAATATAAAAGGGCCGGGTCTGCGGACCCGTTCCTTCGATTGCTACATAAATTGATCCCTACTTGCCGGCCGGCTTTTTCGGCTCTTTAGGCTTCTCGAATGGAGTTACGAATATCCTCTCAAAAACGCCCTTGTTGATTCGATACACGGTCGGCTGGCCTTTCAGCAGCACATAACGTTGCTCGAGCGTGTCGATCTTGTCACTAAAAACGACGAGGCCGGAATTGCCAATCGTATCATTGACCGTAACCGAATATTGCGGCTTTTCCAGACCGAAACCAGTGGCGTAATCGGGATTGGCTACACCCTGGGCGTTGAGATTGCCCACCGCGCTCTGGAGGCTCTTGATCTTGTTCTCCTCGAGAATATCGCCTTTGGTCGGCGATACCTGTTTCCAGATTTTGGTCGGCGCGGCGCCGGAATCGACAGGCGGTACGGTCTCCTGGACAAATTCATAATCGACCTTTGGCGTATGAAGCTTAAAGGCCGCCAGATCCTGCGACTTCATCGGGGAGACCCGCAAGTTCAACCAGCGGTCGGTGGGAAGTCTCTTTTCCGGCGGGGCCGCCCAGGCAGCGAAACGAGAGATAAAATTCTGGTTGGCCAGGAAAACCCTGGGGGAGGCCGGGAGTCTCACAAAACAAGTATGCCCGTCAGGGCCGCCTTTACCCACATAGATATGAAGAAGCTGAGAGTTATCGGCCCCCAGGAATTTGATCTGCAAGGCGTTGCGCTCGCCGATCTCGAAATCGCCATACAGGTCTTCCGATTCTCCTCTCACCGTTCCAGTGACGGCCTGAAGATCATCGAATATCTTCTGCACTTCTTCTTTCTTGGCCGCAGTATTGTGCTCGTTCACGATCACCCAGCCGGTATCCCTGCGGGCGAAATAGATTCCGGAGTCGGGATAGTCCTGCTTGAAAACCTGGATATACTGCACCGCCTGGGGATCGAATTCCAACTTTAGCTCTGAGAGGCTCGCGGGTTTTCTCGATGGCTGGCCGAAATATTTCTGAATGAAGAATATGCCCACCAGCGCCACGAATACGGCAAACAGTATCGTCATCGTTTTCTTGCTCATATGCTACATTCCTCCACCGGTCTGTTCCAGCAACCTGCGGTATGCTTGACGCCTTTCCTGACGCATGAACATCCGCACCACCCCGAAGGCGATGATTATGGCCGGGGCCAGGAGTATGGTGAAGGAGCGCCATAGAATCTTGGCCAGCGGCGAGGTTTCTTTCAAGTAACGCACCTGGACAGCCTTGCTGCTTATATTAAGCAGGTCCTCGCTCAAGGTCAGGCCCTCGACAGCCTTGAGGAGAAGCTCCTCATGCGGCGGGCGCCCCATCTGGTATTCTCCGCTGGAAACGAACTGGTCGGCGAAAATCTCGCTGCATCCGATAATCAGGAGCTTGCCGGGGGCTTTCTGGAGATATTCGGGCTGCGATGGGACCGGGATGGAATCGGGCTCGTCCTGCCATTTGGGCGGCGCTTTCCCCTCGTAAGGATCGGGAAACTGCCCGCTTAAAATAACCGCCAGAGGTTGCTTTCCGGAGTAGGCGGATGGCTTATAACTGTCGGCCCCCAGCGGCGATCCGGTGAAATCTATCTCCCAGCTCTTGGGGCTGGAGGTTATCAGAGTGTGCTCCGTTAATCCCAGAGAGTTGATCTTGGCCTTGTCTATCTTCAGAGGCGAGCCCCAGAGATATACCATCGGTCCCAGATTCGAAGTAAACGCATAGTCGGAGTTCATATTTTCAGGAGCGACCTTGATCTGCACCGGGGATTGGACATCGATATTAATCGGCACCGGCAGGAATCCACCCAGTTTGCCCTGGGTCTGGATACTGACGATTTGATTTTGATCATCCATCAGAATTTTATCGCCCAACGTGATGCCGTAATTGGATATGAGTTCGTTGACACCGGGCTCAACCCTGGCCGGCATAATCATGACATCGGTGCCCCGGATTGGATTGTAATTATACTTGTACTCCTGGGCGGCCAATATAACGTTCTTGCCGGAGGCCAGGGCCTTGGCGATTTCGTACCGCTGCCTCTTGGAAAGCCCCTGCGAGGCCACCACGATCAGCGTTTTCAAATCGCCGGGGAGCCGCTCCCGCG
>Ga0315284_10012390_pt1 | contig 12139 bp, 8 predicted proteins | sample YL17G09_16_MG_FD_203696 | JGI IMG/M metagenome (GOLD analysis project Ga0315284, IMG submission 203696) | Sediment microbial communities from Yellowstone Lake, YNP, Wyoming, USA - YL17G09_16 | ecosystem: Environmental > Aquatic > Freshwater > Lake > Sediment | place: USA: Wyoming | collected...
TCTGATGATCTCGGTCTTATCCTACTTCCCTTTTTACATCCCTTACTTTAACGAATTGGTATGGGACCGCAAACAGGCCTACAAGATCCTGGCTGATTCAAATATCGATTGGGGCCAGGGCGGGTGGTATCGCGACAGATACGTGGCAGAGCATCCGGGCATTTACTTAAATCCAAAAAAGCCGGTCGTCGGCAGGATCATCGTCTCCGTAAATAACCTGGTTGGCCTTTATGATGCGGAGCAGTACAAATGGCTAAGGGAAAATTTCGAACCGGTAGATCAGGTAGCATATTCATATCTTGTATACGACGTATCCCAAGAGCAATTAAAAAAGACAAATTACTGGAAGAGAAGGCCATGAAAACAAATCTCAATAGGCATAGTTATTATCCCATATTATTTTTATTGTTCCTCATCTCTGGTTTTTGCGGACTACTTTACCAGATCGTTTGGCTGCGCCTTGCGTTCTCTTCATTCGGCATCATAACGCCAGTCCTTTCGGTAATCGTCTCGATCTTTATGCTAGGGCTAGCCGTGGGGTCTTTGGCGGGAGGCAAATATATTAAAGCCCTGACCGGCCGCAGCGGCTTGCCGGCCATCGTATTTTACGCATTGGCTGAATTCTTTATAGGCGTCGGCGGCCTCATGGTGCCTAAATTATTCGCATTCGGACAAACTATATTGCTGCCGGCCGGAAACTTTGATTCGTTCAGATATCTGGCGTTCTCCGCATTCATTCTGGGCTCATCGATACTACCTTGGTGCATATGCATGGGGGCTACCGTGCCATTTATGATGGCATTTATAAAAGAATTGAACCGAGATGACATCAAAGGTTTCAGCTACCTTTATCTGGCAAACGTCATCGGAGCGATGTTCGGAACTATAATAACCGCCGGCTTCTTAATAGAACTGCTGGGATTCAACCGCACCCTTCTCGTAGCGGCCTTTTCTAACTTCTTCATAGCTGCTGTCAGTATAGGCCTGGCCTTTTTCAGAAAATATCCTGCCGCGGGTGGCATTACCGCAAATACGAAGACAAGGGCAGCGGAAACGCATGCCGCCGTAAAGTTCAGCCCCTATTCTGCTATTTTATTTATGACCGGCTTTGTATCGATGGCGATGGAAGTCGTCTGGACCCGGGCGTTCACGCCGGTGCTGCAAACCACCATCTACGCATTTGCCTCGATACTCGCCGTATATCTATTAGCTACCTGGATAGGCTCATGGCGTTACCGCGAACAAGCCGCGGTCAGACATGCTATGGGCATACCGCGCCTTATGGCATTCTTGTCTTTCTTTAGTTTCCTGCCTGTAATATTTAGCGATCCGATAGTCTGGCGAATGACATGCATACATAATTTCAAGGTCTCGCAGGCTATTTTCACCCTCGCCAGCATATTTCCGTTCTGCGCGGCCCTCGGCTATCTTACGCCGAAGCTTGTCGATGACCTGTCTCAAGGAAATCCGAAGAGCGCAGGAAGGGTTTACGCTATCAATATATTGGGCTGCATCCTGGGCCCTCTATGCGCCGGATATCTGCTGCTCCCTACATTAGGCGTCAAGTTTTCACTGATATCTCTATCCATCCCGTTTGCGGGATATTTAATATATGAGATTAAAAAGATATGGGCAAAGAACCGTAGATACGCCCTTTCGACAACCACTGCGCTTTCTATCCTTCTTATAATTTCTATATTCCTATTGTCGAGTTACGAGGAGAGCCCCGCATATAGGCCTGGCGTCGTGAGGAGGGACTATGTGGCAACGGTCATCTCTTGCGGCAAAGGCATGGAAAAGAGACTGCTTGTAAACGGCATCGGCATGACCAATCTTACCACCATCACGAAGATTATGGCGCACGTGCCTTTATCCGTGCGCGACAAGAAACCTGAATCCGCACTTATAATATGCTTTGGCATGGGCACCACTTTCCGCTCTGCGCTCACATGGGGCATAAAGACAACGGCCGTGGAGCTGGTGCCGAGCGTCCGCGACGCATTCGGATTTTATTTCTCGGATGCCGACGAAATCCTTAAAAATCCAAATGGTATGATAGTGGTGGATGACGGACGGAGGTTTTTGCGCCGCACATCGGAAAAGTTCGACCTCATCACAATAGACCCGCCGCCGCCGGTAGAGGCGTCAGGTTCCGGCCTTTTGTATTCCAAAGAATTCTATGATGTGTTAAAGACACGCCTTAAAGACGGCGGGATCTTGGCGCAGTGGTACCCCGGAGGCGAAGAGAAAATATTGAAGGCGGTGGCAAAATCCATCCAGGCATCATTCCCATACGTCCGCGCCTTCCGTTCCATCGAGGGGTGGGGCTTTCATTTCTTTGCCTCGATGCAACCTTTTGACATGCCAAAGATCGCGACTTTTGTTAGGCGGGTACCCATTGCGGCCGGTGAGGACCTTGTTGAGTGGACACCCGAAAAGTCACCTGCTGAACTTTATGGAATGATATTGGAAAGAGAATTGCCGCTGGAAAAGATACTTACTCCTGACGTAACTTTTTCTGTGACTGACGACCGTCCGTTCAACGAATATTTTTTGGTGCGTAGATTATCGTACGGTTTACAAAATAGAAAAAAATAGGCGAGAAAGCTACTTTTCACTCGCCATCCCCATAGCCTGAAGCAAGGCATGCGCTATCTTAGCGTGGGCGGAGCTCTTCGGATGGTCATCGAGCATATAAAAATCGTCCTTAGAAAATAACGGCGATATATCAAGCGCTGTCATATTCTTGATAAAACCAGGGTAATCGCCGGAAGATATCTTTTTCTTAATTAAAGGGATAAAATCATCCTTGACATCGATGTCGCCCCGGTCAATCGCCCTGAAAACGATTATCCGGACATTGCTAAGATCCACATTGCTATTCATTATGGCGTTTATGAATACCTCCGCCTCATCTTTATCTATTACCCTTCGGTCTTTTTTCTTGAGCCCGAATATCCCCTTGAACCTTCTGATTATGTAAGCCCCGGCTCTTTTCATGGTATATTTCCCAAAAAAGTATTTTTTCGTTCGCGCGTGCATCTTGCTTATCTTCTGATACTCATCCAGGCTCATTATGGAAAGCTTGTTCTTTTCTAAATAAAAAGTCTCATTTTCGCCCCGGTCATTTTTGTGATATTGAATGATCAAGAATTTTAAGTTACTTATGTCGAGGCGCCGCAACATAAGCATCTCCCTTACCGTTCCATATGAAGAGATTGCGGTGTTTAAAACAGTTAATCCTGTCTTCTGTTCGATTAATTGCGCAAACGTCTCATCCTGATTAACGCCCCATCCCATAGATTGTGAATCACCGACAACGATCACCTGCGGCCTTATTAAAGATTTCTCATCGTCCCGCACTCCCACACTGTTCACAGAGAATGCGTTCTTGAATTCTGCATTCGAAAAAATAAATTTTCCCGGCCTTAAAGTATAGGTCAGGCCGCTATCATACCTGGCGCATTCGGGCATATACTGGATAAGGTTCCTAGCTATGTCCATATATACCCCTCTTACTGTCTCCACTATCTTCTTAGGCATACGCGCCAAGAGCTCGGGCCTATTTATCAATATCGCGCAGGTGGCTTCCCACAATATGAGGTAGCCTACTATAAGTATGGATAGATACAGAAGTATTTTATTTATTTTTCTCATAATATTCCACGTCGCTTGTACGCGTTAAGCGCATAAATTCTATCATAAAAGGTAATATAGTAAAGATAAAAATACTCAATTGACATATATTTTTACTTGGGATTTGTCATATTAAGAGGTATAATTTTGTTGACCAAAATATAAGTTATTTTAAAATCACTGTGAAAAACTACATCAATTTTTTATCATTATATTTAATACCTCCTTAAAATATGACCGATATCGTGAAACTAAACAATCTTCTGGGTAAAAAAGCGTTTCGGATATTTATTTTTATAGCGGTGCTACTGGTCGTCTCCATGCCGCGCCTCATCGACCTTAACCATCCAAGTTTTACATACGACGAAACATTAGACTATCTTAATAGCGTCAAATACTGCAACCATATGGACCTTACCAGGCCCGTTGCAGAAGGTTATCTCAATGCCCAGCTTCCTTTTACGGTCAGCTGTTTTTTTTATAGGGTGCTCGGACAGCATGAATGGGCGGCCAGGTTCGTCTCTGTCATCTTTTCATTACTTACAATATGCGCGGCCTTTCTCATAGCCAATAGATTATTTGGTTATTGGTGGGCTACGATGACGGCACTATTGCTCGGCCTTTGCCCTTTTTACATATCCTCTTCAAGGCTTGCCTTCTCCCATGGCCACATTTTTTCTAATATATTCATTATGTTGGGGCTATATGCGCTCCTCAAAATTTTAAATAAAGGCGGCAGGTCCCTTTATCTATATGCCGCGCTGTCGGCATTCTCGTTAGGATTGGGGGTGGGAAGTGACCTTTTAGCATCTTTTTGGGTTTTAAATATTTTCATCATATTACTTTATGAAAATAGAAAGGCCCCTTGGGAAGTCCAGATCAATACGGTGATGATCTTCCTTGTGGCGGCTTACATAGGCTTTTTCATAGCATCTCCTATGTATAGCTTTCATCTTTTTCAGGCAAAAGATTCTGTCCTGGCGAGACTTAAGTTTTGGGATGAGGCAATATGGTACAGCTGGCTTGGCAAGCTTGTAAGAGAAATACCGGCCAACTATTATCTAGTTGTGGCCTTGGTCAAATTTTCTCCCGTCATTTCCCTTCTCGCGTTTCTGACCATAATCTTATATGCGGTCAGGTTTAAGGCGTTCGATCCTTTTTGCCGGTACCTTATATTCTGTTTTTGGCCTATCATCTACCTGTCCTTTAAGCCGTGGAAGTCTCCTTACTACTTAACCGCCTTTATTCCGGCTGGTTATATTTTAATAACCTACACTTTGACCGTTTTATTTAAAACAAAGCTACTTACCTCAAACAAACTGTTAAAGATCATTTTGCTCCTTTTGATAATTGGTTCGCAAATATATTATATCATCCAGATGCATCCAGACTATTTAATGCAAGGCATCCATTATGGAGAAAAATTCTACGGCGAATTCCAGGGGCCTGCGGTCTCTAATGGGCAATGGATAGGCGAGGCGTTTGAGTTCATTAAAAAAGATTCGGGCGCTGAAGGACCTTCTATACTTATCTTCCAAGGGCTTTCCGCTCCTCAAATTAAATATTACGCCAATAAATATGATCTAAAAGATATCGCAATGAACATACCGCAAAAAACGGATACGGAGACCGCATCTAGGATTGATTACGTTGTCTTAAATCAAGATGCGAAGAGGATCTTTTCGCCTTTTCATAAGCTGGCTATCAGAGACAACAGAAGACTGATCTCGTTTTTGGAGGATTCGAAAGAATACAGGATAGTAAAGACATTTTCTTCCGGCGGATTCCCTATGGTGTGGGTCTACAAAAGAAGCCGGTGAGGCAAATACATTGATAGAACAAAACGCTTGAAATTCTCCCGCAAAAGCCCTATAATCATCAATTGCCGAAGCCATCTTGAGGAAAGGCCGCCATCCCAAGTGAATCTTGCTTGGGATTTGTTTTTAGTAAGCGCGATTTAAAATTATATGGTAAAATTGTGCGATACCAAAATCGCGGTTTGATCGATCACTTAACCTATCCCATTTAAAAATTGGACCACCATTACTCATGACAACGCCAGACAATGAAAAAATAAATAGAGACGTCCGTGCCGCAAACTCTCTCATCACAGAACATGACATATATCTTTTTAAAGAGGGCAGCCATTTCAGGCTGTATCGTAAACTTGGCGCGCACCCTATGGTCGTCGACGGTGTTGCAGGTACGCGTTTCGCCGTATGGGCCCCAAACGCGAGAAGGATTTCGGTCGTAGGCGATTTTAACGGCTGGAATACCGACGCCAATCCCATGGAATCGCGCAATGACGGGTCAGGGATATGGGAAAAATTCATGCCCGGAATAGAAAAAGGGACCGTCTATAAATATCATATAATATCTAACCACAACAACTACAGGGTGAACAAGGCCGACCCATTCGCGTTCCACTGCGAGACACCTCCTGAAACTGCCTCTATCGTATGGGATCTGGATTACGAATGGTCTGATGCTAAATGGCTGAAACGCAGAAATAAAAGCAACGCCCTGAATTCCCCGTTTGCCATATATGAAGTCCATTTAGGTTCATGGATGCGGGTCCCCGAAGAAAACAACAGGTTCCTAAACTATAGAGAGCTTGCCCATAAGCTTGCCGATTACGTCAGGCAGATGGGATTTACCCACGTGGAATTTCTGCCCGTAATGGAGCACCCATTTTACGCTTCTTGGGGATATCAGTCTGTTGGATATTTCGCGCCGACCAGCCGTTACGGGACCCCGCAAGATTTCATGTACATGATAGACCATCTGCACAGAAACGGAATAGGCGTCATACTTGATTGGGTCCCCTCCCATTTCTCTAAAGATGAGCATGGGCTGGTTTATTTCGACGGCACTCACCTTTTCGAACACAGCGACCCCAGGAAGGGTTATCATCCTGACTGGCAAAGCTACATCTTCAATTACGGCAGGAACGAGGTACAGACATTTCTCATATCCAGCGCCCTGTTCTGGCTGGATCATTACCATGTGGACGGCCTGAGGGTAGACGCTGTCGCCTCTATGCTCTACCTTGACTATTCAAGGAAGGATGGCGAATGGATACCTAATAAATATGGCGGAAAAGAGAATTTAGAGGCAACTGCGTTCATAAAACGTTTTAATGAGGTGGTATATAAAGAATACCGCGATGTGCATACCATAGCGGAAGAATCCACTGCGTGGTCAATGGTATCGAGGCCAACCGGCGTCGGAGGTCTCGGATTTGGAATGAAATGGAATATGGGGTGGATGCATGATACCCTTGTATATTTCTCGACCGACCCTGGTAATAGAAAACACCATCAAAACCAGATTACTTTCAGTATGTGGTATGCGTTTTATGAAAACTTTGTCCTCCCCCTCTCTCACGACGAGGTCGTGCATGGCAAGGGATCGCTATTACAGAAGATGCCGGGAGACGACTGGCAGAAGTTCGCGAACCTTCGGCTCATTTTAGGATATATGTATGGTTATCCCGGCAAGAAACTTCTCTTCATGGGAGATGAATTCGGACAACGAAAAGAATGGGATCACGATAAGAGCCTCGACTGGCACCTGCTAGAAGATCCCAGGCATAAAGGCGTACAGATGTGGTTAAAAGATGTTATACATATGTATAAAAGCGAACCATCGCTGCATAAACTGGATTTCGAGAGAGAAGGCTTCGAGTGGTTAGACTTCAATGATTGGCAAAATAGCATTATAAGTTTTTTAAGAAAAGGCAAGCTTGAGAACGACATATTCCTTGTAGTATGTAATTTTACCCCTGCCTTAAAGACTAATTATCGGTTAGGGATACCCAGGGAAGGGCTCTGGAAAGAAGTGCTCAATAGTGACACGAAAGCATATGGCGGAAGCGGGAACGGGAATACCGAGCCATTAGAAGCGGTTCCTATCCCCAGCCATGGAAGACCTTTCTCCCTGTCTCTTACGCTGCCGCCGCTTAGCATATTGTTCATTAAGTATGAGCCGACGCCTAAGAAAGAGATAGTGGGAGATATCCCTCGAGATACTGCGCAAACTTAGGGCATACACTTTGAAAGCGCCTCTTTTGGCGTATATGCTGTATCCACATTAAGCAGATTTTGCTTGCCCTGTTAGAAATTTTATTGTATGCTTTAAAATATCATAGTTATAGATAGCTGCCGGGTTTATCGTCTTGAGGCTAGCTACTAGAATAGAAGCATAAAGATCGAAAACCGTCCCGGAAATGCCCGAGAGGAGCGACGAAATGGATAGAAGAAAAATATTAATTATCGATGATGAAGACGATTTTTGCAATATCGTCAAGGAGAACTTGGAGCTGCGAGGAAGCTATGAAGTGTATACAACAACAAGCGGCAAAGAAGGTCTAAAACTCGCTAAAAAAGTAAAGCCGGATTTAATCCTCCTGGACATACGCATGCCCGAGATGGACGGTTTTCAGGTATTAGAAAGATTGAAAAAAGAAAAAGATACGATGGTCATCCCAGTGATAATGCTCAGCGCCTTAGATGACGATTCATCCAAGGTTAAAGGCTCGCAATTATACAATGAGATGTACTTAACAAAGCCGATAAAAATCGTGGATTTGATAAGCAGCATAGAAGAGGTCTTAAAAAGAAGAGGGGCCTTATAGCTCCTGGATCAGCAACATCTTTACTTCTATTAAAGAAGAAGCTCCCAAAATACCTTCCTAAAGACATCGATCGGAACGAAGATAAAATGCATATGATAAAAAGTGCATATCTTCAGAAATATAAACCCTTCGAAAACATATTTTAACACCCTATGCGCGCATTACTTGTAAACCCATGGATTTATGATTTCGCCGCTTACGACCTTTGGTCGAAGCCGTTAGGCCTTTTGAATATCGCCAGCTACTTAAGGCTCGCCGGCTGGGAAGTAAGCCTCATCGATTGTCTTGACAGGTTTCATCCGGAACTAAAAAATTTTTTGACATGCAATCCCGTGCCCGGCACACCTTTTGGCAGCGGCCCGTACTACTCGGAGGCCATAGAGAAGCCCTCTATATTTAAAGACATCCCGCGGAGGTTTAAACGCTACGGCTTGCCGATCGACCTATTTAAAAATATCCTTAAAAATGAAAAACGCCCCGATATAGTCCTTGTCGGTTCCGGCATGACTTATTGGTATCCCGCTTATTTCGATGCCATAAAAATCCTAAGAGAAGAGTTTAGGGGGGTCCCGATAGCGCTGGGCGGCGTTTATGCCAATTTGTGTTTTGAACACGCAAGAGCTTACAGCGGTGCTGATTTCGTATATAAAGGGAGCGGCATCCCCGGGGTATTGGATTCCATAACTAAATTGACCGGGGCTCATTTCGACATCGCCGCTATTGATGGAGCGCCTCCACTGCTGAGCTATGATCTGTATCCAGAGGTAAAATATGTGACGCTCCGGACATCAAAAGGCTGTCCGTTCAGATGCACTTACTGCGGCTCGCATCTTTTGGAGAAAGATTTCATCCAACAGGATGCATCCTTCGTAGTGGCTGAGATAGAATATTTTTATAAAAATTACGGGGTGAAGAATTTTTCTTTCTATGACGATGCGCTTCTTTATAATGCGGAAGGCCACATTATAAAAATCTTGAACGGGCTTTTTGAGAAGAATATCAAGGCCTTCTTTCACACGCCAAATGCCTTACACAATAGATTTTTAACAGCCCGACTTGCTAGACTTCTTAAGGCTTCCGGATTCATGCAGCCGCGGCTGGCCCTTGAGACCAGCTCTTCCAAAAGGCAGTTTGAAAGCGGCGCAAAGACTACGAACGAAGAATTCTTAACCGCGGTTACATATCTGAAGGAGGCCGGTTATCGAGCTAAGGACATAGGGGTATATATATTGATCGGCTTGCCGGAACAACCGGCGGATGAAATAAGAGCGTCCATTGAATTCGCCGCGTCACAGAATGTTAGGATATTCCTGGAGGAATATTCGCCTATACCCGGCACGCCTGACTATCAGAAAAGCGGGCTAGCGCCTGATGCGGACCCTCTCTTGCACAATAATAGTGCATTCCCTTTATATAGGCCTGATCAATATCATGAATTTCAAAATCTTAAAGACCGTGCGCATAGGTTAAACGAGTCTTTGTTGGCTGCGTGATTTCATAACCTTGCCCGGCTCGACTTATACACAGGAAATCTTTTCATTGCCTGGCGATACACAAGGGAATATAATATCTAATAATATGACTGATAAATCAGACATGATAAATATCACCGCTGAAGATCTGAAGACGGATTGGAGGTGGGTCAAGGACCAATTGATAAAATTGGAAAAGATCCCTAGTTCTAAAAACTCAGAGCCAAAGAACGCTATCACAGAATGCCTGGATGAATGCCTCGAGGACGCCAAATCTTTATCTTCGCCTAAAATGGCGCTCGCTAGAAAAAATATAGCGCGTTCCGGTCCAGGCTTTATCGAAATTGAGGGCGGCATAACCTTATCGAGCGAATCGCTCGCCAGATATATTAAAGGCGCCAGCCATCTCTATTTTTTTCTAGTCACAATCGGCGGCGCTATAGAAGATAGGGCGACTTCATGGATGAGCAAAAGCGATCACCTGCGAGGCTATTTTTTGGATAGGATTGGTTCTTTGGCGGTTGAATCGCTTGCGGAAAACATGGAAGCGAAATTACGCAAAGATTGCGAATCCAGAGGACAGAGCATCTCTATGCGCTTCAGCCCCGGTTATTGCAATTGGCCTATCGAAGAGCAATTCAAACTTAAAAAGATCCTAGATTTTGCTAAGGCGGATGTATCCCTTACCGAGAGCTGTATGATGATACCGCGAAAATCGATCTCCGCGGTAGTAGGTATGGGCCCAAAAGGCGTATTCTCTAAGACAAAATCTCAGTGTGTTATCTGCGACAAAAAGGATTGCGATTATCGTAGGGTTGGCTCTAGGTGACCTTTACCTGATTTTGCTGCGGATTGGAATTTTCCTTCTTAAGCAACTCTTCCCAATGCTTATCGGTTATAGCCTGTATCTCGTCTAATAGAGGTTTATTCTCAGGTTTCAATAAATGCCTGAATCGACCTTGGAGTTTTATCCATTCCGCTATAGGTTTCTTCTCTTTTGGTTTGTACGTAATTTTATATACGCCATTGACTACCTCGAATAGCGGCCAGACGCAGGACTCTGCTGCCAAGCGGCCCATTTCACAAGTAAGCTCCGGATCGTAAGACCATCCTAACCGACATGGCTGAAATACATTGATGAACTTCGGGCCCTCCATTGAAAGAGCCTTCTCCACCTTAGACGTAAGATCGCGCCAATTGCCAGCTATAGACTGGGCAACATACGGCATCTTATGGGCAACCATTATCTCTGTGAGATCTTTTCTAAGCTGCTCTTTCCCCTGCTTCACTTTACCCACAGGCGCTGTTGTGGTATCAGCACCTTTTGGCGTGGCGCCGGAACGCTGAACGCCTGTATTCATATAGGCTTCGTTATTGTAACATACGTATAGAATATTATGGCCGCGTTCTACCGCGCCGGACAAGGATTGCAGGCCTATATCGTATGTCCCGCCGTCCCCGCCGAACGCTATAAAATTCACCTTCTTATCATATTTGCCCTGCCTCGTCCAAGATTTGTAAAGGGCCTCGACGCCGCTTATTGTTGCTGCCGCGTTCTCAAAAGCGCTGTGTATAAAAGGCACGTTCCATGCCGTGTAAGGAAATATCGTCGAAACTACTTCGAGGCATCCTGTGGCGTTTGCGACAACAGTATTAGGCCCTGCCACCATCAGGACCTGCTTTGCGATCATGGCTGCGCCGCAGCCAGCGCAGGCGCGGTGCCCGCCCGTAAATAGATCTTTATTGCCTTTAGCTAAATCTTTTAAGTTTGCCATTTATTCCCTAACGCCCAAATAAATTATCTTATCCAACTTCTTACCTTTTAAAGATTCGATAAGGTCGCGATATATGCCCTCTATGTCATCTAATTTTATTTCGCGGCCGCCCAGCCCGTATATGTAATTTAACAGTATCTTATTCAAGCCCTTATCGAACAACGCTGCCTTTATCTCTAGACAAAGAGGCCCCTCTTGGCCGTTCATTGAATCCGACCTGTCCATAACCGCTATAGCTTTTAATCCTTTAAGGGCCTCGGCCAACTCTTCCTTCGGGAACGGCCTGAATACCCTTTGTTTCAATAGCCCTACTTTAAGACCTTTGGATCGCAGGTCGTCTACAACAACCTTGGCGGTGCCCGCGGTTGAACCCATGGCGACTATCGCGCAGTCGGCATCATTTAACTGATATCTTTCAAACAGATCATATGGCCGGCCGAATTTATTACCAAAATCTTTACCCACATCCACTATTATAGATTTTGAATCCCTCATAGCCTCGATCTCTTGCCTCTTATGCTCGAAATAGTAATCTGTCAGATCCAGGGCCCCTACGGTGATCGGCTTATCAAGTTTTAGGAGATAGTATTCCGGCTTATATTCCCCGACAAATTTTTTCA
>Ga0315284_10012391_pt1 | contig 12138 bp, 12 predicted proteins | sample YL17G09_16_MG_FD_203696 | JGI IMG/M metagenome (GOLD analysis project Ga0315284, IMG submission 203696) | Sediment microbial communities from Yellowstone Lake, YNP, Wyoming, USA - YL17G09_16 | ecosystem: Environmental > Aquatic > Freshwater > Lake > Sediment | place: USA: Wyoming | collected...
ACTAAAAATTCCTCAACTACATTCCAAATATTATACTCTCTATAATACAATTACTCTTCTCCGTGAGAAAGCACGAGAAACCTATAATAGAGTGCGTCTAGAACGTTATAACTACTACACAGGAAAGGCACCAGCAGAGGTCTATGTAGAGGATCCATTTCCGTATAAGGTAAGAGAGAAAGATGCCATAGAGAGGTATATGAGTGCCGATGAGAGATTGTCCAAAATAGACTTGAAGATAAGATACTATGACATTATGCTTAAATTTTTAGAGGAGATCATTAAGACAGTTTCTAACCGAACTTATCAAATCAAGAATGCTTTGGAGTGGCACAAGTTTCAATCTGGATTCAATTGAGGCAGAAATGCCTCTTTTTATTGAAATAAATACCTATAACTGATATTTTATGAATGAGTCATTTGATTATATCAAAAAAGAATGAAGTATATCTGTATATTCAGGCAGAACCTCACATTTATTACGAACTAGCAGATCAGTTCACATTTGAGGTTCCTAATGCAAAATTCAGTCCTCAGTATAAAAACAAATACTGGGATGGAAAAATTCGTTTATTTAATACACAAACTGGTGAGATTTATATTGGACTTTTAGACAGAATCATTCGATTCTGTGAGGATCACGAATACACATACGAATTTGCAGACAATAAGTTCTATGGACTCCCCTTTGAGATAAATGAGGGAATCTCAAAGGAAGGTGTGAAAGATTACATGACTGCAATCAGTAGACACGCCCCACGCGACTATCAAGTTGAGGGAGTATACGACGCTTTAAAACATAATCGAAAATTATTGATATCTCCAACTGCTTCTGGAAAGTCGTTGATGATATATTCTGTTGCGAGATATTATGTTGAGAAACAGCAAAATATTCTGATAGTTGTCCCAACAACTTCCCTTGTAGAACAAATGTATAAAGATTTTGCAAGTTATGGGTTTGATGTTGGTTCATACTGCCACAAGATATACGCTGGTAAGGAACGAGAAACTGATTCCCAAGTTATTATTACCACCTGGCAAAGTATTTACAAATTGCCCAAGCAGTATTTTTCCAGATTTAATGTAGTCGTAGGTGATGAAGCACACCAATTTAAATCCAAGTCATTAATATCTATAATGACGAAACTTTGTGATGCAAAATATCGTTTTGGATTCACTGGAACACTAGATGGAAGTCAAACTCACAAGTGGGTATTGGAAGGATTATTTGGACCCTCTTATAAGATTATTAATACAGATGAACTGATGAAGAAGGGTCATCTAGCAAAATTAGATATCAAAATACTTTTATTGAAACACCCACCGAATCGATTTGAAGTATTTGAGGATGAAGTTCAATATATTATTAATCATCAGAAACGCAATAACTTTATCAAAAATCTTACATTAGATTTAAAAGGAAATACCCTTGTTCTATTTTCAAGAGTAGAAACTCACGGACAACCTTTATATGAGTTAATAAATAATAGTAAGGTTGATGATCGTCACGTTTTCTTCATTCATGGTGGAGTGGAAACTGATGAAAGGGAAAGAGTTCGTGAGATAACCGAGAAAGAATCAAACGCAATTATCGTGGCATCTTATGGGACTTTTTCTACCGGCATCAATATTCGTAATCTACATAATGTTGTGTTTGCGTCACCATCAAAATCGAGAATTAGAAATCTTCAATCTATCGGAAGAGTACTCAGAAAGGGTGAAAACAAAGTAAAAGCAACTCTATATGATATTGCCGATGATATCAGTTATAAATCAAGAAAGAATTATACACTCAATCACTTAATAGAAAGGATTAAGATCTATAACGAAGAAAACTTTAATTATGAAATTGTTAATATACCACTAAAAAACTAATGGGAGAAGATTTCTATTGTATATTAAAACTAGTGTCGGGTGAGGAGATTCTATCGATAATCTCTGTGGATGATAATGATGGAGATCCTATTGTAGTGCTTCAAAATCCTGTAATTATGGAATTGTTTGATAAAAAAGAAAAATGCTATGTAAAAGTAAGACCTTGGATGGAATTACCTAATGATGATTTTTTTATGATAAAATTAGATAAGATAATCACAATGACTGAGACTACCGATAGAAACCTCATTGATGTCTATACAAAATATTTAAATGATGATGGTAGTATTGATGTTTATAAACCTAGTGGTGAAGTAAAACTATCAAACGATATGGGTTATATATCCTCAGTAGAAGATGCTCGTAAGAAACTTGAAGAGTTATATAAAGGTATTAAAGAAAGCTAGTACTTATCTTTAACCGGGACAAACCTAGTCTATATGCAATTTAACAACTTGTCAAGCCCCCTAATGTGTGGTATAATTAACTTAACTTATTAATGGATAAATGAGACCACCATGGCAAAAAAGAAATCAGAGCATTATGTAAACAATAAAGAATTGTTAGAAGCAATGATAGTGTATCGCAGTAAAGTTGCGAAAGCACGGGAAAAGTTCATTGAGAAATATGATATTGACCCACCAAAGTCAGGACCTTGGGAAGGAAAACCCAGGATTCCCAACTATCTAGGTGAATGCTTCTTAAAGATTGCAACTCATTTATCCTATAAACCAAACTTTGTTAATTATATGTTCCGTGAGGATATGATTTCTGATGGGATTGAGAATTGTGTTCAGTACATTCATAATTTTAATCCAGAGAAGTCCCAGAACCCTTTTGCATACTTCACTCAAATTATTCACTATGCGTTTCTGCGTAGAATTCAAAAGGAAAAGAAGCAATTAGAGATTAAAAATAAAATCATTGAACGGACTGGATTTGATGAGGTTATGGTGATAGATGACAACTTGCTTTCTGGGAACAATAGTGAATACAATAGTATGAAAGATAATATACAATATAGAAATAATAATCGATGACTTTTAGATATTATTTTTATAAATAGTATCGTGGTAATAAAAAATAAAATGAATATTCTTTATAAAATAACATACCTTCCTCATCTAAAAAATCAAACTCCACCGTATTACTATGTTGGATCAAAATATAATTATGATAAAAAATATTTTGGATCTCCATCATCTAAACAAAAAGATTGGTATAGTGAGGATCTTACTATTTGTAAGTGGTGGAAACAAAAAATAAAAAATAATAACGATGATTTTTATTTGGAAATTATATCAGAATATGATGAAATATCTCCCAATCAATTAGTTGAGGAGGAGAAAAAAATTCATATGGAATTGAATGTTAAAAATAGTAAGGAATATTTTAATAAATCTGTGGCAACTTCTGGGTGGGTATCTGTTCCAAGAACAGATGATACAAAGAAAAAAATAAGTGAGATTACCAAAAATTATTGGGATAAAAATAGTCAAAAAGCATTAGAAAGAAGAAATGAATTGAGTGAAAGAAATAGAAAAATAAAATCTAAAGAATTGAAAGAAAAATGGAAAAATCCAACTGATAAAATGTTGGATAATTATGAAAGATTTGTCAATATGGCAAAAAGTCAAAAAAGGGGCAAGGATAAATCTAAAAGGAAACAAAGGACCACCCAAAAAATTTTTTGTTGTGGTATAATATATGAAGATGCCGTTGAAGCAAGTAAAGTCCTCGGTATAAATCCAGTCAATATTCGTCGCAGATGTAGATTGGAACAATATACTGATTGGTATTATTTGGAATAAAATTATGAAAATTGCTATTATTACAGACACACATTGGTCAGCAAGGAAAGCTTCTAAAAATTTACATAATCATTTTCAACTTTTTTATGATAATGTCTTTTTTCCTGCCCTAGAAGAGCACGGGATAAAGACAGTCATTCATATGGGTGATGCTTTTGATAATCGTAAAAGTATTGATTTTTGGGGATTGGATTGGACAAGAAGAGTTGTATTGGAACCTCTTAGAAAATATGAGGTTCATATGATTGTGGGTAACCACGATATATTTCTACGCAATTCTACTGAAATTAATGCCCCACAACTTCTCCTAAAAGATTATCCAAATATCAAAACTTATAGTTCTCCAACAAATACAAAGGTTGGTGGAATTGATATGACTTTCATTCCTTGGATTTGTAGTGAGAATCATGAAGAAACGATGAATGTCATTAAGAAATCCAAGGCAAAAGTTGCAATGGGGCACCTAGAACTTCAAGGTTTTCGTGTAAACCGCAATCTAATTATGGAGGACCATGGACTGGATTCAAATATTTTTTCAAAGTTCACAAAGGTATTTTCTGGTCATTACCACACTCGTTCTGATAATGGACGCATCTTCTATCTTGGCAATCCTTATGAGATGTATTGGACAGATGTGAATGATACTCGTGGATTTCATATCTTTGATACAGAAACCCTCATTCATACTCCAATCAATAATCCTTATAAATTATTCTATAATCTTTATTATGAGGATACTCCTTATCAGACATTTGATACTCGGGAGTATGAGAATAAAATTGTAAAGATTATTGTTCGTAAAAAAACAAAGGCAAAGGATTTTGAAAAGTTTGTAGATAAATTATATACAGCAGGAATTCAAGATCTTAAAATTATTGAGAACTTTGAGATACAAGAAAGTGAAGATTTTCAAGTTGATGAAGAAGAGAATACTCTTTCAATTCTGAATCGTTATATTGATGAGTCCGAAGTTCAGTTTGATAAGAACATCATTAAGGGAATCCTACAAAATCTTTATAAAGAGGCTTGCGAAGTTGAATAATGTTTCTTCTTACACTTAAAGACCAGAAAGGGGACGGTGCATTTGCCGTCCAAGACAAATATGGAGAAAAAGTCTTATTTCTCTTTGAGGAAGAGGATGATGCAACTCGTTATGCCTTGATGGTAGAAGACCAAGAAGAAAAGGAAATGGAAGTTGTAGAAGTAGATGATGAGCTTGCCATAAAGACTTGTAGGATGTACAATTATAAGTATGCCGTGATTAAACCCGAAGACATCGTAATTCCTCCTAAGAATGATAACCTTTAAAAAAATTAAATGGAAGAACTTTCTTTCTACCGGCAATAACTGGACTGAGATAGACTTTCAAAAGAATCAAACCAACCTGATTGTTGGTACGAATGGTGCTGGTAAATCCACTGTGTTGGATGCCTTAACTTTTGTATTGTTCAATCGTCCATTTCGTAAGATTAACAAACCACAACTTCCTAACAGCATCAACGAAAAAGATTGTCTGGTAGAGATTGAGTTTTCTGTGAATAGTCGTGAGTATTTGGTTCGTCGTGGAATCAAACCAAATGTTTTTGATATTGAAGTAAATGGAAAGCAACTTCATAAGGAAGCAGATGATCGTGCAAATCAAAAAATCCTAGAAGAGAATATTCTAAAAGTCAATTATAAGTCTTTTACACAGATTGTGATTTTGGGTTCTAGTAATTTTGTCCCCTTTATGCAACTTACTACGGCACATCGTCGTGAGGTCATTGAGGACTTGTTGGATATTCGCATCTTCTCCTCGATGAATAATTTGATTAAGGAAAAGATTCGTCAGCAAAAGGAACAGATTAAATCTCTGGACTTTAAGAAAGAATCTCTTAAAGATAAACTTCAAATGCAGAAGAACTTTATTGAGCAGTTGGAAAGTCGTGGAAAGGATAATATTAATACTAACAAGCAAAAGATTACTAATTTGATTGGTGAAGTTGATGCTTATATGCTTCAAAATTCAATCACCGAAGAAAGTATCTTTGGGTATACAAAAGAGCAGGAAGAAGTTATTGGTGCAACTGATAAACTGAGAAAGTTGGGTAACCTTAAAGGTAAAATCTCCCAGAAAGTATCTACAATTACCAAAGAGCACAAGTTCTTCACAGAAAATACGGTCTGCCCTACCTGCACTCAAACAATTGAAGAAGAGTTTCGGTTAAATAGAATTACTGACGCTCAAAATAGTGCTAAGGAACTTCAACAAGGTTATAAAGACCTTGAAGGAACCATAAAACTGGAAGAGGAGAGAGAGCGTCAATTTATTGCTCTATCTAAGGAGATTACGAAACTCAACAATGACATTTCTCAAAACAATACTAGGATTTCATCTAACCAACGACAGGTTAGGGATTTGGAAAGTGAAATTCAAACACTTACCGAACAACTTGAAAACAAAAATACTGAGCACGAAAAGTTAGAGGAGTTTCAAACCAATCTTCAAAAAGTCTTTGAGGATTTGGGAACCAAAAAGGAAGAGATCGTTCATTATGATTTTGCATATTCTCTTCTCAAAGATGATGGTGTAAAAACCAAAATTATCAAAAAATATCTTCCCTTCATCAATCAACAGGTGAATCGTTATTTGCAGATGATGGATTTCTATATTAATTTCCAACTCGATGGCGAGTTTAATGAGAGCATTAAGTCACCCATTCACGAGAACTTCTCTTATAGTTCTTTTAGTGAAGGTGAGAAAGCCCGTATAGACCTTGCTTTGATTTTTGCTTGGAGGGAAGTAGCAAGAGTTAAAAACTCTGTGAATTGTAATATTCTTTTGTTTGATGAAGTTTTTGACTCTTCTCTTGATGGATTTGGTGCTGATGAGTTTCTTAAAATTATTAAATATGTCGTTAAGGATACTAATGTATTCGTAATTTCCCATAAATCTGGGTTAGAAGAAAAGTTTGAATCAACACTTAAATTTGAAAAGAAAGGTGGATTCTCATATAAGACGGAGTATTAGATTTATAAATAATTATATCAAATACTTCGTCCAATATGATAATAGGATATATCTATCAAATTAAAAATATTGTTAATGGTAAGTTTTATATTGGTAAAACTGAAAAAACTATTAAGTATAGATTTTCAACTCATATGTCTGCTGGAAAGAATCCAAAAGATTATTTTCATAATGCCGTTAAAAAATATGGTAGGGAAAACTTTAAGATTGAAATTGTAAAATATGTTTATGAGGATGATGATATTAATGAATTGGAAAAACATTATATTGGATGGTTAAAACCACAATATAATTTAAAGGAGGGTGGTGAAGGTGGAAGACACAATCCACAAACTATAGAGAAATTAAAAAATTGGAAAAAAACTGAAGAGCATAAGAAAAAATTAAGTGAGGCAAGAATGGGAGTAAAACCACTAATTACTCCAGAAAGAAATGAAAAAATATCTAAAAAATTAAAGGGTAGAAATAATTGGTCTAAAGGTAGAAAGTGGTGGAATAATGGTGAAGTTAGTGTTTTATCTTTTGAGCAACCAGATGGATTTGTAAAAGGTAGAATTGAAAAACATAAGAGTGGATTGAAGAAGGGTCTAGATGTTGGATATAAAATGAACTTATCTGAGGAGGAAATACAAAGAAGAAAAACTCATATGTTGGAAATACGAAATGAGTATTGGGACAATAAATAAAGTGGCACACTCCCTCCGCACGGGGGAGGATTCTCGTATAAAATAGAATCATAAGCACAAGACCGATGCAAGTTCCAAACAGATACCATCATTCCAAGAAGGAGCAGAAACGGACACTCAAACCGCAGGCACTCCGTCAAGCAAAGGCACGACTTAAAGCCTTTAAGAATAGTCACACTACCTCCCCCAAAAAGGGAGGTTCTTTTTTATAAATAATTGAAAAGTATTTGTAAAGATGAACTCACAAGAACTTCGTGCCCTCCAAGAAGCATATTTGGATGTTTATGATGAAGGTTATAAAGATTTAGATTTAGGGAAGAAACTCCGAATGACTGGTAAAGCATATAGATTGCGCGGACAGGCTGAAAGAGATGTAAAAGATGCAGCTAGAAGATCTGGTGCAGATTCAACAGAAACTCAAGTAGCACTTCATAAAGGAGTTAAAAAATTACAAAGATCACAAAAAATTTCTAATACGATAACATCACATAGTCCAGAAGCAGCAAAAGCAAAGGAAGCATCAAATAGATCTCCAATTAAAGTCCAAAGAAGTGGTAATAGAGTAACAATTGCTATGAAAAGAGAACAAGTAGACCTCTACGACATTATCCTCTCACACCTTCTTGATGAAGGTTATGCTGATACTGAGCAAGCAGCAGAAGCAATTATGGTGAATATGAGTGAAGATTGGAGAGAGAGTATTGTTGAAGCAAAGGTAGATAAAAAACTTCCAGAACATGAAAGGTCTGGTGCCAGACTTGATAGATATGATAATCCAAGTGGTGCTTTGGCATTGGGTGGTGGACAACAAAGGGCACGTAGAGAAGAGCATGGGGAAAGAAGAGGTAAGAAAAAATAGGACCACTTTCCAAACTGGCAACACCATTCCAAGAAGGAGCAGAAACGGACACTCAAACCGCAGGCACTCCGTCAAGCAAAGGCACGACTTAAGGCATTCAAGAATAAGCACTCTGAAAAGAGTGTTTTTTTTTATAAATAATTGAAAAGTAGTTGTAAGATGAACTCACAAGAACTTCGTGCCCTTCAAGAAGCATATATGGATGTTTATGAACTTGATGAAGATGGATGGCAACCTCCTACTCAAAAAAAAGCAGATAAAATGATGAAACAGGCATCAAAACTTCATCGCACTGCTTCTGAAAGAGGTGAGCCTGGTAATCCAGAAGCTGAGAAAAAGCATACACAGGCATCTAAGATATATTTTATGTCTCGTAGAATGTCTGATAAAGCAACAGCAAGAGACAAGGAAGCAGCAAGAAAAGAGTTTGTTAAAGAAGATCTCTACGACATCATTCTATCACACCTTCTTGATGAAGGATATGCCGACACTCAAGAACAAGCAGAAGTCATTATGGTCAATATGAGTGAGGATTGGAGAGAAAGTATTTGTGAGGCAACAGTTCTTGATGAAGGTGAAAAACCATTTCCTTATGAAAAGGTTAAAGAAAAGCAAGTAGCACTTCGAGATAAAGGTTCTGCTGGTCTTGACCGCAGAATGAAGATGGGACTGGCAGTTCGTCGTGCTAAAGAAGCAGGTAAAAAAGGTGGGTCTCAACAAGATGCTGGAAAGGATTGGTATCACGGTAAGTGATTTAGACCACTTTCCAAACTGTCCACTGGGGGGTCGCAAGACCTCCTTTTTTTGTATAATAGGTGCATAAGAAAAAAAACTAATGCCCGTCAATCACGAAGTCAAAGGAATGCTTGCTAAATGTCTTGCGATGGAGGACATCATAATTGAGCACAAGAAAGTTGAGACTGCCTGCTTTAATGTCCATACTCGGTGTCTAACTTTACCGATGTGGGAAAAAGCTAGTGATAATATTTACACGATGTTGGTTTTACACGAAATATCCCATGCGCTTTGGACCCCCGATGAGGATTGGATTAAGGAACGCAAAATACCACCACAATTCCTAAACATAGTAGAAGACGCACGGGTGGAAAAACTTTGTAAAAGGAAGTATCCCGGTTCTCCAAAATCTTTTTATGGTGGATATAAAGAACTGAGTGATGAGGATTTCTTTCAGTTGGGTGATGAAGATATTTCAACTTATAATCTTGCCGACCGAGCAAATCTTTATTTTAAAGTTGGTAATTTCCTTTCTCTGGATTTTACAGTAGAAGAGCAGAATATTATCAATCAGATTGGTGATGCAGAAACTTTTGCTGACGCGCTAGATGCTGCTGAGGTTCTCTATAAGTATTGTAAGCAAAAGCAGCAGGAAGAAACCAAAGTCAATCTAGATTCTCACGAAAGTCAGCAATCTGGTTCTGGAAGTACTTCTGCCTCTGATTTTGCTAACCAAGAAGAAGGTGAGAATGAGGCAGAAACTGAACCTGGTGATGATTCGACCCAAAGTGGTGGTGAATCTGAAACTACACAAGGTGAGATGGGTGGTGAAGATTTTGAACCAGAAGTTAAGACTGCACAATCCTTAGAAGATGCACTCAAAGATCTTGTAACTCAGGATGGTTATGAAAATACTTATGTTGAGATTCCTAAACTGAATGTAAAGCAAATCATTATAAGTAATACTGAGATTCATAATCAGTGTAAGCAATCTTGGCAATCTTATTATGATAATAATGATTCTATTGAAATTTTTGGTGAGGCAGATAAAGACTTCCGTGAGTTCAAACGTTCGGCACAGAAGGAAGTTAATTATTTGGTAAAAGAGTTTGAGTGTCGTAAGGCAGCAGATAGTTATGCACGTGCTACAACTGCTCGCACGGGTGTCCTAGACTGCTCTAAACTGCACACCTACAAATACAACGAAGACCTGTTCCGTAAGGTTACAACACTTGCAAATGGCAAGAATCACGGTCTGGTGTTTGTTTTGGACTGGTCTGGTTCTATGACTCGTGTGATGTTGGATACCATAAAACAACTATTCAATCTCATCTGGTTCTGTAAGAAAGTTAATATTCCCTTTGAGGTTTATGCCTTTACGAATAGCTATCCAATGATTAAGTATGATGAGAATAACAAACCAATTATGCCAGAACCTTCATATCAAAAGAAGGAAGGTATTCTTCGGGTTGAGGAATATTTCTCTCTGCTGAATATGCTTACCAGTAAGACAAATGGTAAGACACTGGAAGACCAGATGTTGAATATCTATCGTATTGCCTGTAATTTTAGTGACCAGCACTATACTAAGTATATTGTTCCTGTTGGATTGGATCTATCTGGTACTCCTCTAAATGAGGCTTTGATTGCACTGCACGAAATTCTGCCTGCTTTCCAAAAAGATAATAATCTTCAAAAAGTCCAGTGTGTAATTTTGACTGATGGTGAAGCAGCACCTTTGAAGTATCATAAAGAGTTCAATCGTCGTTTTGAGGAAGGTCCCTATCTTGGTCTCAATTCTGTTGGAACGAATGGTTTCCTGCGTGACCGTAAGACTGGAAATACTTATTCTTTGAATGTGGAATGGTATGGTTTTACTGATGTTCTGCTTCGTAATCTGCGGGATAAGTTTCCTACCGTTAATTTTATTGGTATGAGGATTTTGGAACCCCGTGATGCTAATAGTTTCATTCGTCGTTATACTGGATATATTGGTGCGGAGTATGATAAGATTACTTCTTGTTGGAAAAAGGAAAAAACCTTCTCCATTAAGAACTCTGGTTACCATACTTACTTCGGTCTTTCTGCAACTGCTTTGGCAAATGATGCAGAGTTTGAGGTTGCCGAAGATGCTACTAAAACTCAAATCAAAACTGCTTTTGTTAAATCTCTTAAATCCAAAAAGATGAATAAGAAAGTTCTGGGCGAGTTTGTGGAATTGGTTGCCTGAATAAATACTCAAAAAGTGTTTATGGATATGCAGTTTCAGGAAGAACTCCTTGATGAAAGGACCTTAATGACAAAGGAAAAATCTGGGAAGTCGGGAACTATGCCTATTCCTGGTGCCGAAGGTGCTGCAAGAAAAGATGTTGCACGTGCCGGATTTCGTAAGAGAGGACCAGTTCAAGAACCTAAAGTTGAAAAGAGTGGTGAAGATGTTCCTGTATGGGTGAGAACTCATAAGTCAAAGGGGGATTATGCTGCTCATACTGCCAAAAAGGCACATAAGGAAGGTGAAAAAGTTAATACTAAAGAATTAAGAAAACAGTTTCATCAAACTGGTGCTACAAAAGATAGTGAAGTTCACGACATTACTGTTGGTTCTCCAAAGAAAAATATTAAGGAACCTGGACAGAAGGCACGTGCATTTGTAAAAACTTTAAAAGATGTTAAGGATAAAATGAAAGACCGTAAGGGTGTTGCTACTAACACTCCTACTGCCATTTCTTCCTCAGGTAAAAAGAGAAAGAGAAGTGATGAAGAGGGTGCTGAACAAAGAGGTAGAATTTATCAAAAACTTGGTATGGGTGAAAGAAATTCAAAAACAGGAGTACAAATGGCTAAACTAGAAGAAGGCAAAACATTTCAAGAGTTTATGATAGAATGTTATTCTATTCAAGAAACTTCTCTTACTCGTGTAATGAGCAAGTCTGAAAAAGGTGGCATGGCAATTCTTTCAGGTCAAAGGGGGGGATAAGTCAAAATCTGAAAACAAAGCACGATCTTCTAGAACCGAAAGAAGAATTAGGGGTGCTGGTCTTCCTGGTCCAACTAGAGTTTCTGGAAGATATACTGAAAATCCAGGAACCCCAGAAGAGAAAAAGGTGGGAGAGAAATCTCACGTGGTTTCTTCTGGCAAAATGGGTAAGAAAACCTTTAAGA
>Ga0315284_10012393_pt1 | contig 12138 bp, 19 predicted proteins | sample YL17G09_16_MG_FD_203696 | JGI IMG/M metagenome (GOLD analysis project Ga0315284, IMG submission 203696) | Sediment microbial communities from Yellowstone Lake, YNP, Wyoming, USA - YL17G09_16 | ecosystem: Environmental > Aquatic > Freshwater > Lake > Sediment | place: USA: Wyoming | collected...
GGATGGGCAAAGGAGCAGAAGGTAATGCCCGGATTCTATCCAATGGGGATATATTATGACAATCCCGATGCGACCTCTCCGAGTGAGTGTCGAAGCGATATCGCGATTACATTCAAAGGAGAGGCGAAAGAAGGGTCTGGCGTCAAGACGAAGAAGATTCCCGCGATGACGGTGGTTACAGTATCTCATAAGGGGCCAGGAAGCGAATTCAAGAACACGTATGCGAAATTGATGACATGGATCGAAGAGAAACGCTACGAAGAGTCTGGTCCTCCAATGGAGATATACTCAAAAAAGCCTGAGGTCGTCGATGGCGTGACAATCCTTTACGCCAAGGTGATGATACCGGTCAAGAAGAAGTAGCTGGCGATGAAAACCTGAGTGATCTGCAATGGGACGTAGGACGGACATCTCGACCTCTTTGATAAAGAGTACGTTCAATCAGCGATTTTTTGTGGCCAGACTCACGAAGGTCCCCTTCTTCGGGAAATTGATCGTCTACGCCTTCTTCGACAAGGATAATATGATCTACTTGCCAAAGGACGACGTAGCGCTCAGATCGCTGGATAAATCCAGAACGATTGCAATGAATGTTGTCGCCAAGCCCCATAATATCGTTCTGCCATCGCATGTCGTTGAGCATTTCATCAATGAGTCCAGATACATCTTCCTCATGGACCGGTGCATGTGCAGAAACGCGAATGAGTGCCAAGACTACCCTGAGGAGTTGGGCTGCATCTTTCTGGGCAGAGGGGTCGTGAGGATTCCTAAGAACATGGGGAGGATCGTCACCAAGGACGAGGCACTAGAACATCTGAAGAGGGCGCGGGAGGCGGGGCTAGTCCACCTGATCGGGAGAAACAAAATAGACAGCATATGGCTAGACACTGGCCCCAAGGAGGACCTCCTTTCTATCTGCAACTGCTGCCCATGCTGTTGTCTTTGGAAGATGATCCCCTACATATCTTCCGAGGTGCGCGATGGGATCAGTCGAATGCCTGGCATTGAGGTGCGGGTGAATCCAGATGCGTGCAAGGGTTGCCGGGCTTGCATCGAAGATCATGTGTGTTTCGTGAAAGCGCTTTCCGTTTTGGATGGAAAATCCCGAATAGACCAAACGTTGTGCAAGGGATGCGGACGTTGCGTGACAATATGTCGCCACAAAGCGATCGAGCTGAGGATCGTTGATTCCGCGTTCCTGGAGAAATCCATCGAGAGAATCGATCCTCTCGTGGATGTCAGGATCGAATGAGGGCCGATGTTCATCCTCTCCTGGACGAACGAGTCATCAGAAGCTTAGGATGCGTAGAACAAGGAACGCAGATCTCGGTTTGATTGAGAATCATGTTCCCCCCGGCCTGGACGGAGAGGCGATATCCATTTTGAAGTCTGTGGTCGTACACCTCTATCCCCCCTGCCGAATTGATGAATCGGGGCGGGTGCAGATACGCTTAAGCCCTTCAACTCCCAAGTGCATCCTCATGGATACACGGGCCTCATCGAATCTGGATATTCATGCTCGGCAGCATTCTTCCTGGGTGGTCACTGCATGAAATGGGTGGATGATGTGGTCGCTGTGGGGAACTGGGCCGACGCCCGCGATGTCGATGGTCTTAGGAGCGAGGGAGTCGATCTCATAGTCGATGCTAGGGCATTGTTCACTCAGAGTCTCCTGCAATTCGACAAGGTTCCTTTGGTCAAAAAGGTCCTCAGGGCCGCCGATCTACTAGTGGCGCTCTCAAGTCTCAAGCCCAAGGTCATGATTCGTTGCTACCATGGAAGAGATAGGTCACCGTTTGTCGCAATGGTCTATGTCAGCAAGAAATATGACATGACGTACAAGGACGCATACGATTTCGTGAGACAGAGTGTGCCTAGAACCGTATATCATTGGGACTGGGTCAAGATGTTAGGATCTTGAGTCAAGTGAACACATAATGAGCCTTGATGGAACTGTCTCGGGTCCAGATCCTTTTGGAACGGGGAAATCATCTGATGTATGCGAGGGCCTTGTCGCTTAGTACATAGCGCAGCCTAGGTCCGACTAAGTAGATCGGCCAGTAACCGAAGATGTCTTGCTTTATGATGTCGTAGATCACCACTGAGTAGTACTTCTTCTTGATCGTTCTGAGCTCCTTGTCCGATTCTCCCTTATAGAGTTCCTTTTTCTTCTCGGACCATGCATCCAGCGGACCTAGGACTTCCTCTCTTAGCTTCTCGATACGCGTGCGCAGCAATCCGGCCGCCATCCTCCTGCTCATCACTCCCTGGAAATGCCGCATTATCACTAGTTGCGCTATGAGGAAGAAGATCAGGATCAGAAAGCCGACGCCTTCCAGCACCTGCGATGTTCTGAATATCTTCAACAATGTGAATCCAGGGAGGAAGATGGCGCCCAACGCAATAATCGTGCTGAACGTCAACAAGGCAACAATGAACATCATCAGTATCATGAACGCCTTCCTTCCATTTGATTGCGCTTCGCCCATTTTCCCTTTGTAGGAGGTGGCGATCCTTGTTATGCCTTGAGCTTGGGGTTCGAGGACTATCATCATGGCATAGAATAACAAAATGAACGCGATCTGTGCCAACACGATCACGGCCAATTGCTCCTCGATCATATGGGACAGGAAGCCTAGGTATATGGCGAAAAACGCGCCCAATCCGAATATCACTGAGAAGCTCAATGCCAAGGGTACCATGCCACCCAGGAATACAGTGAGTCCTATTTCCACAGCCAGGCGTTTCTTTTTCCAAAGAAGCTTGATAGCAAGCCATCTGTCGTCCATGTCCATGTTTAGTAGTATACCCTTCTCTTCCGGTCTGGCCCGCTTGGTCGTTGTCGGTATGAGGATGATCACGAAGTTGTACGAGTATAGGAGAAGGCCAACGATCAGCCAGAGGAGGAAGACATGGCTTTGCAGGAGGACCAAGACAGTTGTGATGGCTATGAGAATGACTGCAAGAAGGTGTCCCTGATAGTCTGGTCTACGCGACAAGCTCATCTTCTGGAGCATCGTCTCCTCAGAAGCTATCTCATCCGCGACTTCCTTTCTGAAAGCGGCGATGTCCTCAGTTGTTTGATCTGTCCCGTCGCTCGCTTTCAAAGCTATTCCACCTCTGTAGGTGAAGAGAGCAACGCCTTCTAAACGTTGCCATAGTGACTAGCGTTCTTCATTGAAGGATTCTTGAGGGTCCTGGAAGCTCTTTCATCTGACCTGGTCACCTTGTCACAGGGAAAGATGCAAAAAGATATTTAGACCGTGCTAGGTTAGTCTCCTCGGTCTTGGAATGGAGAAGAAAGAGAAGATGGCCTCGGTCTTACGTCTGGTTGGTGGCAAACCAGAGAATGTGGAGAAGATAGTTGATGAGTTGGACAAGTTCCTGGGTAATCTGAATGCCGAACTTGAGGATTGGAAGATTTCTATGGAAGAGTATGGCGACGGAACGCGGGTCTTCGCCAGGTTTCAGATTCTGATCAGGAAGTAGGTGCATCCTTTGTCCGGTCCCGAGAACGATGAAGCTGAGAGGAAGGGTAATGCTGCGAAAGAGAAGGAATGCGATCGCGCCCTCATGTGCCCGGAGGAATGGGTGGATCCAGCAGGTCGGACGGTCATCCACGAATACCACAAGGAAGGTCTTCCTGAGCACATGGCCGGAATAGAATCCGACCTCGATTCTTTTGAACAATACTGGAGAAAAAAAGGTGCTATCAACGTTAACAGCGAGTATCACAAAGAGGGAGCTCCTTACGTGGAGAGACCGTCGAATTGGGACGGTCATAGGCCCCGATTGGGAGAGGTTCCACAGGAATTGGCTGAGGAGAAGGGCCAGCTCGAGTCGGACAGAGTGGGAAAGGTCAGTGCCTCAGGCACTGATGAGAACAAAAGAGGCGGGTCGGAGGGGATTGTTCCCACGCCAGAGAAGAAAGGGACCGGAAGGCCCCCCGGTCGCATCGAGCGTCCTATCGATCTGAGCACTCTAGAGATCATCACATATGCGCTGTTCAGGGTCGTCTTTGGCGGCGGAGTGAGGATCCCCATCAAACGCGAAGGGATGGTCGACGTTGACATCACGGTGAAAGGCAAAGAGGTCACGGTGAATACCAATCAGATGTACTTCGCTCCACCTGAATTGACGGTCTGGCACATCGTCTACATGCACAAGGGCAAGCCGGTGATCGAATTCGGTCGTGGGGTCAAAAAGGGTATGAAGATACATCGCTTGCGCGCTCTGCTCCTGGTGTTTGAGCTCTGGATGGGCAGTCGGAGAGGAAGACCGATTCAAGCTCTCCCGCTCGTGGAATATGACGGGGTCAAGAGCAGGGAGACCGAGACCGATGAGCGATGATGCTGAAGGCCAGCATATTCGAGCTCACCGCGAATTCTTCAGGGACGTGTTGGAGGGAGTCCACAAGGTAATGGCAGAGAGATTCCGACTCTCTGATGTCACCATAAGACCAATCGGTTCTGGGGGCTCCCGACTGTCGATTCCCGTGGTGATCCAAGGCTCGAATGAGAAAGGTCAAGAAGTTCGCTATTTCGGCAAGATCATGGGTAGCAGCGACCTTCTGACCGCCCGCACCATTCAGTTCTTCAAGAACGTCTTTCTGCAGGTGAACTCGATGGATCCCATGTTCGAAGTCACCAAATCTGCCGAGGACATGGCGAGGCACCAGCACGAGATGCTCGTGGCGATCAACAAACTTGGCATTCCGACGGCAAAACCCTATGGATTCTATCCCCTGAACGCGGATATTTGGTTGTTGGTGGCCGAGTACCTCGACGCTCACCCGATCTCTTCGATCGAGGATCTATCGTCAGAGAATTTGGACGCGGTCTTCGGGTACCTGAAGCGGATGCACGACAACGGCATCTTTCATGGAGATATAAAACCCGACAACCTCATGCTCGGAGATGTGGTGTACATCGTAGACGTGGGTCATTTCATGAAGGACGTGCCCACGGCCCAGAAGAAAGCATACGATCTGGCCTGCCAGATAGCCTCATTCTTGGATTACTTGCCTCCAGATGAAATAGTCGGCATAGCCAGAAGACATTACTCTGGCAAGGAGTTGCAAGCAGCCGCTGAGTATATTGATCTCGTTCAGAGCCGCATGGACATCAATTTCGACGACGAGACAAAGAAAAGCTTGCTCCGCCTCATGAGGAGCAAGACAAGATTGCGAGGATCGAAGAAGAGCCTCGGTCGATCTTAGTCGTTCTTTGGGATTTTGGTCCTCTTGATCAGGGCGGTGGCATGGATCTCCACACGCATTCCTTCCTTGGTCTCCTCAATGGAGAACTTCCACTGTTCGAGCGTCGCCTGCATATCCCTGAACATCTTCTTGAGATCTCGACCCTTCTCATCCAAAACCTCTTTGATATCTTTTTCAGCCATGATCAGTCAACCTTTGAGTGAAATCAATGAGAACTGATGATAGATAAAGATTGGCATAGTTGTTGATCCAGATGGAATGCCAGCCTGACAGACAAACACTGGCGATAGGAGGGCGATTGCGATGATCATAACCAAACACTATGAACAGATCCCCTTTACTCGTATTGTCCGTATACCTCAATCGTGATTGGTGCTATCATTCCACTTCTCAAATATACAATTTCCACGGCCCAAGAACCTCCGTGTGGGCCATATGATATCACTTATCGCCGTCTGAGAATCCTACACTCTCCTCCTGTGTCGTCAGAACCGTCCGAACTGTCAGGGAATGCAGAACGCGGGCGTCGGGATTTGAACCCGAGCATATCTAGACATTCTTTTTCTGATTTCAAACAAAAAGGAAGAAAAGGTTTGATCGACTCTATTCGAGCAGTTTTGCAGCCTCTTCTCTCGAAACAGCCACGAGGGTCTCAGTCTTGGCGATATCGCCGAGACCAATCATAGCCTTCATTGCTGTCTTCTCGTCAGGCGCTTCGAATATCCCGATCGTGTCGTACCTGCCGAGCAACCAGTACATGGCCTTGAACTTGACGCCTTCCTTTGCTATCTTCTCGACATACTTGTTCACTTCATTGACTGATTCCTTCGTTAGTTTCTTCTTGAATTTACCGAGTACTACGAACATCATGCCTACACCTCCCGAAAGAAACAGTGGGTACGAAGGTATTAGGTCTTTTTGGTGCAGCGGCCAGGCCACGTACCATGACGTATCCAGACACTATTCTTCTGATCTCAATACTGGAGAACCAACGTCCGACAATCCTTGCACCGAAATCCATCAATCTTGACCTCTCCACCCCAGCTGGCCTTTCTGAGTCTTTCTGTTTCCTTGTTGTCCTTCGTGTACCAATCGACCCCGAATCCAAGTGCCTTCGCCTGCCAGAGTGAGAATCCAGAATAGGTCCAACCACTTACATAACCTGGTTCCATCTCCTTTCCACACTTCGGGCAGATCATTATTCGTTCTCCGAGCCATACTCGATCACAGCCAGTTCACAGTCCGAACAATGATGGCCAGGAACATGAAAATAGGCTCCTAAGACTCCTCGCCCCAATACGACTCTCTTCCGACCGACAGTGGCTTGGTACTTTTCCAGACCAGAAAACCAACGCAAAGCACCCTGGAGATAGCCACCGGCATCCACTTCCAGGATCCCCTTCTCCATTTCCTTTCCGCACTTCGGACTGATCATTCCAACATCCCCAAATAATCATTCTCCTTGGAGATTGAAATAACTTGGGTATGCGGGCGTCGGGATTTGAACCCGAATATATCTAGATAATCTTTTTCTGATTTCAGATCCTCACTTTTTCAGCTCAACTTTTGCTCTTTCGATCCAGTGCTGTGCCTTTAAGGAGCCTGGAATACTCATCGGGTCCCACTTGGAATGCCATTTCTCCTCCAGTTTCTTGAGCTCAGGATCCTCTTTCATCGCCTTGCACATTTTGTCGTATGTTTCACGGTCTTCGTATTCATCAATCACCATCCACGTCTCTTCATCTGGATTCGCCTCTTTCTCAGCAGATTGAAGAATCCGTGACCTTGTGTGGTAGAATTTGCCGGAGTGGGATTTCTGTTCATCAAGGATTTTTTTCCACAACTCAAGGTGCTTCTTGCTGAATTCCTTACGGATGCGCAACTGAGCTACTTCATAGAACATGTTCTTCCCTCCTCGTTTGTTTTCATCGGGACCTTTGTTCTTAAGATTTCCTAAGGTCAGAATCGACGAACATCGTACCCTTTCCCTATCCGCCGTCAGAATCGTCAGAAATGTCGGAGTGGGTCCGTCCAGATTTGAACTGGAGTCACCAGCACCCCAAGCTGGAAGGATTCCAAGCTACCCCACGGACCCAAATCGAAAAGGGGTGGAAGTGGTTTCAACCGAGGGGGATGATCTCGTCGATCAGATTCGAATGTGCGATGATCATCCTTCTGCAGCAGTACCTCTTTAAGCCGAGGTCATCGAGCACTTGTTTCGGGTCTTCTCCAAGCTGCACCCTCTTGACGAAGGTCTGGTAAGATGAACCGATGACCTTCCCGCAAGTGAAACATCTCACTGGTATTATCATGTCTTCACCTGTACGACTTCTGCCGCTTCTTCCTCGCGCCTCTGCCCAACGGTTTCTTCGGTAGCTTCCTGCGCGGATCGCTTATGAGCAGTGAGCGGTCATACTGCTTGAACATCCTTGCCAAGTCCTCGTCCTTGTAGAACTGGACAAGCGCCTTCGCGATCGCAGTTCTCGAAGCTTCCGCCTGTCCCATGACGCCTCCTCCCTGAACATTGACGTCGATATTGACCCCTGATGCCTTCTCAGGAGCAAGGCCCAACGGTTCCATTATCTTGGCACGAGCCAGTTCAGGAGTGTAGATGTCTATCGGTACGCTGTTTATCCTGACCTTCCCGTCTCCCTTCCTTATGACGGCTCTCGCCACCGCCGACTTGCGCTTTCCAGTAGTATTGATGACATCAACCATGATCTCACCGCACCTTTGAACCTAGGTAGCCGGACACATCGCCCAATCTTACATACTTGTCTGTTCTGGGTCTGATCGCCACTTCCACCTTCTCAAGTTTTGCCGAGGAGTACTCCTTCGGGATCCCAACGTACACCTTCAGTCTCTTGTAGGCTTCCCTTCCACTCGGGGTCTTGAACGGGATCATCCCCTTAACCGACTTCTTGAGGATGAGGTCGGCCCTCCTCGGGTAGAACGGTCCCCTCATGATCTTGCCTCGGTCCTTCTTCTGCTTGTATTCGGCAAAGACCATCTCCCTCTTCCCTGTGATGATCGCCCTCTCTGCGTTGACAATGATTATCTCTTCCCCTTTCAGAATCCTCTCAGCGACCTTGCTAGAGAGCCTCCCCATGACATGTCCATCAGCGTCAATGACGGCCATCAGATCACCCCATGATCGTTACGCCGCTACCATCCGGTGCTTCCTGGACGAGCTGTGCGATTGTCAAACTCTTGCCTCCCGCATCCTCGATCTTCTTGCGGGCTGATCCCGAGAACTTGTATGCCGCGACCGTGAGCTTCTTGTTCAAGTCACCGGCTCCGAGGACCTTTCCAGGGACGACGATGACGTCGCCCTCCTGAGTGTACCTCTCCAACTTGCTCAGGTTCACCTCGGACCAGTTCTTGCTGGACCTCTCCAATCGCCGCGCAATGTCTCGCCAGATTCCGACACCCTTCTCCCTGGACTCTCTCTTCAGAGATTCTATGAGGAAGACCAGGTTCGGGTCCGTCTTCTTTATCTTCTTCATGTTCTGACTCTCCCGACATCGGGTGAAAGGCTCTAATAGGAAGGTCTTTAATAAAGCTTTCCTAGAACTTGAGAATGATTCGACAGACATCTGGACCGTTCGATATATGATAGTATCGGGCGCGGCGCGGTCGTGCTATCTTCCCACAAAGATGATCGGTTTGAGGGCTTCGGTCCGAATCGGTGCGATGCTCAAGAACCTCATGACTTTTCTGTCAAGAATACGATAATCCAGATGTTCGATTTTCATTCGTTGCTGATAGCCATTATATAATACATTGTTCATAGTGTCGTCCTACCTGGAGTTACTAGATGATCCGATTTGGTCCAGCAGGCATACCTCTTTCTTGCAAAGGCAGAACTCTGAAAGATGGCATTGAAGACGTTCACAACCTTGGTCTGAGCGCCATGGAGATACAGATGGTCAGAGTCAACATTGTCGATCGGTCGCCTGATGAGGAGGAGGTCGGACTCACTCCTTTGCAGGTCGAAGGCGATCTCATCGTCGCGATTGGGCGGAAGAGAGGAAAGAAGGATATCAGAATCACCGACCCTTCTGAGAAGATCAAGGAGGAGGACACGCTCATCACCTTGTCTTCAGGATTGGTACAGAACTACTCAGAGCTCAAGGCCCTCGGCCAGATGGGAGAGGAATTGGACGTCGAGCTTTCGATGCATACTCCTTATTACATGGACCTGTCCACGAACACCGAGCTGACAGAGAAGAGCATGAACAGCATCAGGTGGGCGGGCAGGATGACGCAACAGATGAAAGGCAGGATCGTCGTCACGCACATGGGATTGTATGGAGACCTAGGCAAGAAGAAGACGAAGACGAACATAACGAACAACATCAGCACGATCATGGACTGGTGGAAGGAAGACGGGCTGAAGCCTGTTCTGGGGTTGGAGACAAGTGGCCGCCAGGAGGTGTTCGGCAGTCTGGATGAGATCCTTGACATATGCGACGATGTGAAAGGGCCGGTTCCGGTCGTCAACTTCGCCCACTTCCATGCCAGAGAGAACGGCACTCTGAGGGAACCGTCTGATTTCGCTGACGTCTTCGATAGGACAAAGAGCTACGTGAAGCATGTCAATTGCACCCATTTCGCCGGCGTAGAGCACGATGAAGGCAACGAGAAGAGGGTCACCCCGATAAAGAAGGGGGATCTGAGGTTCGAGCCACTTGCGGAGTTTCTGGTGGAGGAGATGCCTGGAGTGACGATCATTTCGTCTTCTCCTCTTCTTGAGCATGATGCGATGTACATGAAGGTGATATTCGAGCGAGTCCTGATGAAGAAGGTCACGAAAGAGACCAAGACGAAGAAGGTGGACAGAGATAGAGAGGACTAGGACCGATGAGAGAGACCTCAAATTACATCCTTAAGGAGATACAGGAAGTCCTGGCACGAGTCGACGAGGCTGTCGTCGACGAAATGGTCGACTCTATCATCAAGGCCAAGAAAGTTTTTATCTATGGTGTTGGAAGGTCCGGTCTCGTCGGGAAAGCATTCGCCGTCAGACTGGTCCAGATGGGATTGGATGTGCATTTCATCGGAGAGACCACTACCCCGATAGTCGGGGCGACCGATGTGGTCATCATAATCTCGAACACCGGGGAGACGATGTCGGCGGTGCAGACCGCCAATATCGTGAGGAGAGTCGGGGCGAAAGTCATCTCGGTGACGTCGAACATGCATTCGAAGCTCTCCCAGGCCTCGAGTCTCGCGCTGGAGCTCACAACGGTCAAAGACGATCAGCGTCGTAGAATGACTCCCCTCGGGACTCTGTTCGAGGATTCGACCTTCGTGCTCTTCGATTCGATGGTCCCTGTGATGATGAACAAGCTCGGACAGACCGAGGCTTCACTGCGGAGACGCCATGCGATCTGGGTCTGAACGCACGACTCTCTTTCTAATGGTCGTGCCGTGGTAGGGATTCTCGAACTCATCCCAATAGATCGCGAAATCTCTTGTTCTGATGATCCCGTCTTTCAAGAAGTAGACCTCTATCTCCCTATTGACCGGATCGATTACAAGGGCATTGTGATAGGACTGGTTGAACAAGTTCTTCTGCGTATCAATGTCCGTCGAGGACATGAAACATTCATGACCGGGATGGGAGTGGTACCAGCCGATGATAACGTATTTGAATCCGGCTTCATCCAGTGAGGCGAAGAGCTTCTCAAAAGCTTCCCTTTGGAACTTCACGTGAACCGACGAGGCTTCCAGGTCCGTCGTAACGACATCTCTGACCATGGAGTACGTCATCTCATCGTGTGTGTATACTCTGCCAAGCATCAGTCCCATGACCTCTCTCTTTCTATCGACACATCTGGTCGCGTGGTTGCGGATCTTCTCCTCTGCGATCTTCGAAATGTAGAGCTCGAAACCTTTTCCATTCTCATCCTTGTATCTCTGTAAGGCGTCCTCTTTGAGCCATTTGTGCGCTGTTCTTCTCTCTGATGGAGGAGGAAGGCGTTTGTCGATCCTGATCTCTTCACCTCCCAGTACCGATGGTGGCTTCATCTAGCTCTCACCACCTTCGGTTGCGGGGAGCATACCATGGGTGGGATTCTCTGATGTCCATTATTGAAGTGATCCGCTGCGGCAGTGCAGCTCTCTGTTCCGAACGGGCTTCGAGGGTTGGGGTTCAAAAGGAGCGATTCTATGCACTTGATGAAAGATAGCAACGTTGAGTTGAAGTTCCACTCCTCGAGTAGCTTCGTGCAGAGATGTCCGCCGTCTTCCGGCATCATGATGTTCGGATGGAATATCGGGGTCCTCCAGATGACGAGCGGTTTCTCAAAGGGATAGTCTCTTGTCACGATAATAGAGAAACTGTGGTTGTGTTTCATGACTATCTTACCATCATGCTTGACACACCCTGGTATCTTCACCAGCCCGATCTCAATGTCCACGGGGAATCTTGACAGATTCTCTTCCAATGTGTTTACAGGATGCCTGAGATACCTGGAGCATATTGTGAGTTCGTTCCTCAGTCTAGAGACGAGTATGTCTATCGGAAGGGACATTCCTTAGCCACCCTCGGGGTCAGGGATCAGCTCGAGCTCGTCCTGATTGACGAGGCCACAATCCGCAACCGACTGTTGCCCCCTCAGCAGCTTCTTTCCTCTTCTGAGCACGTAAGCTCCAGCATCCTTCTCCCAGTAGCCCGCAGCTCCTTCGATTATCTCCTCCACTGTGTTCTCTCCCTCAAGTTCCATGTCCACTGTGGCACCGCTCTCGGCGTTCCTGACCTTGACTCTCAACGGCATGTCATCACTTCGGGAAGAGAAGTCCATCCTTCGTTAAAGGTTTCCACCACAGTTAGTCATGGTGATTCTCAGAATGAGATAATACTGGATTTTTTCGGCGAAGTATCAGCGGTCATCTGAAGGATGCATGGGACATTG
>Ga0315284_10012394_pt1 | contig 12138 bp, 18 predicted proteins | sample YL17G09_16_MG_FD_203696 | JGI IMG/M metagenome (GOLD analysis project Ga0315284, IMG submission 203696) | Sediment microbial communities from Yellowstone Lake, YNP, Wyoming, USA - YL17G09_16 | ecosystem: Environmental > Aquatic > Freshwater > Lake > Sediment | place: USA: Wyoming | collected...
TCACCCTCACCCTCCCCTCCATGATACTTCACAATAAATTCCGCCATTTCTTCAAAACACTTCTTGTTCGCATTCTTAAATTCAACCAGCATATCAAGTCGCCCTGGTCGCTTAAAAACATCCGTTAATACATCAAAATGATTCGTGCTCATGATACAAATGATTCTATTTTTTCTCGCCAAACCATCCAAAGTGTTTAAAATCGTACTCATAGTAATATTTTTGCCCCCCACTCCACTTCCACTCCCCCCCCCGCCCCCGCCCCCGCCCCCGCCACCTGATTGGAACAATACGTCAATATCTTCCATAACCAATAGTGAATTTTTATTTAGACCACTAATTAATTTTTTGAATACTTCATCAGTAATATTGAGCGAAAATGAAATCAAAAATATATTCATATCATATTTCCCCGCAATTGCGTTTATAAAACTAGTTTTCCCATTCCCAGGTGGTCCATGGAATAAATAATTTCTTTTGTATGGATGCCCAAAATATAAATAATCCTTCTCACTCTCAAAAAAAACATCCAAATCACCCAAAATCTCATTTTTCCCCCCGATAAAAACAGTATCAACCTCTCTTTTAGGGTTCTTAAATAGGTAATCCCAGAATCCTTTTTGATTGGGTCCATACACTTTAATATGGTTTTTCTCTTTAGTATTTATATGATTGTATACTTCCTCCATAAATTTCCGTATATCGCAATCATTTCCATAAATAGTTACCCATCGATTTGGAATTAATTGATGACCCACCACATAAATTTTTTCACTATACTTTATTTCTACAATAATCTCATCCATTTCTCCAATAGTCCACCTACCCTCTCCTAAATTGTAGGCAATCTCTTCGCCCTTCATCGGATAAGACTCACCATCAATCTCATGTAAATCACATACACGCCGTATAACCCTTTCTCCGCCGTCATCTCGAAGCACTTTCCAATCATCGAGCTTCCCAGTGTTGGGAAAGGCATCCGCCCTATATAGCTTCAAGCTAGCATAATTGATGACTTCATCTTGAATACCGGCGTCTTCAATAACAATATGGTGTGACATTTTTGCATATAATTTCTTATAATAAAAACTTTAAGTCGCCTATTTCTAAAAATAATTTTATATTACTTAAATATGAGTTCCGAGAGTCAATTGGTGGTTCCAAAAAAGCAATTGTCATTAGAGCTATCAAAAACAATAGATATGTCCAATGACGCAGTTTATTCCGCAGGTAAACATGTTAAAAAATATAAGAGACGCATAAATGATACGATTGACAAAATGGAGGGTATTTTAGAAAAGGAGACCGAGACGGAGAGAAAAGAGGTTGAACGCGCCCTTCAAAAATTGCAGACAAAAGTAGAAGAAGTCAAAGAACAAAAATCCTATAAAACATTTGAGAAAGATTTACACGCCCTAGAGACAAAATTAAACATAACCATGGAGAAGGTATTTGAGCAATATTCCCGGTGTATACGAAAGATATGTGAATGTTACCCAGACTCCAAAATACGTGCCCAACAATTAAATGAATTTCACGAGGTATTGGGGGATGCCTTTTTGACGAAAGATGAGAGAAAGATTATTTCACTTATAAAATCCAGGATTAGCCAGATGCCCACAACTGGGCAAAAAATGTTGGAAATTTAAGTTATCCTTAGTTATATTATTTATAAGAGTTAAGATTATAAATAATAAATTAAAAGTTATCCTTAAATGCTTGGTTTTATCCATTTAACTATTACTGAACTAACAAAAGGATTATATGGAGAAGCAGTATTTGCATCTGTAGCAATACCTGTAAACTCAACTATTACATTTTTTTTGCAAGATGATGGTGTAAAAATAAAAGTCCTAAGATCTGGAAAATTAGATACCACATAAAAGTCACATGCTTTATTATTTTTTTTGAATACACCAATCGCTTTAAATCCTGAATATATTCCTTCATTATCTAAAATTTGTCCTGTTACAAATTCATTTTGTTGTGAAATTACTTTGAATTGTAATGAAGTTTCACTATTATAAGTTTTGCCATCTAAAGTTAGATTTAAATTTTTAGCTTCCCATTGCCATATTCCTTGCTTTACAATAGGATATTTCATATAATAACAAAATATTATTTTTATTATAATTATCAGAAAAATTTTTTACTCTATCTTAGAACGCAAGAATTATAGATATATTCATTTTACACACTTGATTAACTCGCCAAATGTATATCTCCGCCCCTTCAAAACGGCATTTATTATTTTCCGCTCATGCCCAAGTTTGATGATTCTTTTATTTTTATCAACCCACCCAGAAAATGGGCTCCGCGCCAATATATCGTCAATCACTTCCCGCAATTTACGCAGTGTTTCATCCTTTAAGACTACCCCACTTCGGATTCGGTGCATTGCAATACCCAAAACAAAATCCAGGTCATTCCAAGCTACGACATCAGAGAGATACCCTTTGATGTCATCATCAATCTGTTTTGGGCTGTTTTCGTTCACATAATCCCAAACTTCATCATAGCAATAGCTATCATAGCCCCATCGGTATTCCATTCTTTAAATACTCCCAAATTTTTCAGTAAAAAAAATCATTTTTTCAATCGTATTCACCATCAGAAGAATCAAAGCAAATCCCAGAAAAAACTTCTATATCCTCCTCATTGGGAACGTGGTCATATAATGACCACTTTTCAACCCCATTTTTTGTTAAATATACTTCAATTTCCTCAAAACTCATTATATTATTTTCCAATTTAGGATAATAATCAATTTCATCGTCTGGCTTCAAAAATAATGCATAACGTTGCATATGAGAAATATACTATTATTTTTCACATAATTAAACAAATTGAGCAACAATAATTTTTATTGCTATCAACATTTTCTCCATTTTCAACAGAATAATTCCCATTATTTTTTATTTTAACTTCATCCCTAAATCCTTCAATATTCCGGAATAAATTAGGGTTCATTTTATAGTCTTCTAGGACTATTTCAGCCATTTTTTTATAAATTGCGCCAGTCATACCTGGTTTTTTAGCATCTACTTCAATATAATATGCGTTATATTTTTTACATAATTCATTCATTTTCTCATAATTTAGATTGTAACTATATTCAAAAATATTACCAACAACTATTATAGAACAATATGATTTACGATAATCTAAATATAAACGTATCCAGTTTTCTATTGAAATAACTGAATCACTCTCATTTAGATTACAAACTATAAATGCACCAACACAACTACTAAAGTAAGATTTTACAATATTTAAATAATTGATATTACCTGATGTATCCCATATATGCATTTTAATAGTATTATGATTCCACATTACATTTTCTGTAATAAGGTCTATGCCAATTGTAGGCTCTGATTTTTGAGAATATCCAGTTAATATTGTAGATTTACCTATTCCAGAGTTTCCAAGAATAATCGTTTTTAAGAAATAATCAAACATAATATATCAGATTTTTTTTCTATTTTTTATTATAATAAATAATTTATGATTCACTTTGCTTTAGTTCAATTATCAAAAAAACACACCGAAATTTTTGGGTCATTTATTGAAATAATACAATTTTATAAATGGGAATTTACCATATATTATGATAAGGATAATGACCCATATACATTTTTAAATTATTATAGTAAACTTTTCGAAACTTCATTAAATATTCTTCCTACCGCGCAACTACAAAATAATTACAATAAATATGACTATTTTATTTTTACAACAAGTGCCGATGCACAAAATATTCCAGAATATCTTAAAACACCAAAAATGTCTAATCGATGCATTTATGTTAATCATCAGGCATCTTTTTCTCTTCCATTTATGAAAAAAAATATTCAAGTGTCACCAGTAATTCAAATAAAAGATGATACAAAATTATTGTCATGTATTGTCCCATTTTATCGTAAGTATAATAAATTGCATTCAAATTATAATTCATATAATTTAGCGATTATAGGAGCAATAAGACTACATCAGAAAGATAAAGATTTATCATTATTATTAGATTTACTAAGAAATCCTAACCTTAAAATTAATATATATATATTTATGCGTAAAATGGATTGGAGAGTTATATCCAATCGTAATAAATTTTTGAGACAGCATCCAAATATTAAATTTTTTCCTGGATTATCTACGGATAAAATGATTGAAAAACTCAAGGAAGTCAAATTTATACTTCCACTTACACAAAAAGATGGATGGTTCTATTGGCAGAGATTAACGGGAACAATTCCCCTTTCAATTAATTTGAATATTCCGCTTATTATGGATAAAAAATTGGCAAAAATATATAATTTGGAAGATTGTGGGCTTTTATATGAAAATAAAATATCTGAAATATTGGATCAAATTGTTTCAATTTCAGAGGAAAAATATTATAAATTAATTGAAAATATTGTTATCTATAAGAAAAAACAAGTATCTATTCAACGGAAAAGATTTCTAAATCTGTGTATTGCAAAATAGGCAATTATTGCCAATAATCATCATCATCTCCTCTATTCTTTTGAAACATGAACTCATCATCGATGAAATCATCTTCTTCATCAATTGGTCCTCTGCTGCCACCACTTGCTTTGTTTGTTTTGAGCAAACTAGGTGAACGAATCGGAGGAGGAGATGGGATTTGAGCAACTGATTTTGCAATTTCAAGACTGCTTTTGCCACTGCTCCAAAAGCCTGTTTTTTGAACTGGACTAAATGAACTTCCCAAAGAAGGGAAATCATTTTTTTCCTCAACAAAAACAGCACTTGGTGCAGTAATCATTGCTGCCCCTTTGAATTTGGATTTTTTTGGCAGTACAACTTTGAATTCTTCATCATCTTTCACATTTTTAGAAAAAGACTCTACTGTCACTGTGGCTACAGGTTCTGTAGCCTTGATGACAACAAGTTTTTTCGCTTTTGATGCAACAAGTTTCTCAGCCACTGGGGCTTCAGATTCTGTAGCCTTGATGACAACAGGTTTCTCAGCCACTGGGGCTTCAGATTCTGTAGCCTTGATGACAATAGGTTTCTCAGCCACTGGGGCTACAGAATCTGTAGCCTTGATGACAACAAGTTTCTCAGCCACTGGGGCAACAGTTTTCTTCGCATTTGATGCAAAAGTTTTTGTAGCCTTGATGACAATAGGTTTCTCAGCCACTGGGGCTACAGATTCTGTAGCCTTGATGACAATGGATTTCTCAGCCACTGGGGCAACAGGTTTCTTCGCCTTTGATGCAAAAGTTTCTGTAGCCTTGATGACAACAGGTTCTTCAGCCACTGGGGCAAGAGTCTGAGACAGTATTTCAATTTCTTGGTGTAATTTTTGGTCATTCAATAATAAAAGAGCAAGTTTGATTTGCTCAAATGCACTTTGCAGTAATTTAAGCGCTTGCTCTTGATTTTGTTGAGGAGCAACCACAATTGGGTTGGGTTCCTCAATTTCAATTTCTAAAGGTAATTGGTTAAGCTCAGCATCAAAAACATCAATTTCTTGAATCTCTAATTGAGAACCGACATCTTCTTCTTCGTCATCTTCAACCATTGCTGGTTGAGATGATGTTTCGGAGATATCCGATGTAATTTGAGCTTGAGCTCGGAATAGGGCTTTTTGTTCCCTTTCACGGGTTAAAAAATCTTTATCAGCTTGTGGGAGCATTTTATTTTTTTGATAGTTAATAATCTAATATAAAAATCATGTAAATAATTTATCAATTTTTTCTAATATATTGTATGGAATATCTGAAAGACTTTTTGAATGAGCCCCAAAAAAATGCTATTTCTAATTATAAATATATTCCAGATACAAAAATACATGCTTATAAAATGAAAAAAGGCGATTATATAAAATTTATGCTTAAAGAAAATTATCAATTTATGGAGGGTGGTATTATTATGAATATTAACCAATATCCCATTATTACTATAAAATCATATCAACCAAACCAACAAAATTATTCAATAGATTTAACAAAAATCTATGTATTTCATAAGAAAAATAGTAAAAATCAGACTCGCCGAGAGTATTTTGAAGAATATCTTAAGAATCTTTCAAAAACTCCCTCAAAATAATAAAAATATATATTTATATTATGAAAACCTATATTTTATATCAAAATGGTAAATTAATAATGAAAGAGAAACAAGAGAAACAAGAGAATAAAAATAAAAATAAAATATCAAAAATTACACCACCAAATTTAAAAAAAAAATCTCAACCTATTCTACAACAACCCATTCAAAAAGAACGGTCATTAGTTGCACCACCATTAACAGAATCTCTTAAAAATACACATACGCCTATATCTCAAAAATCCTTAAAGTCAATTCATCCACTGCAAAAACAATCGGGTGGTAAAAAGATAAAAGCGAGTGAATTACAATTGGACCTATTCTCGAAATTGTGTAAAATAATTAATATTGATAGTACCAACCCAATAGGCAATGATATTCCATTTGAAAAATTGCAAGATAATAATGTCATAAAAAAACTCTATGATATTCAAGAAAAATTAAAAGATGTATTCCCAAGCAGTAAATTAACAGCTTTACACAATAATGCACTGAAAAAACAATCATTTCCAGGGGTAAATATTGTGAGACAGATTTTCAAAGAAATGGGTTATAAATTAAGACCAATAAATACATCAGAAGGATATATTGGTAAAAAGAAAATATTGCGTCGAGTCTATCATATTGATAAATTATAATTTTTCTACTTCATCCACATCTTCTATTTTTTTAATAGTAATTTTGGATTCACCTTCCTCTTCAGTCACTCTAATTTCTTTTTCTGTTTCTAATATTTTGCTAGCTTTTAGCTCAGGCTCAATCTTTACTGGTGTAGATACTACAATCTCCGATACCACCTTTTGCTCATTTACTTCTTCTACTTCTTCTTTCGGTGGCTCCTTTGGTCGCTTCCACATCAAAAATAAGAATCCTGCTAAATCCACTGTGACTAACATAACTAAATTTCTAGTGTAATTGGGAATATCCATGCCCGTAAATCTAACAGTCAAATACAGTAATCCAAAAATAAGAACAGTTATCAAAATTGCTAATATTTTTCGGAATCCAAAAGAGCCAATATTATATCTAGAGAATAAATTAAATAATATATGACTAATCATTAGATTACTCAAATATATTATAAATCCATATTTTCCTCGTTACTCTTTTTTGGAGAATGTCCGCCTTAAATTAACTTTCTCTTCAATTTCACGATTTCCAAGTAAAAATTCAGTGATTTCCTCACTTCTTTTCGCGTTATTCAAATATGTCGATAATTTCCCCACTAAAAATTCCCGATTTATTGGCTTCTTATGAATAGATATGGAATATTTTAATTTACCATTATTTGTATTGCAGTCTTCTATGCTATGCTTCGACATAAAATCAATAATTTCCGGTGTAATTGACTTCTTTTGTTCATTTAATTCTTTTTCCGCTTTTTTCAATTCTCGGATATTGTCATCTATTGTCAGCCATTTATGCACTAATTTTTTAAATTCTTCAACTTCAAATTCAGGTAATTGAGCCATATATTTAAAAATATTTTTATTTTGATAAAAATATTTTTAAATAAGGAAATTAGAAAAGTATTTTCTAATTTACCATAAAAAATATTTTTATTTTTTAAAAATATTTTTATTTTCTTATTTTCACCCTATCCTTTTCTTTCTTTTCATTAAAAACATACTTATCTTCCCCACTTTCGACATATTTGTAATATTTATTCTGACTAATTGACAAATGGTCCGCCGTTATATCAGTCAATTTTTCTTTTACTATCATCCCATCTTCATTGCTATAATATACTGATTTTATCCCATATAATTGCATATAATAAATGCAAGTATTGCATGGCTTACTATTTACTAAATCCCCCATTTGATTCACTCGTATAACAAACATCTCCAATTTCTTTCGCAAACAGCGATGTATTTTATTACTATTTGATACTAAATTCTTTTGATTCTCGTAAAAGATACGATTTTTTTCTCCTACCCATCATCGTGTAATGCGAATCATTCATAAAACTCCTCAAACCATATGCATTATTCATATTAAAATAATTATTCAACACGTGCATCTCCGCATGACACGATAAAATCAATTTATTGGCGTTACAACTTCGTAAATGGTTATGTCCCAAAGACATCATTTTGCCTCCACTCAGCAACATTGCTGAATGCTTGCTAACCATATTACTCAATTCACTTTGCGGAATCAATTGTTCCAAAATACGCTGAATCTTACTACTCGGGGTGCTCATTTTAATGGTCTTAGTATGTTTTTTTTAAGCCCAAATCCACAAAAAAATGATTATTTTTATTTCTAATTTTCAATAATCTTAAAAATGGAAGAATTATTTGGGATAACACCGATTGAAACAAAAAAATACGATGGTTCCAGTTTTCCTCCACTTGTGAATGAAATTCTCCGAAAATACAAAAATAAAGCATTTTTCGGTGGAGGTTCACTCCTTCATGATGCTTTCTTCAAAGATGAACACTGGTCCACAAGAATTGATTATGATATTTGGTGTCAGGAAATTATTTATCAAAATATATTGTCCGACATTGAAGCAAAAAGTCTACATAAAATTCATCATTCAAAGTATGATCACAAATATTATCAAATGTTCAATATTAAAGAAATAACTGAATTTACTTTTGAAATCGACAGAAAAGAATATATCCTTCAATTCATTAATATTGGAGTCAACTTTTTTTCAGTGATTAACAAAATTGACTTTACATTTAATACGGTTTTCTACAATGGAGAAGATATAATCTTTTTCAAAACAACTGAAGCCGATATTCTCCAAAAACGCGGCGATTTGCTAGTTGATGTGATTACAAATAAATGCCCATGTGAAGAATGCAAGAACAAAAAAGTATCCCAGAAACAGATTAGTCGGATCTCCAAATACAGAGCAAGAGGATTCGAAATAAATAACTTCTGTCCTTTTTGCACATCCACTGGAAACTATAAAATTATGAATATTCTGCATTTTCAAACATGTGTTCTCAATCTTTTTCATCCATCCTATGCTCTTCAACTTGAGGATGTCCAATTCCAAAAAATTATGGATATTGGGCGCGAATCAACCAATCCAAATGTAATTCTTTGCTGTTTAAACACTATTGCCAGGACATTGCGAATGGATGATTTTTTATCCATTTATCATGAGAAAAAATGTGGCAGTATTTTTGACATAAATTCACGATTATTCAATGACATATTGATTGATTTTGCGATTAATGGGCAATACACATTTTTCAAATTATTCTTTGATTTGCTGAAAAAGAAAATACGCATTACTAACATGCCAATTCAAATATTATTCAGAAAGGCGTGTGCATATAATTGCATCAATATTGCGCTGTATATTTCATCGCATTCGCCAAGATATGAATTATCTATTTTCGAAGACAGAATATATGGACATAATATTTTGACTGTTTTTGAACATTATTTGAAATACAAGAATATTCAAGTCATTTTGAATGAATACCCGGGTATTACGCTTGTGGATAAAGAAGAGGGCGAAGAATCAATTTGTTCGATTTGCAAGGAAAATCAAAGCAATATAAGATTACAGTGCGGACACCGTTTTTGTGATTGTATTTTCAGTTATTTTGTGACAAGTTTTAGTATGAAGTGCGGAATTTGTCGGTCAGGAATATAGATTATTCATTAGAATCATGTTCGTAAGTAATATTTAAATCATTAAATGCTTTTATAATTTCAGCTTGTATTTGTTCAAAATTTGGAAAATTATCTGCAATTTCAATTCCCCAATCATGAATTAAAAACTTTCCACTCAATTCTTGTCTAGCGTTATTAAAATTAAGCTTTTTAGCGCGGTGAAAAGTATGATTTTTTGGGTCTGTAGGAGCCTGTACCGTAAATCTTCCTTTAAATATTTCTTTTAATTGTCCTTCAAATATTTTGCCTTTACTACTATCTTTATACCAATAATTATACATCTTAAAATTACCACCCCTCATTTTATTATTCTTAAGTAATTTCGCCACAGGCTTATACCTTATTACGCGCCCCTTCAATTGGTTTCTTTAGTTTCTCCATGTATCCAGTATACATCCCATAAACCTTTTTAATAGACGCTTGGGTGGTTTCCCGCATATAAAATTCAACTTTTCTATTCTTGTCGTCAGCACATAATTTTGAGACTGCTTTTCTTGCGGCAGATGATGGACTAGAAGATGCGTATGACCCTTGCTCTTTCTTTCCAATAACAGCCGTAAAATGGCGTTTTGAAGATGACATATTACTATATATTTATAATTTATTTTTCAGAAGAGGGTCTATTGACTCTCCCCCAAAATTTTTCCAAATATCTCCCCAATCCGCTCGTCATTCTCCTCAAAATCCTCGTTCACGTCAATCACTTTAACGTTTAAACTCGGATTTCCGATGAGTAATTCCTCGTGGTATTGGTGCAATGATTGCAAATATTCTAAAGTAATGGACGCCTCTTCCGGGCGATTTCTTTTCTTCACACGTTCATACGAAGTTTCAGGTGAACACCGCAAATAAATCATGGCGTCCGGCAAGACATTAAAAGCCTCTGAGAGCCATTTATACCACGCGCCGTATACTTGCCATTCAATCAGATTCATTCTGCCTTCATCCTTCAATTTTTTGGCGAAAATGTAATGGTCACTAATGATGCTTCTTTCGACAATATTGATTTTTGTCTCATCCTTTTCCCGATTATTCTTTTCAATTCTAGTTTTCAAGGCGTTCATTTGGAATGAGAATGCATATTCAGGGATATTCTTGTAGAATAATTCTAGAATATTCTGATTCCCCTTACTTTCATCAACCATTGCTTGCCAATCATCTAAAGGTTCGCCAATGACATTGATAAGTTCTGGATATCTTTTAATTAATTCTCGAAGAAGAGTCGATTTTCCGGCTCCAATATTTGCTTCAATGCTGATCCACATTTTGTATAATATATAAAATGAAGGTTTTTTTAATTCACTTTTTTTTAGTATCTTTTGCACGAATACCAGTTGAATACGTAACAGAAGCAACTTGATCTTTTTTAGAAGGATCAGTTCCAGCTTCAATATTAATCCCATCAATTTTATAAACAATATTATTTTTTATACAAACAGGAGTATAAATAATTATATCATTATCATTATCATTTTGAATAAAATATAGATCCCATCCAGATTTGCAATTAAATTTCCAAACTCCTAAATAGGTTAGTGCTCCACCAGCTTTAGATGAAACAAACCGTCCATTTTGTTCAATAATAACTGAATTATAAGTTTTTGTTACGGGAGTATAAATTGTTTGTTGTCCATCTATAACTGACGTCTCAGTAAAATTCCAATTTCCCGCAATACTTGGAGGATTTAGATTTCTCATAATATATATAATATTTTAAAAAAATCTAAAAATACTTCGTCATTTTGACTGAATCTATCCCAAAACCTCCAGCCTCAAATCCACAGCATAATATGATAAAAATTATCTTATCTAAAGCAACTATCGAAGGAACAGATAAAATTTAGTTTATCTTGAATATAAACTAAATTTTATTCTTTGAGTCTTTATCCCCCATATCCGGGAGCGAGCCCCCGGACCCCCATTTTATTAGATATTAGGGGCTTGTTGTTTAAGGGCTAGATCCTTTTTGTATGGGGCTACAAGAGCATGGGGCTGCAAGAGCATGGGGCTGCAAGAGCATGGGGCTGCAAGAGCATGGGGCTGCAAGAGCATGGGGCTGCAAGAGCATGGGGCTACAAGAGCATGGGGCTGCAAGAGCATGGGGCTACAAGAGCATGGGGCTGCAAGAGCATGGGGCTACAAGAGCATGGGGCTACAAGAGCATGGGGCTGCAAGAGCATGGGGCTACAAGAGCATGGGGCTGCAAGAGCATGGGGCTGCAAGAGCATGGGGCTGCAAGAGCATGGGGCTGCAAGAGCATGGAGCTGCAAGAGCATGGGGCTGCAAGAGCATGGGGCTTCAAGAGCATGGGGCTGCAAGAGCATGGGGCTGCAAGAGCATGGGGCTGCAAGAGCATGGGGCTGCAAGAGCATGGGGCTGCAAGAGCATGGGGCTGCAAGAGCATGGGGCTGCAAG
>Ga0315284_10012396_pt1 | contig 12138 bp, 12 predicted proteins | sample YL17G09_16_MG_FD_203696 | JGI IMG/M metagenome (GOLD analysis project Ga0315284, IMG submission 203696) | Sediment microbial communities from Yellowstone Lake, YNP, Wyoming, USA - YL17G09_16 | ecosystem: Environmental > Aquatic > Freshwater > Lake > Sediment | place: USA: Wyoming | collected...
GGCCGCATCCTGTCCGCGTTAAATCGGAGCAATTACTTTACCGAGAAGCGGTTCCACCCTGAGCCTATATATCAGTACCACCCATTATTCAGGGATTTTTTACTTTCCCGGGCAAAAGAGAATTTTCCGCGGGCCGAGTTATCGATTTTATTCCGTCGGGCCGCCATTCTTCTGGAAAAGGATGGCCAGGCGGGGGCTGCGGTTCCCCTCCTTCGTGAGGCCGGCGATGGGGAGGGGATGGTTCGTCTGATCCTCCGGCATGCTCGTTTCATGGTGGAACAGGGAAGAAACCGTTCCCTCGAAGAATGGTTAAACGGCCTTCCCCAGGGGCTTCTTGAGAATCACCCCTGGCTCCTCTACTGGATGGGCGAATGTCGACAACCCTTCGATCCGGCCTTCGCCCGTCCTTTTTTTGAGAAAGCTTTTGAAAGATTCAGAAACCAGTCAGATGCCGCGGGGGCATTCATGGCCTGGTCCGGCATTGTCTCCTCCATCCTGTCGGCCTTTGAGAACTATAAATCTCTCGATCGATGGATTTCCGTCCTTGAAAACCTCCTGCATGATTTCCGGGAATTCCCGTCGGAGGAAGTCGGGGCCCTGGTGACCTGCAATATGATGGGTGCCCTGGTGGTCCGGCAGCCCCACCATCCGGATGTGGAGGCCTGGGCGCAAAGAGCCTTGGAGGCCGCGGAAAGGCAGGCCAACATTTCCTTTCAACTGCAGACTTTCATCCGCCTGGCCATCTATCGAACGTACATAGGCGATACGCAAGAATCGTTGCAGGCGATTCACTCCATACAGCACTTGACCCGATCCCCGGATGCCCCCCCTTTAGCCTTGGTGGCCGCAAAACATGCCGAGGCGATGCATTATAACCAGGCTGGGGAGAGTCATGAAAAATGCCTGAAAGCCGTTTTCGAGTCCCTGGAACTGGCCCGAACGACAGGGGTCCACAGGCTCGATCTGATGGTACTGGGCCAAGGGGTATATAGCGCCCTGAATGCCGGTGATGGGGAGACCGTGGCAAATCTGCTGGATCAGATGGCTGCCTCCTCACAAAGTTTCAAACCCTGGGAAGCCTGCTTCTATCACCTCCTCCGGACCCGAGAAGGCTTGCTCCAGGGCGCTTTCAAACAAGCCTCTCTTCATGCGGAAATGGCCCTGCAATGCAGCGAGGAAGTGGGATCCCCGATCTCCTCTGTCCGGTGTCACCTGGCCACAGCTCATGTTATGCACCAACTGGGAAAACCTCGAAAAGCCGCGGAGTACCTGGCCCGGGCGATGACGATTTCCCGCCGGATTAAAGCGAAAAACTCGGAATTTTGGGCTTTCCTGGCAAAGGCTCTCTTCGCCCTGGAGCAAGGGGAAGAAGCATCCGGATTGACTTCACTCCGGAAAGCCTTGGCCATCGGGCGGGAAGAAGGATATTTTATCACTTTCATCGACCGCCCCTTTGCCATGGCTAGGCTCTGCGTGAAAGCCCTCGAGAAGGGCATCGAGGTTCCCTACGCGCAGGAGCTTATCCGCAGGTGCAAACTGATCCCGGATAAGCCGCCTTTTCATCTGGAAAGCTGGCCATGGCCTTTGAAAATATTTACTCTGGGGGGATTTCAGATATTAAAAGAGGATGATCCTCTCAAGTTCTCCCGAAAGGCCCAGCAGAGGCCCCTCTCCATGCTCAAAGCTCTCATTGCCCTGGGAGGCAAGGAAGTAAGGGAGGACCAGATATCCGATGCCCTTTGGCCGGAGGCCGACGGCGATGTGGCCCATGAATCTTTTGCCACCAATCTTCACCGGCTGCGCAAGCTCATCGGTAACGAAAAGGCCATTCAGCTTCGGGAGGGGCGTCTGACTTTGGATGAAAGGTTCTGCTGGGTCGATGTCTGGGCATTTGAACGCATCCTCGGGCAAGCGGATGTCCGATGGAAGGAAAAATCGAAGGAAAACGCCGTCCTCCTCGTTGAAAAAGCGGTGGATCTGTATAAAGGGCCATTCCTGTTCCGGGAGATCGAGCAGCCCTGGGCCGCAGCCATGAGCGAACGCCTGAGAAGCAAATTTCTGCGCAGTGTGGGCAGGCTGGGTCAATACTGGCAGGAGGCCGGCCAATGGGAAAAGGCTCTGGATTGCTACCAGAAGGGCCTGGAAGTGGAAAACCTCGCCGAAGAATTCTACCAGGGTCTCATGATCTGCCGTCAGCACCTCGGCCTCCGGGCCGAAGCCCTGTCGGTTTACAACCGCTGCAAAAGAGCTCTCATCCAGGCCTTCGGCATTGAACCCTCGTCTAAGACACAAGCCTTAATGGAAAATATCAAAGGCCAGAGTTCAAAGGCCAAATAGATGCTAAGAGCAAGACATAAACCCTAGAGCGCCTCCCCATCTCTGTTCCCCCCTTCTCCGGTCACCTTTTCTTTCGGCCTTTCCCCTGCACCCCGCGCCCTGCACCCTGTACCCCTTTTTTAAACGAATCTGTAACCAATCTGTAACCCCTCCCGCGGGAGTATTCGGCACAAAAGAAAACCATGAATCCCGCGTTCAGGGATTCCATTCGTGAGGATGAGCCCGGATCCATATGGGGGGTGCCATTTTGCCGCAGAGATCTTATTTTGGCAGTTACATCGTCCGCATTTACCGTTTCCAGAGGAACAAGCCCCATGCCCTTCTGGGGGTTGTTGAAGAGGTGGGGAAGAAAGGGAAGAAAGCCTTCACTCATTACGATGAGCTCTGGGAAATCCTGAACTCTTCCAGGGGCCCCAAGTTACAGGAGAAGCCGGCGGCGAAGGATCTTGAAGGAAACCAAGCCCCGGGGAAATGGTCAGCCCTAAAAAGGAGGTGATCAAGGGGAAGGAAGGGGAAGGATAAATGATAAGCGGACATTCAACAAGAAAGAATCCTGATTGAAAAAAGGAGGTTAAGCATGTTTCCCAGCAAAAAAATGATGACAATGGCGGCGGTTTTCTTTGGGTTGTCCCTGTTTATTCCGGTTGCCCAAGCGCAGCAACCCTTCGACATCACAGACTACTTCTATGCGACGGTAACCGTATTGCTCTCGGCCCCCGAATTATCAATCTTTCACTCCGACGTAAAAGGGATCACCCGGGATAATCAGGAGAATAAACTCTTCGACAACATGACATCCTATTGCCTGCGCTCTGGAAAGGTCGTGGCCGGCAGGATGAACTACACCACTTATACGAAGTTCACCGACCCGGATGGAGATTTTATTATCGTTGAGAGCATCGCCCAAGATACCCCCGCAGGAGTTTTTCAAGGGACCTTTACGTTTCTCCACGGAACCGGCAAATGGAAAGGAATCAAGGGCGGCGGCACGAGCAAGACCCTTTTCATGACCCGGGGAAAACAACAGATAAACCCGACCACCTTCCAGGGCTACCTGAGAATGACCGGAACCTTTGAATTGCCGAAGAAGTAGGCCTTTGAATGGGGGTTTGCCAAGGGGACGGTCGATGATGTTCCCTTGGAAAAGGGGCCAAACAATAATATAATCTTTACCGGGTATGTCCTTTGAAAGGGCGGAGCTCGGGCAGCTACCTATCAGCGCTCAAGATAATCTCTAAACGCTCCAGGAAAAAGAGGAGGGCGAGATGTTTTCTTACACAAGAAGATCGGTGCCTGCCGCGACTTTGATATGCGCATCTATTATTCTGGGGGCCCTAACCCCGACGATTCCAGCAGCCCACGCCGAGCAGCCCATTGACATCACCTACTGTTTCTCCCTGGTTGGGACGGTGGTGTCGGAGAATGAAGAAATGAGGGTCACGAGCTTTGACTTCAAGGGAATCGCCCGCAGCAATCTGCCGGACAAGGCCTTCGATAACCTGACCTTCCACGGCGTGGGCGTAGGACGGGTGGTGGCCGGCAAAACCCACAATTACGGTTACATCAAATTCATGAACCCCGACGGGGACTATGTGGTGACCGAAAACCTCCGTGATCTAGGGGATACAGAAGGCACCTGGAAATTTCTGCAGGGTACAGGCAAGTGGAAAGGCATTCAAGGTGGAGGAAAACTCCAGTCCGTCGCCCGCGGCCGGCCAATCCTGAAAGACACGGTGCAAGGCTGCATTCGGATGACGGGAATGTTTGAATTGCCGAAATAGGCATAGAAGACCAGGTCAGCCATTCGGCCGGCCACCGTAAGGGCCAGGGGTTATCCTCCCCTGGCTTTTTATTTTCCAAAAAACTCTCCGAGCGAATGGCGGCTGAAAGTGAGCAAGAATCTTGATTCGAATCGAACTCTATGATAGGGTTCCTGTGGAAAAGCCTCCGGCTTTTTACTCTCAGCCTGAAACGGGTGACTGATCACTGAATACGGAAAGGTCCACTCATGATTCAAATTTTAGGTATTGCGGGAAGCCCGGTAAAGGAAGGCAACACGGAGGCGCTCTTGAAGGAAGTGCTCCGGGTTGCTGCTTCAAACCCTGAAGTTCAAACAGAGGTTTTCAACTTATCCGGCTTGCAGATCACAGGCTGCCAACATTGCAACTGGTGCATCCAGAATCAGACCCCCGAAAAATTCTGCGCCATCTCCGATGGAATGGATAAGATCTATCCTGCCGTGGAGCGCGCCGACGTGATCATCCTGGCCACGCCCGTGCACATCGGTCGGATGTCCGGACTGATGGCCAACATGATCGACCGCATGCGTGTATTTGTTTATGGTAACGCCCATGGGGGGAAACTGAAAGACAAAGTGGGCGGAGCTTTGGTGGTGGCCTTCATCCGCCATGGCGGACTGGAAGCGACTCTCAGTAATCTTAACACAACCTTTGCTCTTTTCAATATGATCTCCGTCGGCCGCGGCGGTCTGGCCCTCACCAGCCTCGACGGCAAAGGAAAGAGGACCAAAGGTGTCCGGCACATGGTCATGGAGGATACTTTCGGTCTTTATACGGCCAAGGAGGTGGTCCAGCGGGCTGTGGAAATTGCCAGGATTATTCAGGCGGGGAAGAAAGCCTTACAAAGTGCCTAAAATGCCTAAAATGTAAAACAAGTGCTGAAGTGCTGAAGTGCTGCAGTACTGCTGTTAAAGAAAATGTTACGGCAGCACAGCAGAACTGCAAAACCGCAGCACTCTTTTTGAAGGAGACAGGAATGTTGAAGATGCTTTTTACCCCCATCAAAGTTGGCCGGATGGAGCTCAAGAACCGCATCGTCATGCCCGCCATGCACTACCTGCCTTCCTGGGACGGAATGGTTCTCCCGCACCATACCGATTTTTTTGTGGAACGGGCCAAAGGGGGTGTGGCCCTGATGATCATCGGGGGCTGCACCATCGACGAATACAGCGGCCCGCCAAACATGCTCAGCATCCGCGAGGAAAAATTCATCCCGGGGTTATCTGAACTCGCTAAAGCAGTTCAGGCTAACGGGGCCAAGGTTGCCGCCCAGCTTTATCATTCCGGGCGTTTCGTCCATTCCTTTCTCATCGGCGGCAAGCAGTCCGTTTCTTCTTCCCCTGTGCGCTCAAAGTTTACTGGCGAGACTCCGCGGGAGCTGAGCATCCCCGAGATCAAGCAGGTCCAGAGGAATTACGCCCTCGCCGCAGGACGTGTAAAAAGAGCGAACTTTGATGCCGTAGAAGTCATCGCCGCAGCCGGGTACCTCATCAGCCAGTTTCTTTCTCCCGTCGTGAACAGGCGAAAGGATGAATACGGTGGAGAATTCCAAAACCGCATGCGCTTCGGCCTGGAGGTAGCTCGAGAAGTTCGTAAGGAGGTGGGCCCTGATTTTCCGATCATCTTCCGTGTGGCTGGGAACGAGTTCATGGAGGGTGGCCTGGAAAACAAGGAGATGCAGATTTTCTGCCGGGAGCTGGAGAAAGTTGGAGTGGATATGATTAACGTCACGGCCGGCTGGCATGAGACCCGTATCCCCCAAATCACCATGGGACTGCCCCGGGGGGCATATACTTACCTGGCCCAAGGAATCAAGCAGGCTGTCTCAATCCCGGTCATGGCCTGCAACCGGATTAACGATCCTCTCCTGGCCGACCAGATCCTCCGGAACGGCCAGGCCGACCTCATTGGGTTTGCCCGCGGTTTGATCGCTGACCCTGAGCTTCCGAACAAAGCCCGCGAGGGACGCTTTGACGAGATCAACTACTGCATCGCCTGCAACCAGGGATGCTTTGATCCCCTCTTTGAACAAACGGCCGTCACCTGCTTGGTCAATGCCAGAGCAGGCGCGGAAGGGAAGTTGACAATCCTTCCAACGACCCGAAAGAAAAAAATAATGGTCATCGGGGGCGGCCCGGCGGGAATGGAAGCCGCGCGGGTTGCGGCCCGGCGAGGGCATGAGGTCTGCCTTTACGAAAAGGAGGAAAAACTGGGCGGGCAGCTTAACCTGGCGGCGATCCCACCGGGGCGGAGCGAGTTTTCCACCTTCGTGAGTTTCCTCGAAAATCAGATGAAAAACCTGAACGTGGCCGTGCACATCCGCACCGAAGTTACGCCAGAGCACGTCGAGCTGGAAAAACCCGACGCGGTCATTGTAGCCACGGGGGCAGATCCATTGGTGCCCGAGATCAAGGGCATCCACCGCCCCAACGTGGTCATGTCCTGGGATGTACTTGCCGGAAAGGTAGATACGGGAAAAGAGGTGATCGTCATTGGCGGCGGGGCCGTTGGGTTGGAAACAGCGCTTTTCCTGGCCCGAAAAGGAACGATCGACGGCGATACCCTTCGTTTTCTCATGGTCAATCAGGCTGAGAGTTTGGAGACTTTGAACTCGCTCCTCTTTCGGGGGGTAAAAAGGGTTACCGTGGTGGAGATGGTTAGTAAAATCGGACGGGATCTTGGCCGCAGCACCCGGTGGACTATTCTGCAGGACCTTTGGCGCCTTTCCGTTAAGACCCTCACTCACACCCGCGCCAAGGAGATCACTGCTGCGGGGGTTGTCGTGGACCGGGCAGGCAAGGAAGATCTTCTCCCGAGTGATACGGTAGTGATTGCTACAGGGGCAAAACCGGTCTCCGGTCTTTATGAAAAGCTCAAGGATCGAGTCCCCGAAATCTTCCTGATCGGGGATGCGAAAACCCCCCGCAAAGCGCTGGAAGCTGTCGCCGAAGCTCTATCGGTAGGCAGGATCATCTAAGTGGGAGTGTCAGTTTGAGTGACAAATATTAATGATTCATGATCGCCACGACTGACCCTGCCACTTTTTAGACCGGGGGTCAAATCGCGACGACTTCCTTGACCTCAGGAACCTTTTCTTTGAGCCGGGCTTCTACGCCGCGTTTCAAGGTGAGCTGCGACATGGGACATGAACCACAGGCGCCCCCCAATTTCACCTTGACGACCCCTTCCTGAACGTCGATCAGCTCGATATTCCCGCCATCCGCCTCCAGAAAAGGACGGATTTCATCGATCACTTTCTCCACTTTCTCCCGCACAGATTCCTCCTTTTTATATGAATGGATATGTCTGGGGATTAAAACCCCGGCCTCCATTGGCCTTCCTCGTTGCTTTCCAGTCCTTCATTCCGGCACGCAGGCTTCTACCGGGCAAACATCGACGCAGGTCGCACAGTCTGTGCACAAATCAGGATTGATCACGTATTTGGGGTCTCCCTCGCTGATGGCTTCGGCTGGACACTCCTCTTTGCAGGTCCCACACATAATACAATCATCGGTAATCTTGTGCGTCATTCCCCCTCCTCCTTCACTGTTTGATCTTCTCGTTAAGTTCTCGCACAATCGCATTGGCGTCCGTATTGTGCATCAGCGCTCCGAAAGAAATCGTCTCCATCCGGGAACTGCGGCAATTGAAACAGCTTTCCCCGAAATGTCTCTGAAAGACCTCTCGCGCTTCAGGATACTTGTCCAGGACCTCGCCAATGTTCATTTCCTTGTCAACCTCTCGTTTCCCTTCCGACATAACCTTCAAACCTCCCTAAAGATTATCTTATCATACCTTCATTTTTCAAGTTATTAACACCCCCACCCTCACCCTCCCCCATCCAGGGGGAGGGAATTTTGGAGTCCCTCAGTATCCCCCTCCCTTGGTGGGAGGGGGTTGGGGGGAGGGGGATAAAAAAGGAAATTCCTATACTATAAATTTAATCAGCAGGTCTAAAATACAAAAAATCGGGCCCCTTTTGCATTACCCTATCATTCTGGATGACTATAAAAATGATCTAAATCATGTTTTCTTCTAAAGAAATTGCTTGACGGCTTCCTCCAACACTCGTTTCTCCGTTAACCCCACAAATCGCCGGCAGATCTGCCCCATCTTACCATCCCAGCGATTTCAACATGGCTCTTAGATCCAGCCCTTCCTCGCCTCTTCAACTCTCCACCTTCGATGAACAGGACCTCCCAGTTTCCTGCCGAAAATACAAGAAAAAGATGGGAGGAGCCTAGGCTCCTCCCGCTTTTTCGGAGGAAGGGGGGTCCATCATTTGGAATCGGATGCTTTGGAATAGGATTCTTTGATCTTGTCCATGAAGGGAGGGTTAAGAGTATTCTTTTCCTTCTGAAATCCTCTTCAAAGCTTGCGAGTCGAGGATGAAGATCTTTCCGCTGACCGGTTTTATGATCTTTGATTTGGTGAACCGACTCATCACCCGGATGGTGGTTTCCACGGTCGTTCCAGCCATGTCCGCTAAATCCTGTCGGGTGAGAGCAAGGTTGAGCATGATCCCACTCTTTTCGCCGGTTCCCAATTTATCCGCCAGCTTCAGCAGGATGTTGGCGATGCGCTGCTCCACCCGGTCCACGGCCAGGCTTTTGATGGTGGCGTGGGCCTCGCGCAGCTGTCGGCCCAAGTCCATGATCATCTCCGTGGCCACAAAAGGATGGCGTCCGAAGAAGAGGAAGAAGTCTTTGCGGGAGAGTTTGAGGATGGTCGCGGGCTCCATGACCTGAGCCGAGGCGGGGTAGGGTTTGCGATCAAAGAGGGAGGCTTCCCCGAAAATGTCTCCGGGAGCGAAGATTTGCAGTATGACATCTTTGCCGGTGTCCGAGTGCTTGACCAGCTTTACCTTCCCCTCTTTGACGATGTGAAACCACTCCGGGGCATCCCCTTCAAAGAAGACGTAATCGTCCCGCTGGTATTTTTCCTCGGTGAACAGCCGGCTGATCTCTTTCTGGGTGGGTTCCGAAACAGAGGAGAAGAAATTGGATTTTTTTAAAATTTCCAGCCGATCCATAAGTTCTCGCCGATCTTCCGAGAGAAGAATAAAGCCAGTCTTCATTTTAGAACGGGGCTTTTTTTAATGCAACAGATTTTCCTGTAGGGGAGCGAGATTCCCAGGATTTCAAACAGCGCCTGTTTTAGGTTCGCGGTCTGGGCTGGCACTGGGGACAGAAAAAGCTGCTCCTTCCACCCACTCGTTCCCGGACGATGGATGCTCCGCAGAATCGACAAGCCTTTCCTTCTCTGCCGTAAACCCGCAGGAAATGTTGAAAGCCGCCGGCAAATCCGCTGGCATCCACATAGCTTCGGACGGAGGTACCACCGGCCCGGATGGCCTTTCGCAAAATACGTCGAAGGGTATGGTAGAGCCTAAGGAGGGTTTCTTCTTCCAGCATATTGGCCTTACGCCGGGGGTGGATCCGAGCCCGATGGAGAGCCTCATCGACATATATATTTCCCACTCCAGCCAGGAATCCCTGGTCCAGAAGGAGCGGCTTGATCGACCGACGTTTTTCCCGTGCCCGGTGGGTGAATTCTTTGGCCGACATTTCGAAAGGCTCTGGGCCCAAGGCGGCGAGAGAACTCAGCTGGTCACCAGCCTTCTTCTCCACGCAAATCCTGCCGAACTGACGCTGGTCTGCGTAACGAAGTTGGCAGGGATGATCCTGAAACGAAAAGATTACATGGGTATGTTTTTCCGGGGGCGTATGCGCGGGGACGAACCTCAACCTTCCGGTCATGCGCAGATGAACTAGCAAGACAATCCCGCCGCTCAGGTGAAAAATGATATTTTTCCCCCGGCGTTCTACGCCAAGGATCTTTCTTCCTCTCAGGGATGCGCGAAACGACTTTTTCGAACCCGAAATGCATTTTCCCAGGCGGACTTCAACCTTGGAAAACTCAAGGTCTCTCAATTTTTCCCGCAAACCGCGGACGATGGTCTCTACTTCTGGCAACTCGGGCATGATGGGCTCCCATACTCGACGGAGATTTGGGAATAATATGGCGATTTTTTTAGTGCCGCCATAGTGCTCTTGTAACAGTTTAGCCCTTTGAAGGATTGGCTAAACTTTCCCGCCTCAGCGGGACAAAAGGCCAAATCTAAACTGCAAATTTCAAAATGACGGGCATTTTCCCCTGAAATTTACATTTTTCATTTTGCAGTTCTTATTTTTCGGTGAAATTTAGCGGTTCTTTGCAAAACGCTAAATTAATACAGCTTCTTATGTCCGAAGGGGTCAAAAGCGTCATGAATGGGGATTCCTTTTGGGTTACAGCGCCATGGAATTATGCGGCGGTCCATTTAAGCACCCCAAAATAGGATGAAAGATTTTCATCATTCTTCCCTGTAGGAAGCGGGTCTACTTCTTCAAGAAGGAAAAGAACGCGGACCTAAGAAGGAATATGGGCAATTTCTTTTCGCCGCCTCCGGCTAAAGTAAGCCCTCACCGCGATACTTCCGATTCCCAACAGAAAGAAGAGGGCCGCAGCCACTAGCCAATAGATGTCCAACGTCCCCCGGTCGATCTTATGCACCAGTAGGGTGTAGAACAGCGCACTGGGGATTTGAGCGATGCAGACCAGGGGGATGAACTCCCAGTAGGTTAAGAGCGTAAGGCCCGCGGCATAGCTGATGACATCGAAAGAAATAACCGGAACGAACCCGAAGAAGAGAATGATGTATTTCTCGTACCTCCTCAGGGCTGCGTCCGCTGTTTCCAGATGAATTCTGTTTACTAACCGATGGACAACCGGCCGCCCCAGGGTCTTAGCGATGGCGAAACAGATGATCGAACCCAAAACGGCGCTGCTCCAAGACAAAAGCATTCCCCATAACATACCGAAGGCGAGAGCGTTGACAACAAAGATGGGAAAGGCAGGGAGGAAAAGGATTACGGATTGGCCAACCATCAGAAATGCAGAGATCAGGGGGGCCCAGAAGCCATAGGAAAGAACAAAGGATTTGAGGCGATCGATATTCCCATGGATTGCTATGCCGTTCAGGTGGGAATGGATCACGGACCAGTGCAACGAAAGGAATACCAGGCCCCCTACGGCCACCGCCCCTAAGCCGGTCATGAGAACGATCGATGTGGTTCTCTTCAAATCTTCATCCCCAAACGGGACTTGAAAGGGTTTCTCTCACCGGATCTGCGTTTTTCCGAACGTGGGCCTCTGGGGGCCCAACTTGCCAACACCTTTCCCCGTAGCTCATCTCAATCCACGGCCCCTTTCCAGACACACATCATCTCGCCCAGATGGTACCCAAATTGGATCAGCTCCCATCCACCTTTTCCCTCCTCGTTGAAGGCCTCCCGGATCATTTCTGCGGCTGCTTGCGAGGTGTCGTGGAGGAAGCATTGTCCTCGGTCATCACAATAAAAAGCCTCCCCCGGGGGCTCCTCTCCCTTGTCGGCCGCGTTCTGCAAATGGTGTCGGGTAATTTGATATTCCCACTTTTTCATCCCCTCGTCCCTCTTTGCTTCCTTTTCTCTTTTGGGATTTTGTCTTTTCATGGCCCTACCAACATGACCACTGGGTCTTTCGATGTGAACCAGTCGGGAAAACGCTGCAGAGCCTTCAATTCCGCTTCCAGGCTGCGCTCATGGTTTCTCTCGAAATCCGCCAGGTATTCGAGCATGAAACTTCCGCTCATGTCCATGGATTTTTGGGCTTGCCGTTGGTAGAAGCTAGCCGCCTGCCGTTCCATCCGAATGGCCAATTTAAGAACTTCTTCCGGAGTCAAATTCCTGGGAATCTGCCCCTTCCCTTCAGGACCCCCTTTGGTTGGCAAGGGGGGATATTCCTCGCCGCTGCTCTTTTTATATCTTTCCTCAAGGATCTGGCGGTGTCTCTTTTCCTCCCCCGCCAGCCGGGACAATTTTTCGCGCAGGATCGGGTTTTGGACCCGTTTCAAAATTCTGGTATAAAAACGATGCGCCTCCACCTCTGACCGGATGGCCACTCCCAGAACTTCCAAGCC
>Ga0315284_10012397_pt1 | contig 12137 bp, 8 predicted proteins | sample YL17G09_16_MG_FD_203696 | JGI IMG/M metagenome (GOLD analysis project Ga0315284, IMG submission 203696) | Sediment microbial communities from Yellowstone Lake, YNP, Wyoming, USA - YL17G09_16 | ecosystem: Environmental > Aquatic > Freshwater > Lake > Sediment | place: USA: Wyoming | collected...
ATCAAGAAGTACCACCCGCACGGCGACTTGGCCGTCTACGACACCCTGGTGCGCATGGCGCAGGACTTCAACCTGCGCTACCTGCTGATTGATGGCCAGGGAAATTTCGGTTCGGTGGATGGTGACCCCGCGGCCGCCTACCGGTACACGGAGTGCCGGCTGGCGCGCCTGGCCGAGGAACTGCTGGCGGACATCGAGAAGGAAACGGTGGATTTCGCTCCGAATTTCGACGAGTCCACGGAAGAGCCCGCGGTCCTGCCCACCAAGGTGCCGAACCTGCTGATCAACGGCTCGGACGGCATCGCGGTCGGCATGGCCACCAAGGTTCCCCCGCACAACCTGACAGAGATTATCGACGCCACGATTCTGCTCATCGCGAAGCCCAATGCCACGCTCGAGGAAGTGCTGTCGCTCGTGCCCGGGCCCGACTTCCCCACCGGCGCCTACCTCTATGGCAAGAGCGGTATTCGCGCCGCCTACGAGACCGGCCGCGGCCAGTTCACCATGCGCGCCAAGGCCGCCATCGAGCGACCCACCAAGGAAAAACAGCAGATCGTCATCACCGAAATTCCTTTCCAGGTGAACAAGGCTAAGACCATCGAGCGCATCGCGCAGCTTGTGCAGGATAAGAAAATCGAGGGCATCTCCGACATCCGCGACGAGAGCGACCGCGACGGCATGCGCATCGTCGTGGAGCTCAAGCGCGGCGAGCAGCCGGAGGTCATCCTCAACAACCTCTACAAGCACACCCAGCTCCAGGACACTTTCGGCATGATCATGCTGGCCATCGTCAACGGCCAGCCGCGCACGCTTTCGCTGCTGGAAGCCATCCAGCTCTTCATCGATCATCGCGTCACGGTGGTTCGCCGGCGCACGGCCCACGATCTCCGCAAGGCGCAGGAGCGCGCCCACATCCTGGAAGGGTTCCTGAAGGCGCTCCAGCATCTGGACGCTATCATCAAGCTGATCCGTGCCTCGCAGACTCCCAAGGAGGCGCGCGAGGGCTTGATGGCGCGGTTCGAGTTCACCGAGCGCCAGGCGCAGGCCATCCTGGAATTGCAGTTGCAGCGCTTGACCGCGCTCGAACGTGAGAAGGTGCAGCAGGAGCACGATGAACTTCAGAAGAAGATCCGCGAGTACGAGGAAATCCTGGCGAGCGACAAAATCCTGAAGAAGGTCATCGTGGAGGAGCTGAAGCAGGTCCAGAAAGAGTACGGCGACCTGCGGCGCACCGAGATCATCGAGGAGCAGGCGGAGATCAAGCTGGAGGACCTCATCGCCGTCGAGGACGTGGTCATTACGGTCTCACATTCCGGCTACATGAAGCGCACCCCGCTCTCGACCTATCGCCAGCAGCAGCGCGGCGGCAAGGGGCGGCTGGGCATGAAAACCCGCGAAGAGGATTTCGTCGAACACCTCTTCATTGCCTCGACCCACAGCTACATCCTGGTGTTCACCAACATCGGCAAGGTGCATTGGCTGAAGGTTTACGAGATTCCCGATGTGGGCGCGGCGGGGCGCGGGAAGAACATCGTCAACCTGGTCAATCTCTCGCAAGGCGAGAAGGTGGCGGCGCTGGTGGCCGTCAAGGAACTGCCCGAGGAACCCAAGGACGTCACGATCGAGGGTGAGACTTACGCTGCCGAAGGCTATGTTGTGCTGGTCAGCCGGCAGGGGACTATCAAGAAGACCCGCCTGGCGGAGTTCTCTAATCCCATGTCGCGCGGCATCATCGCCATGGGCATCGAAGAAGGGGATGAGCTGATCGCCGCCAAGCTCACTTCCGGTCGCGACACCATCTTTCTGGCTTCCCACGAGGGCATGGCCATCCGCTTCCTGGAAGGCGATGTGCGCGATATGGGCCGCCAGGCCCACGGCGTTTACGGCATGGACTTGGAAAAGGGTGACTACATTGTGGGGATGGAGATCGTGGGCGAGAAAGAATTGATTCTCTCCGTCACCGAAAAGGGGTTTGGCAAGCGGACCGCCATCACCGAATACCGGGTCCAGTCGCGCGCGGGTAAGGGCGTCATCAATGTCAAGACCACCGAACGCAACGGCAAAGTGGTGGGCGCGTTGAGCGTGACGGAAGAGTCGGAAGTCATGCTCATCAGCCAACAGGGCAAGATTGCCCGCCTCGATTCAAGCGAGATCCGCGAATGTGGCCGCTCCACCCAAGGCGTCCGGCTCATCCATCTCGAAGAGGGCGACCAGCTCGCCGCCGCGTGCTTGATCAAGAGCGAGGCTAACGGCGGTCTCGCTCAGGCGGCGGTGATCCAGTAGCAGGCTTTAGCGGCGCTCTATGAGCGCCGGAGGGAAGCGGGACGCGGCGGTCGTAGACCGCTGCGACAGAAGTGCGGGGCACGGCGGGCCGTGCCCCTACTTGTTTTGGCTGGACGCGGCGCGCTATCCTAATCTTCAGGGCCGAGCGCATGGGTGAACTGGAAAACAAGGAGCAGCGGCTGTGCGAGCGACTTTCCGCTGTTCCATCCCTAATTGTCGCGTACTCGGGCGGCGTGGACTCGGCGTATCTCGCCTATGCAGCGCAGCAAGCATTGGGTGACCGCATGCTGGCGGTGACGGCGCTGAGCGCCAGCTACTCGGCGCGCGACCGGCGCGAGGCGGAGAAGGTCGTGGCGCAGCTCAGCTTTCGTCACGAGTTCATCGAGACCGGCGAACTTGCGGACCCTGCCTATCGCGCCAACAGTCCCGAGCGCTGCTATTTCTGCAAGGATGAGCTCTTCGACAAGCTCGACGAACTCGCGGTGCGCCGTGGCTTCGCCGCAGTCGCCTACGGCATCAACGCGGATGACCAAGGCGACTGGCGCCCCGGCCAGCGGGCCGCGCGCGAGCACCGCGTTTTGACCCCGCTACTCGACGTGGGGATGACCAAGGCCGACATCCGCGAGCTGGCGCGCCGCGCCCAGCTCCCGGTGTGGGACCGTCCGGCGTCCGCCTGCCTTTCCTCGCGGATCGCCTACGGGATTGAGGTCACGCCGGAAAGCTTGGCCGTGGTGGAGAAAGGTGAAGAAGCCTTGCGGGCGCTTGGCTTCCGGCAATTCCGCGTCCGTTACCATGAAGATTTGGTTCGCCTGGAGATTGCACGCGAGGAGTTGCCCCGCGCGCTCACGCCGGAAATGGCGCGCAAGTTCGTCGAAGTTTTCAAACCCCTGGGCTTCAAATTCATCACCCTGGATCTCGAGGGCTATCGCACGGGGTCCTTCAATCCTCCCCTCGTCAAGATCCAAAGCTAGCTGGCCTCCGGGATGTGCTGATCGCCGCGTCCTCGGGTAGGGGAGGGCCCTTGTGGCCCTCCCGCGGGAGCACCGCAAGGGTGCTCCCCTACATGTGGAATGGACCCACCGCTACGACGCGAATTCTCTGGCCACGCGGATAGTGTTGATGTGGATGAGGACAGTGTCCTCGACGTGGCGCGCATAGCCACCCGCCAGCGTCACGGCCACGGGAATGTTCTTGGCCCGGGCTTTCTGGAAGACGAGCCGGTCGCGCCTTTCGAGCCCTTCCACCGTCAGCCGCAATCCTCCTAACTGGTCCTCGCAGTAAGGATCGGCGCCGGCCAGGTAGAGAATCAGGTTCGGCTGAAACTCAGCGAGCGCTTTGTCCAAGCCCTCTTGGAGCGCGCCGAGGTACTCCTCGTCGTCCGCGCCGTCGTCCAGGTTGATGTCGAGGTTGCTGGGCGGCTTCGGGTAAGGATAATTGTTCGCCTGATGGATGGACAGGGTGAACACGCTGGGGTCGCGTCGGAAAATGTAAGCCGTACCATTGCCCTGGTGGACGTCGCAATCCACGGTCATGGCCCGCTCGATGGTTCGGTCTTTCTGCAAGCAGCGGATGGCGACGGCCACATCGTGGAGCACGCAGAATCCTTCGCCGTGGTCCGGGAAGGCATGGTGAAAGCCGCCGCCGACGTTCACGCAGGCGCCATCTTCGCGCGCCAGCCGCCCAGCCAAAATCGAGCCTCCGGCGCAGAGCCAGACGGCGCGGATGAGTTCCGGAGAATAAGGGACCTCCATGCGCAGGATTTCCAGGTACGAAAGTTTGCCGGTTTGCAGCTTCCGGATGTACTCGCGGTCGTGGACCAGGGCCACGTCGTCGTCCGCAGCCATGGGGGGCTCGACGAAGTCTTCGGGTCGCGCCTGGCCCTGACGCAGCAAAGCTTCCTTGATCAAGCGATATTTGATGGAGGGAAAAACGTGGTTGCCGAGGTTCAGGTCGTAGTGGGCGGAGTAAATGAGTTTCATGCTGCTTGGCGCGGCAAGGCGCGCGAGAGGGGAGCGCGGTCGAAAGTCAAAAGTTGAAGGTCGAAGGAGCGGGCCTTCGACTTTCGACTCTCAAGCGGTTTCTTGACTCCTCTATGAGCAAGTGTCGCGGCCTGGTCATTCCACCGTCACCGACTTCGCTAAGTTCCGCGGCTGGTCCACGTCGCAGCCGCGCAACACGCCGATGTGGTAGGCGAGCAGTTGCAGCGGCACGACTTCCAGAATCGTGGAGAGCATACCGATGGTGAGCGGCAGAACGATCAGGTGATCCGCCGTGGCACGAACTTCGCGGTCACCCTCCGTCACCAGGGCCAGGATGGTGGCGCCGCGCGCCTTGGCTTCCTTGATGTTGGAAATGGTGCGTTCGTATCGCTGCCGCGAGTACGGCGACTCCCAGTTGCAGGTGGCGATGACGACCACGGGCAGCCCGTCGGTGATGAGAGCATTCGGGCCGTGTTTCATCTCGCCCGCCGGATAGGCTTCGGCGTGGATGTAAGAGATTTTCTTCATCTTCAGCGCGCCTTCCAGCGCCACGGGGAAATGCACGCCGCGCCCGAGGAAGAGGAAATCCGTCGAGCGATGGAAGAGGCGCGCCAAGTCTTCGATTTCCTCGTCCTTTTGCAGCACGGACTCCAGTTGCTTGGGCAAGGCGGTGAGGGCGGCCAGGAGTTTCTTGGCGTCGGCGGCCGACAGCACGCCACGCGTCTGGCCCAGGTACACCGCGAAAAGGTAGAGCCCGGCCAACTGCGAGGTGAAAGTCTTAGTCGAGCCCACGCCGATCTCGGGGCCCGCGTGGGTGTAAATCGTGCCGTTGGCCTCGCGCGGGACCATGCTGCCGAGGACATTGCAGATGGCCAGGGTTTTCGAACCCTTGGCGTGAGCTTCGCGTTGGGCGGCGATGGTATCGGCGGTCTCGCCCGACTGCGTGATGAGGATGGTGAGCGTCCGCGGGTCGAGCAGCGGGTCGCGATAACGGAATTCCGAAGCGTAGTCTACTTCCACGGGCACCCGGGCCAGCCGCTCGATCATGATCTTGCCTGCCAAGCCCGCGTGGCGTGAGGTCCCCGCCGCCACAATTTTGATATCACGGAGCGAGCGGAAATCTTCTTCGCTGATCTCCATTTCGTCCAGGAACACCTGGCCGCTCTCGGGCGAAATCCTGCCCAGCGTCGTATCGCGCACGGCGCGGGGCTGTTCGTAGATCTCTTTCAGCGTAAAGTGGCGAAAGCCGCCCTTCTCAGCCAGGATGGGGTCCCAGGTGATGTGCTGGACCCGCCGCGTGACCGGATGGCCGTCGAAGTCGCTGAGTCTTACGCCGTGCGGAGTGAGCACGGCCAGATCGCCGTCGGCCAGGAAGAAAAGGTCGCGGGTGTGGTAGAGGATGGCCGGGACGTCGCTCGCCACGAAGTATTCGTCTTTACCCAGGCCGATGACCGCAGGTGGCCCCTGCCGCACGGCCACGATCTTGTGTAGATCCTTAGTGGAAATAATGGCGAGCGCAAAGACGCCCGTGAGCTGACGGACCGCAAGCCGCACCGCCTCCTCGAGACTTTCCGTCTTCGCGGGAGAGGAACCCGAGTTCGCGGCAGCGCCGTTGAGGTGCTTCTCGATGAGGTGAGCAATCACTTCCGTGTCGGTCTCAGTGGTGAACCTGTGGCCCTCGTCCTCTAGTTGCTTTTTCAGCTCCAGGTAGTTCTCGATTATGCCGTTGTGCACCACGACCACGGTGCCGTGGCAATCGCGGTGCGGATGCGCGTTTTCTTCCGTGGGTGCACCGTGGGTCGCCCAGCGGGTGTGGCCGATGCCGTAAGTGCCGTCCAGCGGGTGAAGCCGAATCACCTCTTCCAGGTTGCGGAGTTTTCCCGTGGCGCGGCGGATCTCGAGCTTGCCCTCGCGGATCACCGCCAGGCCCGCCGAGTCGTAACCGCGGTACTGGAGCCGCTGCAAGCCTTCGAGCAGCACGGGTACCACCCGCTTGTTCCCGATGTAGCCGATGATTCCTGACATGAGGACTCTGTCCTGGCCGGGTCGCGCGGCGCGGGGCACTGCCCGTGACTGCGCGGTTAAATGCGCCTCGCAGGGCGGCCTTCAACTAACCGGGCATTATAGCAGACGAGCGGGCACTGCTTATTGCCCCTTTTTCTGGGGGCGGGGTAGGGTGGAGTGGTGGTTGAGGTGGTGGGTGGTGGTTGGCGGTGATTATAGGTGATTTAGGGGTTCTACGGAAAATGGAAGGGGAGGGATAAGTTGGAGTCGGGGCGGGCGTTCCCCAAGTTGACGGCTGTAAGTTGTTGATTCTTCGTACCGCGGCGGCGGAAACTTGGGGAACGGCGAGCTTATTCCCAAAGTTTGAGTAAATTGTGTGAAATGAGATGGTTGCAGAGATTTTCGGGAAATAGGGGACAAAAGGTTGGGGAACAACTTGGGGAACGGACCAATTGCAACCGGACCAGACAAAATGGCTCACGGGGGCGGAGAATTTGGCAGGCCCTGATCCTTCGCTGTCCTTGGCCTCGGTTGACTCATCGGCAACCGCGGCGTTCGGTGCGGTCCTTAGCCTTTGCTTCAGCGCGCGTTTGCCACTGCATATTATCCGGACTGTCCGCGCCTCCGCAGGCAAGCGGCACAATATGGTCGATGACGTAGCCCGGCCGACCGCGCGGGTATCCAGTTTCTCTCATAAACTCGCGCCTTGCCCGCGTGCTCCTTCGGATCCTCCCCTGCCGGTTCCGCTGTCCTTTACATAAGGATGCGCCCTGGGACCTTGGCACTGCATGCCGGCCGGCCGCGTGCGCCTCGCGCCCCGAGACATCGAGCGGATTCCATAGTAATGTCCCGGCAAGGAGTAGTTCCCCGACTCGGACAAGTGCGCGAGCCATCCCCTATTCCATCGTCGCTTCACCTCCTTTTCTTTATATATTTCATCTGCCGCCAGTTGCCGCCCCGCGTCGCGAGCTTGTCGGCCAGGTCAGCGAGGACTTCCCTTGCCCCCGTGTGCCCGGCCATGGCAGCCTCCCAAACCAGATTCAAACCTTCCACCGCGTCACTGTAAAGGCGAAGAATCTCCTCCTCTTGCTCATTCTTTGGCTCCGGGAGCTTCCCGCCCACTATCTCTTTTGTGGTCGCCACCCCGTCTCGGACCTTGGCCGGGTTGTGCTATAGTCAGTGGCGTCTAACGCCTATCCGGACGATGTATGTTCAGGGTCTGATGCCCCGCACCGAGAGACCTAGGCTGGCCAGTTATGCGATGGCCGTCGAGAAGACGCTCGGCCGCCGTTGCCCCGAGCCTGCGCATCCCTACCGCAACGATTACGAGCGCGATCGTGACCGCATTATCCACGCGCGCGCTTTCCGGCGCCTGGAAAACAAGACGCAGGTTTTCACCCGGCGCTACTCCGACCATTTTCGCAACCGCCTGACCCACACGCTGGAGGTGGCCCAGATCAGCCGCACCGCGGCGCTGGCGCTGGGCTTAAACACGGATTTGGTGGAAGCGCTGGCCCTGGTCCACGATGTGGGCCACCCGCCCTTCGGCCATGCGGGCGAAGAGACCATCGACCGGCTGATGAAGCTCCACCACGACCGCTTTGACCACAACCTGCATGCCCTGCGCATCGTGGAGAATTTCGAGCAGAAATATGTGGAATTTCCTGGCCTGAACCTGACTTTCGAAGTTCGCGAGGGCATCATCAAGCACTCGCGAAGCTATGACCCACGGCTTCACCCCGAGCTCCGCGAGTATCGCCTGGAGGTGCAGCCGCCCCTGGAAGCGCAGTTGATCGACGTGGCCGACGAGATTGCCTACAACTGTGCCGACTTGGATGACGGCTACGAAGCGAAACTCCTCTCGCTTTCCTTGATCCGCAAGGGTGTGCCGCTCTTTGGCCGTCTTTACCGGCCCTTCGAGCGCGCGCATCCGGCGGCCCTGGAGAAGCTGAAGTTTAACGAGGCGCTCAAGCGGGTCATGGACACCTTGGTGACAGACCTGATCAACGCGACGCGGGCGCGCCTGCGGAGGCTGAAGATTCACTCCGTGGGGCAGGTGCGCTCCGCAGGCGCGCGCCTGGTGGGCCTGAGTCCGCGCCTGGCCCGCGAGAACCGGCGTCTCAAGGGATTCCTTTACCGGAACCTTTATTCCCGCCCGGAAATCAGCGCGGAGCGGAAAAAGATTGTCAAATCGGTGGCAGGGCTCTTCAGGTTCTTCCTCGAGCACCCGCGCAGCCTGCCCGCCTCCTACTTCGCGAAAACCCAGCAAGAGCCTGCGCACCGCGTGGTCTGTGACTACATCGTCGGCATGACCGACAACTACCTCCACGAACAGTATCGCAAACACTTGGGAGAATAATGGCTCTCGTGCGGTACGCCGGCGAACCCTCCTGCGCGCGGCCCTGCGCGCCACGTTGCGGCGGCTGTGCTAAAATACCCCACGGGCGAAGTTTGACTGCGCGCTGGCGCGCGGCTCTGCACGAGATTGCTTGCCCATGAACCTCCCTCGTCGTTTGTTGACTGCTCTCCTGCTCCTGCTCATCATCGTGATGGTGGCAGCCGCCGGGTATCGCCTGCTGGGCGGGCCGGGGGTGACAACCCTCGACGCCGTCTACATGGCGGTTATCACCTTCGCTACGATCGGCTATGGAGAGGTGGTGAACACGGCCACTCATCCGGCGCTGCGTATTTTCAATATGGTGATGATCCTCTTCGGGATCGGCACCATGTTGTATGTGTTTTCGACCGCCACGGCATTTGTGGTGGAGGGCGAGCTGAAGGATATTTTTCGGAGACGGAAAATGCTGAAACAGATTCGGGACATGCAGGACCATATCATCGTGTGCGGCGCGGGAGAGGTGGGCCACCATGTGGTCCGCGAACTCCTGAAGACCGGACACCGCTTCGTGGTGATCGACCACGACCAGGAACGGTTGGAGAAGATCCAGCACCTGGGCGAATTCCCCGTGGTGATAGGCGACGCGGCCGATGAAGAGGTCTTGGAGACGGCAGGCCTTTCGCGCGCCCGGGGTCTGGCGACCGTGTTGCCCGAGGACAAAGACAACTTGATGGTGACCGTGACGGTGCGGCAGAAGAACCCCGCCATTCGCATTGTGGCGCGCTGCGCCGAGCAGCGCATGGCCGACAAGTTAACGCTGGCCGGGGCCAATGCCGCCGTCGCTCCCAACACGATCGGGGGCATGCGTCTGGCCTCGGAGCTCATCCGCCCGCACGTGGTCGGCTTCCTCGATCTGATGCTGAAGGAAACATCGAAGACGTTGCGGGTGGACGAGATCACGGTGGGCGAAGCATCACCCTGGGCAGGTAAGACCATCCACGAGACCCATATTCACCGGAGTTTTGAGTTGCTGGCGCTCGCCCTCCGCAAATCCAGCGGGGAGATGAAATACAACCCGCGGGGCGACACCGCACTGGGTGCCGGCGATGTGTTGGTCGTCATGGGCGACATCGACCAAATCTGGAAGGCGCGCGAGGCTGCCGGAGGATCTGCCTCTCCCCCCGCAGCGTAGCGTTGCCGCCCCTCCTGCCAAGCCAAATCCCCGGAACTGTCGGACCTCCAGCGCCATCCTCAACAGCACGAGCGCCGGCGACCGCCGCGCGGGCGTAACGGCGCCTGTGGTTCGCCGCTTCCTCAGGGTGCCACGCGGCGCAAATAGAACTCAAAGAAACTCTTGGGATCGGTGTGCAGCGCAACCGTGGCGTTAGCGGCTTTCCCTTCGACGACGCGCGTAAAACCCTGCGCGTCAACTTCGATCGCCAGTTCCTTCAATTCGCACAGGCTCGGATCGATGATGAGCGCCACGGCCATGGGATCAAAGAGCGTCGGCGTCTCCTGGTTCCAGAGGTGATAGAGGAGCGTCAAGGCGTTGGTGGTTGGAGTCAGGCGCGTGAAGATGCCGTGGCGCGCGGCGGCATCCAGCTGCAGCATGGCCGTAACGTCGAGAGGCGCCATAAGGATGGGAATGCCCGAGGCGAACACCGCCTGGGCCGCGGCGGGATTCGACTTGATGTTCCACTCCGCGACGGGCTGCAAGTCCTTGCCGTAACTGTGCGCAATCGCTCCGCCCATCAAGACCAATCGTTTGATCTTTTTCCCGATCGAGGGATCGCGCTTCAGCAGAGCCGCAACGTTGGTGAGTTCACCAATGGCCACCAGCGTGATCTCTCCCGGCCGGCGCTCGATTTCCCGCTTCATCAAATCGACGGCTTTTTCGCTGGTGAGGGGAGGGCCGGTGAAGCCGTCGGCCCAGCGCGTCTGATCCATGGGCTGCGACGGGCCCGGCTCGCCCGCCGCCACCGGCACATTGGGCCTGCCGGCTTCCCAAAGCATCTTCGCTGCCAGCCGCGCGCGGGCCTGCGTGTCGCCGCTTACGGTGGTGACACCCACCAGTTCCAGTTCCGGGCTGTGCAGGATGAGCGCCAGGGCGAACGCATCGTCAACATCCGTGCCGATGTCGGTGTCAAGGAGGATCGGCGTCTTCCCTGGAGGAGCGGCAATACTCATGGTGGCGAGGAAGGCGATAGCTGCAACGGACATTGTAATTCGGCGCATGAAGAAGCTCCAGGATTTGTCGCTAAAGGTGCCGTAGTTTGCTTTCTATCTGTCAACTGTCGACTGTCAACTCTCAACTGCCTTTCACCACCGGCGCCAGGGCGATGCAGGCCAAGCCGAGGATGAAGAAGAGGAACATCAGGGCGAGAAGGCGTTTGGTGTCGGGTCCGGCGCCGCGGAATTCCTTCCAAACAAAAACACCCCAAATCGCCCCCACCATGGTGGCGCCTTGGCCCAGAGCATAAGAGGCGGCCGGCCCGACCATCTGCGCGTAAGAGGCCGCGAAGTTGGCAATCGTTCCCACGCCCCAGATCATGCCCCCCAGCACTCCCCAAAAGTGCAGCACCCTTCGTCCTTCAAAATACGCCGCCATATCCACCGGCGGTCCGCTGACCGGCCGGCGCATGAAGGCGTAATTCAGCGGAATAGTGCAGGCCAGCACGCCGAGCGCAAAGACGAACGCCACCGTGTATGGCCCCAGGTGGTGTTCGCCCTTAATGGCCGTGGCCACGAAGGGATAGAAGAGGCCCATGCCCACGCCGCCCAGCAGGCTGAGAACGATGCCTCTGGTGGACACCTTCATGTCCTGGGAGATCTTTCGGTAGGCCAGCGCGTCCAGCACAATCGCCACGCAGACCAGCGCAATTCCTCCAAACAGCAGCTGCGGATTTCCTTTCGGCGTGATGATGTAGTTGAGCACCGAGCCGATGACCAATGCCAAGCCGATGCCTACAGGGAAAGCCACAGCCAGGCCCGCGAGGGCGATCGCGCCCACAATCAGGATGTTGGCGATGTTAAAAACGATTCCACCCAGAAAGGCGTAAATGAGGTGGCGCGCGTCCGCTGCGGCCAGATTCTGCAGGAAGCTGTCAGGGTTTGTGGGATCGGTGCGGCCCAGAGTCATGCCGAGCAGCAAAGAGATCACCAGAATGCCCCAGACGTAATCCCAGTAGAAAAGCTCAAAGCGCCAGCCTTTGGTAAGCTTCTGCGTGTTGGCCCAGCTTCCCCAGCAAAGCATGCTGAGGATCATCATGAGAAGGGCAGCAGCGTAGATCTGCGGGACGAACATGAGAAGTAACCTCCCTGCGGGATCGGTCGAACTTCAGGGCGCGGGTGACCGGGTGAGGCGGATCAACGTCGCGCACCGATTGGCACCGCGCCAGCGACTCGCGCTCCTGGCTACTCTTCCTCTTCCTCCTTGCCCACGCCGGCGGCCTTGGCGGCCGCGGTGATTTTATCGGCAATGGGCTGCGGGACGATGTCGTAGTGAGAGAACTCCATCGCATGCGTGCCGCGCC
>Ga0315284_10012398_pt1 | contig 12136 bp, 12 predicted proteins | sample YL17G09_16_MG_FD_203696 | JGI IMG/M metagenome (GOLD analysis project Ga0315284, IMG submission 203696) | Sediment microbial communities from Yellowstone Lake, YNP, Wyoming, USA - YL17G09_16 | ecosystem: Environmental > Aquatic > Freshwater > Lake > Sediment | place: USA: Wyoming | collected...
TGAGGTATGCGGCATCGGTTCGGGCGGCAACTTCGCGGTCGCCGCGGCGCTCGCCCTGATCCGGGACACCGACCTCTCCGCCCACCAGATCGCGGAAAAGGCTATGGATATCGCCTCCGATATATGCGTATACACCAACAAGCACATTACGTTTGAGGAACTTGCATGAAGGATCTCACGCCGAGAGAGATCGTGGCCGAGCTGGATAAGTACATCATCGGCCAGGACAAAGCCAAGCGCGCGGTAGCCATAGCGCTGCGGAACCGGTGGCGACGCCAGCGTGCCGCGGTCGACATCCGGGAAGACATCTATCCCAAGAACATCATCCTCATCGGCCCTACGGGTGTGGGCAAGACGGAGATCGCCCGCCGCCTATCGAAGCTGGCGGGCGCCCCGTTCATCAAGGTCGAGGCATCGAAGTACACCGAGGTCGGCTATGTCGGGAGGGATGTGGAGTCCATCATCCGCGATCTCATGCGCCTTGGGATCCAGATGGTGCAGAAGGAGGAGAGCGAACGGGTCAAGCAGAAGGCTTCCGAGATCGCCAAAGAGCGGTTGCTCGATCATCTCCTGCCCCTGGACAAGGATACGCAGGAGTCCCGCAGCGAGACACGGGAGAAGTTCAGGGTCATGCTGGATGAGGGGCTCTTAGACGAGCGAATCATCGAGGTCGATGTGCACGAGGCCGCCGTGCCCGCCATCGAGATCTTTACCGGGCAGGGTATCGAGGAGATGGGCATCGATTTCAAGGAGATGTTCTCGAACATCATGCCCCGTCGGTCGCGCCGCCGGAAGATGAAGGTCAAGGACGCCAAGGAGTTCCTCCTCCAAGAGGAGGTATCTCGACTCATCGACATGGAGAAGGTGACCCAGGATGCGAGAGCGCGGGTGGAGAACGCCGGGATCGTGTTCGTCGACGAGCTCGACAAGATCGCGGGCCGGGAATCGGGCCATGGGCCGGATGTATCGCGCGAGGGGGTGCAGCGGGATCTTTTGCCCATTGTGGAAGGGACGACCGTCAATACGAAGTATGGGCCGGTGAAGACGGATCATATCCTCTTCATCGGGAGCGGGGCCTTCCACGTGAGCAAGCCCTCCGACCTCATACCGGAGATGCAGGGGCGGTTCCCCATCAGGGAGGAGCTGAACCCGCTCAGCGGGGGCGATTTCGTGCGTATCCTCACCGAACCGAAGAACGCGCTGATCAAGCAGTATGCGGCGCTGCTCGCCACCGAAGGGGTGGACTTGAGATTCAGCGAGGATGCCATCGTCGAGATCGCCAAGATCGCGCAGTACATCAATGACCATACGGAGAACATCGGCGCACGCAGGCTTCATACGGTCATGGAAAAGCTCCTGGAGGACATCTCCTTTGCCGCCCCGGACATACGGGGGCAGATCCTGATCGATGCCAGGTACGTGCAGGACAAGCTGCATCCCATCGTACAGAAGGAAGACTTGAGCAGGTACATATTGTGATACCGAAGGGCAGGTTTATCTCAGAGTTGGGGGACGGGGACAAGGTGAAAGCGGTCTTCATGGTCTCCGAGCGGAGGCTCCTGACCGCCCGCAACGGCAAGCCCTATGCCAAGCTCATGCTCCGGGACAAGACCGGGGAGATTCTGGGCTTCATCTGGGAGGATGCAAACGAGCAGATGGGCGGGATCGAGCCTGGTAACGTGATCGGGGTGCGGGGGAGCGCCGAGTCGTACGAGAATAGGATGCAGGTGCGCATCGAGAAGATCGTGCGGCTGAACGAATCGGAGGTGGACATGGCGACCCTGATCCCCACGACGAAAGGCAACCGGGAGGCTCTGCAGGAATGTCTGGAAAAGATGCTTGGTACGATCCAGGATTCCTTTCTCACGCGGCTCATCCAGGGGATCATGGCACGGGAGGGTTTCCGGGACGCCTTCAGCCGGGCACCGGCCGCCAAGGGGATACACCACAACTATATCGGGGGGCTCCTTGAGCATACCGTAAACATGCTCAAGGCCGTGGACGCGCTCTATCCGGTATTCTCTAGTTTTGGCTTGCACCGGGATCTCCTCATCGCCGGGGCGTTTCTCCATGATATCGGCAAGATCTACGAGTATGCGTATACGAAGATGATCGACATGACGCCCCCTGGCAGGCTCTTGGGGCATGTCTACATATCGGCCCAGCTCGTCGATCAGGAGATTTTAAAAATAGCTGGTTTCCCAGAAGAACTGCGCATGCAGCTTGTCCATATGATCCTGAGCCATCACGGGGAGCTGGAATACGGATCGCCCAAGGTGCCGATGACGAAGGAGGCCATGTTCCTCCACATGATCGATGATCTGGATGCAAAGATGGCGGGCTTTTCATCCATTATCGAGGCCACCCCTGATAGTGAGCTATTCAGTGCCTTCTCAGGGATATACAACCGCTACCTGTATACCAGGATATACGAGACAACCAGCGAAGACGATTAGCTCTTTTACCGCGCCCTTGTCATGGTCCACTGCTCGCTGACGGAATCCTATAGAAAAAAACTGGCTTGGCCCTGCTCTTGGATTACGTCGGCCAAGCCAGTTCCATCAGCATGTTCTCTTCGTCTTGGCCGAAGCATTGACGACGCAATCCGGCCACAAGCAATCGCCCATCTTCACAGCACCGGTTCAACCACCCCCAGATCGCCATCATGCCTTTTAAAGATGAGATTTATCTGCTGGGAGTCCGTGTTCTGGAAGATGATGAACTCTTTCCCCGAAATGCCGATCTGGAGGACGGCCTCCTCCACGCTCATAGGTTTGACAAAATAATCTCTTTCGCGTATCAGCTTAGGCTGCCGGTCCTCGGACACGGGTGGAGTTTCCAGGTAGACACGGTTCGGTCCCTTTCGCTCCTGGAGCTTGCCTTTATGCTTCTTTACCTGCCGTTCCAATTTGTCCATCACCATATCTATCGCAGAGTACAGGTCCTCGGTTATTTCGACTGCATTTATTATCACCCCGTCTGCATTGAGCGTGACTTCTGCCTTGTGCCGTATCTTCTCGACGGAAAGGACAACATGCGCCTCGGTGGGACGGTCTATATATTTACCGATCTTCGATAGTCTCTTGGTCGCGTATTGTTTCAATGCCTCCGACGGATCCATATTCTTGAAGGTGATATCTATATGCATACTTCCTCCTACGAATTAATAGTGTTTTTTCCTCCTATTGGACGGCAGTATACCTAATGACTCCCTGTACTTTGCAACCGTTCGCCTGGCGATCTCCACCCCCTTTCCTCGTAATATCTTGGCTATGGCCTGATCGGACAATGGGTGTTTCGTGTTCTCGTTCTTGATGATGTTCTCGATCTCGGACTTGATGCTCTGCGAGGCCACGAAGCTCCCATCGCTCTTTGATATCCCGCTAGAAAAAAAGAACTTGAGCTCGAATGTCCCCTGTGGCGTGTGGACATACTTATTGGACGTTACCCGGCTGATGGTGGATTCATGCATACCGACATCCTCGGCCACATCGCGGAGCACGAGCGGGTTGAGGTTGGTGATCCCACGCTCGAGGAAATCCCTTTGGAAGCGCATGATGCTCTCCGTCACCTTCATCAAGGTGTTCTGCCGCTGCTGGATGCTCTTGATCAGCCATTGGGCAGATTTCAGGCGGTCGCGGAGGTAATCCCTGGCCACCTTGCTGACACTGATCGAGGTAACCATCTCCTGGTATTGCCTGTTGAGGGTCAGGGCCGGGATTTCGTCTTCATTGAGCACCGCGGCGTAATCCCCGTTCACCTGTACGACATAGACGTCAGGGACGATGTATTGCGGGGGGTCATCGGAATAGTCCCTGGCCGGTCGTGGCTCCATGTTGGTGATGATCTCTGCCGCGTAACCGACCTCCTGCACGGTGACACCGAGGTCCTGGGCTATCTTGTCATAATTCTTGGTCTGGAGGTCAGCCAGGTGCGTATCGATGATCCTTTCCACGAGCGACCCCTCGAGTCCCAGAACCCTGGCCTGGATGTGGAGGCAGTCCTTCAGGTCACGTGCAGCAATGCCGGGGGGATCGAAGGCCTGGATCTTCTTGAGCACGGCCTCGGCCTTTTCCGCACAGCACCAGGTGGAATCGCATATCGTCTGGATATCCACCCCGAGATAACCGTTATGGTCGAGGTTGCCGACGATGAAGACCCCGACGGCGCGCTCCTCCTCATTGAGGTCATGGAGCCGCAGCTGCCAGAAGAGGTAATCATAGAGCCCCTCGGGCTTGCTGCAGGTCGCCTCGAGCGACGGGCGTTCATCGTCTTCGGTATAGGGGATATTGTCCTGGCCATAGGTTTCGAGATAGGACTCCCATTTCCGCTTGAGGAGAAGGTTGTTCATCTCCTGTGCCTCGGCCTTTTCCTGGGGGGTGAGGTCCGTTTCCAAGAGGGGGTTGGATTCCAGCTCCTGGGTAATGTATTCCTCGAGTTCGAGCCGGGAGAGCTGCAGGAGCTTGATGGCCTGCTGGAGCTGCGGCGTCATGATGAGCTGCTGCGCAAGTTTCAGATGCTGCTTGATCTCCAGTGCCATGCTAAAATCCCCTTCAGCTCAATGAGAAATCATCTCCCACGTAGATTTCGCGCACCTGCTCATTTTCAATGACATGCTCGGGTGAGCCCTGCTCGATGACCAGTCCCTGATGGATGATATAGGCCCTCTCGCAGATCTTCAAGGTCTCCCTGACATTATGATCGGTGATGATGATCCCGATCCCTTTTCCCTTCAGATGCAGGATCATATCCTGGATGTCGTTGAGCGTGATGGGGTCGATGCCGGCGAAAGGCTCATCCAGCAAAAGGCAGCGCGGTTTCAACGCCATGGCCCGGGCGATCTCGACCCTGCGCCGCTCACCGCCGGACAGCGATACCCCCTTCTGCGTACGGACCTGCACGAGGCCGAAGCTGCTCACGATGGCGTCGATCTCCTCCCGCAGTGCACCCCCTTTCAGCCCCTTGGCCTCCAAGGGAACCGAGATGTTCTGCTCGACGGTGAGTCCTCGGAATATGGATGCCTCCTGAGGCAGATAGCCAATGCCGCGTCGTGCCCGGCCGGAGAGGTCGAGGCCGGTGATGTCTTCATCGCCTATGAAGACCTTCCCCTTGTCAGGACGGATCAGCCCTACGATCATATAGAAGGTGGTGGTCTTTCCGGCGCCGTTTGGGCCGAGGAGGCCGATGATCTCGCCGGGCGAGCATTCCAAGTCCAACCCCTTGATGATGCGGGCGCGCCCAAAGCTCTTTTCAAGGCCGTGTGCCCTGAGCGTTACATCTACCATGGGAGAGCTGACCCCTCGCCCGTCTTCACCTTGATCTTTACCCTGCCGCCCCGACCTTCGACCACCTGATGGTCTGTCGCCATATCCATGACGACCTTCTGGCCGGTCAACCGTTCCTCCCCGCGGACGATGACGACATTTCCCATGAGGATCACCTTCCTTTGCTCATTCTGGAAAATGGCCTTGTTACAGGTGGCATCCCTGTCCAGCCAGTGGATGGAAACATTCCCCTCGGCAACGAACTGGTCCATCTTCTTCGTCTGATTATTGTAGAAGAGCCGCAAGGTATTGCTTTTCAAAAGCATGTCGCCCTTTGTGGCCCATACATTTCCCTGAAAGAAGGCCTCCCCCTTGTTTTTGTACACGTCCAACTTATCAGCCTCCACTTCGACCATATCGGATTGCACGGATGCATCCTTTAGCTTCTCAGCCCCCAGAGCCAACGATGGCACGAGGATGCTAACTGTCCAGAGGAATATGAGATATCTGCGCATGTACTCCACCTATAAAACTAATTCGTGAAAGATCATCGAGGAACTCGGCGCCTTGCGCCTCGATGACCCCGTCAGCCGTCACCAGTCTAACAGGATTATGCGTCCGTGCCAATCGGGATCTCCTGTCCCAGGTGAGGCTCCTGAAGAAGCCCTTTAAACCATCCGAGGTCTCTAGGGTGATGTCGCCATCAACCACCAGTCGGGATGTGTTCATGTCATAGGTCGCATGGGGGGCATGCATGCGGAGCTTGCCAGCGTGGTCCAGGTCAAGGGTTTCGAATATGATCGTGTTGTCCTGTTTCTGGGCTGCGCTGGCCGCATGGATGGTGGTGGACGTGAGGGATTCCAGGTTCACTTCGTAGAGGGTGATGTTGCGTGCCGAGCGGAGGAAATTCTGCTCACCCTGCATCATCTGCCGGACGCCGGGGCCGCTTGTCTTCACCATGATCAATACCCCGACGATGATGCCGATAACAAGCAATACCTTATACCACATAGCGCTCCATGACCGCTTCATACAGTCCCAGGCGTTTCAGGAGGATCTCGATGGCCTCCCTCACTGCCCCATGGCCTCCATTTCGTTCCGTTACGTAATCCACCCGTGATTTCACTATGTCCATGGCGTCGTGCGGGGCGAAGGTGAGCCCGCACAATGCCATGGCGGGCAGGTCCACCACATCGTCGCCCATATAGGCAATTTCCTCGGTCGAGCAGCCGAGACTCTGCGCCAGCTCCAGGAGGGCTGGCTTCTTCTCCTTCGCGCCTTGGATGAGGTGCTCTATCCCCAGTTCGCTCACTCTATGCTCGAGCGCCCTCGAGATCCTGCCCGTGATGATGGCCACCTCAATGCCTGCCCGCATGATGAGCTTGAGACCATGACCGTCCTTGCAGTTGAAGGCCTTCATCTCCTCACCGCTGTCACTGATATAGATCTTCGAGTCGGTGAGTACACCGTCTGCATCGAGCACCAGCACCCTGATCTTTTTCATGCCACTATCCTGTGTATTGCTACCACCTGTTTGAGCAAGGGTTCGAGGTCGATCAGCCTGAGCGAATTCGGACCGTCGCTCAGGGCGGCCTCCGGACGGTCATGGACCTCCATGAAGAGGGCATCGACGCCGAAGGCAACCCCGGCGCGCGCCAGCGGGGCGATGAACTCCCTATTTCCGCCGGAGGAAGCTCCCCTCCCACCCGGCAACTGAAGGCTGTGGGTGACATCGAACACAACCGGTTTCCCGAAGGTACGCATGATACCAAGCGACCTGAGGTCGCAAACGAGGTTGTTGTATCCGAACGAAGCGCCGCGTTCGGTGAGGAGCACGGCCTTGTTGCCCGTGCTCTCGACCTTTTTCACCGCATTGAGCATATCCCAGGGGGCCATGAACTGCCCCTTCTTGATATTGACCGGCTTCCCAGCAGCACCTGCGGCTAGTAGGAGATCGGTCTGCCGGCAGAGGAAGGCAGGGATCTGGAGGAGGTCGAGCACCCTTGCTGCTCTATTGGCCTGGGAAGGCTCATGGATATCCGTGGTGATGGGAATATCGAGATCCACCTTGATCCCGGAGAGGATAGCGAGCCCTTCTTTCAGGCCAGGGCCGCGGAATCCGTCGATGGACGACCGGTTCGCCTTGTCGAACGAGGCCTTGAAGATAAAGGGTACACGCAGGCGTGCGGTGATCTCCTTGAGAGCCGCTGCCATTTCATACGCATGCTCCCTGGATTCAATGATGCACGGCCCGGCGATTAAAACCAGGTCGCCGCCACCGATGGTAACTTCACCGACCTTTACCGCCATCATTCCCCGCTTTGCCTGTATGCGACACTCGCTCTGATGAATTCCCGGAAGAGCGGATGGGCGCTTAAGGGTTTGGACTTGAACTCAGGATGGAATTGGCACCCGAGGAACCACGGGTGGTCAGGGATCTCGATGATCTCGACCAGATTCGTCTGGGGATTGCGTCCGCTGATGAGCAGACCTCCGTTCGTCAGCTGATCCTCGAAGGTGCTGTTGAGCTCGTACCGGTGCCGATGCCGTTCGGATATCATTTCGCTCCCGTAGGCCTGCAGGGCTTTCGTGTCAGGACTAAGCCGACACTCATAGGCGCCGAGCCGCATAGTGCCGCCCTTTTTTGTGATGGTCCGCTGTCCGGGGAGGAAATCGATAACCGGATAAGGGGTATGGGGATCGAACTCGGTTGAGTTCGATCCCTGCATACCGCAGATGTTGCGCGCAAACTCCACCACGGCAAGCTGCATCCCCAGACATATTCCGAAGTAGGGTATCCTGTTCCTGCGGGCATAACCGGCGGCGATAATCTTGCCTTCCACGCCCCGCTCCCCGAAACCGCCGGGGATGAGGATGCCGTGGATACCCTCGAAGACGGCCTTGAGATCTGCATCCACGGTAAGCTTATCCGATTCCGTATAGATGCGGTTTACCTTGACGTCGTTGGTGATCCCGCCGTGCTCGAGGGCTTCATTCAGGCTCTTGTATGAATCCATGAGCTTCACGTACTTGCCCACGATCGCGATATTCACCTCTTGCTTCCGGCCCTGGAGCTTCTCGATGAGACGCTCCCATGATTTCATCTGCGGCTCCCGGGTCCAGATATTCAAGTACTCGACGATCTTGTTATCAAGCCCCTCGCGGTGAAATTCCAGGGGCACCTGGTAGACGCTTTGCACATCCACGGCATTGATCACCGCATCCTTCTCCACATTGCAGAACAGGGCGATCTTCTCCTTGAGCTCCATCGAGAGCCGCTTCTCGCTGCGGCAGAGGAGGATCTGGGGCTGGATCCCGATCTCCCTGAGCTTCTGCACCGAGTGCTGGGTGGGTTTGGTTTTCAGCTCGCCGGCGCTGATGATATAGGGGACAAGCGTGAGGTGGATGTATAGGACGTTGTTCCTCCCCATATCGAAGCCGAACTGCCGGATGGCCTCGAGGAAGGGCAGCGATTCTATATCGCCGACCGTGCCACCGATTTCGATGATGGCGATATCATAGCCATCTGCGGCCTGCCGGATGCGGACCTTGATCTCGTCCGTGATATGTGGGATCACCTGGACTGTTTTGCCGAGATATTCGCCGCTTCTCTCCTTCTGGATCACGGCATCATATACCTGGCCCGTGGTGAAATTGTTCTTTGCGGACAGCGCGGTGGAGGTGAAACGTTCGTAATGTCCGAGGTCGAGATCGGTCTCCGCCCCGTCATCGGTCACGAAGACCTCCCCGTGCTGGAAAGGATTCATGGTTCCGGGGTCGACATTGATATAGGGGTCGAGCTTGATGTTTGTGACCGTTAAGCCCCTGGTCTCCATGATGGTTCCGATAGAGGCTGCTGCAAGACCCTTCCCCAGTGAAGACAGCACACCGCCGGTGATGAAGATATACTTGGTATTCTTGTGCGCTTCCATTCCTCAGGGTTTAGCTTATGGGGAGCTTGAGTGTCAAGGGCATTCGCCCCCCCCGACTCTCTCGAATAGGGGATGGAATGGACCCGGTACATCCCTGACCGTCGCCTTTTATGCGTGCCTGTCGGCACGTCCAATTTTAGTGTCCTGTAAAATTGTGAGCTTTTTTACCGGCGGGCGATGAGCCGTTCCAGCCAGGGGAGGAAGAGGGTCAGGCTCGCATCCTTCACCCAGGCGCGGTACTCGTTCCCTTCGGGGTCCATGTTCAAGAGCTGGGCCTGGCAGGACATGGCGCCAAGCAGGGAGATGATGAGGTTGTGAAAGCAATAGATGAACATTTCGATCTCGCGGCTGGAGCCCTTTAACGGAACCCTTTTCTCTAGCATGCGTCGCATCCGGGCCATCTGGAGGATGATGTAACGGTGACCGGGGATCTCCTCAAGTCGGCCGATATGGACCATGTTCAGGGCAACGAGCTGCAGAGCGCTGGGGTCGCTGAGATGATAGTCGATCATACGGTCGAGGAAAATGGACAGGCCTTCCTGGGGCCTCAGGTGCTCGAAACCTTCAAGCCAAGTTTCCTGCGCCCGGCCGTACGCTTCATAGATATCGGCCGTGACCGCCTCATAGAGCTTCTCCTTTGAGCCGAAGTAGTAATGGATCAGCGGATGCTCCACGTGCGCCGCCTTGGCTACCATGCGCGTAGTGGCGGCCTGGTAGGAATTCAGTGCGAACACCTGACCGGCGGCCTTGAGGATCCTTTCCCGCGCATTGCCTGCATCAGGGCTGTTGCGATGCTTCACTGCCTATCGCTCCTGTTTCCCCGCCAGAGCGGGGTCATTATCATGCATGGGGCATGCTCATGCAATGTTGAAGACCCCCTTCCTGAGGGCTGCGGTTACCGAACGTGATATTTACCATATGGTAATCAAAAGGTCAGCAAAAATAGTTTTTATTGCATTGAGATTATTGACAAGATGATCTGCTGTTTGATATATTTACCATATGGTAAATTTAAAGCCCGTTATCCTTTTGACAAGGAGGATATGAGACGGATATTCTGAAATGGAGGTCGGTATGTTTTGTTTGGAACCATCTGAAGAACAGAAGATGATGCAGGAGACGGCGAGGAGCTTTGCCGCCGAACAGCTGCGGCCGCTCGCACACCAGTGCGACGAGGGCGGGGAGATTCCCGGCAGCCTCGTGGATAAGGCCTGGGAACTCGGGCTCATCAGCACGGTAATTCCAGAAGAGTGCGGGGGGGCAGGGATGGAGCGTCAAGCTGTCTCCGGGGTGCTCTTGTCCGAGGAACTGGCCTGGGGTGACCTTTCCCTGGCCATGACGATCCTGGCCCCTGCGCTGTTTGCCTACCCGCTCCTGACGGCAGGTACTCCCGAGCAGCAGAAGCACTACCTGCCTCTGGTCTGCGGGGGGAAACCCCCATGCCTCACCGCTGCCGTCATGGAACCCGTCATGGACTTTGATCCCGGCAGGCTTGCCTGTACGGCCATGTCCAGAAACGGCAGCTATCTGCTCACCGGGGGGAAGTGCCTCGTGCCCATGGGAAGCCAGGCCGAGAAATTTCTCGTCTATGCCTCCATAGAGGGCCAGAAGGGCTATGGTAACGTAGGCGGGTTTATTGTGGACCGTACGCAACAGGGACTGACGGTTAGCGGCCGTGAACGGAACATGGGGCTCAACGCCCTGGATACGGTTGGAATCGAACTCAGGGAAGTCGTGGTTGACCCTGAGGCCGTGCTGGGCGAAGGGAAAGGCTGCGATTTCTCGAGGATCATGAGCTATTCCCGGGTGGCCTTGAACGCCATGGCCGTGGGGGTAGCGCGGGCCGCTCATGAGTATGCCAGGGATTATGCCCTCCAGCGCTATGCCTTCGGCGAACCCATTGCCTACCGGCAGGCCATCAGCTTCATGCTCGCGGAGGATTTCATGGAGATTGAGGCCGCACGTCTCCTGACCTGGGAGGCCGCTTGGCGTCTCGATGCCGGTCATGATGCCTTCAAGGAGGCCTATCTGGCCAAGCTCTATGCCGATCAAGTGGTGGTCAAGGTCACGGACGATGCGGTGCAGACCTTAGGCGGCCACGGCTATATCCGCGAGCATCCTGTGGAGCGGTGGCTCAGAAACGGACGTGGTTTTTCCTGTTTTGAAGGCTTGGCCATCGTCTAAGAGGAGGGAAAGATGATCAGTTTCGAGATACCCAAAGGGGTTGAGGATGTCGCGCACATGCTACACGGGCTTGCGGAATCGTTGATGCGGAAATGGGCCCGCTGGGCGGATGACCACGAGCACGAGCAGTGCGAAGAGTGGGTGAACACCATGTGGATCTTTACCAAGAGCGGCCTGAAAGGGCCCACGGCCAGTGGTTCTTCCCGCAAGCAGAAGGAGGGCGATACCCAGGGGGAAAAGAAGAAGGTCACATACCAGAACCTCATCATGGCCGTGTCCGTTGAACAGCTGTCCTGGGGCGATGCCGGTCTCTACCTGTCCATGCCCTTCATGGGCCTGGGCGGAGCAGCCATCGCGGCGGTGGGAACAGATGCACAGAAGGAGAGATTCCTGCAGCGCTTCGCAACCTCGGAAAAACCGGTATGGGGCGCTATGGCCATCACCGAGCCGGGGGCAGGTTCGGACTCCGCGGCCATCCGCGCCACGGCGGAACTCGATGAAAAGGCGGGTGAGTGGATCATAAACGGCGAAAAGATCTTTGTCACCCAGGGCAAGAGCGCGGTCGAGGACTCGGACGGTATCGTGGTGGTCTGGGCCACCCGCGACCGCAAGGCGGGCCGCGCCGGGATCAAGAGCTTTGTGGTCGAGGCCCACACACCTGGTATGAAGGTGACCAAGGTGGAGGATAAGCTCGGGATACGCGCCTCGGATACCGCCTCCATCGTGTTCGAGGATTGCCGGATCCCCTATGATCAT
>Ga0315284_10012399_pt1 | contig 12136 bp, 11 predicted proteins | sample YL17G09_16_MG_FD_203696 | JGI IMG/M metagenome (GOLD analysis project Ga0315284, IMG submission 203696) | Sediment microbial communities from Yellowstone Lake, YNP, Wyoming, USA - YL17G09_16 | ecosystem: Environmental > Aquatic > Freshwater > Lake > Sediment | place: USA: Wyoming | collected...
CTCGATTATGGCGACGCTGCTAATGACGGCGGTGGCAGCGTTGCTGGCATTCTGCGCAACAGGGGCCAGCGCTGGGCAGGCGATCACTAACGACGTGCTGGCCCGGTCCCTTGGGCACGGCAATTCGCTGTGCGTTGTTCGCGTCATCGAGAAGCAGATGTCCGACACGGGGCCGTGGCGGGGCTTCTTCATTGTGCAGGCTCAAGCTCTTCGGCTGTTGGTCCCTGGAGACCTGAGCATGCGCGATTTCTCCCAAGGTCTGGTGTTCCCTGCCGGAACACCATATGTCGACAGATTAGAGAAGGGGGGAATCTACGCACTCTTTCTCGATCGCGACAGGCCGCGATCCATCTCGTGGGCGTTTCGAGACGATTTAGTGAAGTTCGCGTCCTCCACCGATCCTGGAATCAAAGCTCTCACTCGGCGGGCGACGGCGATCTACCGGCCCACCGACATCTGCCAGTTTCGGGAGGCGAAAGTCTCCCCCAATCCCCAACTCCCCAAACTGCCCAAAGACGTGATCCAGGCCTGCGACCGTTTTCGCGCCAGCCGCGGCAATCGCGTCGCGTTGGCGCGGCAAATCTGGAAGTCGCCGCTGGGTGCGGAGCGCAAGCTCGATCGAAGCAAGTCGTTCAGTTCGGTCCGTCGGTTCGTAGTGACCACACCTCGTATGGTGATTGACCGCAGCCAGGCGCTGCGCCTACTTGGCCAACCGACGTTCAAGCATGGCTTCGTCTACATCTGGGAGTGCGGCGATGATCCAAAGGGAAGCGAGCTGATGCAGGCGCTGATTCCCCACGGCGTCAATCGCTCGACGAAGACGAAGCCCTACCGTGGCATCCTCAGCATTGGCTTCGACGCCAACGGCAAGGGCAGCGGCGTGATCTATGATGTCTATACTCCGCGCGTCGTTTCCCGCTGAAGCCGCGCCAACTGCTCCTTCATCACCCCCAGTTGGGGCGCATATGAGACATCCTGCGCCAGGTTGCGCATCTCGTGCGGGTCGCGCTGCAGGTCGTACAACTCATCGATGTCGTGAATCTCAGGATAGGTGATGTACTTCCAGCGCGGCGTGCGCACCCCGAACATGGTCGGGATGCCCGGCAGCCACTCCTCCCGGTAGTACTCGTACAGGAACGACTGCCGCGGGTGGTAATCGCCCCCGGCCAGCAGTTCTCGGAACGACCGCCCCTGCATATACTCGGGCGCCTCGACGCCCGAAAGGGGGGCTGCTCTCTCCTTCTCTGAAAACCGCGGACTCTGCCCAACTCGTCCATAGTTCTAGTCCACCGCTTGGAGAAAGGGACGAAATTGCGGCATTCTGGCCGCCCGTGATAGAATCGCCGCGCACCCATCAGTCTGGAGCGCTGGCGAACAGAGGGACCCCATGTGCCTTGCTGAGAGCGGTCGGCCAATGTGTGGCGATCGGTCACCGAAGATCCTCCGGCTTCGCGAAGGCGACGAAGATGCCGCGGTCCGCGTCGTTGAGGATCTCAAGTTCCAAATGGACGAGGTCGTTGGCGTATCTGTAGACCCAGCGTACATGCGAACCTTCCTTGCCGACGACCGGTACTACTTCATCGTTGCCGACGTCGAAGATGAGCCGGTCGGCTATGCTTTCGGCTACCGGCTGTGCCGCTTCGACGGTAGGGCTCCCGTGATGTTCTTCTATGAGGTCGCCGTGGCACAACACCATCGCAGGCGCGGCATCGGGCGCGCCCTCGTCGAAGACCTCAAGCGGCTCGCCAAAGCCGATGGGTGCGGGAAGATGTTCGTCCCCACGAACAGGTCAAATGAAGCGGCGATGGCTCTGTACCGGGCGGCCGGGGGAGAAGAAGGGGAAACCGGCGCAACGGCATTCTGGTGGAACTGGTAGGAGCGCCTTACGATGCTCGGCTGCGAACGACATCTCGTCAGACTCGTACCCTACCAGCCTGCCTGGGCTGAGTTGTTCCAGCAGGAGGCTGAGCGCCTGTCTGCAGCACTAGGCGGCCAGATTGTTCGCATTGAACACGTCGGCAGCACGGCCATCCCAGGGCTGGACTCGAAGCCCATCCTCGACATCGTCGTTGCCGTGCGGGACATGACCGACGCGGCAGCGTTCGAGGACGCCCTCAGCCCCCTCGGTTACATCCACAAGGCCGAGAACGACAGGCCGGGGCGACTCTACTTCGTGAAGCGACTCCCCGATGACAGATCGACCCACCACCTCAACATCACTGAACTCGGCACCGAATGCTGGTTCACTCATGTGGCGTTCCGAGACCACCTGCGCGAGCATGCGGAGTCCCGAGCGGAATATAGGAAACTGAAACAAGACCTCGCGCGCCGTTACCAGCACGACCGCGCTGCCTACCAGGAAGGAAAGGATGAGTTCATCGAGCGGATACTTGCGATTGCAGGGGGAGGAGGCCCATGAGTGAGATAGATGATATCGACATGTGGAACGCGGCGGCGGCGCGGTATGATGTTCGCCTGACCAGCGGAAGTTTCTGGCGTCAGCAGCATGTCATCAGTCCAGCAGTGTTCGGACTCCTCGGTGAGGTGGCTGATCAGGATATGCTGGACGCTGGCTGCGGGCCGGGATGCTTGGCCGTGGAGCTCGCCCGACGGGGTGCACGCGTCGTCGGGATCGACGCTGCCGAGCAGATGCTCCTGCTTGCGCGTGAGCGGGCTGGGAATGCCTCCCAGAGCATCCGGTTCGTGCAGGCCGATCTATGCTCGCCTCTGCCGCTGGAGGACAACTCGTTCGATGGCATCATGTCTAACATGGTCCTGATGGACATCCCCGCTATCGACACCGCGCTTGCCGAGTTTCATCGCGTTCTGCGCCCGACGGGCCGCTTCGTATTCTCTATAACGCATCCATCCTTCTTCATGTGGCTTTGGGCAAGAGACGCCACTGGCAAGAAGCTGTGGAAGCCGGTCGATGACTACTTGACGATCCGCTCCGACATGAACGACTTCTGGGGGCCGACACGTCATTACCACCGGCCGCTTTCCTGGTATATCGGCGCGCTGGCCTCAGCCGGATTCGTGGTCGACGCGCTCCTCGAACCCACACCGGATTTCGAACGCAGCCCAGACAAAGACCATGTCTGGCGCATCCCGGACTTCGTGGTGATCCGGGCGCTTCCCCGGCAAACCGATCCAGGAAATTAGGGACAGTTACCTATCCCTTGATATATGCGGCACAGTTGGGACGATTTCCGATGTGCGTGTGTGACGATAACTCCGCCACGTATCAGAGATCGCCAAACAGGGAACTATCGCTGTTTTTGCCCACGCCCGAGAACCAGTAGCGTTCGGTCTAGGGGTGACGGTACCCCACTCAGTTCTGCTCCTGCGATGCTGCCTCACGCAGCCCGTTAATGACAGCCAAGAACTCCCGGTCATTGCGCACTGATTCGAATGCGGGATCCTGGAAGAACTCCTTCTGCGGAAAGCCACTATACGCCCAGCGTTTGTCCTCTGCAACGCGCCGCAAGTAGTGGAGAGACTCCTGATTGTCGCCGCCCGTTTGCAGGATGAGCGCCACCAATCCGAAAAAGATCGGGCCGCACGGGTAGGTGCCTACCTGCTCTGCCTGCTTCAGGAGCGCCAGAGCCTCGTGCGTTCGGCCAGCGAAGCGGCAGAGCTGGCCGGCGTTGGCCAGGATAACGAAGGCGGCATCTCGCCACGCGTCGCGGTCAGCGCCGAGTGCCTCTGCCCCGCGGACCACCTCATTGGCCACCGCTTTTGCCGTGTCAAGCGCTGCCTTTGCCTTCTCATGGAGTCCCATGAGTGAGTAGATGCGGAACATTCCTACATTGATCCTTCCCTTGGCACTGAGGGCGGTAAGCCGGTCTTCCCTGTCCTCGAGACGGGGGTCACGCAGCAGGTCTTCACCATACTGCACCGCCATCTCGCGTCTCCGATCCACCTGTTCTCCTTCGTCCAGAGCAACGACCTGCACCGCGTCTAGGAGGGATATCGCGCTCTCCAGTGTCTTCACGTCCTCCGGCGCCGAGTTCCAGAGCTCAAGCGTCTTTTCCAGCCACTCCAAGCCTACACCATGTTGCGCATAAGCCACAGCAGCGTGAAGGTAGGAGTCCAACTTGGCGGCAACATCAGGCTGCTCGCCCAGGCCGGTCATACATGCACGATGAGCTGCTACGGCAGCGGCGTAGTCTCCAACTGCCCACCATGCTCCGGCCAGGTATGCTCCCGCTTTCACGCGCTCGTTCGGGTCCTGTGTCTCCTCCATGTACCGCGCCAGAATCGGGGTGATTCGGCTGTGTTCGCCAAGGTCAGCGAGAGTGGCGCGCAGCAGCCAGACCGTTTCCGGGTCGTGCCGACCGCCCTCCCAGGCCCGCAGCAGTAACTCTGCGCCCTCCGACATGCGCCGCGGGTTGAACGGCCGCCGCCCCGGCACTATCAGTGCCACGCCGGCGCCAAAGGCGAGGTCCGGATGCTTCTCCGGGGGCAGGCCCGACCGGCGGACCTCATCAAGGGCGGCCTGCCAGTCTCGCGCAGACAGGGCGGCAAGAGTTCGCTCCACGGCCTCCTTGAGTGCCCTCTCTGCTTCGCTCATGATCTCCTCCTTGATGCGGCTCTTCGCCCGGCTGACACGGGCCCGGACCGCGCCCGTCGTGGTGCCGAGGAAGTTGGCGACCTCGGCGTGGGAATAGCCGTCGATGTAGTGGAGGACGACGGCCAGGCGAGTGGGCTCATCGAGTGCGGCGAGCGCCTCGCGCACTTGCTGCGCGAGATCTGAGGCCGCCGCGTCCGGCGCACGCAGGCCTGCACTTGGCATCTCGTCGGGCGGCAGGAGCACCTCACGACGGGGCCGGCGCGCGACCTCGAGGGCGGTCAAGTCGGTGATGTGATAGAGCCAACTGGCAAATGACTCCGGCTTGCGCAGCTTGGGCAGGCCGGTGTACGCCTTCAGGAACGCCTCCTGGGCGGCATCCCGAGCGTTCTCGAAGTCGCCGAGGCGATGGAAGGCGACGCCGAAGACGGCATGGCCGTAGCGGGCCACCAGCTCGCCGAAAGCCTGCTGGTCGCCCGCCAGCGTCCGCATAACCAACTCACTGTCACTCTGCAGGCCCGCCAAGGTCGGTCCTCTGCTCTATAGTTGCATTCCAGCCCCAAAACGTTACGCCCCGATTCAGAATAATCGTTTCCCGGGCGTCGTTTCACGCTGGAGTCGCGCCAACTCCTCCTTCATCACCCGCAGTTCGGGCGCGTACAACGGATCGAGCGCCAGGTTGCGCATCTCGTGGGGGTCGCGCTCAAGGTTGTATAGCTCATCGATGTCGCGGATCTCAGGATATGTGATGTACTTCCAGCGCGGCGTGCGCACCCCGAACATGGTCGGGATTCCCGGCAGCCACTCTTCCTGGTAGTACTCGTACAGAAAGGCGCTTCGCGGCCGGTAGGGGCCCCCGGCCAGCAGTGGCCTGAAGGAGCGCCCCTGCATGTACTGCGGCGCCTCGATGCCCGCAATCTCCAGCAGCGTCGGCGCGAGGTCGATGTTGAGGATCATCGGATCCGGCAGGCCGCCCGCCCGGATCAGCCGCGGGTAGCGCATCAGCAGCGGGATGCGGATGGATTCCTCATACATGAGCCGCTTGTCCCCGCGGCGGTGCTCTCCCTGGAAGAAGCCGTTGTCACCGGCGAAGATGACCACGGTCGAGTCCAACACGCCCATCTGGCCGAGGGTATCCAGCACCTTTCCGACGCTGTCATCAACCGCGGCCAGCGTCCGGTAGTAGTCGAGCCGCCCCTGGTCGCGCGGGTTCCACTTGGCCGGCGGAATCGAAGGCGGCACCGGTATATCTTTGTTCTTCAGCCATTCCTCGCGGCGGGCCCCGCGCACCGTCATCGCGCGAATCCATTCCGGCTTGTCGGCAAGCGTATCGTCGAAGCTCGCGGGCTTGGGCATCTCGACGTCGCGGTAGAGGTTCGCGTGCCGCGGCGCGGGTGTGAACGGCCCATGCACCGCCTTATGCGCCAGGTAGAGGCAGAACGGTCGCGATCGCGGCCGCTGCAACCAACCCACGGCGTAATCAGTCAGCAGGTCCGTCATGTAGCCCTTAGCCTTGAAGTCGCGCCCGTTCTCGTTGAGCGGCGGGTCGACGTAGACCCCCTGGCCCTTGAAGCTCAGCCAGTAATCGAAGCCGGGGCGCGGATTCGCGTCCGGCCGCATGTGCCACTTGCCAACATACGCCGTGTCGTAGCCCTCATCGCGAAGCAGCGCGGGGAAATGGCGCAGCCGGGGGCCGAACTCCTGCCCCTCATTCGTGCGCACGCCGTTGACGTGAGCGTACGTGCTGGTCAGGAAATTCGCCCGGCTGGGAGAGCACAGCGATGTCGTGACGAACGCGTTGACGAAGCGCGCGCCCTCGGCGGCGATGCGGTCGATGTGCGGAGTGCGCACGAAGGGATGGCCGGCGCAGCTCATGGCATCCCATCGCAAGTCGTCGATGAGGATGACGACAACGTTGGGGCGCTCGCCGGCGCGCGCTGCACTGGGCAGCGACGCGCCCAAGGCCAGGGCGCCGCCGGCGAGGGCCATGCGGCGAAGCGCCTCGCGTCGGGTGATTCGCTCATGCATCGCTTGCCCTCCTCAGACGAACACAATATCAAGGCCTGTATGCGGCCTGCCGCTCACTTCCCTCGGCGCCTCGCTTTTCCTCTCATGCTGACGGACGGCCGCTCCGGGAAGGCATGAGGCCCCGGTGGCACGAATCATCATCTAACCGAGATTATGCATTGCGAGTTCAGCGCACTCACCCAGCAGGTGGTGTCACCCTGAGCGAAGCGAAGGGTCTTGGCCAGGCCATTGCACATTCACTACCAAGATTCTTGGCTTGATGCGGCGATCAACGCCGCATTCCGGAGCTCGCGCAAGCGCGAGCCAGCTCCGGATGACGTCGTGTTCGTCCTATGCATAATCCCAGTCTAACCCAGATTATGCATTGGAGCGCTTTTCGATCTCAATTCGCATCACCTAGTAAGTGAAGGCTCCACGCTCGTTGTGCATAATCTGGGTCTAACGAGGTGGACGCGAGCACCATGCGAACGAACCATGCGAAAGAGAAGTTGCTGCGCGGGGAGCCGGTCTTCGGCTGCGCCGCACTGGGTGCGCCGTATCCCGAGCTCGCCCACGCCTATGCCGCTGCCGGTTTCGACTTCATGCTCCTCGAGAACGAGCATTGGCCGATGTCGCTTGAATCGGATCAACTGCTCGTCCGCGCCGGGCGCGCCGCCAACATTCCTGTCATCACGCGAGTGCCCGATGCCGAGTATCATTTCGTCGCGCGCACCCTCGACACCGGCGCCGAGGGGATTATCGTCCCCCGCGTCGAGACTGCCGAGCGCGCCGCCGAGGTGGTCTCGTGGGCGCGTTTTCCGCCCGAGGGCCGGCGCGGCTGCGGGCCCGGGCCGCTTCTCTATGATTACGAATCGGTGCCGCTGCCCGAAGCCCTCGAACACTGGAACCGCAACACGCTCGTCGTGATCCAGGCCGAATCGAAGTCGGCCATCGAGCGCATTGATGAGCTAGCAGCGGTGCCCGGACTCGACGCCATCATGATCGGCCCGGCCGATCTCTCCATTTCGCTTGGCGTTCCGGGGCAGATGGATCATCCGGACTTCGTTCGCTCGGTCGAGCGGGTCGCCGAGGCGTGTAGGGCGCGCGGCATCGCGTCGGGGATGTTCGTGGGTGATCCGGAGCGGATCAGAGGATACCTGCGGTTAGGTCTGCGCCTGTTCTCGTGCGGCGGCGACATCGGGCTCATCCGGCAGGCCGGAACCGACCTGGTGCGGAAGTTGAAGGCAGTGGCGCAGGAGGCGCTGGCATAGTTGGCATCAGATCCTCTTTCCTAGGAACGCGAGGCGCGGATAAGTGAGCGACACCTTGCACCCTCTCCTCACTCCTCTCCCTTGCAGGGAGAGGAGTTATCGCTGTCGCAGCCAGGGCTTGGCCACCACAGCCAGCGGAAACACGTGGCGGCACATCGAATGATCGACGGACGACGCAACCGGCTGGCCGGCGCATGCGTATGGCTGTGGCTGGTCGCGACGGCCGCTGTATTGTGCACCGCCGCGCCCGCCGATGCGCAGAAGGCCCAGACGCGGCTCGAGGTTATTGACGGCGCGCGGGTGCTCTATCTCCGCGGCGCGCCGTATGACCGCGGCTACGAGTACGGCCGTCTGCTCGCCGACGAGATCAAGTTCAACATCACCCGCTATCTGAACGTCGGCATCGCGGAGCATTGGAGCGTCCCGCGCGAATTCCTGAAAGCCTCGGCTGCGAAGATGGAGCCCTTCATCCCCGACGAGGTCAAACAGGAGATGCGGGGGATCGCCGTCGGCGCCGAGGTTGACTACGAGGACGTGCTCATCCTCAACACCCACGTTGACGCCGTGGTGCACGGAGTCGAGGCGACCGGACAGAGCGCGAAGGCCGCACAGTGCTCGGGGATCGCCGTCATGGGCCACTGGACCAGCGACGGGCGCGTGCTGCACGGCCACAATGTGGACTGGACGACTGACGAGGAGATTCAGAAAACGGCGGTGCTCCTCGTGATCGCGCCCGAGGATGGCGTGCCCTTTTGCATGCCGACCCATGCCGGGATGGTGGCGTGCAACGCGGGCATGAACGCGGCGGGCATCACCTACAGCGACATGACTTCCGAGAGCGCCGATCAGCGGCTCAATGCAATGCCGCTGATGATCATGGCGCGCATGCTGCTCGAGAAAGCGCGCACCCTCGATGAGGCGCTGTCGTTGCTGCGCGAGTGGCCCGACACCTGCGGCTGGAACATGATCATCACGGACGCCAAGGGGCCCGACCTGCGCGCGATTGAGATAAGTGCGACGCACCTCAAGACTTTCAAACCCGGTGACCGCGCCGAGAATACGCCGACCGGAGCGCCGATCGCGCAGGCCGTGGTTCGCACCAACCATTTCGTGGATCCGGAGATGCTGGCGCTCGCCGCCAGGCGCGTCCGGCTGACGGCGGAGCAGGGCATCGTGCGGACGGTCGCCGATGATTCGTATCGGCGGTATATGGTGCTGGGGAAGCGGCTGCGCGCCGACAAGCTGCCGGTCGAACCCGGCGACATCCAGGCCTGGCTGCACGAGCCGCCGGTGGGCAACCCCGGCAACATCCAGAGCATGGTCTTCGATCCGAGCAATCAGGAAATCTGGACCGCCAACGCAGCGGCGGACGGCGCCCCCGCATGCGACACGCGGTATTCACGCGTCAACCTCAAGCCCTACTTCGCTCGGTGCCAGGGCCGCTCCTCTCCCTTCCAGGGCTTAGCATTACCCACTTCTCGGGTAAGACAGCGCGTCGAACCGTAGTCAAGGATAACGTGACCGGCAAGCGCCCTATGGAGTGCGGCGGTTCACCGCCGCTTTCGAAAGCGGGGCTGAAGCCCCGTCACTGGAGGCCGATATGACCCCAAGAGAGCGAATCCAGGCCGCCCTCAATCACAAGCCGGTGGACCGCATCCCGATCGACTTCGGCGGCACCGCCGAGACGAGCATCGGCGGAGTCGCCTACGCCGCGCTGCGCCGGGACCTCGGCATCAACGGCCGGTTGTTCCGCATGATGGACCTCAACCAACAGCTCGCCATCGTTGAGGAAGACGCCCGGAAGTTCGCGGGCGGCAACGTTGCTCCCCTCGTGATCGGGGCCAACGAGTACCGCGTCTGGAACCTGCCCGACGGCACGGCGTGCGAGGTGCCGGCGAAATGGCAGCCGGTGCGCGATGCGGAGGGCGGCGAGGTGCTCATGGGGCCGCACGGCAAGCCGCTGCTGCGCCGCGCCCCCGACGGCTACTGGTTCGATCCGCCGGGGCCGCTGTGCCCCGGCATGGACGCGATTGCGGACATTCCCAAGTTTATGCCCATGATCAAGATCATGGATCGCGCGCCCTACATGGATGAGACCCTGGAGGATTTGCGGGCGCGCGCCAAGCGCCTATATGAGGAGACGGATTACGCCATCGTCGGCCAGTTCGGGGGGCATATCTTCGCGGCGGCCCAACTGCTGCGCGGGATGGCGAACTTCATGTGTGACCTGGCGGCGGACAAGCCGTTCGCGCGCGCGTTGATGAACACGCTCGCGGAAGCGCACATGGAGGAATTCGACGCCTACATCGCGGCGGTCGGCGATTACATTCAGGTGATCCATGTCGCCGACGACCTGGGCGGTCAGAACGGCCCGCAGATCAGCGTCGAGATGTTTCGGGAGATGGTGCGGCCGCCGATGGAGCGCCTGTACAAGTTCATCAAGTCGCGCACGAAGGCCAAGCTGTTCTTGCACTCATGCGGGTCGGTGTACAAGTTGATTCCCGACCTGATCGAGATGGGCGTGGACATCCTCAACCCGGTGCAGGTGTCGGCGGCGGACATGGACAGCGCGAAGCTGAAGCGCGAGTTCGGCCTCGACATCGTCTTCTGGGGCGGCGGGTGTGACACGCAGAGGGTGCTGCCCTTCGGCACTCCGCAGCAGGTGCGCGAGGAAGTCAAGCGCCGCATCGGTGACCTGGGGCCGGACGGCTTCGTCTTCGCCCAGGTTCACAACATCCAGCCCGGCGTCCCGCCCCAGAACCTGGAAGCGATGTGGCAGGCGGCGCAGGAGTTCGGGGCGCAGTAAGCCGGGCCTCCTCGCCCGGCGCGCCGCTGCGCGGGCCGGGATCGCGTCTCATAGACGTGCGTCTCTAGGACGCCCGGACCTTGCCCACCTCCCCCAACTCACGCGTGCGTTCCCGCAGATAGTTGCGTAACCGCGGCTGCCAGACCAGATTAGAGGCATCGATAACGGAAAGATTGACGTGGCGGGGCGCAACCTGGTATAACATTGATGTTATAAGGGAATGTTCCTAAATGCAGAGTGACCAGCCCTGGAGAGCGATCTTTTTCACGACCGCGGCAGGGCGCTGTCCGGTGCTGGAGGCGATCCGCCGACTGCCCAAGGCAGAGCGGGTGGAGATCGGGCACACGCTGCGGCTGGTGCAGGAGCAAGGGCCGGGCATCGGCATGCCCTTCACCGAGCCGGTCACCGGTGAGATCGGCGCGATACGGGTGCGCGTAGGGCGGGCGCGCTGGCGGATCTTCTTCTTCGCCCACAGGGGCCGGGAGCTGGTGCTGCTGCACATGTTCGCCAAGAAGACCCGCGCCATGCCGCGGCACGAGATCGCGCTGGCCGAGCGCCGACGCAAGGATTGGTTGCGCAGAGAGGACGCATGATATGGCACGGAAGCGAGTAACGGTGGATGAGTGGCTGGAGCAGGAGTTGCAGGACGAGGAGTTCCGGCTGCTGTGGCGCGAGCGCGGGGCGGCCTACAAGGTGGCGCAAGCGTTCGTCCGGCTGCGCAAGCTGCAGGGTCTTTCGCAGAGCGAGGTCGCGCGGCGCGCCGGGCTCAACCAGCCCGCCATCGCCCGCCTGGAGTCCGGCGCCCTCAAGCCCACGCTGGATACGATACAACGGGTGGCGCATGCCCTGGGGCGAGACCTCGAGATCAACCTCGTGCGCACGTGAGGCGGGGGGCCCAATGCAGTGTGACAATCGCACGGTCACCTGTCTGCGGACCTGGGCGGGCGGCACGGGACCGCGGCAGGGGCCGCAAGCGGTAAGCGGCGCATCGGCGACCTGGGGCCGGACGGTTTCGTCTTCGCCCAGGTACACAACATCCAGCCCGGCGTCCCGCCCCAGAACCTGGAAGCGATGTGGCAGGCGGCGCAGGAGTTCGGCGGCTGAGGGTCGCCGTGCGGCTTCGGTGAAGGGCGCGGCATCGGGCATCCCCGGAGACTTCTTTGGCCAAAGGGCAGACTATCAACGAACGCGTGCGATTCGAGGACGCCGAGACCGGCGTCCAGGGCTGGCAGCTCACCAGTTTCCCCGCGCACAGCGCGCACTTCGGGTACGCGCAGAACAACTTCACGCCCGACTGCAAGACCATCCTCATCCGATCTCAGCGCGCCGCCGCGCGCGATGCGCCGTGGGACCTGTTCCGCGCCGACGTTGACGGCCTCAATCTGACGCAGCTCACCGACACCGACGATGTGCGCGGCGCGGTGCTGGGACCGGACGGCGCGGCGGCGTACTTCGCCCGCGGCCCGACGCTGTGGCGCGTTT
>Ga0315284_10012400_pt1 | contig 12136 bp, 7 predicted proteins | sample YL17G09_16_MG_FD_203696 | JGI IMG/M metagenome (GOLD analysis project Ga0315284, IMG submission 203696) | Sediment microbial communities from Yellowstone Lake, YNP, Wyoming, USA - YL17G09_16 | ecosystem: Environmental > Aquatic > Freshwater > Lake > Sediment | place: USA: Wyoming | collected...
CGCCTGGCCTACCGGTATTACCGCTCTGCCGGTAGGACAGCCGTCCTCGGCTGTCCTGGGGGGCGCGGCGTCTTTGATTCACAACTATGTTAACTGAGCACTAGCCATACTCAGACGCCTCCTGGCCCTGTCGAGGCTCGGGGGTCCGGCTTCTCCTGCGAATCCCTCAGCCACTCGCGGATGGCTGATGGCCCCATTACTCTTGCCCACGCCAACGTTGCGCCCCTGAATCGCCGTTCCTCCGCGATCGCGTTCCAGAGGAAACAGATGAAACCAACACCGATGCCAACCCAGGCAAGGCGTCCGAACACGAGCCAGCTGTCCCACCGGCGGAGCATGAGACCTACAACCATGCCAAGCAGAAGCCCAGCAGCGTTGTTGATCCCGAGGTGGAACATAGTCAGTCTCCTGCGCCTCCACTGAGTGACTGGGTCCGGTGCCCGCGCGTAGAGGAAAGCGACAAAAAGACTCGCGCTGGAAATCCCCTTGGCACCACCATGCACCGCTTGCGCCGCGCTCGGGGCCTCACGCCGGAACGCGTCGAGAAAGGCGTCGTTTATCTCCTTCATGCGCCACGGGTTTCGGGGAAACCACCTCCACTTGCCGGGCACTATGTTGCGGAAGAACTCGACTACCGCCGAAATCAGGTAGCCCACAACAGGGAGGCCTGCCAAGAGTGTTGCCGCAGTGGCGGCAAGCCCTGCCATCTTATCATGAGTGAGGAAGTGCGCAACATCTTTCCACAGCTGGTTTCCCTGCCACTGGGGGGCGAGGACAAGCACAATAGCCACGCCGAACATCCACCCAGCCATTACTATTCGCGTATAGACCATGGGGTCCATCGGTGGCTCCCTCCTTGCCATTGCTGGCGTTCTTGCGCATTCCGCGCACAGCGCGGATTCGCCATGCCGCAGCCAATCCCCTTGACCTTCGGACAGTGCGAAACGTGGCTGGGTTAGCCCCTCTTGTGGGATGCTCTCGCCGCGTGAGCCTGGCCGCGTCTGATGATGAAGGTGAGCATGTCGTAGTCCCCTGCTTCTCGAGCGAGTCCCGCAGCATAGGTCTCGGCGGCTTGTTTGAGGCGGCGCTTCACCTCTTCCAGTCCGAGCAGCTCCGGCGGCTTAGCCCTGGTGATCGCGTAGTGGATGCGCTGCCATGCAGCGACGAGGTGCGCGCACGCCTGGTGCACCCGGCGGTGGGAGAGGCTGTGGTTCCAGTACTCGAGGAGCCGGGTGTGAAATGCCTGCCACCGGCGGTTCCACTCATGCGACCAGGCGCGGCAGCGCCGCCCTTCCATCGCCCAAGGACTTGGGCGACCGGCGGGCGAAATGTGCGGCGACGCATATTTCCGTTGACTGTACCCGGAGGCGGCCAATGTGGCGCCGAATTATCCGAACAATCGCTAGCGCACCTGCCAGGGTCGCAGGGATAGCTGTCGTGCTTTACGTTTCCGTTGCGGCCGCGGGGAGTATCACGGTGGAGAATGCAGGGTCATTGCCGAAGGCCGACGGCTACCAGGGCATCTGGTACAGCGTTGGCGCAACCAACGATGAGTACGGCTACAAGTACAGCGGCGGCCTCGGCACGTATCCCTCCAATATGGTCCCGATGGCCTGCTATGCCCCGGCGGCGCGTAAGACGTTCTTCGTCTACGGCGGCACCAAGGGGATCGGAAAGAGCAAGCCCCTGCTCGAGATGGTTTCCTACTACGACCACGAGACCGGCACCGTTCCTAAGCCCACCGTCGTCTTCGAGAAGGGCACTCTCGATGCTCACCATAACCCCACGATCTGCCTCGATCCTCAAGGTTTCATCTGGATCTTCATGAGCTCGCACGGCGGGCGCGACGGGTTCATCTACAAGAGCCGCGCGCCATACTCCATCGATGCCTTCGATCGCATCGAGCAGCACGAGTTCACATACCCGGAGCCGTGGTATGTGCCGGACTTTGGGTTCCTCTTTCTCTTCACCAAGTACACCGCGGGCCGGGAGCTGTACTGGCGCACCAGCCGCGACGGCATCGCCTGGAGCGACGATCACAAGCTCGTCGGCTTCGGCGGGCATTACCAGGTCAGCTGGATGCAGGGTCGGAAGTGCGGGACCGCCTTCAACTACCATCCGCCGGTCGGCGGCCTGGATGCCCGCACGAACCTGTACTATATGGAGACGGCGGATCACGGCCTCAGCTGGCGGACCGCCGCCGGGACATCGCTCGACCTCCCGGTGAACGCTCTGCACAATGCCGCGCTCGTCCATGACTACCAGTCTGAGGGTCTCCTCGTGTACCTCATGGATCTCAACTTCGATGCAAACGGCAACCCCGTCATCCTCTACCTCCTGACCCGTGGGTACGAGCCGGGCCCCAAGAATAATCCGCGCACCTGGACGACGGCGCGGTGGACTGGCGAGCGATGGGACATCAGGCCGGTGACGACATCTGACCACAACTACGACTGCGGCAGCCTCTACATCGAGGATGACGGCACCTGGCGCATCATCGGGCCCACGGAGCCCGGCCCGCAGCCCTATTGCACCGGTGGCGACATCGCCATGTGGACTAGCGCGGATCAGGGCCGGACGTGGCGGAAGGTGCGCCAGCTCACGCACGACAGCCCGCGGAATCACACCTACGTGCGGCGCCCGGTTAACGCTCACCCGGACTTCTACGCGTTCTGGGCGGACGGGAATCCGCTGAAACCGTCCGAATCGCGCCTGTACTTCGCCACTAAGGCGGGCGACGTCTTTGTCCTGCCAGACCTCATGACGCAGGAGTTCGAGCGACCGCGGGCGCTCGGCGCCCGCCAGGAAAAGGAATGATGGAGGAATCGCGCGATAGAGAGCCGGTAGGCCTCGGCATCGCGGGCTGCGGCAGCGTCGCGCGCGCGTACAGCGCGGCCATCCGGGGCCTTCAGGCGGAAGGCAAGGCCCGTGCGGTTGCCTGCTGTGACGCGCTGCCGGGACGCGCCGAGGAGTATGCCGCGCAATACGGCGTGCTTCGCGCTGTGGCTGACTTTCAGGCATTGCTGGCGTTGGATGACGTTGAGGCGGTGCTCATTTTCACCCCGAACAAGCACCACTTCCCCATGGCAAGTGCGGCCCTGGCGGCGGGTAAGCACGTCATGGTCGAGAAGCCGATGGCAACGACCATCGCCGACGCCCGCGAGCTCGCCCAGTTGGCGCGCGCGAGCCGGGGGCTGCTCGTGTGCGCGCCGTTCGTCATCCTCAGCCGCACGTTCCAGATCATCTCTCAGCGCATCGCGCGGGGCGACATCGGCGAGGTGTACGCGGCGCGCGCGCTCTACGGTTGGGCCGGGCCCGACTGGGCCGAGTGGTTCTACCAGCCCGGCGGCGGCGCGCTGTTCGACCTCGGAGTATATGACATCACGGCGCTGACCGGTCTCCTCGGCCCCGCCAAACGGGTCACCGCGATGACCGGCATCTGCGTTCCCGAGCGCATCGTCCGCGGCAGGCCGATGAAAGTCGAGGCACCCGACAGCATCCATCTCATCCTCGATTTTGGCGACTCGCTTTTCGCTTCGCTCGTCACCGGCTTCACCATCCAGCGCCAGCGCTGCGCGGCGTTGGAGATCTACGGCGAGGAGGGGGTCGTCCAGGTGCTCGGCCACACCTGGGCGCCGAATGGCTATGAGTTGTGGCAGAACAGCGCGGGGTGCTGGCAGGTGTTCGACGAGACACAGCCCGGCTACCGTTGGACTGACGGCCTCGAGCACATGATCGAATGCATTCGCGGTGGCGACAAGCCCGTCGTCACCCCCGAGCACGCGCTGCACGTCACTGAGATCATGATCCGCGCGCTGGAGAGTGGCGAGGCGGGGCGCGCCCTCGACTTGGAGACGACGTTTGAGCCAGTGTACTTCGGAGAGCAGAAGCGCCTGCGTCCGCCGCACCGCATCCACGACCCCACGCGGCGGCAGGAGGATGAGCTGTAGCGGCATCCGCAGATTGACGCAGATTTCGCAGAGGGACTCGGGCCGCGGATTCCACTATGGAGCACAGCCGCCGGTCCTGAGCCTGCCGAACGGGCCCCCGGCTGTGTGCGGACCCGGCGTGCGGCTTTCCCGCGCGCTTCGAGACCTCTGCGCTCTCCGCAGTTTCTGCGGTTAATGCCGCATTGATGATCTGGAGACCATCATGATCCTGACGGTTCTCGATAACGCGCAGGTCGATACGCTCCACCAGGCCTCCCTGCGCATCCTGGCTGAAATCGGCGTCCTCGTCCCGCATGCCGACATGCGCGCACGGTTCCGTGATGCCGGCGCGGCGGTGGACGAGGCAGCCGCACGCGTCCGCATCCCTGAGGCGCTGGTCATGCGGTCCCTCGACCAGGCCGGCAAGTCCTTTACCGTCTACGGCCGCGATCGCAGCCGCACCGCGGTCTTCGGTCGGGGCCGTCGCAGCTACAACTCCATCTCCGGCGAAGCCTTCTGGATTGACGACATAAGCGGCGACCGCCGCTACGCCACCCTCGCGGATGTCGCCACCGCGGCACGCCTCGGCGACGCCCTCGAGGGCATTACCATCGTCGGCGCGATGTCCGATCCCCACGAACTGCCGCCGGCTTATCGCTGCGTCGAGGTCGCGGCGATGCTGCTGCGCAACACGACGAAGCCCATCGGCTTCTGGTTCCACGACCGCGCGTCGGCGCGCTATCTGGTTGATCTGTTCATTGCCGCCGCGGGCGGCGAAGACGAGGCCGCGCGCTTCCCGATCACCCATCCCTTGCTCGAGCCCATCAGCCCGCTGCGGTTCCCGCACAACGGCATCGATTTGCTCTACGAAACCGCGCGCATCAACATGCCCGTCGCCATCGGCCCCATGGCCCAGGTCGGCATGTCGGCCCCGGCGACACTCGCCGCGACTCTCGCGCAGGAGAACGCCGAAATCCTCGCCGGCGTCTGCATCACGCAGCTCATTCGCCCGGGCATGCCGGTGTGCTACGGCGGCATCCCGCACGCGTTCGACATGCGCACGACGCAGCTCATCTTCGCGGGGCCGGAGCAGGCGCTGATGGCGGTGGCGATGACCCAGATGGGGAAGCGCTACGGCCTGCCGGTGTACATCAACGTCGGCCTCACCGACAGCAAGGTGGTCGACGCGCAGGCGGGCATGGAGGCGGGCGCCACACTGGTCTGCGGTGCGCTTGCGGGCGCGGATATCTTCGGGCACCTCGGCATCTGCGGCGTGGATCAGGCGACATCGCTCGACATGCTCGTGATGCAGAACGAACTCATCGGGTATGTCGAGCGCATCACGCGTGGGGTGCGCGTGGACGAGGAGGCGATCGCGTTCGATGTCTTACGCGAGGTCGGGCCGGGCGGCACCTTCATTGATCGCGATCACACCGCCGCCAACTTCCGCAAGGAACTGTGGTTCCCGCGCCTGCTCGATCGCGAGTTCTACGATGCCTGGGCCGCGGCCGGTTCGCCGACCATGGCCGACCGCTGCCGCCGCGAGAAAGAACGCCTGCTCGCAGAGCACCGGGTGACGCCGCTGCCGGAGGATCTGGATCAGGAAGTCACCCGCATCGTGACCTCGGCCCGCCGCGATCTGCAGACGCCGTGATCCCGCGGGTAAGTCGTGTATCAGCCTGGCGACGGTCGTGCGTGGCGAGGTCCTCCGCCGCAGGAGAGTGCGCAGTTGCCCCGCCAGACCAATCTTGCCGAACTGGTCCTCGGCGCGGCAGTCGCGAACACCCTGCGGAAGGTCGCCCCCCTACTTGGGCTCGCGAATGCGGGCCCGTACTCGACTGCGCATACGCTGATACCAGCTCAGGCGCCTAGCGCCGTTCTTTACACAACTCGTACAGCCAGGTTGCCAGGATACCCGAAAGGACACCCTCGGGGATCCCGAGGAGATACAGTATGGGCCACCCCGTCACATATCCCCATGCCATGATGACTGCCGTCACTATCCACGCAACGATGAACCAGCTTATGCGCTGTCGGGCAATTCCCGTCACCTCACGCCAACATCTGCGCAGGTGGTGGCCAACCTCGAGCCAGTCATGCAGGTCCGAGGGCACGACCGCCACGGTGCTCGGAAGCCTTCGCGATCGGTCGACGAGATCGGCGGATACTGGCTCACCGGGGAACGACTCCAAGGTATGCGCAGGAAACGAGAGGATCGTATCTGGCTTCGCTTCGAAGACGGTGCCCAGGAACCCTTGGCGGATCTTGAGCGGAACGCCAATCGGCTTGAAGCGCTCGGCTATGTGCGCGTGAAGCCGGCGCCCAACTCGGACGCGCCTCAGACTTGAGAGGCAGGCGATGACGGCACAGATGACGGCTCGTTCATCCGCTTGGTCGCATTGCTCCCAACCGCCGAAGATCCGATATATGAGCTCCTCTGCCTCGTAGGATGCTTCGAGGAGTTGCGCCCACGCCTTCGTGATGCCCGTGCATCGACAAGAGAAGGTCCGGCTCTCGACTCCGATGACAGCGCCGGACTGAACTTCCGTCAGACAGATATGACCGAGAAGCAGGCCTGTCGCCGCGATCAGTGGCACCAGCCCTCTATCCTCGATCACTGAGGGATCCGCCTTGTCTGCGACTTCGGCAAGGATATCCGCAGTGCCTGCCCAGACACCCTGACCCCAGCGGATCACTATGTCGGCGCCCGTCGACGGACCCGTCACCCCGCCCGCACGGATTCCAACCTGGTCGCTGCCTGTAGCCGCCACGGCCCAGAGGTCTTGGGCTAGCTGGCGCTGCAACTTGGCGGCAGAATCCCGGCCGTAGCTGCTTGCGGTGGCAGCTATGGCTTGGCGTAGAAGAGCAACAGCCTCCACGCGGAGCGACAGGAATCCGACAATGCAGGACGCGCTTCGTGGGATGGTCCAGCCAGACCATCGGGATACGAGGGTATGAGCACGCGAGAGGCCTGATGCCAGCCGAAGACAGAGCCCGGAAGAGACGTGTGCCCAGCGTCGGATGACCCAAGGTACGCCGATGCCCGAAGACCTTGCGAGCCACACTGGCTCCCAACGGATCCCTTTCTTGGAGGCAGCTTGCTCTGCACGCCTGAGCCTGTCACACACCGCATGGAACAACGCGAGCAGAATGACGTGATACGACTCCCCCTCGGCAAGCCGCGCCGCGATCTCACGCCCGATCCGGAGGGCTAGAACGTCGAGCGTCTCGAGGGAGTGTATCTCGACGTCAGGTTGCCGATCTAGGTTGCCTCTGCAGTAGTCTCGGAATCGGCGAAAATGGTGGTAGTCCTCTGCAAACGCGTCGTACGTCTTATACCCGCCATGCGGTCCGGGCCGCGTGAGACGATCCAGAATCCATGCATAGTGCTGCGGATACGAATCGAGCTTCTCGGAAGCACTGAACTTTGAGACTCGCTCATCGCCATAAGACTGATTTGCGGCGATCTCGGCCACCGGGCAAGATCCGGTAAGGAGTTCGAAGGATAGCATACCGGCGAAATTCGAGACATTAGTGTGCGAGATGTCTTCTAGAGCGGCCCCAACTCGGGAGACGTATCGAGGAACGGGTAGCCCCCCCAACAAGCTGACCAGCCGCAACTCGTTGCCGGGGCCGACGACAATGCCAAAGGGCCCGACGATCGGCACTGGTGCCCCCAACTGCCGTAGTTCGCACAGCTTTGCGAAGAGGGCATCGGTCATTGCGAGGACCTCGTCGAGGCCGTATGTCGTGCCGCTACTTACGAGATCAGCCAGCATCCGCCAACCAAGCGGGATCTCGTACGCGGTCCACCTGGATTCATCGTCCTCCCATGACCTGATAGAGAACGACAGATCAGCGGCGACAATCACATCGGTGAGGTTGCCCCACTTATTCGCCGAATCGAGCCAATCGAACTCGGCGAGGATTTCCTTCGGCACACGTTCAATGACGACGTTGGCACCCGAGGCACGGTGCGTAGCAAGGTAGTAGTTCACGTGACCCGGCACGTGATGAAGGGGCTGATGGTCGGCGTACTCACTGAACAGAACCGGCAGCGCGGTTTGCGGTGCAGCTCTTGCCAATGAGTCGTCCAATCGCTGGCGTGCGGCATAAACAGCGGTCTTGCTCGGTCTCTGGACTTCGGCCTCCAAAGGCAACTGCAATTGGAGCTCTCGGGCAAGGATTGCGGACAGCGCTTGGTCCGCGATCATAGCCTGCATATCAATCAGTGCGAGGAAGTGTATCTGGCCGTCTGGGCGCTGCCGAAAGACGTCGTCCATCCGGCCCAGCGTGAGGCGCAACAATGAACTAACGAGGGCGGGAGAAATGTAGGCGAAGCTGCGCTCGAGCAACCGCGCACCGTCCCTTGTCGCCGCTTCGAGACCTGCTCGCGTTATCAGCGGCAAGAGCTGTCGCGATCTCGGGGAGCGCAACCACGCTGAAACCAAGTTGCTGAGGAGACGTCCATCGTTGATCTGGAGCGTCACCTCAGCCGCAGCAACGGAGAGGTTAGGCTCCTCATCCTGGAATGCGATAGAAAGGGCATCAATTCGTGAGTCCCCAAGGGCATGTCGGAGTGTGGCGATAGCTCGCGCCTTGACATAAGGTGATTCCTCACGTGCTAGGAATGCCGTGGGATTGTCTTCGGAGATCGGCCTTTTTCGCAGATCGAGTGAAGCGGCAGCGACTCCGCGAACGAGGTACGAAGAGTCGCCGGTTGCCAGTTCCCGCAGGACTTCTGTCGCCGCGTCTTCGGCAACGCCCTCCTGTTCCCATCCGAGCGCCTGAGCTAGGACAACCCGTCCGTAATGATGGGGGAGTCTGTCCAGGACATCTCTGCGAATTTCCTGTGCCGACCCCCCAAATCTGATCAAAGCGATCTGTATACACGTGAGAAGGTCCCTAGGCCTGAGTGCGCACTTCCGCACCGCTTCCAACGCAAGCCGAAGGGCCGTCTCGTCATGTCGACCGCCGGTGAGGACTTTGCGGAACTCGAGGTAGAACCGGAGGTTTCTACCCATTTCATCCAGCCGGTTCACATCTAGCGGGTCGATCCCCTTAAGGGACTCCGCGAGTTCCCACAACTGAGGCATCGGTTTCTGCCTCCAGGCCGTCGGCCTGGAAAGCAGGCCCGCTGCCCCGTACTTCATCTCACCCAAGAAGTCTCGAAGCCCCTTGGCATCGGATACGGGCCTCGGGGCCTGGGTTTTCGTGGGATGAAGCTGCAAGGTCGACTCTGCCAGGGACCGGGCTAGCTCGTCCTTGAGTCCAAGGGCCTCGTCTCGAGTTCGTGCGACGAACGCAATGTCGTCGACGTAACGCACATAGTCAACGCATCGGCCACGCATGTACTTGTCAACGGGATCCAGGTATAGATTCGCCAGGAAGGCAGAGAGAGCAGGGCCTTGGGGGACCCCCTTCCGGCGTGGGCCAGAAAGGCGTTCGCGTCCGTTAGCGTCATCCAAGTAGGCGTTGCTCAGGAAGAAGCGAATCAAGCCAATGATTCCCGGTTCGCCGGACAGCTTCTCGGACAATCGCCCTATCAACAGAGTATGGTCCATCTGGTCAAAGAAGCGCGTAATGTCAGCACGGATGTAATGATATCCAGACGGGTGATACTGAAAACTGAGGATCCGGCGCTTGTTCCTCTGCCAGTCAACCTGCCACGGACGGAACACATTCACCCCGGCGCCCTCGCGTAACTCGAGCCTCCTCCCCAGGCTGGCATCCGAGAAATCGGGTTCGAATACTGGGCCCACAATATTGAGCACGGCTTGTGCCGCAATATGATCGCGCGGGTGCAGCAGGACCTTCTCGCGATACTCGAACCCCTGACTAGTTACCGCCTTCGGAACTCGCACTACCCTATACGGCTGGGGCCGATATTCTTTTGTTATCAGTTCCTCCCGCAGGCACTCGATGTTGCAGTCCAGGTTTGCTCGGAAGGAGTCGAACTGATACTGATCCCAGACAACGTCTTCCTCTCGAACGTAGCGCAGTACTTGCTGCCACGCTCGATGCAGATTCTGTCTCGCGTAGACACGCTCGAACCTGAGATCATCGTCACGGAGGAGGGCATCGAATGTGGCCTCGTCCCGCCACGTCCCAAACCTTATAGGAGAGGCAAGTCTGCCCTTCAGCACTCCGGCCACTACGTCGTCGCTGCAGTAGCCGTCACACACGCCGTGCTCCACTAACCAGGTGCACGATGGGGGCCTCAAGCCGCGCGCGACCAATGACTGAAACATCCGCGAGGTAATGCTCGTGTTGTAGCGAGGCCAGTTCTGCAGAAGCTTGTGTAGGAGTTCCTCTCCGCTCTCAACATTCGCGAGCAGTGCTCCCAGCGCTAACAGAGAGTCATGATCCACCTCGGCCCCCGCTGCGAGGCGTTCCCGGAGTCTCGCCATGGCGGCACAACGAGTGAAGATGAGACCGCAGTCTGACGCCAGCGAGGACGGCGGCGACAATATGATGTGGTCTGGTTGCGCCACTGAGATACGCACCTGAGTGGACCCGAACTCGCGAATGAGATGAGCGACATGTTGGCTTGGGATGGGGGCTACGGCAGCCAGACACGCAAGGGGATTCGCCGCGGGCGCGAAACCATCATCGACAAGGTCTAAGAACTGGCTGGCCCTACCGTATCTGCGATGTATACCGAGGGGTAGCTTGATCGGGTTACCATATCCATCTGGACGCACGCTGGCCTGCTTGGGGAACACCTCGCAGCGTACGTTCGCGCGGTCCAGGACGACTTCCGCCAGTCTCAGCGCGAAGGCGGCCTGTACAGGAATCTCAAAGAAAACCCAGAGATGGAAGCCGCGGCCACCGGTATCCTCAATGAGGACGCAAGACGGTTCGACCTGAAGGGATAGTACTGAGTCCTGCAGCGCGCGCAGTGTGGGTAGCAGTTGCATTCGCAGTTCCTGCAACTCCTGGCCCCGCGCTTGCAGTTCTGCCTTGGTGACGTCGACGTCGAAGCAGATGAACCGGCAGGTGTTGTCCCTGAGGACCGGATAGACGGCGTAGGATCGGGCACCTCTCAAGTGCTCGACGATGTCTTGAAGCGTGATGTCGCGGTCGGGCCTGACAGGATTGTAGCTGCCGCTTGGCATCTGCTGCGCGAAGACGCCCTCACGTCCGGCGAACAGTGCGCGCACCCGTGCAGCACATTCGGTAACCTGCGGGGTATTGACAGATCCGACCATGAGCCAGTAATCTCCGACGTCCTGGTCCTCGAACGCGGCCGGGAATTTCTGCTCTTATAGTTCTACGGCCATGGCGTTGCTCCTGCCTGCCAACCATGCCTGATGCGCTTAGGTCAAAAGGAGCGGTTTGCGGTGTTTAACCAAAGCCGTGTCCAGCGGCGGCGGTTGGCGCAGAAGACGGTCAGGGCCCAATAATAGACTTAGATAGACTCATGATGTACAACTCCAGCGTATGGGTCATGCCCCTTGGCGAGAAAGCGGCGGCGATGGAGGCCGAGCTGAAGGCTCGGCACTGGTACCGTGGCCTGGTGCTGCCGCTGGTCATTTTGCCGCCGAAGGGGAGCCCGGATTGCCTTGGGAGTCCTGGACCGTCGTCCCCGATGTCCAGGACTCCTCCGGATGGGGTTTCGCAGCGAAAGTCGCCGGGCCTTGGCGCCTCCGCCGATAGCGAAACCCCAAGGGGCAACTTCGAGGACTGCTCGATCTGGACCGGCACCTACCTCGCGGGGCAGGTGTGGCGATGGAAAGCGACGGGCGACCCCGATGCCAGTGCCAGCGCCCAGCAGGCGGTTGACGCTCTGCTGTTCCTCGAAGCCGTGACCGGCCATCCGGGGTACCTCGCGCGCGGGTTCAAGGAGGCCGACGGCCCGTCGTGGGACGAGGAGTTGTTCTGGAATCGCTCGTGGTACCAATCCGGCGAGTACCGCTGGATGGGGCAGGTGACCAAGGACCAGGCGGGCGGGCGGCTGTTCGGCCTGTGTACGTACTTCGACCTCATGGATGATGAACCCCGCAAGCGCCTGATTCGCGAGTCGGTCTCGCGCGTCTTCGGGCAGATCGTGCGCGACGGGATGAGGATCGTTGACATCGGCGACGGTAGTTTCCGGCGGCTCTATGCGGAACATCGCGGCGAGATCGAGTTCGCGGTGCAGGCGCTGTTCTGCATGAAAGCGGCGTGGCACATCACGGGCGAGGAGATCTTCCGCGACAAGTACG
>Ga0315284_10012401_pt1 | contig 12135 bp, 12 predicted proteins | sample YL17G09_16_MG_FD_203696 | JGI IMG/M metagenome (GOLD analysis project Ga0315284, IMG submission 203696) | Sediment microbial communities from Yellowstone Lake, YNP, Wyoming, USA - YL17G09_16 | ecosystem: Environmental > Aquatic > Freshwater > Lake > Sediment | place: USA: Wyoming | collected...
TACGAATTTATTTATTAAGGTTGGAAATTTCGTTTGAAACAGATAAATCGTCAGATAGAAAAGAAATAATAAAATTACTGAATGCTATTGAAACAAATGATGGAATTGGTATGAACTCTTTCATATCAGAAAGAACCCACATCGATTTAAAATCATCCAAATCCCCTTGAATGCTGTGGATTCCGGAAATTATAGCGGGTTTATCAATCTTCCCATCCTGAGTCTCGATACTTGTACAGACCACGGACATATGTTACCACCTCATGAAAGAGATAGACAGGAAATATGGGCTCGGTGGGAGAGGGGCACGGCGGTGGATTGGCGGAGAGGGGACGCGAGGCGGTGGGCCAGAGGATAAGGACGGAATCCCATCGTATAGGATATCATATATTGATCAAGGTTTTTTGATCGATTGATGTTCGTTCTTGGGCCAATAAAAGAATTTCATTATGGGTATCTTTTCGACATTCGAGTTCTCGACATTGTCGATCATCTTTTTGATTTTATGAACAAATTGCAGATTCGAGTCGTCTGACGGATATAATTCAATGGTCACTCCGTGTTCCCTGAATACAAGGATTTCCAAGCCTTGTTTTAATACGATAATACTATGTTTTCCCAAAAAAAGACCGTGTCTTTTTTCATAGCCTTTTTCTACGTATTTGATTTCATATTCAAGGCCGTCCTTTCGCAAGCCCTCCAAGATGAAGGGAATGATATTCTTTGGCAGATATCGGAAGCATTTGGATTCGACCTTCCGCCAGAAATCAAGACTATTGATGATGATATAGGAAAAGGTGACGACGATCATTATCGATAGTGCATAGAATAATAAGACGGTCATCGTAAAATGAATATTGCCGCTCCAAACCAAAGAGGCATATGTACTTATCCAAATAATGAAGGCCACATAAAAAATAAAAACGGACAATATCCACATTTGGCCGACGATAAGGAAATTTATCTCAAGGTAATATCGTCCCCAAGTCAAATAACGGTATTTTTTTCTATAGAATTCCAATATTTTAATTACAAGTACATATACGACGGTAATTATCACAACTGACAGACTAATTGATTTATTGAAAGAAGGAATGTAAATCCAGCTAGCGAGCATCATTGAGTATGTTAAAAGCAAATATGGGATCCATAATATCAATAGCCAGAATGCTAAACGGTTGACTAATTGTGATCTCTTATTCGTCTTTTCCTGTTCGATATCGTTTCGCACAACAACTTAATCGCTTATAGGGTCTAAAAATGTATTGATGTTGGACTGCACCGGGTTCGGTGGGTTCTTCGAAGAGCGACTACCGGTCAATGGACAAGCCCATTGGCGCGACGGATCGCACAAGCCCCCGGGAACAGCCGACTGGCAAAGCACTTGGGCCGGCGGTGGGACGGCGGAGAGGGGAGGGGAGCGGGGATGATATATTTCTCGCGTCATCCTATTTTGAGCCGGGTTTGGTCCTCCCTCTTCATCGTCGTGTTCCTATTTTGGGCACCAGCGAACCTATCTTTGCGACCCCCCACCTCAACCCATCCCACAATCCCATCGCAATAATAGTTGTACTACCTATTTTAGCGGCCCCTTCCGGCCGGTCCCCCAACAGGCCATCGCAATAATAGGAGTACAGTACCTATTTAGCGACCACCGTGCCTTCCTGCCGCCCCGCCCGACCATCTACCACCAACCAACCTAGGATCATCCACCTGTCAGAACATCGACCTTCCAGGTTCGGCGGCCTTGGTTGTCCAACCCGATGACAACACGTCCCCTCCGTCCATCTATCATGCCCGCCCCTACCTGATTTATCTCGGAACGCATCCAAAGTTCGTATTTTTCTAGAACCGTTCGCACTCGAATACAAATACCACCAAAGACCACTGATACCACCATGGAAGCGCGGAACCCCAACCAGGACCAGAGCCACATCTACAGGACCGTCAGATGCGACGTCGAGGAGGCCTCGGCGGAGGCGCATGAAGACGAGCTGGAGGCCCTGTTCGACACATACGGCAAGGCCCTAGCCGCCTACCTGGAGCTCATGCCTGTGCGGGCCCCGTACCGAACGGCCTTCAGGCCGGAGGACTACAAGGCGGTCAAGGAAAGGGCCCCCGGGCTCCACTGCGACCTCGTTTACGCGGCCAGGGACCGGGCAATCCAGATGTGGCGCGCGTTCGAGGGCCGGGACCGGCGCATATTGATTCATGATAATGTAGAATGACAAAAATGAGGGGATTCACCTTACTTTCACTTTACTTTCACTCATCCGTTTGACCCCCGCCCTGATGGTCTTATCGACGGAAAGACGCAGGGGAGACCCCATTTTCTAGGTGTCCTGGGCGAGTAGTTTCGCTGGACCCCCCCATGAAGGGTTATATACCTCGAGGGCCCAGAGGTAAATAGCAGTCGCCGCCAGTTCGACGGAGACTTTAAACGCCTGCCAGAGGCGAGAGGTTACGGGTCATCGGGGGACCGGTGGCCAGTGCTCGCCGGTGAAGCAGGAATTGAATACCATTGGGAGAATGTCCTAAATGGGTAAATTTCAGGGAACGGGCTACGTGGGAACGCCCTAGGGCTCGGGCGGCGGGGGTCGGCAAGCTCGAGGCGTGAAACAGTCGCCTCAAGCCCACCAGCCCCAACCGTCTGGCCTATATCTCCCGCCTTTTTTTGGGAGACCCACAAAATAGGAAGGGAAAGGTGGCCTACACAGCCCTGGGGCCGCCGGCAGGAGGGCCAGGCTCGGGGCCGTCATCGGCCGCATCATGAAAGAGGATATCTGGCACGAACTAGACACCAGGCCGCTCGTCAGGGCCATGGTCGGCAAGGCCCGCGTCCAGTTCCTGATGGGGGATCTCGAGGATGCGCTCTGCACCTACGAGCGGGTGCTGGAAATGGACCCCGGGGACGGGAACGGGGCAAGGTTCGCCTACCGGGACCTGCTGAGGTTCCTCAAGAGGTCCAAGGAGCTGACGGGATTGTACAAGAGATATCCGGACCTGAAGGGCCGGAAATAAGGTAAGGTTATAATGGAAATGGGCCCGTCGGGGTCCAATTAATGATTTGATCGAAGGTGCTGCACTCACATAGATCTGTCAAATTGCGCAACAGGTGTTGCGTAAATATAAAATTGCAGTCAAAGTTCGTATAAAACTAGAACCGTTCGCACATGCATATATATTCCAACAGCGAATATTGCGTACTTCATGAAACGAAAAATCAACAAGAGCATTAGGAGCAGAGAATTTCAGACCGCCAATTCAGTAATTCCTTCGGATTATAGCAAAATGCTAATCATGCTTAAGGACAAAATTCGACTGGCCCGCCTGTGTTCGGCAGTCGAGGTAAGCCGAAAGATGATCATGCTCTATTGGGACATCGGCAGGGAGATACTGGATCGGCAGAGTGTGAGCGGTTGGGGAGGAAAGGTAACCGAAATGCTCTCAAGGGACCTAAGAAATGAGTTCCCGGAAATGAAAGGGTTCTCGCCGAGGAACCTTGTGTATATGAGGACCTTCGCGAATGAATTCCCCAATCGCGAATTTACGCAACAGGTTGTTGCCCAAATTCCATGGGGACATATTGTACGCATCCTAGACTATGTGGACGACTCCGATGAGCGGGTATGGTACATCCAGCAGACTGTCACCAATGGATGGAGCCGGAATGTCCTTGTTCATCAGATAGAATCGGGGGCATATCACCGCCGAGGCAAGGCGATAACCAATTTCGAACGGACGCTTCCATCCACGGCATCGGACCTGGCTGGACAGGCGCTCAAAGACCCCTACATCTTCGATTTCCTGGGCCTCGGCCACGAGGCTCAAGAGCGCGACCTGGAGCGTGCCCTGGTCGACCACATCCGGGATTTCCTGCTTGAGCTCGGGGTCGGGTTCGCTTTCGTGGGAAGCCAGTACCACATGGAGATAGGCGGCGAGGACTTCTACATCGACCTCCTGTTCTACCATCTCAGGCTCAGATGCTACATCGTCGTGGAACTGAAGGTCGGCGACCTCCGTCCTGAGTTCATTGGCAAGATGAACTTCTACCTTTCGGCCGTTGATGACCTCTTGAGACATCCCGATGATGCGCCATCCCTCGGGCTCATCCTTTGCAAGACGAGGAACCGCGTCATAGCCGAATATGCCATGAGGGATGTGCAGAAGCCGGTGGGGGTTTCCACCTACAGGATCCCGGAGAGCTTGAGGACCGAGCTGCCATCGCCACGGATGCTCGAGCAGCTATTGCGTAGGGAGCTCAAGGGGGGCCGTAATGAGAGGAAAAACCCTTCCCGCCGTAAATCTCGCAGGAAGAAGGGAAACTGAAACGAGCCTCTCGTCAGAAGAGGCATTATATATCATTTTCTTAGAATATCTTTCATGTCAAATGCAACGATGGCAACATAGAAAGACGATGGCAACGATGGAAACACTGGAAGATGATATTCAACGATTGGTCCTCGCGATATTGATTTGCGCAATGGGTTATTGCGTAAATCCAAGCTCAATTGTGCAACAGCGTGTTGCACAATTTCGGGTCGAGATTAAAGAAAAAGTTACTCACATGGACTGCACCCTTTTCGGTGGGTTCTTCGAACAGCGACTACCTGGCGGGATGTAAAATTACTAATCTCACATCCCAGAATCCTTTTCACCTGGGTCGCGGATTGAAGATACACTATCTTGGGATATGTGTCCCCATGCGAATTCGAGAACCAGCGAAAAAATAAAGTTGCCGCTAGTTCATGAGGCCACTGGGAGGGGTTCACACCAATGATCAGGTTTATCCCAAGTCGCCCCCCCTGGGATCTTCTCCCTGAAGGGGTTTGTCGTTTGGCCATATCCCACAGTATAATGCAATATATTTGTCAAAACATTTCAGTATACTGAAAAGGTATATATACTGATATGCCCATCTATCCATCATGGAAGAGATGCTCCATCGATGGAACCCTTGGTGGGAGGAAGGAAAGGTCCCCCCGGACAGGCTCGGGACAGCACGTCCCAGATACCTGAACGCGCTGACCGCCCAGCTCAGAGAGCGGCGGGTCACCGTCGTCTCGGGGCCAAGGCGCACCGGCAAGACGACCCTGGTCTTCCAGACCATCAACGCCCTGATCGATGCGGGGACCTCTCCGGACCGCATCCTGTACGCTCAGCTGGACCATCCGGGCATCGACATGGACATCGGGGCCATAATCAGGGAGTTCCGAAAGCTCCAGGGCATCCCTGCCAAGGAAAGGATATTCATTTTCCTGGACGAGGTCCAATACGCGAAGGACTGGGCCCGCTGGGCAAAGACCATTTTCGACATGGACGAAGGGAAGCTCTTCATCACAGGCTCCACGACCGCGCTCTTGGAGACGGACGCCTTCGCGAGCCTTACCGGCCGATGGACCAAGATACCGGTCTGGCCCCTGGACCTCGAGGAGTTCATCCTCTTCAGGAACGGGAAGGTCACCGGGGCGGACCGGTACCTCGAATCCTCCCACCTCCGCGAATACATGAGGACCGGCGGATTTCCGGAGGCCGTCCTGGAGAAGGAGGAGCATGCCAGGACGGACTTCCTTGTGGACCTCTTCGACGACATGATATTCAAGGACGCCGCGAGGTCCCGCAACATCAGGGACCCGGGCTCCCTCCGCCGGGTCGCCGTCTTCCTGATGGGCGCCATCGGCAAGCCCGGGAGCGTCAACAAGATGCAGAGGACCTTCAAGCTCTCGGCCAACACCATCTCTTCCTATATCGATGCCCTGTGCAATGCCTATCTGTTCTTCCCGTGCCCCTATTTCTCCAGGTCGGTCAACGAGCGGATATACAATCCCAGGAAGTACTATGCGATAGACCCCGGGATGGCACACGCGGTCCTGGGCCATCAGGGCTCGGGCGCGGCCGTCGAGAACCTGCTGGCCTTGCACTATCACAAATCGGGGCCCGTCAGCTACTGGAAGTCCGAGGCCGAACTGGACTTCGTCATTGGTAACGCTAGAGGCGTGCTGGAAAGCAAGTTCAAAGGCTCGATCGAGCCAAAGGAGCTCCGCGGCGGGCTCTCCTTCTGCAAGAGGCACAGGATCAAGCGGTTGTTCGTGGCCACTGATGATCTCGAGGAGGAACGGGATATCGCCGGCATAGATGTCCTGTTCGTTCCCGCAACGAGGATATTATTAGGGAAGGGGGGGCCATAGGAGGATCGAACTCATCCTCGGCCTGAGGCAAATCCGCACGACGGGGCCGTGGCTCATTCCTCCCATATTGACCGATCTACCGGCCTCGACGAGGTCCATCCCAGTGTACAGACCACGGACATATGTCACCACTGGACTGCACCTCTTTCGGTGGGTTCTTCGAACAGCGACTACCTGACAGGATGTAAAATTACTATTCTCACATCCCAGAATCCTTTTCACCTGGGTCGCGGATTGAAGGTACACTATCTTGGGATATGTATCCCCATGCGAATTCGAGAATCAGCGAAAATTGAAGTTGTCGCTAGTTCATGAGTTTACTGGGAGGGGTTCACACCATCGTAAATATATATTTTACGATTATTCTTATAAATCGTTAAAAAAATCATAATAATCGTCTTTACGATTTTGCCCGTAATTGTGATGGATTTCCCGTTGTACTGCCCTTCGGGGTCCATCCCTTGTTTTTATTCAGGCATTTGTTAAAAACATTTATATATCATTTTAACTATTACCTTACACATGGACATTCTTGTGCTGTCCCATCTTCTCATGTCCGGCGAGAGATCGGTCAGCGAACTGGCCGGTTTCATCGGCATTTCCGTCACATACGCATCACAGGTGACGGACGGTCTCGCCGACAACGGCTTCGTCGTCAAGGAAAGGAGGGGCAAGAGGGTGCTTGTCCGCCCGAACATGGAAAGCCCGTTCGTCCAGGACCTTTCCAAGTTCGTGGTATTGGTCGGCGGGTACCCACCGTACACCCCCAGGGATTTCCTGAAGCCGGTATCCCGACGAAGGGCCCTCAGGGAACTGGGACGGGGGGACAGGACCATCCAGGAACTGATGAAGGGGATAGGTTGCTCGAGGGTGGTCGTCTATGATGCCCTCAGGCCCCTCCTCAAATGCAAGATCGTGAGGTCGGTCGGGAAAAGGGGCAAGTCCTTCGGGATCGATCACGGTTCGCCGCTTGCCCGGCCGCTATTGAGCCTGATCGAGTTCCTCGAATCCGACATGGACCTTCGGCCGTTCATAGAGAAGATGTCATCGGACGGGCGGATCGCGGCGCTGGCCGTATTCGGCTCCCAAGCGTCGGGGACCAAGGACCGTCTGAGCGACGTGGACCTGTTCCTGATCGTGAGATCGCCAAAAGACAGGCACATCTCGAAGGAATACGCCCGCCCGAGGATACAGTTCAATGTATATTCCCGGAGCGGCGCGATCCAACTGGCGAGAGAGGAGCCCTGGTTCCTGAAACTTGCCCTAGGCGGGCGGGTCCTGAAGGGAAGGGACATCCTGGAGGCGTTGATGGAGGTCCCGGCCAGGGCCGACTATGCGGGCGTGGCCGGCGAGATACGCAAGATGCTCGGGCGTCTGAACGGATTGAGAAGGTGCCACAAGGCGAGGGTCCTGATGTATTGCATTCGCACGGTCCTGGCGATGAGATTGTACCAAACGGGGGAACTGGACCAGGACCGGTTCCTGGAAGAGCTGGTCCGTAATTATCCGGAATTCCGCATGTATCGAGCTGATCCCGATAGAATGACCAGCGTTCTTGTGAACGGTTCCAAGAAAAAGATACTGGAGGACATCGGACATGTCGAAAAGGCGCAAGAAGAAGGGCGCTGAAAAGCTCGAGGCGCAGGCAAGGGCGCATGCCATCGTGTACGGTCCGGACTGGCACGAGGTGAGCGATTACAGACAGCAAGCCATGAAATTGATCGAAAAGCATGGGATAAGGCCGGACCAGAAAAGGGTCGACGCCGAGGAGCTCAAGATAATCGGGAAACGACTGGAGGAATTCAGAAAAGGGAAACGGAAACTGTGGGGGGAGCTCCCCGTTGACAAGGTATTAGAGTTGTTATCCCAGGGGAAGACCGTGGACCCCGGCGACGTGATCGGGGCCAAGACCCTGCGGATGCTCGAGAAGCTTGGGTATGTCAAGGATGGAAAACCGACCTGGAAAGGAAGGGACCTGAGGAAGAGGATAAAAAGCCGTTGATGGACTCGTCGGGATTCGAACCCGAGGCCTCCTGCTTGCAAAGCAGGCGATCTACCAGCTGATCTACGAGCCCTCACGGTGGCCCCGAAATCTCGAAGGACAGCCCAGGTATTAAAATATTCCATGTGTAAAAGGAGAGGTCCCGGTCATACTCGCGTTACGTGCCCCATGCCCCAGCTCCACGCTGTATCGATGGGACACCCGAAGGCCCCAGGCATGCAGGTAAGGACACGATGGCCTCGATTGGCCTGTGCGGGCGGTCGCCGGGCAGGGAGGTCAAGTTGATGCCGCGGTCCAGGACAACCGCCCGACCCTCCAGCCGAGAGGCCCGAGATCGGACCCATCCTTCACTATCCCTGGCGTCTTAACATCTGCAGCGGGATGTAGCACTTGATGTATTTCTTCCCCTTGCCGTCCGTCCATGGCCCCTCCGGGTCCTCCACCATGACCGTGGCGCGCTTGGTCACCCGAGACACCAGCCCCCTCATGGTCCGACCCTCGAGCTCGAACTCCACGGTATCGCCGATCTTGACGCCGTAGATCTCGCGGGCCCGCTCGGCCTGGATGACCAGCTGGTGCGTGACCTCGGTGTGGCCGAAGATGGCCATCGCGATGGCCCCGAACCTCGAGCCCGAGCAGCTCGTGGCCCCGTGAAGCTCGTGCTCCAGCAGGTGGACGAGCTCGTGCTCGAAGACCAGCTGGGCGGCCTCGAGCCTGTCCCTGCATGCGACGCCGTTGACCCTGATATCGCGCTTGACGTCCCCGAAGGTCATGAACAGCAGGTAGCTCGACAGTGCGATAACGACGGCCCCGTCTGCATAGAAGGCGGTCTTCCCAGCGGCCCGCGTGGCCCTCTTGGATAGGCGGAAGACGACCTTCGTGGCGGACACATCCGAGAAGTACCTTCCAAGGAAGAGCTCGTCGTAGAGGTCGAACATGAGCTTCATGTCGGCCAGGCCGATGGCATTGAAATCGCCCTCCCGGATGTTCTTCGACCTCGAGATGATGGCCTCGTGGACGGCCTTGCGCATGGCCTCGATGTGGCCTCTGTCGTAGCGCAGTCCTGCAAGCGTGTTCCGGTCCATCGGGGCGGCCTCGACCAGTTGAAAGGCCCAATGCGATCCCCATGTTTCAAGGTTGCTGTGTAGATAAATTGCGCAGCAACCTGCTGCGTGAATTCGGGATCGTTAGATGCAGAAATGAGATGGCCGTGCCGAATAACAAGTGGTGATTATTACAGAGCCCAAGAACGGCGATTGGCGATGATACAGCGAAATGTTTAAATGCCAGGTATTACTATTGTATTACAAGGGTATGACAATGAAGGAAGATGTGATCACGATCAGGCTCTCGAAATGGGACATTCAGAGGATGAACGATGCCGTTGACCGTGGTTTCTTCACCAACAGATCGGATTTCATCAGAGCGGCCATCCGCAAGATGGCAGATAACATCGACGATGTCCCTCCCGTTGTTGCCGAGGCCATTGAAAAGGCAAAGAAGATGGGCCTCACCTTGAAGGATGTCGAGAGGTTCTCGAGAGAGGCCAGGCACGAGCTCCATTCGCAGAGCAAGAAAAGGTTGAAATGAAGGGAGTGGGCTCGTCGGGATCTGGGCCCGAGGCCGAGCGTCCATTTTCATCGGCGTTTCATGTGAGTATCTGAATGTCATGCTCGATGAAATTCCTGACAAGGAAGGTCTTGCCGACCTTTCTCCTGCCATAGATCAGGACACATCCCTTGGCAGGTTTAACATCCTTGGTCTCTTTTCGGGGAATGGCGGTTACGGTAACCATGGTTACGGTGATCATCATTCCTTTCGGAAGGGAATTGAATTGTGTACAGTCTAAAAATCAAAAAGCCCGCGGGCCCTAGTCCCCCAGCGTCTCCACGATCTCCTTTACGATCGGATTGTCCCTGGGTATCTGGAATATCGCGAAGACCTCGCCGTACATCGAGGTCTTGGTCGTGACCGTGATCACTCCTTTCTCGACGAGGGAGTTGAAGACCTTCTTCCTCTCGAGGTGGTCCAGCCCCGGAAGCGCCGCGGAAAGGTCCATCACGAGGAACTTGCTGACCTTCATGCCGGCGTGCTTCGGGTCCAGCGCGCGTATGGCCCTGATGGCCGATCGTAGGGCCTTGAGCTGGTCCTCGGAGAGGCCCAGCCAGTACTCCTTGTCCTTGTTAACGGCCACGGGGATCGTCGTCGGAGGGGAGACCGGCTCCTCTGGGACCTCGTCCTCCGCTTCCGCCAGGTCGTCCTCGACCTCCTCTTCCGGGACCGGCTCCTCCCCGGGCTCGAGGACCGCGCCCGTCGCCGCGTCCAAGAACAGGCAGTTGCCGTCCCCCAAAAGCCTCCGGATGTCCCCCGACAGGGTCTCCTGGAACGAGAAGACAACGACCCTGCGGCCCTTGTCTATGGCCCTGTGGATAACTGGCATGTAGTCCCTGTCGCCGGCCACGACCGCCACGGTCCCTATGTCCGACCGGGACAGCACGACCTCCTGCAATGCCAACGACAGCTCGATGTCCGCCGTCTCCCCGGACTGGCCAGCCTTGGCGTGGACGACCTTGATGCCCATGGTGTAGAGCTCGTTGAGGACGTCCGGGCTGCCCGACCAGTCCGCAAATGCCATCCTGATGATGGGGGTGATGCGCATGCGCTCCTGCATGAAGGTGTTGACCTTGCCGACGGCCAGGACGGCCCGCGTCACGGCCTCCTCGGGGGCGGCCTTGTAGCGCTCCTCCATGGCGGCGCACAGGTCGTCGAAATCCACGAAGATGGCGCCCAGCTCCGTCCTTCCTTCCATATCTATCAACATCCTGTTTCCTGTCGGGCAGGGGCAGATGCAACGCTAACCACATATCAGGATAAAAAGATTTCACGTCCTGGGTTCGTGGGCCGTTCCATGGACACTCGACCAAAAAGGATACAATAATGGAACCTCCTACCCCGAGGCAGGGAAGGGAAAGGCCATGTCGCATCGGAGGCTCAGGAAGGACATCAAAAGGGGCAAGATCGACACTAAAAAGGGCAAGGACGACCACGGCGAACGGGGCCGGTCCGGCAGCGAGCCTTCGGTCCGCGAGACGCTCACCAGGGCCGAGTGGTCCTCGTTCAGGACGCACATGCTGCTCAAGGGGAAGGATGTCGAGAACATGGAGGATCTCCAGGCTCATCTGAATGCGATGGTCAGGTCGGGCCGCATCGATGACCCGTCCGTCAGGGACGGGATGGCCCCGCTTGATAAGGCCCGCGACATCGTGTATGAGGCCTGGGGCGTCAGGGACAAGAAGGCGCGCGTCACCATGGCCCACAAGGCACTGGCCTTGTCGAAGGACTGTGCGGACGCCTACCTCCTGCTGTCCGATGACGAGGCGAATGGGCCCGAGGAGGCGCTCCGGTACGTGAAGGACGCGGTGCAAGCAGGCAAGCGGGCCCTCCCCGAAGACGCGCTAGACGCATTCAAGGGGCAGCTCTGGGGCGACATCAACGCCAGGCCGTACATGCGTGCTCTGGAGGCCATGGCCCAGCTGCAGTACCATCTCGGGACAAAAGACGAGGCCATCGGGCATTTCAAGGAGCTGTTAAAGCTCAACGAGAACGACAACCAGGGGATCCGCTACCAGCTGCTGGACATATACATGATCGAAGGGATGGTCGAGGAGGCCACCGGGCTCATGGGTAGATTCAAGCAGGAGGGCGATTTCTCGGCCCAGTGGGCGTACTATCGGTACATCCTTGCGTTCCGGAAATACGGGCCGGGCCCCGAGGAGAACGAGGCGCTCGACAAGGCGCTTAAGATGAACCCCCACGTGCCGATCTATCTGCTGGGGGTCGAGCCGCTCCCGGACCCGATGCCGGATGGCTATTCCCCGGGCAGCAGGGAAGAGGCCGCGCTGTTCGCCCGTGATTCCATCGAGGTCTGGACCAATAATAAGGAGG
>Ga0315284_10012402_pt1 | contig 12135 bp, 9 predicted proteins | sample YL17G09_16_MG_FD_203696 | JGI IMG/M metagenome (GOLD analysis project Ga0315284, IMG submission 203696) | Sediment microbial communities from Yellowstone Lake, YNP, Wyoming, USA - YL17G09_16 | ecosystem: Environmental > Aquatic > Freshwater > Lake > Sediment | place: USA: Wyoming | collected...
GCGGACCTGAGCGCGGGAGAGTGGGCCCTGGTGTCGCTGGTCGGGGAAGGCGCGCGGGGCAAGGTGGAGATGGTGGCCCGGGACGCCCGGCTGGTGCTGGCGGGGGCAAGCATCGGCGTTCACGGGGAGATCCTGGGAGAGATCAGCGTGTCCTTCCTGGTGGAGGAGGCGCAGCGCGTGAGCGCGGTACGGGAGCTGCACGCCGCCTCTTGCCTGTAGGCGGCCAACACTGGAGGCGATTTGATGGCGAGACCCCGCTTCAGCGGCATCTACCTGCCGCTGGCTACCCCCTTCCACGGTGACGGCAGCATCGACGACGGCGGACTCTGCCAGCTGGTGGACTACCTGATCGGGGAGGGGGCGACCGGGCTGGTGCCCTGCGGGACCACCGGGGAATCCGCCACGCTCAGCCACGATGAGCACCGGCACGTGGTGGAGGTGGTGGTGGAGCACACCGCGCGCCGGGTGCCGGTGATCGCGGGCACGGGCTCCAACTCCACCGCAGAGGCGATCGAGCTTACCCGCCACGCCCAGCAGGTGGGGGCGGACGCGGTGCTGGTGATCTGCCCCTACTACAACCGGCCTACCCAGCAGGGGCTGCTGGCGCACTTCCGCAAGATTGCGGATGCCACGGAGCTGCCCGTCATCATCTACAACATCCCCAAGCGCACGGGGGTGAACATGGAGGCGGCCACCGCGCTGCAGCTGGCCAAGGTGCCCAACATCGTGGGCACCAAGGAAGGGAGCGGGGACCTGGAGCAGATCATGGAGATCATCGCCGGGGCGGACGAGTTCTCCGTGCTCTCGGGCGATGACCACCTGCTCCTGCCCATCTGCGCGCTGGGGGGCACGGGCGGGATTGCCGCTGCCGCCCATTTCGCCACCGGGGAGTGGGTGCGGCTGTACGAGGCGGTGGAGAGCGGCCGCTTGGTGGATGCGCGCAAGATCCACTACCGGCTGCTGCCCCTGGTGCGGGCGGTGTTCTACGAAACCAACCCGATCCCGGTGAAGGCCGGGCTGGAGCTGCTCGGGCTTCCGGCGGGGCCGCCCCGGCTGCCGCTGCTGCCGGCGACGGAGAAGTGCCGGGAGCTGTTGCGCGCGGTGTTCGAAAAACTGGGACTCCTACCCTAGAGGGCCATGGACATACCCGTCGATCGGGCTGCCATGCTGGAGGAGATCGCCTCCCAGGTGCGGGTCTGCCAGCTCTGTGCGCTCAGCCGCAGCCGGCAGCTGGCGGTGCCGGGCGAGGGGCCGCTGGGGGCCCAGGTATTCCTGGTGGGCGAGGCGCCCGGGTACCACGAGGACCAGCAGGGGCGGCCGTTCGTGGGGGCCGCGGGCAAGTTCCTGGGGATACTGCTGGCGGAGGCCGGGCTGGGGCGGGAGCAGGTGTTCATCACCAACATCGTGAAGTGCCGCCCGCCCGGCAACCGCGACCCGCTGCCGGCCGAGATCGAGGCCTGCCACGACTACCTGCTGGGCCAGATTGCGATCATCAAGCCGCGGGTGGTGCTGACGCTGGGCCGGCATGCGATGGGGGCGTTGATCGGCGACCGGCTGTCGATTTCCCGGGTGCACGGAACGGTATATACTAAGAGCGGCATCATCTACGTGCCGTTGTACCACCCGGCCGCCGCGCTGCACCGGGAAGAGCTCCGTCAGACCATGGTCGAGGACATGCGCAAGCTGAGGGCGATGCTGGTCCGGGAGCTGGCCGGAGTGCGGGCCGGGTCCGGAGGCGTCATTGCCCAAGCGTAAGCTGCGCATCATCCCGCTGGGGGGCGTGGGCGAGATCGGCAAGAACATGCTCGCCCTGGAGGCCGGCGGCCAGATCCTGGTAATTGACTGCGGCCTGATGTTCCCCGAGCAGGAGATGCTCGGGGTGGACTTGGTGATCCCCGACATCGGCTACCTGCTCGAGCACCGCGCGCGTGTGCTCGGGATCGTGCTCACCCACGGCCACGAGGACCACGTTGGCGCCCTCCCCTACGTGCTGCCCCGGCTGCCGGTGCCGGTGTGGGGGACCCGGCTCACCCTGGGCATGGCCACCGGCCGGCTGGAGGAGCTGGGGACGGAGGCCGACCTGCGGGAGATCAAGCACGGCCGCCCGTTCCCGGTGGGCCCCTTCACGGTGGAGGCGGTGCGGGTGTGCCACAGCATCCCGGACGGCTCCAGCCTGGTCATCACCACCCCGGTGGGGACGGTAGTGCACTCCGGCGACTTCAAGTTCGACCGCACTCCCATTGACGGCAAGACCCCCGACCGGGCGCGGCTGGCGCAGGCGGGGCGGGAGGGAGTGCTGGCGCTGCTGTCGGACTGCACCAACGTGGAGAAGCCGGGCTTCACCCCCTCCGAGCGCCAAGTGGGCCGGGTGCTGGCGGAGGCCTTTGCCCAGGCTCCCCGGCGGGTGGTGGTAGCCACCTTCGCCTCCAACATCCACCGCATCCAGCAGGTGATCGACGTCTCCCAGCAGCACGGGCGGCGGGTGGCGGTGACCGGGAGGAGCATGGTGAGCAACGTGGCCATCGCCTCCGCGATGGGGTACCTGCGGGTGCCGGAGGGGGCGCTGATCGGGCTGGAGGAGGTGGACAGCCTGCCTCCGGAGCAAGTGACCCTGCTCACCACCGGCAGCCAGGGGGAGCCGCTCTCCGCGCTGGCGCGGATGGCGGTGGCCGAACACAAGCAGGTGGCGATCGAGCCGGGGGACCTGGTGATCATCTCCGCCACCCCCATTCCGGGCAACGAGGACCTGGTGTTCCGCACCGTGAACCACTTGTTCCGGCGGGGGGCGGAGGTGATCTACGAGCCCTCCGCCCAGGCGCATGTATCCGGGCACGGCAACCAGGAGGACCTGAAGCTGATGCTCAGCCTGGTACAGCCCCGGTTCGTGATCCCGGTGCACGGGGAGTACCGGCACCTGGTGCGCTACCGCAAGCTGGCGGTCGAGGAGGCGGGTTACCGGCCGGAGCAGGTGTTCGTGCTCAACCCCGGGGAAGTGCTGGAGCTGGGGGTGCGCTCGGCCCGGGTGGCGGGCGAGGTGAGCACCGGCTCGGTGATGATAGACGGCCTGGGGGTGGGGGACGTGGGAGACGTGGTGCTGCGGGACCGCAAGCATCTGTCCGAGGACGGGATCCTGATTGCGGTGATCAGCATTGACCACCAGGCGGGGACGGTGCTGGCGGGGCCGGACCTGGTGAGCCGGGGGTTGGTCTACGGCCCGGAGGCGGACGAGCTGATGGCGGAGGCCCGGGAGGTAGTGTGGAGCACCCTGGCCCGCATGGACATCGAGGAAGCCACGGAGTGGAGCACGGTGAAGGCCCAGGTGCGCAGCGCTCTGAAGAAGCTGATCTTCGAGCGGATCAAGCGCCGGCCCATGATCCTGCCCATCATCATGGAGGTCTAGCGGCGCCTCGCCGCGCCTGCCCATGCCCCGGATCGCGCTGAACCTGGCTACCATCAAGCCTTTTCCCCTGGGGCGCAAGCTGCAGGTAGCCCGGGACGCCGGCTACCAGGGGGTGGGGCTGTGGCTGGCGGAGCTGGAGCAGGTGCTGGCGGGGGGGGCGAAGCTGTCCGACCTGACCACGGTGCTCGGTCACCTGGGGCTGCGGGTGTCGGAGCTGTGCTCGGTGGGCGGCTGGATGCTGACGGAGGGGAAGCAGCACGAGGCGGCCCTGGAGCAGGCCCGCCAGGCCTTCCGGGTGGCGGAATTCCTGGGGGCGGACTGCGTGGTGGCCACCCCAGCCCTGGGGGAGGGCAGCCTGGCGGAGGCCCAGGTGGACTTCGCCGAGCTATGCCGGGCGGCGCAGCCCTTCGGGTGCCGGGTGGGGCTGGAGTTCGCCGGCCAGTCCGAGTGCGTGGCCGACCTGGCCACCGCCTGGCAGGTGGTGGCGGGGGCGGACATGACCAACGGCGGGCTGGTGATCGATTCCTTCCACTTCTACCAGGGGCGCTCGGTGGCGCGGGAGATGATCAACCTCCCGGTGGACCGCATCTTCCTGGTGCAGATGAGCGACTGCATTGACCTGCCCCGGGAGGAGCTGCGGGACCGGGACCGGGTGTTCCCGGGGATGGGAGCGATCCCGCTGCCGGAGCTGGTGGGGGCGCTGCACAACCTGGGCTACCAGGGCTGGTGGAGCCTGGAGCTGCACAACGAGCAGTACTGGCAGACGGACCCCTTCATCGTGGCCCAGGACGGCTGGCACGCGCTGCGCCGGCTGGACGTGGCGAGGTAGCTAGTCGGTCGGCACTTTGGGTTCCCGCCACTGCAACTGCCCGTCAGGCTGGCGCTGGATGGCCACGGTGACCATCATCTCCACCAGGGTATGACCCCGCACCAGCTTTGCCTCGTCCTCCATCACTCACCCCCACACTGGCGCTCAACCACTTAGCGCCTGCCCGCGCCCCCGGGATTACCCCGTTCGCGGCCGCGCGGGGCGGCCGGCCGAGGGGCCGGTACGGGCGGGGGGAGCCGCCTTCACCCTGGGCATGAACCCTCGTGTCGTAAACAGAGGCGCCCCTTTGTGCCGCTCTTCACCAAGGTGGCCGCGGTTTTGTAAGGGCTTTCGCGCCTGTGGGCAGGCGGTGGCATGCGGGTTGCACAGGGCAGGGCGAAGATGGCCGGCGGTACCACGCGATGAGCAGGCCGGGCGCCAGCGGTGCTGGCTGGCCCGGCCCTGGTGTTAGCGGGCCAGGCTCCCAGAGGAGGAAGGCGATGCATCCTTGGCGATGGCTGGCGATAATGGTGGCGCTGGTGCTGGCAGGGCCGGCGCTGGCGGCCGAGCAGGCGATGGCGCGGGGGGACACACTGGGGCTGGAGGTGGTCGGCGAATCCGACCTCACGGGCCAGTACCTGGTGGGTGACGACGGGTACGTGAGCCTGCCCCTGGTGGGCCGGCTGGAGGCCGCCGGGCGGACCTGCAGCGAGCTGGGGGGGCAGATCAAGGGGGCCCTGTCCCGGTACCTGAAGAACCCGGTGCTCACCCTCTCCATCCGAGGGCACAGCCGGCGGGTGGTGAGCGTGGGGGGGCAGGTGCGCAGCCCGGGCAGTTACGAGCTGGGGCCGGCCACCACCCTGCTGCAGGCGCTGGGGCTGGCGGGGGGGCCGCTGCCCACCGCCAACCTGTCCCAGGTGCGCCTGCTCCGGGGCGGGGAGAGCACCAGCTACGACCTGGACCGCTATCAGCGGCAGAACGACACCAGCCAGAACCCCATCCTGCAGCCGGGGGACGACGTGCTGGTGGAGGAGATTCACCACTTCTTCGTGACCGGGGCGGTACAGCGGCCGGGGGCCTATCTGCCCACGCCCGGGCTGACGCTGGCGGAGGTGCTGGCGGTGGCCGGGGGGTACACGCCCAAGGCCGACCTGGCGGGGGCGATGCTGACCAAGGCCTCCGGGGAGAAGGTGCCGGTGGACCTGTCCGGACTGGCCCGGGGGGAGGTGCCGGCGGGGGCGGAGATCGGCCCGGGGGATGCCTTGTTCATCCCCACCAGCAACACGGTGGAGGTGATGCTGCTGGGGGGCTTTCGCCAGACGGGCAAGCTGTTGGTGCCGGCGCAGACCTCGGTGGTGGAGCTGCTAGCGCTGGCGGGCGGGGCGGAGCCGGGGGCCAAGGTGAAGGAGATGCGGATTCTGCGCCAGCAGAACGGCAAGCCCGCTTCGCTCAAGGTGGACGTGGACGGTTATCTGAAGTCGCCCACCCCCCAGCGGCTGCAGGCGATGCTGCTGCAGCCCGGGGACATGGTGTACCTGCCCACCGCGGACCCGCAGCGGCGGAGCAAGTGGTCGGAGCTGGGGTGGCTGACCAACATCCTGGTGCCGCTCTTGATCTGGTAATTCGGGAGAAAGGACGAAAGGCATGGATCTGCGCCGGGTGCTGTTCACGCTGTCCCGACGACGGCTGCTGATTGGGGGGCTGGTAGCGGTCACGGCGCTGACGGTGGGGATCGGGTCGCTGTTCATGCCGCCGAGTACGGTCTACCTGGCCCGGGCAACGCTGTTGCCCTCCGAGCACGCCCTCACCGGGCCGGGGCTGGGCGGGCATGACAGCAGCACCCGGGAAACGAAGCTGGCCAACCTGCGGCAACTGGCCAACTGCCGGGCGGTGGCGGAGCGCGCCTCTGCGATGATGGGAGAGAGCGAATCCCCCACGCTGCTGCAGCGGCAGATCGCGGTGATCGAGCCTCACCACGAGGCCTGGCAGGCAGGGAGCGACATGATCTTCCTGCAGGTGCAGGCGCCCCAGCCAGGGCAGGCGGTGCGGCGGGCGCGGGCGGTGAGCCAGGCCTTTGCCACCTTCTACGAGGAGCTGGCCATGAGCGGGGCGACGGCGACCCGGCGCTTCCTGGAGCAGGAGATCACCAACGCCAAGTCCGAGCTGGACGCGCGCCAGGGGGCGCTGATCTCCTTCCAGCGCTCGTACGGGCTGACCAGCAGCGAGGAGGGGGCAGACTCACATGCCCAGCTGCGGGGCGTGAGCGAGCTAGAGAGCATGGTGGACGACGCCCAGGCCTCCCACCAGGAGGCGGGGGCGGCCTTGGCCCAGGCCCTGGCCGACCTCTCCCGGCAGCCGCCCACCATCGTCAGCCAGGCCGGGACCAGCGACAGCCCGGTGGTGCAGCAGCTGGAGGGGCAGCTGGCGGAGGCGGAGGCGGACTTGGCCTCCGAGAACGCCATTCACACCGCGGAGCATCCCCGGGTGATCGCGCTGCGGGACAAGGTGGCCTCGCTGCGCTCCCGGCTGAAGCAGGAGCAGGGCCGGATGAGCACCCGGACCACGGTCTCGGCCAACCCCATCTACCAGCAGCTGCAGGGGGAGGTGATGCGGCTGCGCAGCCAGCGGGCGGCGCTGGCGGGGAAGCTGGCGGCCCTGCACGGGGCGCTGGGGCGGCGGCGGGGGGCAGCCACGCTGCTGGGCGGCGCGGACGTCACCCTGGACGCTCTGACCTCGGACTACAAGCGGGCGCAGCAGGCGTACGTGAGCATGGCCAGCCGGCTGAGCCAGGCGCGACTGGACGAGCGGGTGGCAGCCAGCCAGGCGGCGATCAACGTGGTGGATCTGCCCACCGCGGCGGAAGGGCCGGTGCGCCAGGGGCGCGGCCCGCTGGAGCTGATGCTGGCGGGGGTGGTGCTGAGCTTCGTGTTCGCCACCGCCCTGGCGTTGAGCCTGGACAACCTGGATGTGCGGCTGGACCGGGCGGAGGACGTGCTGACCCGGATGAAGCTGCCGGTGACCGCCACCATCCCCAGCATGAGCGGGGTGGAGCCCAAGGCGCTGCCCCGGGCCTCCTACCTGCTGCCGCTGTCCCCACACGCGGAGGCGTACCGCTTCCTGCGCTCGGAGCTGGTATTCTCCGACCCGGAGCGGGACATCCGGGCCATCCTGGTGGCTACCCCCAAGCCCGGGCAGGGGGGGACCATCACCTGCACCAACCTGGCCATCTCCATGGCGCAGGCGGGCAAGCGGGTGATGGTGGTGGACGGCGACCTGCGGCGCCCGACGCTGCACGACATTTTCTCGGTGGCCGCGGAGCCTGGGCTGAGCGACTTCCTGGAGGGCACGGCCGACCTGGTGGAGGTGGTGAAGCCCACCGAGATCATGAACCTGCTGGTGATGCCGGCGGGGCGGCCCACGCAGCGGCCGGCGGAGTTGTTGGGGTCGGACCGCATGCGGCACCTGGTGAGCGAGCTGAAACGGCATGCCGACTACGTGTTCCTGGACAGCCCGGCCGCGGTGGCGTTCACGGACGCGATGCTGATGTCGGCGGTGGTGGACGGGGTGCTGCTGGTGGTCAAGGCCTCGGTGCGGTTCACCGGCGCGGAGGTGATGGTGCGCCAGCGGATGGAGAAAGCGGGGGCCAACTTCCTGGGGGTGGTGCTGAACGACCTGCCCCCGGAGGCGGTGGAGAGCTGCCGCTATCACACCCACTACTACGGGGTTGACTATAGTGCGAGCGGGCCGGCCGCCCTGGGGGAGCCGTCCTGAGCGGAGGAACCCGAATGTCCCTGGCACAGCGCTTGGCAGAACACAACGCACACGTGGTAGTAGTCGGCCTGGGATACGTGGGGCTGCCCATGGCCATGGCGATCGCGAAGGCCGGGTTTGGGGTAGTGGGCTATGACCTGGACGGCAGCCGGGTGGAGGCCGTCAACCAGGGCAAGCCCTACATCTGCGACGTGGCAGCCGCCGAGCTGGAGGAGATGGTGGCAGGCGGCCGGCTGCGGGCCAGCAGCGACCCCGGCTGCCTGGGGCAGGCGGACGTGGTGCTGATCTGCGTGCCCACCCCCATCAACCGCTGGAAGGAGCCGGACCTGGCGTGCGTGCAGAGCGCGGCGCGCCAAGTGCTGGCCCACCTGCACCCGCAGGAGCTGGTGATCCTGGAGAGCACCACCTACCCGGGCACCACCACCGAGCTGTTCGCCCCGGTGCTGGCCAGCTCCGCGCTGCGGCTGGGGGAGGACTACTGGGTGGCCTACTCGCCGGAGCGGATCGACCCGGGCAACCGCAAGTTCACGCTGGCGGAGATCCCCAAGGTGGTGGGCGGGGTGACGCCGGCCTGCACCCACATGGGGCAGATGTTCTACCAGCAGTTCGTGGACCGGGTGGTACCGGTGTCCTCGGCCACCACGGCAGAGATGGTGAAGCTGTACGAGAACGTGTTCCGCAGCGTGAACGTGGCCTTCGTGAACGAGCTGGCCATGCTCTGCGACCGGATGAAGCTGGACATCTGGGAGATCATTGACGCCGCGGCCTCCAAGCCGTACGGCTTCATGCCCTTCTTCCCCGGGCCCGGGTTGGGCGGGCACTGTATCCCGGTGGACCCCTACTACCTGGCCTGGAAGGCGCGGGAGTACGACTTCCACGTCTCATTTGTGGAGCTGGCGGCCTCGATCAACGACAACATGCCCTACTTCGTGCGCAGCAAGGCCTCCACCCTGCTCAACCGGGAGGGCAAGAGCCTAAACGGGGCGCGGGTGGTGGTGCTGGGGGTGTCCTACAAGGCGGACGTGGACGACCTGCGGGAGTCCCCCGCGCTGAAGGTCATCCACCTGCTGCGGGAGGACGGCTGCCAGGTGTCCTACCATGACCCCTACGTGCCCCAGTTGGCGATCGGCAACCCGGTGCCGATGCGCTCTCAGCCGCTCACCGCGGAGCTGCTCGAGCAATCGGACATGGTGGTGATCACCACCAATCACAGCTGCTTCGACCCCGATTTCATCGCCACCCATGCGCCCTTGGTGCTGGACACCAGGCACCTGCTGCGCAACGTCTGTACCGAGAACGTATGCCGGCTATGAATCTACACGCTGGGGGGCCGGCGGGCGGAGACGAGTCCCTGCCGGGGCTCGGGGAACACCTGCGCAAGCTTGCCGGCCACACTTTCACCTACGGGGTAGGAGCGGCCGCGGGGAAAGTGCTGGGACTGCTGTTGGTCCCGGTCTACACCCGGGCGCTGTCCACCTCTGAGTACGGGGCCGTCTCCCTGCTCGGGGTGCTGGCGTCGGTGCTGCTGCTCTTGTCCACCTGCGGCATCACCACTGCGTTCTTCAAGTTCTACTACCGCTACCCGGCCGGGCAGCGGGACCGGCTGCTGGTGAGCAACGCCACGGCGGCGGTGCTGGCGTTCTCGCTGTTGCCGTCGCTGCTGTTGGTGGCGGCGGCGCGGCCGCTGGCGCCGGTGCTCTTGGGCCCAGGGGCGCGGCCGGAGTGGCTGGTGCTGCTGGCGGCGGCTAACCTCCTGGATTCTCTGCTCCTGCTCCCGGCCACCCTGTTTCGGGCGCAGGAGCGGCCGCGGGCATACGTGGGGCTGTCGGTGGGGCGGCTGCTGGTGAACTTCGGGCTGAACGTAGCCCTGGTGGTGGGGCTGGGGCTGGGGGTGCTGGGGGTGGTGGCCGGCAATGCGGTCACGGTAGCCCTGGTGTTCCTGGTGCTGGGGGTGCCCATGAGCCTGCGATTGCTGTTCCTGCGGCAGCTCGACCTGGGGGTGCTGGGGCAGCTGGTACGCTACGGGCTGCCCCTGGTGCCGGCGGGGCTGGCCCTGTGGGCGCTGAACTTCTCCGATCGCTTCTTCCTGGAGCGCTACGCCAGCATGCACGAGGTGGGGCTGTACTCGCTGGGCTACGCCTTCGGCTTCGTGGTGGCGGTAGCCGCGCTTTTCCCCTTCCAGGCGGCGTGGTCGCCGTTCCTGTTCTCGGTGGCCCCCCGGCTGGACGCGCCCCGCATCCTGGCCGCCGCGGCGACCCACTTCCTGGCCTTCACCACGCTGTTGGTGCTGGCGCTGGCGGCGCTGGCGGGCGACCTGATCCGGCTGGTGTCCCCGCGCTCCTACTGGGAGGCACAGCGGGTGGTGGCCCCGGTGGCGCTGGCCTACGGGCTGCTGGCGCTGGCCCTGGTGCTGGGGTCGGGCATCCTGCTCACCCGGCGCACGGAGGCGGCGGGGGTGGTGTACGGGCTGGCGGGGGTGATCAACCTGGCGCTCAACCTGGTGCTGATTCCGCGCTTTCACCTGATGGGGGCGGCCTGGGCCACGCTGCTGTCGGCCGCGCTGCTGCCCCCGGCGATGCACCTGTTTGCGCGCCGGCTGCATCACATCCCCTACGAGTGGGGGCGGCTGGGGCGGCTGGCGGTGGGGGCCCTGGCTTGCTACCTGCTGTCCCTGCAGTTCCCCCAGCCGGGCGGGGCGGGGGCGGCGGGACGGCTGCTGGCGGTAGCCTGCTTCCCGGCGCTGCTGTACCTCGTCGGCTTCTACCGCCCACCCGAGCTGGCCGCGCTGCGCGCGTCTTTCCGGCGGCGGCCGGCGGCACCCGTGGAGGGAGGCTAAGCGATGCAGCCCACGGCCACCGAGCCCAAGAGCTGGACCACCGGCGACCTGCTGGAGGCGGCGGCACAGTCGCGCCTGGCGTACGTGCTGCTGGCCGCGGTGGCGGCAGTGGCGCTGGGGGTGCTGGTGCTCACGGTGCGGCTGAAGGTGGTGGCAGTGGTGGCAGTGATCGGGGGCGCCTCGCTGCTGGCCCTGGTCCGGCCGGACCTGGGGCTGCTGGCGCTGATCGTGTTCGACGCGGCCGAGCTCTCCCGGGCCGCCTCCGCCAGCTCTCCCTTCACTGCGGTGCGCATCTTTGGCGCCCTCACCCTGCTCTCCTGGCTGGCCCGCGGCGGCAGCCCGGGGGTGGGGCGCCGGCTGCAGTCGCCCCAGCTCACCTTTCTGCCGGGGTACTTCCTGGTGGCGGCGCTGAGCATCTTCTATGCCCCGCACCCGGAGCTGTCGATGCCCATCATCCGGGAGTACTTCATGATCTTCCTGCTGTTCTTGCTGCTGGTGGCCCTGGCCCGCAGCGAGTGGCACTTGCAGGCGATCTCCTGGACGCTGGTGGGGGCGGCGGTGATCAGCATCGGGCTGGCCATGCGCCAGTACGAGCCGCACATGGAGCGGCTGGCCTCCAGCCAAAGCAACCCCAACTACTTCGCGCTGCACCTGGTGGCGGTGCTGCCGCTGGCGTTCTACCTGGCGGTGGCGGAGCGGCGGGCGCTGGTGCGGGTGGGGATGCTGGGGCTGGCGTTGCTGATCATGGGAGCGATTGCGAAGACCTACTCGCGGGGGGCGTTCTTGGGGATGGCGCTGGTGGTAGTGGTGCTCATCGTACACCTGCTGCGCTATCCCCGGCGCTCGATGCGCCGGCTGGTGGTGCCGGTGCTGGGAGTGTTGGTAGTGGGGACGGTGCTGCTGCCGGCCGGCTACATGGACCGGGTGCGCTCCATCGCCTCCAGCCCGGGCACCCAGGACCTGTCCATCTACCGGCGCCGGCAGACCAACCGCGCCACCTGGCAGATGTTCCTGGACCACCCGCTGCTGGGGGTGGGGCTGGGCAACTCCACCCCGCTCTCGGTGGTCTACCGCCCGCAGATCGGGATCGAGCGCGCCCCCCACAACATCGTGCTGGAGGTGGCGTCCGAGACCGGGGTGCTGGGGCTGCTCTGCTTCGCGCTGGCGGTGGGGTTTGCCGGTGCGGACTTCGCGCGGGCGGCCGGGCACTACCGCCGCCGCGCCAACTGGCTGATGTATGCCCTGTGCAGCGCGTACCTGGTGGGCCTGGGCGGGTTCATGGTCACCGCCCTGTTCAAGACGGCGACGGTAGTGCGGGTG
>Ga0315284_10012406_pt1 | contig 12133 bp, 1 predicted proteins | sample YL17G09_16_MG_FD_203696 | JGI IMG/M metagenome (GOLD analysis project Ga0315284, IMG submission 203696) | Sediment microbial communities from Yellowstone Lake, YNP, Wyoming, USA - YL17G09_16 | ecosystem: Environmental > Aquatic > Freshwater > Lake > Sediment | place: USA: Wyoming | collected...
CCAGGGTGCTCTATACCGACAACGACTCCAAGTTTCGCCTTACCCGCTATCAGCGCAGCCGGTTCTTTACCTACAGTCGGGACGCCCTGGCGGGGTCAGTGGAGACGGAGGTAGGGCGTGTCTTGCGGGAACTGGATGTCCAGCTTCTCTCCCACCTGCCGGGTAATGCTCAAGCCAAGGGGAAGATAGAGCGCTTCTTCCGTTTCCTGCAGGGGCGAGTGCTGAACGGCAATCGGGCAAAGACCATGGAGGAGCTTCAAGCGTTGGTCGACCGCTGGGTGGAGGACTACAATGCCCGTCACGTCAATCGGGACACGGCCTGCGTGCCTCTGGAGCGACTAGAGCCTAGCGTAACTCGTACCTTAGAGGACGGGGCGGACGACGTCTTCTGCCTCAAGGAAGAGCGCAAGGTGGCGAAGGACCACACTTTCACCCTGAATGGAGTGACCTACACTCTGCCACGGGAACCCTGTTTGGTGGCCTTCAAGGTGCAATTGCACATCCACCCGGGCGAGTGCGTGCGAGTCTGTCATAGTGGCCATCTGGTGGCGGAGCTGCCGCATGTAGACAAGGAGCAATTGCGGGATGCGCCGCTCACCGTAGAGCAAGTTATGGAGGACATTCTACCGGCGACACAAAAGAGGACATTCTAGCTGCTACCCAACACCCTGTCAGTGTATCGTCTGCAAGACGGCTAAGCGGCCCCTAGTGGCACGAGTTGGCGTTCTATGGCGCGCGCAGGGCCGCCTGCAGGAGAGGCCCAGATTACCGGTCGGAGCGAGCAATCTGTCCCGCGCGCCACCTGCTTGCCGAGGACGGACGACGCCCTGCTTGCATGGCAGGTGGCGCCGTGATCGAATCTGAATTGGCGGCTGGAGGCCCCGGAGCACCTGCGAGGCCATCTGCCTTCGGAATATCCACCGGTTCAAAGGACTGCACAGAGAGGAAGATTGAATCTGGAGCGGGGGACGGGATTCGAACCCGCGACGTCCTGCTTGGAAGGCATATCGCCCTAAGCGTTGTGTCAGAGCATACCACAAATGGCCAGCGACCCAAGCGAAAAGCCCGCAGTTATCATCTGAATAATGGCCTCTTGGCAACCTCAGCGGGCCATGCCGGGGACGCTGAGACGGGTCTACTGCACGCCGTCGATCCCTGCTCTGGCTGCCTGGAAGCGCCTCGCTAACCCTCCGAACCGCACGGGCTGTGCGCCTTCACCAGTCCCGAGTTCTGGGCTGCCGAGTAGACGTCGTTGATGTTGACCGTGCCGTTGCCATCCAGGTCGCAGAGGGCCTTCTCGGCCGGGTCGGCGGTCGGGGGGAAGGCCCTGCTGGCGACGATGAACACGTCGTTGATGTTGACGACGCGGTTGCCGTCAAGGTCGACTATCTCTATCCAGTCTGCGCAGATGTCGCCGTCGGTGTCGACGACGCTGGGGTCCGTGCCGTATTTCCTGAACTCCCGGCCGTCAGTGAACTCCACCACGCCCTGGGGGCTGTCGCAGTCCGGATCGTTATCGCCCACGAGGCCGTCGCCGTCCACATCACTCGGACAGAGCAGGTTGTCAAGCGAAGCTGGCAGCCCGTCACCATCCTTGTCGGGTGAAGCGAGCGCAGGCTTGCTCGTGGAGTCGTTGGGGTCGGAGCCCAGCGCGCACTCGGCGCCGTCTATGATCGTATCGCCGTCCGTATCTGCGAGCAGCGGGTTAGTGGGGCCTGAGCCGCAGCCCACGTCCTCGCCTAGTACGCCGGTAACAGGGTGCGTTCCCGTGTCCAGCATCCAGTCGTTGTCGTGGTCGGTGTCGCAGACGTCGCCCCATGTGTCCTGCGTCGGGTTGCTCGCCCAATCGCCGGGAATCGTCGAGCCATTGGGCCTGCGACTCGCATCCGTGTTGAGCTGGTCAGGGTTGTAGATGAGGGGACAATTGTCTTGGTTTTGGTCGACGTTTGTCTTCCCCGGCATGCTTGCCTGAGGGTCATTGTACCCGTCGTCGTCCGTATCGGCGTCGCACTTCTCGGTGCTGTTGTTTGCGACGCCGCTCTCGACCGCGTCCATGAGCCCGTCAAGGTCGCAGTCTGACGGGAGCTTGCGGATCCTTTGGTTGGCCTGGTCAGCGATGTACAGGCTCGCGTTGACGTCGTCGTAGGTGATACCGGCGGGCGTGTTGAGGCAGGCCTGGCGTCCGTTGTGTGTAACTACTGGCGGACCAAGGTCCGGGTCCCCGCAGAAACCGGGCGTGGGGCTGCCGCCGCCGGCGATGGTGTAGATGCGTTCCTCGGGACCACCGTCAACAATCCCCGCCGCGTCGTCGAGCTCCCGCGTGACGACGCGCACTCGGTGGCTGCTGCCCTGCTCGGAGATCAACAGGTGGCCGTCGGCGTCGACCTCCACCGAAACCGGCGAGAGGGGCGCCGAGGTGGCAAGGGTGTTGTCAGGCGATAGGCCCGGAGCGCCCGTGCCAGCTACGGTTGAGATGTTGCCGGTAATGGGGTCCACCCGCCTAACACGATAGTTCCACCGGTCGGCGATGTAGATGCCCGCAGAGGCATGGACGGCGACGCTGGTAGGCCAGTTCAAGGCCTGCTGGGTGGCCGGACAGGGCTCAACGCAGCCGGGCCCGCCGCCGGCGACGGTGGTGATGGTGGTTCCCGTCACCTTGCGGATGCGGTTGTTGCCGTTGTCGACGATGTAGATGTTGCCTGAGGCGTCCGTGTCAACGTCGCTGGGTAGGTTGAGGGCCTGCTGAGTGGCCGGACAGGGCTCAACGCAGCCGGGCCCGCCGCCGGCGACGGTGGTGATGGTAGTGCCTGTCACCTTGCGAACACGGTTGTTGTATGGGTCGGCGATGTAGATGTTGCCTGAAGCGTCAACGGCGACGCCGCTGGGTGAACTGAGAGCCTGCTGCGTGGCGGGACAGGGCTCAACGCAGCCGGGCCCGCCGCCGGCGACCGTCGTGATGGCGGCTGTAATGGCGTCCACTCGGCGGATGCGGTTGTTGTGTGTGTCGGCGATGTACAGATTGCCGGCGCTGTCCGTCGCCACATCGGCGGGATCGTTGAGACAGGAACTGGCGACGGCCGGGTGGCCATCGCCGCAGAACTCGGGCAGTCCCGTGCCGGCGATCGTTGAGATGTATCCGGTAGTCGAGTCGACACGCCGGACGCGGCTGTTGTTGCGGTCGGCGATGAACATGGCTCCACTCGCGTCCAGGACCGCCCCGGATGGCTCGGCGAACGAGGTGGCGGTGGCCGGCCCACCATCGTTGAGGTCGTCGGCGGGGTTGCCGCCGGGACCATCGATGCTGCCCGTCCGCACCCCATTGCCCGCAACCGTTGAGATGGTGTTCCCAATCAGCAGCCGGACGCGCTGGTTCCCCTGCTCCGCGATCCATACCTGGCCGGCGTCATTGACATACAGATATGACGGATCGACACAGAAGGCCGTGGCAGGGCTGCCGTCGCCGCAATATGCCGACGTTCCGTTGCCGGCGATGGTGGTCATGACGCCTGAAACGTTGATCTTGCGGACCATGTGGTTGTACCAGTCGGCGATGTAGAGGTTTCCGCTGCTGTCTACCTTGACCCCACCCGTTATTCCCACGGTGCCCGCCACCGTGCTGATGGTGCCCGCGGGGGTCACCTTGGCGATGCGGAGATTATAGATGTCGGCGATAAAGACGTTGCCCGACGCGTCGATGTCCACGCCCTCGGGGGCGTTTAGACAGGCGCCGGTAGCCGGGGCGTTGTCGGTGCAGAGCCCCGGCGTCCCGTTTCCGGCGATGGTGGTGATGATTTCATCAGCGTCACCGTCGATGTTGTGGTCACCGCCTGGGCTCGGGCTGACCATGCGGATGGCGTGGTTGTTCGTGTCAGCGATGTACAGATTGCCGGAGCTATCAAAGGCGACGTCAACGGGCCAGGATAAGGAGGCGTTACGGGCCGGACCTCCGTGTCCCGTAAAGCCCGCGACACCGTTGCCCGCGATAGTGGTGATGACCTCGTCCAGGTCGCCGTCGACGTTTCCGTCGCCGACGGGAGGCCCGGGGCTGGGAGCGATGCGCCTGATCCGGTGATGGTTCGAGTCGGCGATTATCAGGGCGCCGTCGGGGGCGATGGTCAGGCCGTGCAAGTCCGACAGGGCGGCGCTGGTGCCTGGTATGCCGTCGCCCACGCTGCCGCCGGCCACGGGGAAGATGATGCCGCCGTGGGGCAATGCCCAGGTGGCGTGCACCGTAACCGGATCGACACCCTCCGCGGACGCGCTGATGGTATCGTCACCGGGTTCAACGCCCGTGTAGGTGAAGCTGACCGATCCCGCAGCGTTAGTGGTGCAATTGGCGTTGGGCGAGCACGTTCCGGCAGCGCCCGCGTTGGCGCCGCTCACGCTGAAGGTTACCAGGACACCCGCCGCCGCCGGGGAGATTATGGCCGTGACAGTGTGGCTCTTGTAGATCAAGTTTGTGGCGCTCACGGGAGAGAGGCTAAGTCCTGCCGGCGGTGCCGATCTCAAACAAAGGGAAACATCAGACCCATTAACGACGCCATTCTTGTCGATGTCCTGGATGGCAATGGAGACGGGGTCGGATGCCGGGGTAGAAATAAGAAGGATGTCCACAATGTTGACCTGACCGTCGCCGTTGACGTCGCAGATCTCGTCCCAGTCCCCAAGGCCGTCGCCGTCGGTGTCCTTGTTGGTGATGGCCGTGCCGTAGCCGAACGCCTCGACCGAATCAACGATCTCCAGCGGGGCCGCCGTTCCAGTGCCCGTGCCGTTGTCGGAGTCAGCGTCGCCGCCGGCGCCGCACAGGATGCCGTCGCCGTCCACGTCCATCTCGGCGTCATTAGAGCCTGCTACGTAAGGAGGAGGCGGAGAGTCGTACTCGGCGTCCCAGATGGTATATGGGCCATACGTGCCCGCAGCCGGCAGGTTGTGGTGGCAGCCCCGGTAGTAGAGCTGCTGGACGATGCCCCACGCGGGGTAGCTGGTCTTGAGCAAGGGGTCTGTCCCGTTGATTACCTCGGCGCCGTCATTGAAAGTGTCGCCGTCAGAGTCCAGCTTAAACGGGTCGCTGAGGGCGGTCGCCTCGTTGGTATCTGGGAGCGCGTCGTTGTCGTCGTCGGGGTCGCAGGCGTTGCCCATCTTGTCCTGGTTGGGGTTGCTGGCCCAGGTGCCGGGGATGTCGTTGCCGTTGGGCCGGCCCTGGCCATCGTTGTTCTCCTGGCCGGGGTTGTAGACGCCGGGGCAGTTGTCGTCCAGGTTCGCGGCCTCACCCGTCTCGCCCGAGTTCGCGCTCCCCTCAGCGATCGCGGGGGTTCCAGCCACCGGACAGCCGTCGTTGACCACGGTGTCGCCGTCGTCGTCGGTGTTGTTGTTGCAATAAAAAGTAGGCGTCACGTTGGTCTCTGCGGCGTTGCTCGCTGGGCAGCCGTCGTTGACCTTGCGGTCCCCGTCATCATCCCAGTTGTTCGCGCACTGGAGGGCGGGAAGAGCAGCGGCGATGTAGTCGTCCTCGGGCTTGTCGAGGATGCCGTCGCCGTCGGTGTCCGGGTTGAGCGGGTTGGTGAACTGGAACATCTCCACGAAGTCGGTGGCGCCGTCGCTGTCGGAGTCGGCGAGCAGCGGGTTGGAGCCCCAGGCCCTCTCGACGCCGTCCACCAGACCGTCGCAGTCCTCGTCGGCAGCCCTGTTGTAGATGACGATGTTCGGCTCTTGGCTGTACGGCACCGGGTCGCAGGTGGAGCCGGCGCCCGTGCGTGGCACGTCCAGCAAGTCCACGGGGTGGCTGGGCTGAGCGTAGGCCGCGTTCATGAGGCAGTCGCGGTCCTTGTCAACAGCGTCGATCCCGCCTAGCTGCTGGAGATCCCAGTCTTCCCAGCTCTCCTGCTCGTCGATCCAGCCGTTCCCGTCGTCGTTGCACGGTACGGTGTTGGCCGCGTCCTTGAAGCAGCCGTCGTGGTCCATCCAGTAGCACTGGAGGTCAACTATGCGCTCCACGTAGCCGGTGTCGGACGGGAAGCTGGGCGGGCTCTGGAAGGCCTTGCGGTCGTCGGGATCGCTCTGGAAGACCGTCCAGCGTGCATAGAGGCCGTTGGCGTCCTCTCCCCCGCTCGGCGCCGCTCCGCCGCAGCGCACGGTGATGACCTTGCGCTGGGCGTTGTCGCTGGGCTTGGACTCGAAGGCGCCTACTGGCACATCGATCGCCTTTACGACTACCGGGTACAACCCCGGCGGCGTGGTTGCGGGGCAGGTGATGTTCAGGGTAGCGTTGACGTCGGCCTGGCCCGGCCACTCGTTCACCGGGAACGTGATGGACGGAGTGCCAACACCGATGACAGGAGGCGCCTGGGTCGTCTTGCCGGGAGCCGTCACCGTGACGCCGCCTACCCAGGCGAGTCCGAGGTCGGGACCCGCGGGCGAGACTACGTCGCCCACCTCGGCCACCAGCCACTCGAGGCCCGGGGCGTCGGTAGTCGCGTGGTTCGCCTTGAGCTCATCTATCGCCACAGAGGCGGTCCCGCCCGTCGGTATCGCCACGTGATTCGGAGCGGTCTTGATCCAGATGACCTCCTTGTCCACCTCGGGGAGGACCACCGGGGTCCCGCACTTCACGAGGACGACGAAGGTAAAGGCGTTGTCGTCGAGGTAGGTGTCCTCTGTGGGCGGAATGGGCGAGAGGATGTTCTTGAGCACAACCAGGCCCCATTGGTTGTCGGCGGGGGCGGTGCAGGTAATCGAGAGGACCTTGTCCTGCTCGACAGACACGCCCACCGGCAACGATATGTCCTCGGCGAAAACGGGACCGTGGCCAACCCACTCGGCCATGATGCCCAAGTTGGTGCTCTCTACTTCCCAGAGCTCCTCGAAGTCGCCGGCTTCGGGACCGTTGTTCACCTTGCGCTTATCCACATTTATCGGTCTGGCGCCGCCGTTGGGAATCGTCACACTGTTGTCAGTCCACATGCCGTAGATTCCCGCGTCGGCGCACGCCTGCGACCCCGTGTCGCAAACGCCATCGATGTCGCCCTCAGGTTTGGGGGCGCGGTATAGGCTCGTGATGGAAATGCTGTCCTGGGGGCTGTCCAGGCAGGTAGCGGTGGGGGGTTTACTTGGGTCTCCGCCTAGCTTTGTGGTCGCGGTGGAAGCACTCCCGTTTGGCGAGAACGGAACGCTGGTGTAGACCGTGTTCAGAACGCTTGAGGTCGGGAATGGAATTATGCCGAGCAGGCAAATGTTGGTGATGTTGGCCGTGTGGCGCGCCAGCCAAGAGTACGGGGGCACAATCGACTTGAGGAACTCAGAGCCGGTGCCCTCTACGGCCGTCGTCGTCTCAAGCCAGCGGAGCGGAATGGGAGGGGCCACACACAGACCCGCATCCAACTGCTCCAGAATGTCGACGACGCCAGGGGCCGGGGAGTTGCACAGGGCGTCCACGTAGGAGAACACGCTACCGAGATCTGTGCCGGTAGGCATGTTCTTGTCGATATCGAGCTCGAAGCCCGGTCCCGAGTAGATCCAGGGCAGCGTGGTACGCGAGCCGCGGGGGATGGTCGTGATCGTGTAGGTTTCGACGTTGATCAACCCTAGCGTGGTGTCAGCCATTCCCCCATCGGCATCTGCCAGGAAGGGCTGAACCGGGTAGGGAATGAGGGCCTTGCTGGTGTTGATGTCTCGTAGCACTCCCACCAGCGCGAGTGTTGCCACTCCCACCACAACCGCCAATAGGCCGAGCTTCCTACTCATGGTGCTCCCCCTTCTGGACTGCTTGCCGAAGCGTCCTAGCCGTCAAGTAAAACAAAAGCCAGCCAGCATTACGCTGGTCGGCTTCCCTCCCGGCTTACAGAAAGGTGCTAGCCTGGAGCCCTGCAGACAGTCCCACCACCATTCTCCTGCTGCAGCCCTCTCGCGTCATCCCCTCGCCCGAGCCTACAGACTGGGAGGGGACGTAGCGCTAGCCTATGTTCTCTATGGGTCAATTGTACATCTCTTGTCAAGGCCTGTGTGGGCTTCTTGAAGGGGGTCGCGCTCTCTATGAGATTCATGTCTAGTCGCTTCGCAGGCAACCCCCATAGCTAAAAAGGGTAGGATAGCATAGGGGTTATAGGGGGGTATGCCACCCAAGCCGCCCCAGCATGGCCCGCTGAGACGGGCCTACTGCACGCCGTCGATCCCTGCTCTGGCTGCCTGGAAGTGCCTCGCTAACCCTCCGAACCGCACGGACTGTGCGCCTTTACCAGTCCCGAGTTTTGGGCTGCCAGGTAGACATCGTTGATGTTGACTGTGCCGTTGCCATCCAGGTCGCAGAGGGCCTTCTCGACCGGGTCGGCGGTCGGGGGGAAGGCCCTGCTGGCGACGATGAACACGTCGTTGATGTTGACGACACGGTTGCCGTCAAGGTCGACTATCTCTATCCAGTCTGCGCAGATGTCGCCGTCGGTGTCGACGACGCTGGGGTCCGTGCCGTATTTCCTGAACTCCCGGCCGTCAGTGAACTCCACCACGCCCTGGGGGCTGTCGCAGTCCGGATCGTTATCGCCCACGAGGCCGTCGCCGTCCACATCACTCGGACAGAGCAGGTTGTCAAGCCAAGCGGGCAGCCCGTCACCGTCCTTGTCGGGTGAGGCGAGCGCAGGAAAGCTCGTGGGGTCATTGGGGTCGGAGCCCAGCGCGCACTCGGCGCCGTCAACCACTGTATCGCCGTCCGTATCTGCGACCAGCGGGTTAGTGGGGCCTGAGCCGCAGCCCACGTCCTCGCCCGGTACGCCGGTAACAGGGTGTGTTCCCGTGTCCAGCATCCAGTCGTTGTCGTGGTCGGGGTCGCAGGCGTCGCCTAGCTTGTCCTGGTTGGGGTTGCTGGCCCAGTCGCCGGGGATGCCCCCGTTAGGCCGGCGGCCGCCGTCGCTGTTGGCCTGATCCGTGTTGGAGACGAGGGGGCAGTTATCCGAGCCGTCGAGCGCGCTGTCCTTGTCCGTGTCGGAGTCTGTGGGGTCTGTGCCGAGCTCCACCTCGTCATAGTCCCCGAGCCCATCGTCATCGGTGTCAGGGTCGGAGGGGTCAGTTCCGAGTTGCACTTCGCTGTAGTCGTTGAGTCCGTCGTTGTCGGTATCGGGGTCGGCGGGGTTTGTACCTAGCTCGATCTCTCGGTAGTCCTTCAATCCGTCTTCGTCGGTATCAGGGCAGGTGAGCCCAACGTCGAGGTCGGTGGCAGGCGGAGGCACCGTCACCGAGCGGCTGGTGGCATCGTCACAACCTGCTTTCTGCACCTGCACGCGGTACTCTCCCGCGACCACATCCCAGGCATAGCGGCCGTCCTCGCCCGTCAGCTCTGGGTTGACCTCCGGCGCGAACATGCCGCCGTCGAGGGGCATAGCCATCGCCTGGTAGGAAGACTGCGCCGGGTTGAGGCGCTCGAGGGTGACGCTTGCGCCCGAGATGGGCGTCCCTGTATCGCCGTCGGAGACGACGCCGCTGGGATCGATGAGGAAGACGCCGGCTAGCTGACAGCCGTCGTCGTGCAGGCCGTCGCCGTCGGTGTCGAGACACATCTTAATGCTGCTCATCGACTCACGCGGCCACTGATAGGGGGGTGTGTAGGTGAACTCCCAGGCCGTCCCGGCGCCGCCGGAGGTGTCGGTCATCAGCCCGGCAAGAACCGGCGGTACGCCGTCCACCTGGGCGATGGTGATCTCCACACTGACAGCCGTGACCGTCTTCGTCACGGTTGTGGACAGTCCGCGGATGCCGGCCGTCGTCCCGTCCGGCATGGTCCAGGAGACTCCGGTGTCAATCTCGACGTCAGGCGGCGGCGGCCCTCCGACGCAGCCGGCGTCGGCGCTGTCTACATCGCCGTCCAGGTCATTGTCGAGCGTGTCCCAGCAGGAGCCCTCGTTGCTGTTGTGCTCGGGCCGGCTGGCGTTGTCTAGCGGGTTCGAGCCCAGATTGCGCTCGACGCGGTCGGAAAAACCGTCGCCGTCGGTATCTGCCAGCAGGGGGTCCGTTCCGATGCTCAGCTCGAACCCGTCGTTCAGGCCGTCACCGTCGCTATCGGGGTTGAGCGGGTTTGTGCCGTAGACCGACATCTCGTCGCCGTCGCTCAGGGTGTCGTTATCGTCGTCGGGGTCGCAGAGGTCACCCAGGCCGTCTCCGTCCGTGTTCGTCTGGTCGACGTTGGCTAGGAGGAGACAGTTGTCGCTGCCGTCGAGCACCGAGTCGCCGTCAGTGTCGGGGTCGAAGGGATCGCCGCCCAGAGAGACCTCATCGCCGTCGTTCAAGCCGTCATCATCGGTGTCCGGATCGACAGGATTGGTGCCCAGGGAGACTTCACTGCCGTCGTTCAGGCCGTCGTCATCGCTATCCGCGTCCAGGGGATTGGTGCCCAAGGAGACCTCGCTGCCGTCGTTCAGGCCGTCGTCATCGCTATCCGCGTCCAGGGGATTGGTGTGCCGCGAGACCTCGTCGCCGTCGTTCAGGCCGTCATCGTCAGTATCCGGGTCGAGGGGGTTCGTGCCCCTAGACACCTCGTCGCCGTCGTTCAGGCCGTCATCGTCAGTGTCCGGATCATAGGGGTCGGTGTGATAGACTGAAATCTCATCAACGTCGCTGAGGCCGTCGTTGTCGGAGTCAGGCATGGGCGTGGGTGTGATGGTAGGCGTCGGCGCGTATCCCGCTTTCGTAACCGTGGCGCCAATGCACGTCAGTGCGGGCTCACCCGAAAGGGTTGGGTTGCAGGAGCCCAGGGGGGCAATTGCCGAGTCGTAAGTGGCCACGTTTGCCAGGCTCAGGTTGTCGATTCCCTCAGCTATGGCCGTGAACGTCACTGCGGCCAGGGCGAAGCTCACGCCGGGACCAGTCGGGGCGAAGGGCCCGCTGATGGTGCCGCACTCGATGGTGGCCGTGCCGCCGGCACACGATGGCTCGGTAAAGCCGAAGCCGTTGCACAACCAGCCGCCGCCAATGTCAGGGCTGGTGGGGAGACCAAGGCCCAGGGTTGTGCCATCGTTGAGGTCCGGCATGTCGTCCAGGCACGTGTCCCATTCGCCTACATTGCAGACTGGGTCCACGCACGAGTTCAGGTTGGGGTTATAGAGCACGTCGAACCTGAACACCGCCACGGCAGTGCCGGGACTGGTGAGGCAGACGGCGATGTCGTGCTTCGCGCCGACGGCTACATTGGCACTGGTGTCCACCGGGTTACAGGGGCTAGTGCCGTTCCAGGGGTTGGCGTCGATCTGGGCGTTGGGCCCAATAAGCTTCCAGTTGGCGTCAAGCTTCCCATCCCAACCAGTAACGGCGGAGCCGTCTACGTTCCCGCAGGCAAGGTACTGGTAATTGGGGGGGTCCTGGATGACGACTAGTTCGGGGCTGCCGCCGACTTGCGGGCAACCGTCGTTGATCGCCCCGTCGGCGTCGTTGTCGCAGTTGTCCCATGGGCGCTGGCCGTCGGCGTCGGGGCAGACGGCCTCATTGCAGACCGTCTCCGCCGCACCGAGGACGACCGTGGCGCAGCCGTCGTTGATCGCGCCGTCGCCGTCACTGTCGACGTTGTCGCCACACTGGAATTGTCCGGCGGCCACCGCGACCCCTGCGCTCAGGATGGGCGCGGTCCCGCCCACGTAGGGCGTAAGAGCGGGGGTGATGAGGAGGCCGGACTTCGCCACGCCATTGATCAGCCGCAGGTTGACGGCCCCCGGGCCCAGCGGGTCTGTGACGAGAACCGCAGCTTGTGCCGTCACCTGGCAGTTCTTCGCGGTGTAGTAGGTCAACGCCACGTAAGCGGGCGGGTTCATAGTATTCCAGGCCGTGATCCCCATGGCCACGCCTTGGCCAAATGTAAGCGGGATGGGGCATGGCACTGTGCCACCGTTGCAATCCATGACCCCCGTCTGGCCCGTCACCCCGCTCGGGGGGTTCCCGGGGTATGAGGCCATGTTGATCGGCCCCACGGGCGTGGGCGTTGGCGTAATCGTTGGTGTGGGTGTGATGGTAGGCGTCGGCGGCGTTCCCGCTTTCATAACCGTGGCGCCGATGCACAGCAGTGCGGGCTCACCCGCGAGGGTTGGGTTGCAGGAGCCCAGGGGGGCACCTGGCGCGTCGTAAATGGCGCCGTTTGCCAGGGTCAGGTTGTCAACCCCCACAG
>Ga0315284_10012407_pt1 | contig 12133 bp, 16 predicted proteins | sample YL17G09_16_MG_FD_203696 | JGI IMG/M metagenome (GOLD analysis project Ga0315284, IMG submission 203696) | Sediment microbial communities from Yellowstone Lake, YNP, Wyoming, USA - YL17G09_16 | ecosystem: Environmental > Aquatic > Freshwater > Lake > Sediment | place: USA: Wyoming | collected...
GGCTGATGTGGACCGGCGCAGCTCTTCTGATTTTCGCCATTCTCGGAATCATAGTGCCTATCGGCATGGGCGCTACCTCTCAGACCGGCTTTCTCGCCAATCTCCAGCTCATCACTGCTTCTAAGATTGGTACTCTAGCCACGTTAGGTATAGGCCCTATCGTCATGGCTTCCATCATACTGCAGCTTCTCGTTGGAGCGAAGATAATAAACATAAACCTGCAGGACCCGGAGCAGAAAAAACTGTTTCAGGGCACTCAGAAGATACTGGCGATAGCTTTCTGCTTCTTCGAGGCGGCCATCTATGTATCCTCGGGCTTCGTGCCGTCCAACCCGGGATCCTTGAACTTGATTCTGGTGATCGCACAGCTCGCGGCCGGAGCGATAGTCTTATTGTATCTCGATGAAGTCGTTTCCAAGTACGGGATAGGTTCCGGCATTGGGCTCTTCATCGCCGCAGGTGTCTCTTTCAGCATCATCTGGTCTGCCTTCTCCTGGGTAAGCTCGCCAGGAACGGGAACTTTCATCGGCAAGGTCCCGCAGATACTGCAGGGCGCCATAACCGGGGATGTTTCGGAGGATGCGGTATATCCGCTGATATTCACGGTGATAGTATTTTTGCTAGTAGTCTATGCCGAATCCATAAAGCTCGAAGTGCCCCTTACTTTCGGGAAGATACGTGGTTATGGGGCGAAATACCCCCTGAAGTTCTTCTACGTGTCCAACATCCCGGTCATCCTGGCCGCGGCCCTGTTCGCCAACATCCAGCTGTGGGGCGTGGCTTTCGAGGGCATGGGCTTCCCGCTGCTTGGCCATTTCAGCAACAATCAGGCTGTATCTGGCATTGCCTATTACTTGCGGGCGCCTTACGGCGATCTCTCAACCCCGACCAGAGTGGGCCTTACTCTCGGGAGTGGTGATGCGCTGCTGAACATACTCGTTTACACCCTGGCTATGATGGTGTTCTGCATCGTATTCGGCAAGTTCTGGGTCGAGATGAGCGGCATGGGCCCGAAACAAGTAGCGAGCCAGCTCCAGAACGTCGGGCTCCATGTACCCGGCTTCCGGCGTGACCCTCGCGTCATAGAGATGGTGCTCGAGAGATATATCCCGATGATAACTATACTAGGTTCGGCGGCAGTAGGCGGTCTCGCTGTCATTGCCGATCTTACCGGGGCGTTAGGCACGGGCACAGGCATTCTGCTTACGGTAGGAATACTCTATCGTATGTATGAGGAACTAGCCGCCCAGCAGGCCTTCGAGACCATACCTGCGCTAAAGGCGCTTTTCGGCGAGTCTTAATAATACCTAAAAACATAATTTCAGTGATATATTATGGCAGTCTATATAGTCACGGGGACACCGGGCGTTGGGAAGACCACTGTCCTGAACGAGGCGATCAAGGGCAGGAACATCAAGGTCGTCGTCTTCGGAGACACCATGTTCGAGATAGCCAAGTCTATGGGCCTGGTAAAGCACAAGGACGAGATGAGGACCAAGATAGGGCTAGATGATTATAAACAGATACAGGAGAAGGCCGCGGAAAAGATAGCGAAGATGGGCGGGGACATAGTCGTGGACACGCACGCCGCCATAAAGAGAGTGGATGGCTACTATCCGGGCCTGCCAGAGCACGTGCTAAAGAAACTGAACCCTAAAGCTATCGTTGTCATCGAGGCCAGACCATCGGACATAGAGCGCAGGAGGAAGGAGGACCCGACCAGGATGAGAGCCGATTTTGGCGGGGCGGAGCAGGTCATAGAGTACCAGAACATAAACAGGGCTTTCGTGGCCGCTTATTCCGCGCTGGCCGGCTGCCTTTTCAAGATAATAGTCAATGAGCAGGACAGGATACTGGAATCTGCAGAAAAGCTTAGAGAGGTTTTCAAATGAGTCCGATAGCTGTGGAGATTGCGGTCATAGCGATGGTCATATCAGTCGCTTCGGCCATAGTCAACAAGAAAGTCACTAACCAAAAGAGGATGAAAGAGATAAAAGAGAAGGTGTCCAACTTCCAGAAGAGGTACAACGAGGCCAAGAAGAGCGGGGACAAAGAGCTCATAGGCAAGATGGAGCACGAGCAGAAAGAGGTTATGGCGCTCTCTATGGAGATGATGTCAGGCAGCTTCAAGCCGATGCTGTTCACTTTCCTGCCGATAATCATAATATTCTTCCTGCTCCAGCAGAAATATGTGGGAGAGAGCACGGTGATAACCCTGCCAGTTATAGGCACACTGGGCTGGTTCTGGTGGTATTTCATCGTGGCCATAGTCGCGGGCCTGGGTTTCGAGGCGATCTACAAGGTAGTAACGAAGGAGAAGAAGAAATGATAATAACTGTCAGCGGGGTGCCTGGCGCCGGAGCAACTACGGTGGCCGAGAGTCTAGCGAAGAGGCTCAGGTACAAGCTTGTCACTGTGGGAGAGCTGCACAAGCGGCTGGCCGAAGAGGAGGGCATACCAAGCGCCGAGTTCGAAAAAGCCTGGATAAGGGGTATGAAGAGCCCGCACGAATGGAAGCTCTTTCATAACCGGCTGGACCAGATGCAGAAGGAGATAGCCAGGAAGCATAAGAACCTCGTGGTCAATGGCAAGCTGAGCGCTTTCCAGATACCATGGGCCCAACTCAAGATATTATTGGTCGCGCCGCTGGAGGTCAGGGCGGGGAGGATAGCCGGCAGAGAGAAGATAACTAAAGCCAAAGCCATGAAATCTATAAAGGAGAGGGAGGAGATGGAGCGCAAGGAGTGGCGCAACATCTACGGCTTCGATTATGTCCAGGACAAGGACATCTACGATTTTGTGATCAACACTTCTCATTGGAGCTCAGAGCACATCGCCGAGCTCATCGAGAAGATGATTTCTTTGAGGGTGAGAAAATGATAATGGATGCTGGAAGGATATGTATAGTGAGAGCGGGCAGCGACGCTGGAAAGGAAGTCGTTGTCAGTGAGATTATAGACAAGAACTTCGTCATGATATCCGGCGAGAAAGTGAAACAGAGGAAAATCAATGTCAGGCATTTGGAGCCGACGGCCAAGAAGGGAGCGGTCATAGTGCCAACAAAGAAAGAGGCTGTTGCCAAGAAAGCTCCCAAGAAGGCTGAGGAAAAGAAATGAACGGCCTGATTCTGATAAACAAGCCGAAAGGGCCTACAAGCAACACCGTCTCTGTCTGGGTGCGGGAGATATTGGGCGAGAAGACCGGACATTGCGGAACGCTAGATCCTAACGTCTCTGGCGTTCTGCCCATTCTTATCGGCAAGGGGATAAAGCTGCTAGAGTATCTGCAGATCCACGACAAAGAGTATATCTGCTTAATGAAGATGGACCATAAGATCGATAACGATAGGCTTAATGAGGCGCTGAAGAGCTTCGTCGGCGAGATATACCAGACCCCGCCATTACACGCGGCTGTGTCCAGGGTCACGCGGACGAGGAAAATCTACTCCATAGAGCTGCTAGAGACGATGGGCAAGCGCGCCCTGTTCCGTATTGAATGCCAGCACGGCACTTATGTCAGAAAACTGGTTGAAGACCTTGGTCATGTGCTGGGCACCAAAGCCAGCATGGAAGAACTGAGGAGGACTAAGGTGGGAGAATTTACAGAGCAAGAATGCATTTCTCTCGTCCAGCTGAAAGATGCTTATGCCCTCTTCAAGGAAAAACCAGGGCTTTTGAACGAGATAATCAAGCCGCTAGAGTATGCGGTGAAGAGCTGGCCCAGAGTCTATGTCAAGGAGAAGGCGGCAGAGAACATAATCAAGGGAGCGGACCTGATGGCGCCCGGGCTAGAGAGGGCAGAAGGGCAGTTCAGTAAGAATGGTATTCTGGCTATAATGAGCGGCGATAGGCTTATAGCGATTGGGAAAGCTTTATTTGACTCCAAAAACATAATCAATCAGAAGCGCAATCCGATAGTTAAATTGGAGAAAGTGCTTGTGTTAGCTGAGTTAGCAAAGCGGTAATGCGCTCGCCTGGAAATATGGCCAGCAAGCGAGTTCCCTTACGGGAGCGTGGGTTCGAATCCCACACTCAGCGGTATCCTAATTATAGGTTACTTTTAACTTTGGCGCTATTCAAAGCACGTTCAAAAAACTCTCAACCAAAGTAGGAAGTAATAGACTGCTGCAATGATGAAAATAATACCTGTTAACATGCTTAATTTTTTGCTAATTTTTCCGATGCTGCCACTTTTTCCTGCTTTCTTCGCGATATGGGCTATCTGGGGCAAGATTAAGACGGGCATGGCGGTCCCTATGCCGTAGGCAATCGGAATGAAAAACCAGTCTTGTGTGGAAACCACTAGAGGTACAACCCCGCCCAGGAACAACGCTGCGCTTATCGGACAAAAAACTAGAGCAAAGCCCGCTCCGAGAAGGAAGGCGCCAAGCATTCCCCTTTCAGCCAAAAATTTGAGCTTTCCTGCACTCACGATCTCGAAGTTTGGATTACACTTTCCAAGAAGCACCAAACCCGCGATAGCCAGTATTATCGAGAGAATGAGATTGTAGTGATATTGAAGGGGGACAAAGAACTGCGCTGCCGCCGCGCTTGCAAAGCCCACGATGGCTGCAAAAAGCATGTAAGTCAGGCTACGGCCAGCGGAATACGCTAGAGAGGTTACTGCTATATTCTTGTGCGATTTTGTGCCTCGTGATAGGAACGCAACAGCTGCAATGTTGGAGCCTAGCGGGCATGGGCTTACTGAAGTCATCACTCCAAGCAAGAAACTAGCCAATAACGGCGGGCTTGAAATTACCGCCTGCCCAAGAAGAGACATTACATCCATACATAAATCACTTTAGATAGCTTTCAATAACTCCCGTCAAGTATTCCTTATACGCCGTTTCATCTCCGGTGTAATACCATGCCTGAGGAAGCTCTTTGACGGACTCGGATCCGCTCTCGTTTACTATGAGGTATAAGGAAGCGTACGTAGGCTTAACTTTCAGGACTAACCAATTATCTGCCTCGGCTTCAGCATTTATGTCAAAGTAGCGTATTTGGCTCGATGCCAGCTCAGCAGAGTATACCTCGTTTAGCGTTGAATTCGCAAATTTGCCCAGATTGATGCATGAACTGCATTGCTGATAACCGTGAAACTTTATGAGTGTCAGGGTCGTTGAATTCGCGGCACCGGTTAAGTTCTGGAAACTGCTTGCATTTGCGGAAGGAACTAATGTACCAGTGCCAGAAGTGATGCTTCCGAACAACAAGCCTGCGCCAACGCATAAAACGAGGATGAGTGAGGCATATGCAAGTGTTCGCGCATTGCCCATAATTTTTCTCACAACCAGGATGCTCGGGAGAGAAATAACTGGGTCTGCCAGCAAGTATGCGAGCAGGGGTCCTTTCGCCATGCCGAGCAGAAGGAACGTTTTTGCCATTGGGACCTCCACCAGAGTCGGAAAATACACGAAAATGCCGAATAAAACGGGCAAAATCACCGCCATCAGCGAATTGTTTCCTAGATAAGCTGATACAAAATCGGCCGGGATTAACACGCTGATTATCCCTGAGAAGAAAATACCAATCAACAGCAAGGGGAAAATGGTCTTAGTGAACCCCCATGTTTCTGTCATCCAAGCAAAAAACTCGCTTTTTGAGAAATAGCGTTTCAAAATCAGTGCGATTACCCCAACCATCAACAGACTCAGGGCATATTTGAGAATTTCTTCGCTGATCCGCGTGCCTATGAGGAGTATTGCGATTAATGCGACGAAAAGGTAAAGCAAACGGCGAAGGTTATGGCTTTCTTTCTTCACAAAATTTTCTTTTGATGACGGCGAGTCGGGCTCGCCGAAAAATCTTGAGATTGTAATGCCGATTAAGATTGCGAATAGCACTGAAAAGGCTATTCTTGCAAAAGCCACGTCTGCCCCTATAAGACTTGCGGTGTATAGCACCGCAACGATGTTTGTTGCGGGTGCGGTATAAAGGAATGCAATTGCTGGCCCTATGCCTGCACCATTCTTTTTTATTCCTGCAAAGAGTGGCAGGACTGTGCACGAACAGACTGCCAGAAGGAGACCTGAAACGACTGCGATGGGATATGCAATATGCTTGGGCGATTTGGGGCCAAGATAGGGGAGCAGCAGAGTCTTCGGGATGTATGCCGACATGGCTCCTGCGATAAAAAACGCTGGGATTAAGCAAAACAGCGTATGGGCTATAGCATACTCATATAGGGCTGCTGTCCCCGCTAAAAGCATAACTAACAGGTCCATGGCATCATCGCTTAGTAAGTGCAATAACTAGCTCATCGACGCTTGGAAGCTTGCCCTCAAACAATATCTCGCTATCAACAACCAGCGCAGGAGTGACAAAAATCCCCCGTTCAACTATCTTGTCTATATCATAGATATGGTAAAATGTCGCGTTCAGTTTTGCTCTTAAAACGGCTTCTTTTGCTCGCTTTTCAAGTTCGATACACTTTGGGCAACCACTGCCAAAAATCTCTATTTTCATAGCATCATCCCTTATGGTTATGTTGTGTTCTATCACATTCACAACAACATGCGCCATTGCTGTCGTTTTTTGTAGACATACTACTCTTTACTGGTGTTGGGTGCGTGATTGCGCCTGTCGGACAGACCGGTTGGCAGCCAGTGCAGCCGAAAATGCAATTGTTTGGTTTCACCACCACGGGTCTTGTGCCACGGATTGCGTACACCCCGTGCGTGCACTTATTGACGCACGCCATACAGCTGCTGCATTTGGTGTAATCGATAGTTGGGAACCAATCTGTTTGTTTGCGTTTCATTTTATCACCAGCAATATAAAAAGTCATCTCAGAAGGTGCGGTGCAAAAAGCAGCAAAAGTCCGAGGGCAAATAATATTACTCCCCCGAGCACCTTGCAATATTTGGCGTATCTCTCGCCGATGCCGCTGCTGACTGCAAATGCCGCAAGCCCGAATACGATCAAATCGTCCAGCATAAAGAAAAATACGTATAATCCTATATACAGGTAATGCTCGAGTGTGGACAGGCTTGCTTGCGCCAGCATCTGGGTGAACACGGCAGGTATCGCTGCAGAACAGACGAACTCGACCGAGTTTACTACAAACGCAAGCGCGATGATGGCAAGTATCACGCTGATTGACAGCGGTTTTGCGATTATGCTCTCTATCCGATGCATTGTCTTCTTATGCGATTTCTCGTCACCAACTTTACATGTCAGTGCGCCCTTGGTTGTAAAATACTCCTTTAAGTTTAGTATACCTCCCCCGAGGGCCACAAGCCCGATTGCAATCGTCACGATTTGGATATACCCTAGCAAGAGGAATGCATTAAGCCACGCGGTCATAAACAGGAAATAAAGGACGCCAGAGGCAAAAACGAAGCTGCCCACGATAACCCATATCTTTTTTCGGTCATTCAGGTTCATCAATAATGCAATTAGATAAACGAGCACCCACATCGCGCAGGGGTTGAAGCCGTCAACGAGCCCAAGAGTAACGGCGAGCGTTGGCAGTGAAATCGCCATCAGATTTGTTCTGCCCAAAATAGGCAAATCAAAATCAGTAAAGCTCGTATTGATTTCTTGCACGGTGCTTTTTTCTTCCGTTTGACCCATGCAAGTAGCCTGGCAGTCAAAAATGGCGTTGATAATCTCTTCCTTTGTGTGTATCCCGACCAATGGGCGCTTGCCCACGAAAGTCGTTGGGACTGCGAGCTGCGAAATGTCCATTCCTGCGGAGGTTGCAAGTTGATAGAACTGGCTTGAGCCGGCGGGGGTTGATGCGTCATGGATAACAAATGTTACATTTGTCAGTTCGGACTGTAGCTCATAGATGATTGGCTTCTGCTCAGCGCAGTGCGGGCAGGTGGGCAGATAAAAGTAGTTTATGGTCAAGCCGGTTGGTTCGACAACACTTTCGGGAGACGCGGTGAATGCCAAAGCGGCTCCCACTATGAGCAGTGCAAGAACTAATGCTAAATTAAATTTCGGGGTCAAAAATTCCCTTATTGCAGATAGCATAAGCATTACAACCCAAGCAATTCTTTCAATTTTTTAGTATCATACCCGACAACAATATTTCCGTCAACATCTATTATTGGTGCAGATAACGCGCCGCATTTTTTTACAATTTCTTCGGCAGCACGTTTGTTTGTAGACAGGTCAATCTCGCTAAACTGGACCTTGTTCTGCTTCAAGAAGTTTTTTACAAGTATACAGTAGGGGCATATCGGTGTTGTATAAACAATAACTCTCATAGCAATCACCATGTCAGGATATCCTCAAGTACTGAGCGGCCCTTGGCGGATAAGCGATATAATCTTTTTGTGCCTTCTCTCCGCATATTCACTAATTTTGCTGAACGTAATACCTTAAAATGTTGAGAAGTCGCTGATTGAGAGATGCCTAACCGCTGCGGAAAATAACAAACACATAGTTCGCCGTCTTTAAGCGTATTAATTATTTTGAACCGTGTTCCGTCAGAAACCGCCTTCAGAATCTTGAGATTCATATATAAGTTATTACTTATATATATATAAATTTATCTGGTGATGGCACCGGAAGCGCCATTTGATGATACCCCTCTTGTTCTTGCAGAAATAGTGCTGCTTTTAAAATAGCTCTGCTTTAAAACATACATAAGAAAAAATGAGGTGTGGGAGTAACCTGTGTTTGCCCCCACACACTCAGCGTGTGATAGCATGAAAGGAACGCTAGACCTGAAACAGGAACATGGAAAAATAAAGCTGATGCTCAGGATTCTCGAGAAAATCTGCAAGAAATTAGACTCTGGCGAGGAGATAGAGCCGGAGCATCTGGACATGGCGATAGAGTTCATCCGCGGCTTTGCTGACAAGTGCCACCACGGGAAAGAGGAAGATGTACTGTTCCCCATCATGAAAGATGCCAAGATAAGGGGGGCAGAGGACCTGATTAGAGTGCTGCTTATAGAGCATAACATGGGCCGGGAGTATGTCCGGGCGATGGCCGAGGCTGTTGATGGATACAAGAGCAGGGATATAGAGGCGCCGGTTAAAATCAGCCAGAACGCCATGAAATATGTCAGGCTATTGGACCCTCATATAGACAATGAGAACAGTACTCTATTTCCGATGGCCGATAGCTCTCTATCGGAGGCCAAGCAGGCGGAGATGGCCGAAGGGTTCGTGCGGATAGAGACAGAAGTTATAGGCGTGGACAAGCACGAGGGGCTCCAGAAGATGCTCGACGACCTGGCAGACAGGTACATGAAAGGGTAGAATGCTTGACGGGGAGAAGACGCCGATGGACAGAGAAGAAAAATCCAGGAGTAAGAGAGAAAACCTCCAGTTAGAAGGAAGCGAGATAGCGGAGATCAGTTACATCCTTCATAAAAAGATTAAGGCATTAGAAAGCAAGAAGTTCAAGAACCAAGAGATTATCCGTATCCTCAAGCGGGACGCTGAGAGGCTGGAGGAGAAGAGGAAGCTACTGGACAAGAGACTCGGGAATGTCGCGAAGCGCAGGAAAAGGTAAGATTTTTGCACTAGTTCTGATAAAAACACGACAAGAAACGTAAAGTTAACGAAAAGCTTATAAATAGACTGCGTTTTGCTCTATCAGGAGGTAAACATTATGGCCAAATCACAGATGGACCAAGTAGGGTACTGGGCATTCGTGGTAGGTGTTATCGTGGCCGTCCTTGCAGGCATAGCCGAAGGAGCGGGCAGTGCGATGACAGTTGACACGACCGCAGCAATAGGCGCGGCTCTAGTGGTACTTGGTGTTATCGTAGGTTGGTTTAATGTAAAGGAAAAGGCATTCATGGCCTTTATGATGGCAGCCGTCACCTTGATAGTAGGGGCCACAGCAGCTTTCACACTTCTTAATCCGCTGGTAATCGGAACATACATTACCGGGATGCTGAAGTACATAGTGCTGTTCGTCTCACCTGCCGCAATATTGGTCGCCTTGAAGGTCTTCTGGAAAGAAGCGTCAGGACAATAATTGCCTAACCTTTTCCTTTTTCTTTTATTTTTTCTAAATATGGCTATTGGTAAGGTTTAAATACCCAAATAGCCAAAACTATAACACTGTTCTTGATTTTTCAACTGGCGAGCCGCAAGGCATTGACCTACAGATAGGGTAGATTTTTTGGACAAGAAGACAGACTTCCGAGGGATAGTTAGAGTCGCGGGTAAGGACGTGAAAGGAGACTTACCAATAGCCAGCGCCTTAAACCAGATTAAAGGGATGGGGGTCAGTCTCGCTGATTCTATCGCCACTATAGTCGCGGTCAAGCTGAATATAGACAAGCGAGAGCATATAGGCAATCTCACCGACGATCAATTAGACGAATTGGAGAAGATTGTGCTGAATCCCGTTAGCTACGGCGTCCCTGTTTGGATGGTTAACCGAAGGAAAGACAGCTCCGGCACCAATAGGCATTTGATAGGGGCTGACCTTGATTTTGCAATACGGCAGGACATAGAGGCAGAGAAGAACATCAAATCCTATAGAGGCATCAGGCACATGTTCGGCCTTCCAGTCCGCGGTCAAAGAACTAAGACCATGGGCAGGAGGGGCATGACTCTCGGAGTGATTAAGAAAAAGGTAATGCCGACAGTGACCGGCAAGAAAGAAGAGGGAAGGAAAGGCAAGAAGTGAGCGAATGGGAGACCCTAGAAAGCTGAGGAAAAAATATACGCCGCCGAAACATCCTTGGGAATCGGAACGGCTTGCAGAGGAGAAGAAGATTGTAGAAAGTTTTGGCCTCAAGAACAAGAAGGAGATCTGGAGGGCCGATTCTACCATCAGGAAGTTTAGGTATCTGGCTCGAGGCCTCGTGGGCATTCCTATTAATCAGAGAAAAGGCGAAGAGGAGAAGCTGCTGTCAAAGCTGCAGAAACTAGGGTTATTGAAGGAGAGCGCTACATTGGACGACGCGCTGTCGCTAAAGACCGAAGACCTGCTGGCAAGAAGACTTCAGACGCTGGTGTGGAGAAAAGGATTGGCCACGACTCTGACGCAGGCGAGGCAGTTCATAACCCACGGCCATATTTCTGTTAACAAGAGGAGAGTCGACGCTCCCGGCGTCATGATAGGGAACGAGGCGGAGACTGGCATTGACTGGTACGGAAAACCTATGGAGATAGCCAAAAAGCCCGAGGTAGCGCCTGTCGTGCCGGAGAAGAAGGAAGAGCCGAAGAAAGAGGGAGCGCCAGTGGAAAAGAAGCCTAAGGCCAAGCGAGCCCCTAGAAAGCCGACAAAGAAAGTGGCTGAGGCAAAGGAGATAAAAGAAGAGTTAGAAGGGGCAGAGGAGATTCCGGAAGTGGGAGAGGGTTTGAATGCGGGATAAATGGGGAGTCGCTCACATATTTTCATCGAAGAATAACACTATAATCACGATTACCGATCTGACCGGCGCGGAGACTATCGCCAAGTGCTCTGGTGGGATTGTTGTAGATGCGGATAGGAAGGAAGGTACGCCATACGCGGCGATGATAGCTGCGCAGAGGGCCGCAGAGTCCGCGCTAGGGAAGGGCCTAGTTGGCGTTCATATCAAGGTCAGAGCACCTGGCGGCCATAACTCCAAGATTCCGGGCCAGGGCGCACAGGCTGCTATAAGGGCGCTGGCCAGAAGCGGGATAAGGATCGGCAGTATCGAAGACGTTACGCCGATACCTCACGACACCACCCAGAAGCCAGGCGGAAGGCGTGGAAGGAGGGTATAACATGAAGATAGAGAATATGAAAAAGGTCAGCGATGAAACACTGACTTTCACTGTTAAAGACAGCACGCCTGCATTTGCCAACGCGCTGAGAAGGACGATGATGGCCGAAATACCCGTAATGGCCATAGAAGACGTGGATATTTACGAGAACACTTCCGCACTGTTTGACGAATACATAGCGCACCGATTAGGGCTAGTCCCTCTTACCACTGATCTTAAGAGCTACAAGATGCCCAGCGAGTGCTGCGGAGGCAATTGCGCCAAATGCTCAGTCATACTGACATTGGACGAGAAAGGACCGGGCATGGTCTATTCCAAGGACCTCAAATCAAAAGACAAAGAGGTAAAGCCGGTGGAAGGCAAAATCCCTATAATGAAATTGACTGAAGGCCAGAAGCTGAGGTTAGAGGCTAAAGCTGTCCTGGGCAAGGGCGAGGACCACATGAAACACCAGGCGGC
>Ga0315284_10012408_pt1 | contig 12132 bp, 8 predicted proteins | sample YL17G09_16_MG_FD_203696 | JGI IMG/M metagenome (GOLD analysis project Ga0315284, IMG submission 203696) | Sediment microbial communities from Yellowstone Lake, YNP, Wyoming, USA - YL17G09_16 | ecosystem: Environmental > Aquatic > Freshwater > Lake > Sediment | place: USA: Wyoming | collected...
GCCAAAATGGAAACATGGCAAGCCCTACTAAAAACCGCCCGAGGCTGATCATTCACTCGAATTTCCATCTTCAAACTAAAGTAGAGTTCGCATCTCCCGGGAGTTACCGTTCCCCAGACTGTAATTTATACCGAAATTTCCCCTTTTTGTTGGATTGCAGATCGCTGGGATTTGAACCCAGGACAAGTGGAGATGTCTCCCGCAGCTTCCTCTCTTTTCTCGCTTGATGAATTTTCGGCATAAAGCATTCTAGAGCAACATAGAGCCTAGAAGAAAGTTTCACAAGTATTATAAACTTGCCAACCAGATAGACTACTGCTGGTGTATTGCCAAATGGAAAAAAGAAAGGAGAAAAAAGCAAGGAACAAGATTTCGGTCCTTTGCATCACGTCAGTGCTGCTATTATTCCTAATCCTCGAAACCCGAAGCGGGATGCAGCTTTCCGAAAACCCTACATGGTACGTGGGTCCGCTAGATCCTCCCTCAATACCAGATTTCAACTCGATCCAAGAAGCCATAGATGACCCTCGCGTCCTGCCTGGACATGTGATTGAGGTCCTAGAGAACCGCACGAGTCTACTACCTGAAGCGCCCTACTATGAAAACGTGGTTTTGAACAAGTCACTTACGATTAGGAACAAACCTGGCCATCGGCCCATCATTGACGGCAGAGGAAGTGGAGTTGTTGTGCGCATAAATGCTTCAAACGTCAATTTCACCGGTTTCAATATTCAGAACGGAAATTACGGGATCTACGTTGACGATGGTTCTTCGCATGATAATATAACTGCCAACGTCGTTCGACTAACCGGCGTGGGCATTTACGTTAGTGGAGGAGGTAACAACTTTCTTAAGGGAAACAATGTAACAATAAGTGGAAGTAGTGGTGTTGAAATACATTCGCCGAATAACATTTTACGAAGCAATCTGATGAGCGGCTTCGATGGGCACAATTTTGGGATTTATGACTTCTATATCCAAGATGTCGATAATTCAAGCAAGATAAACGGCAAGCCTGTCTACTACCTGAACAAGTCGAATCTGGTTATCGACCCATCTACATTTCCAAGTATAGGGTATCTTGGACTAATAAACTCGGAGAATGTCACAGTGAGAAACCTAACATTGGAAAACAACGGACAAGGCTTGTTGATCGTGGATTCAGTGGACATACACGTAGAGAATCTGACTCTGACAGACAACGGACAAGGCTTGTTGATCGTGGATTCAGTGGACATACACGTAGAGAATCTGACTCTGACAGGAAATGAAGTAGGAGTAGAACTCGTCAGAACAAACACGTCGACAGTAAAAAACGTTAAAGCTTATGGGGGCTATGGTGTCACATTGCAATATTCCAATGACAGCACCATAGTGGGCAACACTATCATTAGCGATCGGCCACTAGGTGTGGGGTCTTTTGGTATAATCATGTATTATTCCCATAATAGCACCATTGTCAGAAACGATATACTCGGAAACCTATATGGCATCACGCTGCAGAATTCGAATGGAAGCAGAATTTATCAGAACAACTTCATCAACAATTCGGAACAGATTTGGTCCTCCGGAGGATCAAACGAATGGGATAACGGAAGAGAAGGCAATTTTTGGAGTGACTATGAAGGCGAAGACTCTAATGGTGATGGAATCGGAGATCAACCGTACCTTGTGGACCAGAATCCCTTGATGGAGAAGTGGGTCTTCAAAAAAATGTTCAACGTGACTAGGTACGGCGGAAAATATCTTTATGTTGTCACTACCTTTAGCAACTCGACGAGAGCTTCGTTGAATTGGACTAGAGATCAAATGCGAATTAGCTTCAAACTCACCTCGGGAACCAACGAACTCATTAACATAACCATTCCTAGAGATTGGCTTGAAGGCCCATTCAATGTCAGACTAAATGGAACCACGCTTGAGCCTGAATATTTCAGGGTCAGCGAGGACACGAACAATTCGTACGTTCTCTTTAACTTCACTGCTGGCCGGTATAGCGTTGAAATCATCGGAACAAGGACACTAGGATTTCGAAGCGGTGACCTGAATAACGATGGCATCATTAACATTGTTGACATAGTTATTGTAGCTCTCAGCTTCGGCGAAGAAGACTAATAGAAAAGTGAAAGACCACCATTTCCCTTTTTTCGTATTCCTGATTGAGGGAATTTGCTGGAGCTCTCATTGGTCAATTCTACCGAAGTTAGTTGCTGCTACTACAAGGTCGCATAAATCGATGCTGTTATTGCCGTCTGTGTCAATTGCTTCGGGGGCTGGTGGGACACTGTAACCAAACCAGATCGCAATGATGACTAAGTCGAAGATGTCCACGATACCATCAACGTTAGTATCTCCTCTTAATGGTTCCCAAGGATGCATGAGTGGATAGTAGTCCTTTCCCAAATGTGGCAAGTCAGTGTCGCCTACGCCATCACCGTTCAGGTCTCTGCCATTGTAGTCGCTCCAGTAATTGCCCCTTCCTAATCCGTTGTCCCATCTATTCGCACCAGATGACTGCTGACGCACTTGGCTTGTGTTGTTGATGAAATTGTTCTGATAGACCATATTGTCGACAGAGTTCACGATGAACATGCCAGAACCCATGTTGTTAGCTATCGTGTTGCGAGCAACCGTGTTGTTGTCGGAATACCACTCCAGCAACAAGGCAAACAAGACAGTCTTCTCCAACAAGTTCCCGCTGGCAAGGGTCCTTTTTGACCGGGATAGAGCTGCCCCAACTAGTCCTCCAGAAAATCTGTTCCGAATCAACTCGTTTTCGTCAGAAAAGTATGCTATCAAGCCAATGTTGTTTTCTAGGAGCGCGTTGTCCTCCAAGATGTTGTTGGTCGAATTCCACAGTAGTTCGATGCCCACGTTGTTATCGTATGCCGTTACATTTGTCACCGTCGACCAAGTTGTCGAAACAAATAACACCCCTTGCTCATTATTCGTCAGGTTTAGGTCGTTTGCGGTGATGTTCATAGAATTTACAGCAGCCACGTATCCCGCATCCGAAGGAATCTGAGTGCCGCTTTCGTTCAGTAGATAATACACGGGCTTTCCATCCACGGTGTTTGAGCTCTCCACGTTGTTGATGTACTCTGGCAAGATGTTGCCGAAGACTCCAAAATTGAATGCGTTGTTCATTATCTTGTTGTTTTTCAGCGAATTATGACTTGAATATTCAATGCGAATTCCAAAAAAACTGTTCTTCACGATATTGTCACTTATGTAGTTGTCCTCGGAACCCTGTAGAAGAATTCCGTAGGTACTATCCGATATTGTATTATTGCTGATCACACTGCCGCTGGAATATAACAGCCAAATGGCCTCGGCTTGTGCATTGTTTTGGACAGTAAACCCAGTTATGCTGACGTTTGTCGTTGAAAAGACTATCAAAGCAGCGCTAGTCCCATTGCCATCAATGAAAGTTGCACTTGGGTTCTGTCCGGTCAGCACTAACGGTTCATAAAGCACGAGATTCTCGTAATATACACCTGCGCCCACATAGACAGTGAAATCGGGATCCGCAACATCAATTGCTTCTTTGATCGTTGTAAAATCTGTGGGCACGTAGACAACCTCTGCAATTCGTACTAACAATTCCGCCGAAAGTGCGTTATCTTCTACAGTAGTCTCGAACGGAGCCGGCACAGCATAAACCGAAACATTATAAATTCCTTCAACTGTAGTCACCCACGAAAAATCGACGGTTATAGCCTCGCCACTCGACAAGTTGCTAATCAACAAAGAGTTTTGAACAACGCCATCGACAAGCAGTTGAACAGTCAAGTCATTTTCGCCGCTTCCGCCAAGGTTAAGCACGGCAGCATTGACGTACGCAACATGTCCAGGCTTTGCATACGTGGTTGCTTTCAATTTCCAGACGGCGAGGTCATGGTCAAATGGCATTTCTTCAACCGCTTTCCTAGCATTGACTATTCCATATCCTAGGAATTCGTCGAACCCGAGATTACCAAGATCCTCCGCGGTTCTCCGCAGTTGAGCACGTACTTGATTAGCCGTCATGTTCGAGAACTGACTCCAGATCAAGGCTGCAGTACCCGAAACAAAGGGTGTCGCCATCGAAGTCCCACTCAAATACTTATAAGTGTTGTTCAGGAACGTGGAGTAGATGAGAACACCCGGGGCTGCCAACTCGATCCAGTTCCCAAAATTGGTGAACCATGCTGACTCATCATGCTCATCAGTTGCCGATACGGCAACAACCTCGTCGTAAGCAGCAGGATAATGCTTTACACTCCAATCGTCATTGCCTGCGGCAGCGATCAGCAATACTCCTGCATCATGAGCGTATCTTATCGCTTCGTAGATTAGTTCGCTATTAAACGAAGCCCCCCAGCTCATGCTGATGATCTTAGCTCCGACATCAGTGGCGTGAATTATGGCTTTGGCAAGGTCGTCAGCATATCCACTTCCGTATTTGTCAAGGCCTTTTTCAGCCATCATTCGAACTTGCGCTGTGCCAGCTATTCCGATGCTGTTGTTGGCCACTGCGCCGATGATTCCTGCGACATGGGTGCCGTGCCCTTGATCATCCATTGGGTCAGTGTCGTTGTTGACCCAGTCATATCCGAACGCAGCATAATTTGCCTGCAAATCCGGATGACTATAATCGATGCCTGTGTCGATAACTGCTAGAAGAACTGATTGGCTACCTAGTGTCTTGTTCCACGCCTGATTGGCTTCTATCTTTGCTGAACCCCATTGAAGTGGCCAATCGGGGTCGTTGGGATCAAAGTCTGCCTTGAACGCAACATTGGATTCGATATATTCCGATAATCCTTTGCTTTCTATCTCCTTGACGAGAGACGCCGAGTCGGATGGGGCATTGACAACAGCAGCTATAACCTTCCCACTGACGCATACAGTACTTATGATTTTGCCCCCTTTTTCGGCTAGGAGAGACGCTAATTCACTGTGCGCGTCGTATCTCATATCGTTAATGCCGATCACAAGCTCGACAGACTCACTCTCTGCGTCGAAGTCGTTCTGTCCATCACCAGTTGCGTCAACATGCAAATCGTATTTTGCGGCCAAGCGATCGTTTATACTGGTTATATTCACGTTCTCGCTACTATTTTTCGTGCTAGAAGTATTCATGACAATCCTGTCGATGCGTGGACCCCAAGAATCAAACTTTGCGCCATCAGTTCCATCGGAATAAGTCCATGCGCTCACGGAGGAAAGCACAGGCAGCGAAGCCAATAACGAAATCAACAGAGTAGCTATAACTAGTTTCTTATCTCGCATTTTCTTTTCTCCCATCTCTTTCATCTGAACCGTGTTCCGCCCTGATGAAGAGAGGACTCAACACACCCAGAAGTCTCAAACTTAGTTGACAAGAAAGATATTTATCACTTGTGAAAGAATCTTCTACGGAAGTAGCGCATCGCCCCTAACAGCCTCACAACCACCTTAATCTACATAGACATCGAAAAAGCCATCTTCAAAACCGCAAACGATGAATTCACAGCCAGAGTAACCGACAGCTTGGAAGAAGCATGCAAATTCATCGAAGTAGGCTTCGAGTACATCACCGACATGGGCAGCAAAGAAGTCTTTCGCAAATGCAGATAGTCCACAGTTCAGCAAAAAAACACATCCGTTCGGGGAACACTGTCACAGTGGAGATATCTCCCGAAGTCCTTACAAATAGTTGGCTTTCAGTTCTGCTTGATATACCCAATAAGAGAGAGGCAGTTGTGAATATAAGCCTTACGAAAAATCAGAGATGTCTCCCGAAGTCCGTCTTCACATGACCGTTTTCTTCTAATGGCAAGAAGTGTTAATCTGGCTCATAAAGAATATGTCGAAAGCGTAGAACAGAAAGACTCTAGCTAATCCGTGCTTCAAGCGGTTTTTGTCAGTATTGCGTATGCGTGCGCTATCATTCCTTCATCTGGCAGGTTTGAGGTTTGGCCCTATCTTCTCCAAATAGCCATCTACTTCGTCTCTGAGGACGCTCTTGAGCAGGTTCATCCTTATGTTCATGTATTCTTCTTGGAGTATGTCAAAGTGGAAGGATCCCCATTTCCTGCCTGCCACGTAAACGGTGTTTCGCACAACTCCGCCTTTTTTGAAGCCGCAGGACTCGAGCGCCCTGTGAGCCCGCATGTTGTATTCCACGCTCCAGGCTTGACAATGCTCGAGGCCTAGGTGTATAAAGGACATTTCGAGCAGAGCGACTGTTATTCTCTTTCCGAAGCCTTTCTCCCACAGTTCCTTCTTTCCGATGTAGGTACCAACGTCCGCCCCTGGAACGTTACCCCAAACCTCCCTGCGGATACTGGCAAAACCTATAGGCTCGTTTGATTCGATATTCTCCACGATGAAGAGGAGGTTCTTCTCATTCTTCGTCCACTCAGCAAACCTTTCTTCCAGCTGAGCCATCGTAACCATGTTCAATGGTTCGCTCCTGTTGTACATCATCACCTCAGAATCATTCTCCCAAACGTGCAGCAGCTTCAGATCTTCCTTTTCCAACGGCCTGAACCTGAGGCCTGCAAACTCAAACATCCACATCGCCCCTTTCGAACTACCACAAAGGCGAAAATTAACCTTCCTGTGCGCACATCGCAAGCAGAATCAAGAGCGGAAATCAGTCATCACATGACCGACTACTCCCGCACAATCCTCCCCCCTTTTTTTCTGTTTGTGTCTGTTTAAGAATCAATGGCGCTTTCTTTTGTAGACTATGACTGCCAGCAGTGTTGTTATCATGAACAGCGGTAGAATGAGGAATGATGGAAACTCCGGGATTACTTGGCAGACGCGGTATGATTCGCGCGCTGCCCTGTCCCGAAATTGGTCTTAAATGGTCTTAATTCCTATTTTTGGGTTTGGGGACAGTTTTGAGGCGTACCTCTATTTTTAGCTCTGTTGCATGCCGTGACGCTTCAAAAGGGCTAGATACAGCCTTAACGGTTTATGGAAAAACTCTACTTTCTTTCATATTCGTTGGAATCCATTAGTTGCCATCTTTCAACACGGTCAAGAGTTGCTCACCAAACAAGCCCAAATCAAACGCCAATAGACAAAAGAAGAATTAAAACCATTTTAAACCATTTTAGGTACAAGCCAGCGCGCAGCTTCAGGATGATTCCAGCAATAGGTAAAAGTCATTTTCGTTTCATCTCCCTGAGCATTTTATCCCAGTTTCATTGCTATTTCCAATGTTGTTTTTGCCCTTCGTCTCGGGCTTTTTGTGCGGATATCTTCTGCTTCTGCGAGTTTGTCTGACTCATCCTGAGCTTGAGTAAGTCTTCACCAATGATCTTCCGAATTCCACTTCTTCAGCATCTGCTATGTTCTTGATTCCGTTGGCTTTCTCTCTGTTTTAGTCTTAGGCTTTTGGTGCGCAAGCCTTCTAGTCTTCTCTGGCCATAGGATCGCCTCGGCTTCTAGGATCTGCTCAAGCTCTTTCTTTGCCGCCTCGTCTCCTCCATGCGTTCTCATTGAAAGGAGAGCCTTTGACTGTGGGCCAGTAATCATCTGACGACTGGCGTAAGGTCCTTTGTAGTATTTTTCGTCTATGTAACGATTGTCTCTTTTTTTCCTCTCGTCTGCTATCCGTTTCTTTTCATCAGATGATAGAAGATTGCCCAAGTTCATGAATTTCTCGCCTCTCTATTCCCTCAAAGTATTAGTCATTCGACACATTTGCTTTTCCCTAGCTGCATGGGATTTTTTGGCCATACTTTCGTCTCGTTGGTTCTCTTGTTTGGACAGCAATAGAAGAATATCATTTCTTGGTCGATTAAGAATCTCGCGCGCGTGGGGGTTCTTCTCCTGCCCTTTGCAGCGTCTTGATGATCTTGATTTTGCTAGTGAATGTTTCTTCAAGGTTCAATTCTATTCGTTTTCCTTATGCGTTCTATTTCCATCAGATCTTCCATTAGGCTAGGATCGTCTTTTGCAGCATCCTTGATTTTCTCTGCAACTTGCTCGGCACTAATTTCCCCACGAAGATATTGCTCACCAAGTCTTTTGCAATCAATTTTGTCAGATAGCGATTCCTTGCAAATCTTGAGGAAAAAGCCCGTTGCAATGTTAACTACGCATTCTGGGCATAATTTCTCATTTTTTCTTGTCGTTCTTCAGAGCCTCCTTAGCGTGCGCTTATTCGTCTTCTTTGTCTAAATCTGCTTTCTCGTCTGGAACAACAACAAGTCTCATTGGACAACCGCACTCTCTCATAAATTTGTTGTATTGTTTCCGAAGCTTCTCTTGGATTTCTGGCGGTTGAGTCTTTGCAAATATCTCTAATTCTTTTTCAAATTTCGCTGTATCCCAGTTCATGCTTTCTAATGCTTCTTTAAGCTGAAATTTCCCGTTTTTAGACATGATTTTAAGATTCATATTTTGCACCCTAAAAGAAAATGGACTAGGCAGTTCTTATTTCTATTGTTCTCTGCCTTCTAGGTTTTTCTTTTTTTCAAGACTATCTTGGCTATTCTGGGATTTGTAGACACATGGAAGAGGAATCCATTCAAAGATGTATGGATTTTGCTCTATCCAATTCAATAGTCTTTTTCTTATGGTTTCCATATTCCCAATAAAACTCAACCAACAAATCTGCAAGTTTCTCTGTAGGAGGACTCTCTCCCAATATTGCTCCATCAAGGTTTCTGACAAGGAACCGATCATGCATCAAAACGACTATCTGTCTTTTGACCGTAAACTCAATCCCCTTTTCATTGTCAAAGCCAGTGAATTCAGAAAATTGGATATGCATATTAGGTTCAAATTGTCTGACTATCTTCGCTATCTTTTCGAATGTTGAAAGCAAAAAGTCTACTGGATGAAGATTATAAAATAGATAACCTTGAGTATCAAACCAAAATCTGTATTTTTTGAATTGCCTCTTTTGGAGTTCTTCATTAATGACAACTTGCGGCACACCGATATGTTGGGAATCAAATCTTTCGTAAGCTTGTTCAGTCAATTTCTTGCAGAACTTAATTGCTTCAGACATTGTTTTCTGACCGCCTGGTCTTCATCCATTTCTCGAATTGTTCCGATTTGTTTTCTGGTTCGACTTGTAACTTTTCAGCATTTCTAATGTCACTACTTGCAGAAGCATTATCCTTCGCTATCACATCCCATTTATTCTCATAGTTCCAGAATTTGTGTTCTCCTTTTCTTTTTGGGTTTGCAGAAATCTTGAAGACGGAACGTCCATGCAATTCTCTCCATGGAATTATGAAACAACGTGGATTGTCAGAGAAATCCTTAGATGAAAAACAAACGCACACTACAAAGTCACACGACCCTTCATGCCGTTGTTTTGGATTCCTTCCAAATTCCCAAGCATCAGAGTAGTAAGTCTTCTTTGGATGTTTTCTTTCAAACTTTCGTAATATTGCTGTTTTTACTTCAATACGTTTATTATTATTGGTTATTAAGTCATATGAAAAGAAATCTTGAGGAACTATCGCACTCGTAATATTGTAGGCACGACTCAATTTTGCTATGACATACGTTTCACCGACATACCCCTTTTCCGTGTCATTCCTTTCCATCATAACGAGAACCTCTTCGGTTATAGTTGTTATACTGTAATAATCAATAAAATTTGCGGTAGTGAGTCAATAACCTAGTCCTTGTCTTCGCTCTCTAGTCATTTTCCCTTTTTCTATTTTCTTCGACCCTCAAATTCTTCGAAAAACCTATCTGGGTTCAAAGGAGAATCCCTACTAGAGGGAATTGAAAGACGGTGTTGAGGAAATCGTGTACTTTCGGAACGGTACAAAAAAGATGGAATACTGAGGTGCAGAACAGTTCCCTATTTTGGGCAAGTTCCCAAGTTCCCACAAAGTTCCCCAATTTCCCTAGCGTTCCTCAATAGCGTATTACTAAGCTTAATAGCGCTGACCAGTAAGGAACACGTAGCACATGTTCTTCGTTGCCACATAATAGCTGTGGGAAAAGGTGATGTGGGGAATGGGAAACAGGAGGGGAAAAGGCTACGAAAGAGGCTTGTGAAGCAGTATCCATGCGGTCTCAGAGGTCTTTTACATCTGAACTGTTTTCGCTTGCTTAAGACTGCTTGTGGCTTTGTTCTTTCTCGTATTCCTTGTGAAGCCATTCATGTTGGAGCTTAGTCAGCACTTCGGGAGTGAGAACCTGCCGGATCGAGCCTAGTGCTGCTTGGGTATCCTGTAATTGTCTTTCCAGCTTCTCAACATCCTTCGAGATCTTGATATTCTTCTCCGTAACCGCATCGGTTACAGTCTTCTGCTGAGTCAATTCCTCATGAAGCTTTGCCACAGTGCACTTCAAATTCTCAATTACCTCACTGTTTTCAAGCTTGGTTGTCTCCTTTATCGTCAGGAACTTCTTCAGTTGGATGAACTTCTGACGCAAGTTAACCACTGTTAAATAGGTGTCGTCAGATTGTGCTATGGCTTTTCCGCAGAGCTTCTTTCCCGCTGTCAAGCCGATTCCAGAGTCTATGGCTGCGGAGAGAAGCATCTTTCTGTAACAATGAAACGATATGCTCTTTCCACTCAGGTCGATCTTGGCCTTTTCAGCAAGTCTTTGGAGGAGTCGGTTTAGCCATTCGTCTGAAATGTGACTGCTTCCATTAGAGGGAAACAGGTAAGGATTTCCGTTCTTCTTTTCCAATGTGGGCAGATACACCTTCAGGAGATCTGCGGTTTCTTTGCTCAGGAACCCATGAGCTACGACATTTTCTTTGCCTGTCATCGTATCAAACGCAATCGGCGGTTCTAGGTTCAATGGTGGTAGATCGGTTTTCTTCAGCGTGATGAAGTCGCTTATTCTAAGCCCTAGATCTGTGGCCATGCTTAAGACTAGTCGTTCTCGTAGGTCTGCAACTTGAAACATAGCCCTCACATGCTCGATTGTTAGGGGAAAGTTCTTCGTCGTCTTGACTGTCTTTGATACTTTGCTTCCTGTTCTGAATCGTATGCCCATCTCATAGAACCTGAAGAGCTGTCTTATTCCTAAGGTCTGAGTTCTTGCTGTATTGATGCTGCATTTTTGACCTATCAGGTAACTATGGAATTTTTCGATTTCTTTTTCAAATCTTGCTGCGCGGTTTCTGTATTCGATTAGGTTTTCTCCTGCTCTTTGAGTTAGGTCGTCTTTTCTTAGCTCAAGGATTTCTTTTGCGCTTTTTCCATACCAACTGCAAAACTTGTTTAATCCATGTCTATACTCTTTCTTGGTGTTCGGATTGGATACCGAATCTAAGAATTCCTGAACGCTCAATTCCATTCAACCACACTCCATTTGTTTCGTGTGGTATATCAAACTTTCCTAAAAGCCAACTAATAGTAAGGTGTCCTCCCGCAAACCCCTCTTTTCCCAAACGAGAAAGGATACCCACTGTCTATGGTGAGATCAAGCATGTCCTGCATCAAAACTCATAAATCCCTGTGGGTTTAGGTGTTGTCCGGGGTTGTTAGCTTATGTCTGTTGCCTTTCACGGCGCAAAGCTCTGTTGGATGAACGGTGAGATCATCGAGACTGAAAGGGCGCTTGTCTCTGCTATGGAGCCTATCTATCTCAGCATTTTCGAAGGAGTAAAGGCTTACATAGAAAATAATGTCAATAACAGGGGAAGACTGAGTATTTTTCAATGGAAGCCTCATGTTGATCGTCTTTGGCGGTCTGCAGCAGTCTGCGGGATGAAAATACCTTATACTAAGGAGGAGCTCTTGGAGGCTACAAGGAAGACTATTAAGGCTAATGGTTTTGACACGAACGTTTACATTCAACCCCGAATCTGGCCAAGGGCTGGGGCGCCAGAAGAGGTTCACATTGTCATTCCAGTCTGGACATTCGAGACTGTACTAGGGAAGGACAATCCACGCTTTTCTAAAGAGCGCAAGTTCATGATCAGCACTTGGCGGCGCATCGCCTCTGATGCGCTTCCTCCACAGGCGAAGGCCTGGGCGAATTATGGTAATTCTGCTTTAGCCATGCGAGAAGCTGAGAGGCTGCATTATGATGGCGCAATATTTTTGGATAATAGAGGTTTTGTTAGTGAGGGAACAGGCGCCTGTATAATGACAGTAAGAAATGGAAAAGTGATAACTCCGCCGGTGACTGCATCAATTCTTGAAAGTGTCACAAGAGAAA